>R14__coassemble_1742_pt1 | contig 10326 bp, 7 predicted proteins | sample R14__metabat2_high_PE_020 | metagenome-assembled genome bin R14 | reverse complement strand
ATACCTTGAGCCATACCTTGAGCCATACCTTGAGCCATACCTTGAGCCATACCTTTCTCCATGCCTCTCGACATTGCTCTTTCAAAAATACCTTCACTGATGTTGCACATCTGCGCCATCTCCTTTTCAACGGTAGCCTTCTGAATACCGTATTCGTCTTCCAGTGTATTCAGCTTTTCCTGCAGCTTCAGATCGTCAGAAAAGACCGTTCCAAGAAACCGCAGAAGTGATCCGTGATCCACTTTATCAGGGTCGCCGAGCCGGATCATGATCACCTGCAGGAGGTCATAATTCTTCCGGTCTTCCGCAAGATCTCCGACGATCTTATCCGACTTTATGGAATAGCGGACGATTGTATTTTGATTTTTCCGCGAATTGTAGCAGATCCAGATGGAATAGACTTTCCTGATGTCGTCATAGTTGCTTCCGGTGAATTCTCTGCTCTTCTGTGCTGAAATCATCCGACTGCAGTAATAGATACCGCGCTTTGTAAGGGAGTAACCCGGGTCGGCATCTTTCTGTGCCTCGACATTGATAATGAGTCGGATAAGCCCGTCCCCGTCTGGGGCAGCGGCAAAGAAGCGGATATCATAGAAGACGGTTCCCTCTGTGTCTGTTTTATCCTCGCTGTTTCCGCCTTCAATTTTGCTTCCATGGGAAAGGACGGCGTTGGTCTCGTCACGGTCAACGCGTACCTTGCCGACGTCCGGAATCCCTTCGATGTATTTGTTAGCAATCTCTTCCGGAGTGCAGTCGCTGAATTCTTCCACACAGCCCTTCAGAATCTGAGCGAGAACAGCTTTTTCCGCCAGAAACGCTTTGACCCTTGCATCATACTCTCTTCCCTGCATTTCGGCAACAGCTTTTGCCGTTTCAGACTGCGCCATGTTCCCGCCTCCCTTCATATAAAAATATTTTACATCATCCGGAAAAGTTTATCAACACGGAAAAAGGAGCTGTTCCCGAAAGAACAGCCCCTTTGTTTAATTGAGTATTTCGGAGTACTGTCATGCAGTCGTCCCCCCGAAGTCGAAGGGACGGCCGGAAAGCCCCCAGAGTATCAGCAGACGATGTTCAGCAGACGACCCGGAACGAAGATGACCTTCTTCACGGCGGCATCGCCGATCAGCGCCTTCACGGCGTCCATCTCCAGCAGCTTTTCGCCGTCGTCCTTCGTGAGGTTTGCCGGGATCATGATCTTGCCGCGGTTCTTGCCGCGGATCTGCACCATGATTTCCACCTCGCTGGCGATCAGCTTCTCCGGATCGTACTTCGGCCAGCTCTGTTTGTAGATCGGCTCGCCGAAGCCGCAGGTCTCCCACATTTCCTCGGTGATGTGCGGGGCGACCGGGTTCAGGCACAGCAGCAGGGCGCGGAGCTCCGCCTTCGTGATCCTGCCGTCGGCATAGATCTCGTTCACGAAGGACATCATGGCGGCGATCGCCGTGTTGTACTTCATGCGCTCATAGTCCTCGGAGACCTTCTTGATCATCGCGTTGACCGGCGCTTCCATAGCCGGACGGATGGCCTCGGTGTCCTCCAGCATGTCCTGCAGACGCCAGACGCGCTCCAGGAAGCGGCGGCAGCCGCGCGCGCCCTCGGTCGACCACGGGATCGCCTGATCGAAGGCGCCCATGAACATCTCATACAGACGGAAGGCGTCCGCGCCGATCTCCGCGATCGTGTCATCCGGGTTGATGACGTTGCCGCGGCTCTTGCTCATCTTCTCGCCGTTGCCGCCCAGGATCATGCCGTGGCTTGTGCGCTTCTGATAGGCTTCCCTGTTCGGGATCGCGCCGATGTCATAGAGGAACAGGTTCCAGAAGCGGGAGTACAGCAGATGCAGCGTGGTGTGCTCCATGCCGCCGTTGTACCAGTCGACCGGCATCCAGTATTTCAGCTCTTCCATGCGGGCGAGCGCGCTGTCGCAGTGCGGATCCACATAGCGCAGGAAATACCAGGAGGAACCGGCCCACTGCGGCATGGTGTCGGTCTCGCGCTTCGCGGGGGCGCCGCAGCACGGGCAGGTCGTGTTCACCCAGTCGGTCATCTTGGAGAGCGGGCTCTCGCCGGAATCGGTCGGCTCATAGTTGTCGACCTCCGGCAGCAGCACCGGCAGCTGATCCTCCGGAACCGGAACCCAGCCGCACTTTTCGCACTTCACCAGCGGGATCGGCTCACCCCAGTAGCGCTGGCGGGAGAAGACCCAGTCGCGCAGCTTATAGTTGACCTTGCGCTCGCCGACCTTGTGCTCGACCAGCCAGTCGATGATGGACTTCTTCGCCTCGGTAACAGAGAGACCCGTGAGGAAGCCGGAGTTCACCATGACGCCGTCCGCGACGTCCGTAAAGGCGGCCGCCTGAACGTCGACCGTCTCGCCGCTCTTGCTGCCCACGACCTGAATGATCGGCAGGCCGAACTTTTTGGCGAAGTCCCAGTCGCGCGTGTCATGCGCCGGAACCGCCATGATGGCGCCGGTGCCGTAGGTGGCGAGGACATAGTCGGAAATAAAGATCGGGATCTCGCGGCCGTTGACCGGGTCGATGGCGCGAACGCCGCCCAGCATGACGCCGGTCTTGTCCTTGGCGAGCTCCGTGCGCTCGAAATCGCTCTTGCGGGCAGCGGCCTCACGATAGGCGACAACCTCGTCCCAGTTCGTGATGCGATCCTTCAGGGCGTCCACCGTGGCATGCTCCGGGGCGACGACCATGTAGGTGGCGCCGAAGAGGGTATCCGGGCGGGTCGTGTAGACGCGCAGCTTCATGTCGGTGCCGGCGATGGCAAAGTCGACCTCCGCGCCCTCGCTGCGGCCGATCCAGTTGCGCTGCTGCACCTTCACCTTTTCGATGAAGTCGACGTCATCGAGACCGTCCAGCAGCTTCTGGGCGTAGGCGGTGATCTTCAGCATCCACTGGCTCTTCACGCGGCGGACGACCTCCGTGCCGCAGCGCTCGCAGCAGCCGCCGACGACCTCCTCGTTGGCGAGGCCGCACTTGCAGCTGGGGCACCAGTTGACCGGCATCTCCATCTTATAGGCGAGTCCCTTTTTGTAGAGCTGGAGGAAGATCCACTGCGTCCACTTGAAATAGTTCGGATCGGTGGTGTTGACCTCACGGCTGTAGTCGAAGGAGAAGCCGATGCGCTTCAGCTGATCGCGGAAGTGGTTGACGTTCTGCTCGGTGACGCCGGCGGGATGAACATGGTTCTTGATGGCATAGTTCTCGGTCGGGAGGCCGAAGGCGTCCCAGCCGATCGGAAAGAGGACGTTATAGCCCTCCATGCGGCGCTTGCGCGCGATGATGTCCATGGCCGTGTTGCTGCGGGGATGACCCACATGCAGGCCCTGACCGGACGGATACGGGAACTCGATCAGGCCATAGAATTTCGGCTTGTCGTGGTTCGCCTCCGCCTCAAAGCAATGGGTGTCTGCCCAGATCTTCTGCCATTTCAGCTCGATCTCTTCGGGATTATAGGACTTGCTCACAGAAAGGATCCTCCTTTGAAGTTTCGCAGGGACAGAAAAACGCCCCCGCACGTTTCCATGCACAGGGGCGCAAATTGCGCTGTACCACCCTGATTCAGCCGCCCGGAGGCAGCCCTCATCAAAAGCCGATCACGGGGCCGCCCGCCCACGGCTTGCACCGCGGGAGCTCCGGGATGAGGAACGCCATCCTGCCCGCCGGCTTTCACCCTCCGCCGGCTCTCTGAAGAGCATCTGATGCGCGTGCTTCCCTTCATTGCCTTTAACCCCGATATTTTACAAAAGAGCCGGTCTTTTGTCAATCGGTTTTATTGGGCAGGAGCCAAAGCCGCTCAGCCCTCCCGCCGGGCAAGCGCGGCCGCGATGAATCCCCGGAACAGCGGGTGCACCTTGTTGGGGCGGGATTTGAATTCCGGATGATACTGTACGCCCACGAAGAACGGGCGATCGGACAGCTCCACGGTCTCCACCAGCCGCCCGTCCGGGGACAGACCGGAGAGGGTCAGCCCGGCGTCCGTCAGCGTCCCGCGGTATTCGTTATTGAATTCATAGCGGTGGCGGTGGCGCTCAGAGATCTCCTCCCGGCCATAGCAGCGGGCCATGGTCGTGCCGGGCAGGATGCGGCACGGATAGGCGCCGAGGCGCAGCGTACCGCCCTTGTCGACGTCCTCGCTCTGTCCGGGCATGAAGTCGATGACCTTGTTCGCGCAGAGCTCGTCAAATTCGCCGGAGTTGGCATCGGCGAGGCCGCAGACGTGCCGCGCGTACTCGATGACCGCGATCTGCATGCCGAGGCAGATGCCGAAATAAGGCACCTGATGCTCACGGGCGTATTGTGCGGCGAGGATCATGCCCTCGATGCCGCGCGTGCCGAAGCCGCCGGGGACGATGATGCCGTCCACATGGGAGAGCCGCTCCGCGCAGTTCTCCGGGGTCAGCGTCTCGGAATCGATCCAGTCGATCTCCACCTGCGCGTCCTGCGCGAAGGCGGCATGGCGCAGCGCCTCCGCGACCGACAGATACGCGTCATGCAGCTGGATGTACTTGCCGACCAGGCCGATCGTGACCTGGCGCCCGGCGTGCTTGATCTTCTCCACCATGGCGGACCACTCGGTCAGATCCGGCTGCGGCGCGTCGATGTGCAGCTCCCGGCAGACGACGGAGGAAAAGCCGGATTGCTCCAGCATCAGCGGCGCCTCATACAGACAGGGCAGCGTGATGTTCTCAATGACGCAGTCCGGCTGCACATTGCAGAACATGGCGATCTTCTTGAAGATGCCCTCCTCCAGCGGCTCGTCGCAGCGCAGCACGATGACGTTCGGGTGGATGCCCATGCCCTGCAGCTCCTTGACGCTGTGCTGGGTCGGCTTCGATTTATGCTCATCGGAGCCGCGCAGGAACGGAACCAGCGTGACATGGATGTAAAGGCTGTTTTCCCGGCCGACCTCCAGCCCGATCTGGCGAACTGCCTCCAGGAACGGCTGGGATTCGATATCGCCGATGGTGCCGCCGATCTCCGTAATGACGACGTCCGCGCCCGTGCGCCGGCCGACGCGGTAGACGAAATCCTTGATCTCGTTCGTGATATGCGGGATGACCTGCACGGTGGAGCCCAGATATTCCCCGCGGCGCTCCTTGTTCAGGACATTCCAGTAGACCTTGCCGGTCGTCAGGTTGGAATATTTGTTCAGATCCTCGTCGATGAAGCGCTCATAGTGGCCGAGATCCAGATCGGTCTCGGCGCCGTCCTCGGTCACATACACCTCGCCGTGCTGGAAGGGGCTCATCGTGCCGGGATCCACGTTGATGTAGGGATCCAGCTTCTGGGCGGCCACCTTCAGCCCGCGCATCTTCAGGAGGCGGCCCAGGGAAGCCGCCGTGATGCCCTTTCCAAGGCCGGAGACCACGCCGCCGGTCACAAAAATATATTTCGTCATCCTACAGCCTTCTTTCTCTCTCTCATGACTTTGCGATCAAAATCAAAGAATACCATGTTCTCAGAAGCAAAACAGGGATCGCCGCAAAACGATGCGGGGCTTCTGTTCCCATGGCATTATGGTTATTTTTCTTTATCCGTACATGCGGATGATCTCCTCGGCGACGGCTCTTCTGGTCAGGCCGCGGTTCATCGCCGTCTTCTGGATATAGCGGTGGGCGTCCTGTTCGGTCATCTTCAGCTGCCCGATGAGGAGCCACTTGGCCTGATTGACGAGCCGGATCTCCTCCATTTTGTCCTCCAGCGTGGCGGTCTTCCGCTCCATCCGGCGGAGGCGCTCGCGGGTCGCGCACAGCAGCGTCAGGCTGCGGGATACCGCCGCGGAGGAAGTGGGCTTGGAGAGGACCAGCACGCCGAACGGAGACACCCGGGCCTCGATGGCTTCAAAGTGCTCCGCCTTGACCAGGAGCAGCACGCCGGCGCTGCTTTCCCCGGCGATGTCAAGCGCAAGCCGGGTGCCGAATTCATCCGTCAGGGAGGCATTGATGACCGCGATGTCATAGCTGTTTTCAAGCAGCAGGCGTCTGGCGGAGGCTGCGTCCGCGGCCGTCATGACCGGTGTGCAGCGGCAGCCGGAGAAAACCGGCTGCAGGACTTCCGCGGTTTTCTGCACGGAAGAGACCAGCAGCGTGCGATAGGTGCGTTCAAGCGGATCCATCCTGTCCCTCCTCTCTTTCTGCATGAAGCATACGGCGGTCAGATGAGCCTTTCCGGCAGGCACGCGGCGACAAACGCGCTGCCCGCGGCAAGCTCATGCGCCTCCTGCAGGGAGGCCGGGAGCCGCTCCGGGGCGGTGGCGTCGTCCGGCGTGAGAAGATACATATTCCGGTTGTCCGGCTCCGGCAGCGGGAGATTCCGGCGGATGCCGTCCAGCGCCGCGCGGATGATCATGGTGCAGGCCAGATACGGATTGCAGACGGGATCGGGGGAGCGCAGCTCTGCGCGCTGGTGGGCGGCATCGGAGGCGGGGACGCGGATCAGCTGGGAGCGGTTTCCGCGGCTCCAGCTGACATACTTCGGCGCCTTGTGCGCGCCGAGGCGCAGATAGGATTCCTCCGTCGTGTTCAGATAGAAGGTGATCTCCCGGATGTGCGCCATGATGCCCGCGATGATCTGCGGCAGGGCATCGCTGTGGTCGCGCTTCTCCGCGGAGATGTTGATGTGCATGCCGCTGCCGGCGAGCTCCGCAAACGGCTTCGGGGAGAAGTCCGCGCACAGGCCGTTCCGGGCGGCGATGGTGCTCACCACGGTGCGGAAGGTCACGGCGTTGTCCGCGGCGGTCATGGCATCGGCATAGCGGAAGTCGATCTCGTTCTGGCCGGGGCCCTCCTCGTGGTGGGAGCTCTCCGGATAGATGCCCATCTGCTCCAGCGTCAGGCAGATCTCACGGCGGACGTTCTCGCCCTTGTCCTCCGGGGCGATGTCCATGTAGCCCGCCTGATCATAGGGGACGCGGGTGGGATTGCCGTTTTCGTCCCGGTTCAGCAGATAGAATTCCATCTCGCTGCCAAAGCTGAACGTGACGCCCTCGGCTTCCGCGTCCGCGACGGCCTTCGCCAGAATGGAGCGGGTGTCCGCCTCAAACACGGTGCCGTCCGGGTTCGTGATGGTGCAGTACATGCGGACGACGCGCCCGTGATCGGGGCGCCAGGGCAGCACGGCCAGCGTAGCGGGGTCGGGGTGCAGGATGAGGTCGGAATGCGCCTCGTCCGCAAAGCCGGCCACGGCGGAACCGTCGATGGCGACGCCCCACTCAAAGGCGTGCGGCAGCTCCTCCGGCATGATGGAGATGTTCTTGGGTCTGCCGGTGACATCGCAGAAGGCCATGCGGATGAATTTCACATCCTCCTCCGCGACATACTGGAGCACCTCGTCCTTCGTGTATTTCATAATCGGATTCCTTTCTGAAAGAGCGTCAGCGCGTGGTTCAGTTGGCCACATACAGCTGTTTATAGGGATTGGCCGTGTCCGGGGTGATGACCGTGAACGGGCTGCGCATAAGCACCTCCGCGTTCATCCCGAAGGCGGCGCAGTAGTCCGCGAGATATCCGCTGATCCCCGCGAGGTCGTCGGCGTCTGCGGGCTTCACGCAGACGTTTTTCGGGAAAATGATCCCCTCCGCCGTGCCGCGCAGGAACATCTTTCCCCCGTGCATGCCGGTGCAGGGGAAATTGCCGACGATCGGCTTTCCGTCCGTGTGCAGGCCCAGCACGATGATGACGCCGCCCGCCTGATATTCGCCGAGAAAGCTCCCGGTGCGCCCGCCGATGATGATGAGCGGCTGCTTTTCGCGGTAAGCCTTCATGTGGATGCCCGCGCGGTATCCGGCGCTGCCGCGGATATAGATCCGCCCGCCGCGCATGGCGTAGCCGACCGCGTCCCCGGCGCTGCCGTTGATGACGATCCTGCCGTCGTTCATGGTGTCCCCGACGGCGTCCTGCGCGTTGCCGTGCACGAAGATCTCCGCCCCGGCCAGATAGGCGCCGAGCGCGTTCCCCGGGATGCCCTCCAGCTCCATGTGCACGTTCTTCATGCCGGCGCCGAGGAAGCGCTGACCCATGCAGCCCTGAACCGTGCAGCACTCCGTCTGCCGGATGGCCTCGTTCAGCGTCCGGTGATCCTGACCCTTCGCCTGAATAACGTCCATATTATCTGCCTCCTCCCAGCACCGACCGCCGCTTTTCGGCTGAAAACAGCTCAAGGCCGGGCGTTTTGCTCAGCTTTTCCGCGTCAATGGCGGAGATGTCGGTCCGATTGCGGATCAGCCCGGTATAGACGCCGGTGTTTTTCACATTGCCGATGATCTCAAAGCCGGTGAGGTGCGTGCCGTCCGTGTAAAGCTTCTTCAGCGTGTCCGTGCCGCGCAGGCAGACCAGCTCCGTGCCGCGGCTTCCGGCGGTCATGATGTGCTGCCCGAAAAAGCCAATGGCATTCATCGGGATCGCATTGTCAAACACGCTGCTGCCCCCGGCCATGTTCACGCCGGCCGTGAAGCCCTGCATGGAGGCGTTCGGCATCAGCGCCATGACCTTCACGCGGCCGTCCGTAATGTCCGTCGTCTCCGTGCAGTCCCCCGCGGCAAAGACATCCGGCAGGGAGGTCGCGCAGCGTTCGTCGACCGTGATGCCGCGCCCGACGGCGCCACCGGCGTCCTTCACGAGGGCTGTATTCGCCCGGACGCCGACCGCGGTCACGAGCACGTCGAATTCCACGGTTTTTCCGCTCTTCATATGGGCGGTGTTCGGTTCAAATCTGGCGACGGAGTCGCCCGGCAGCAGGCGGATGCCCGCGGCCTCCAGCCGGCGCTGCACGATCGCGGCGCCGTCGGCGTCCAGAATGCTGGACAGCACGCGATCCGCCAGATCGCACACGGTGATGCTTCCGACCCTGCCCAGCAGGCCTTCCGCGCATTTGAGGCCGATCAGGCCGGCGCCGATGATGAGCACGCGGCTCTCTCCGGTGACGGCCTTCTCCAGCGCCAGCGCGTCCTCCATCGTCATGAAGGAGAAGCGCTGCGCAGCGGTTTCAAGCCCCTCCATCGGGGGAACGAAGGGCGAGGAGCCCGCCGCGACGCATACCGCGTCGTACGGAAGGCCGGTGCCGTCCTCCAGGGTGACGGTCTTCTCCGCGGGATCCAGCCGGACTGCCCTGCCGTACAGCACGCGGCAGCGATTCGCCTCATAAAAGTCGGGGCTGCGGTACAGCATTTTCTGCTCATCCGTGCGCCCCTCCAGATAATAGGAGATGAGCGGACGGCAATAGGCCGGGCGGTGTTCGGCGGAGACCACGGTGATCCCCGCCTCGCTGTCGACGCTGCGGATGCCCTCGATGCACCGGACGGCGGCAGTGCCGTTGCCGACGATGACAAACTGCTTCATGGCTCACCTCTCCTCGTAAACAACGGCACGGTTCGGGCAGCCCTTCACACAGGCGGGCGTCCCGGACTGATTCTTCAGGCAAAGCTCGCATTTGCTGACGGTGTGCTCTCCGTCCTGTACGATGGCGCCATAGGGACAGACCAGCATGCAGGTCAGGCAGCCGACGCACTTGTTCTGGTCGATGCAGACGGTGCCGTCCTCGATGTGCAGCGCCCCGGAAATGCAGCTCTTCACGCAGATGGGGTCTGTACAGTGCCGGCAGGAGACCGCCCAGGTGATTTTATCCTCGCCCTCGATGTGAATGCGCGGAAAGATTTCCTTCCCCTTCAGCGCCTTGACCATGTCCGGCTCGCCGGAATTCGCCCAGGCGCAGTTGTATTCGCAGAGATGGCAGCCCAGGCACCATTTTTCTTCCACATAAACTTTTTTCATTCGCCCGCATGGGAGATCCCGAGGATCTCCAGCTCCTTTTCTGTCAGCCCGACACCGCGAAGCATCAGCCGGTTTCCTCTCAGGGCTTCGATGGAATTGATGCCCATGCCGCCCATCAGTTCTGTGATCTCATGCTGCCAGGCGGTCAGCAGATTGACGAGGCGCCTGGAGCCGATGTCCGGATTGAGGCGCCGCACCAGCTCCGGACGCTGGGTCGCGATGCCCCAGTTGCACTTGCCCGTCTGGCAGGTGCGGCACAGGTGGCAGCCCATGGCGACGCAGGCGGCGGTGGCGATATAGCAGGCGTCGGCGCCGAGCGCGACCGCCTTCACCACGTCGGAGGCGGAGCGGATGGAGCCGCCCACCACCAGGGAGACGCTGTTGCGGATGCCCTCGTCGCGCAGGCGCTGGTCAACCGCCGCCAGGGCGAGCTCGACCGGGATGCCGACGTTGTCGCGGATGCGGGTCGGCGCCGCGCCGGTGCCGCCGCGGAAGCCGTCGATGGCGATGATGTCCGCGCCGCTGCGGGCGATGCCGCT
>R14__coassemble_1716_pt1 | contig 10464 bp, 9 predicted proteins | sample R14__metabat2_high_PE_020 | metagenome-assembled genome bin R14 | reverse complement strand
CCTTACTCTGCCGGCGAGGGGCCCGCCGCCGCGGTGCCCCCTTAAAGGGCCGGCTAGGTTCCCGCCGCAGCGGTGCCCCCTTAAAGGGCCGGAGAGGTTCCCGCCGCAGAGGTGCCCCCTTAAAGGGCCGGAGAGGTTCCCATCATATTAGACAGTACCCCACAAAGGAAATGACCCCGCTGAGCGCGAGGGCGCAAAGGACATCGGAAGGATAGTGGTGCCCCGCGCAGACCCGCAGCGCCCCGATGAGCACGGCCATAAGCCCCATCAGCGCCGCAAAGGGCACCGAGGGGATCGCGTAGACCGCGGCCAGGGCGATGGCCGCCGCGCTCGCCGCGTGCCGGCTGGGGAGGCTCTTCCGCTTGCCCGGCTTCCATCTGCCGACCGGCGGAAGACCGAAGGCATCATACGGACGCTCCCGCCCGATGACGTCCCGCAGGAGCGTCACGGCGGCAAAGCAGCAGGCGGGCACGAGAACGGCGCGCGCAAGCCGCGCGTCCCGGATGCAGAAAAGATAAAAAAGCGAACCGAGATAGGCCGCCGCCGTAAAGACCGTCGGCAGCATCAGGCTGCGCTCCCCGAGGGGCAGCCTCGCGACTGCCCTGCGGGTCATCCCTGTCAGGCGCGCATACTGTTCACGGGTCATGGAACACCTCCAACGATCCGTCCGGGCAAGCCGGACACACGACATTCAGAGTCCTGAAGGAGCATGAGAATGCTTGAAAAAATGAAGACCGCCATCTTTGATATGGACGGCACCCTCGTCGATTCCATGGGGCACTGGCGCGGAATGAGCATCCGCTTTCTGGAGGCCCGCGGCATCCACCCGACCCCCGCGGAGCAGGAAAAGATCCGCACCACGAACGGCATCGCCACCGCGGACTGGTTCCGGGAGCATTACGGGCTGGCCGTCACCCACGACGACCTGGAGCGCGAGAGCTGCGCGGGCATGGAGCCCGTGTACCGCGCGGGCGTGGCACTGAAGCCCGGCGCGGAGGCTTATCTGCGTCACCTCACACAGACCGGCGTGCGCCCCGTCCTCGCGACGGCGACGCCCGCGTACCTCGTCCTCACGGCGCTGAACCGCACCGGCCTGCTGCGCTATTTTGACTACATCCTGACCGCGGACATGACCGGCTGCAGCAAGGGAGACCCGGCGTTCTTCACCCGGCTCCTGCAGGAGACCGGCGCCCGGCCGGAGGAGTGCGTCCTCTTTGAGGACTCGCTTTATGCCATCCGCTCCGCAAAGCGCTTCGGCATCCCCAGCGTGGGGATCGCGGACTCCTCCAATGTCCGCGACGAGGAGGCCATGCGCGCGGAGACGCTGCGCTTCATCCACGATTTCGCGGAAATCATGTAAAGCACGGGGCACGGCCCTTTGGGGGAACCTCTCAGGGAACGCCCTCCGGGGGAATCTCTCAGGCCGCTTAACCTTCGGCACGATCAAAGATCGTGCCCATCCCCGGAGAACGCTGCGGCGGGAACCTCTCAGGCGGGCTAACTCGCCCGCCAGCTCCCCTTTCAGGGGAGCCTACGATAGAGAAAGAAAGCAAGTTTTTTATGAATCCGTAGCCTCCCCTGAAAGGGGAGGTGTCGGCCGAATTTCAGGCCGACGGAGAGGTTCTCCGGAGCGTTCACCCGAGTTAGCCCGACTGAGAGGTCCCTGTTTATCATTCCTTACAGCAGAAAGACCAGGGTCAGCGCACAGAGAAATTCACGCGGGAAGGACGAGGCGGCCTGAGCGGCCAGCGGAAAGTCCATCCCGCTTTTTTTGAGCAGGCTGTACAGGGCGCAGACCGCCAGCTTCCGGTCGGGGAGCGCCTTTTGAGGCTCCCCTTTTGCGCGGTGCTGCAAGCCGAGGAGCGAACCCATGTCCCCGGAGGCGGCCTGCATGCCGCGCGCCAGCGGCAGCGCCTCCCGCAGGGCATCCGCCAGCGTCCGCAGCGTATAGACCGGCAGGGGCGAGAGCTCCGCCAGCTCCGCGCAGAGCTCGCAGGCGGAAAGCAGCCAGTCCGTTTCGTCGCCCGGGCGCCCCATGTGCCCGGTCAGCAGGCTCGTGAAGGGCGCGAGGCTGTTCCGGTTCGGCAGGAAGGCGAGGCTGGGCTGCATGCCCGCCTCGATGAGGCTCACGACGCGCAGGAAGTCCGCCGCCTGCCCGCGCCGCTGACGCAGATCCCCCGGATCAAAGGAGAAGGTAAAGCCCCGCAGCGCCCCGAAGGCGCGCAGCGTGTCATTCATGCCCAGGCGGCGGTTGAAGTCCGCCCGCTCCGGGCAGAAGTCCAGAAGCCCGCCCAGCGGCCGGCTCGCCCGGATATAGGTGACGTCCGGCCGGGCGTCGTACTGCGTATGGCAGCGGTGGCTGCCGATGTCGAAGGCAATCACATGCCGCGCGCCGTGCCGCAACGCCATGCCCACGGGCACGTTGTCGCAGAAGCCGCCGTCCGCGTGCGCCTCCCCGTCAATCGTCCGCAGCGGAAAGGCCGGGAAGGCCGCGGCGCTCGCCATCAGCCAGTCGATGAGGCTGCCGGGCGCCATCGCGTCCAGCATCCGTTCGTCGCGGACGAGCCCGTTCACCTTCGTCGTCAGCAGGCCGAAGGACAGGCCGCAGCCGCGCAGCGCCTCCTCCGGCACCTCCCGGCGGAGGAGCGCCTCGAAGGGCGAGACGTCCAGATTCACCGGCGCCGGCTTCGCCAGCAGCTCCGCCAGCTTCTTCGGGTGATCCAGAATCTCCAGCGCCCGCTTCAGCGTTGGCAGCGATTCCTCCGTATAGAGGTCGGTGATCCGCAGGCCGTCCCACAGTTCCCGCGCGGCCGGAAGATCCCCCTTCATATACAGGACGGCGTTCAGCGCACCCACGGAGACACCATAAAGAGCGCCTGCCCGGATGGACAGACGCTCCAATGCTTCCAAAGCGCCGATTTCATAGCTGCCCTTGCTGCCGCCGCCCCCCAGGACGAGGGCGATGCCGGAAGGATCCGCGGGCAGGTTCACTGGCGCTCCTCGATCTTCGCGAGATCGCAGATCATGTCGACGGTCTTGTCGACGCCCATCAGCGAGGAGTTGACGCACAGATCATAGTTCTGCGCCTTGCCCCACTTCTGGTCGGTATAGCGGAAATAGTGGTTCCCGCGCTCCTTGTCGGAGGCGGCCAGCTGCTTCATCGCGGCGGACTCATCCAGCTGATAGAGGCGCATGATGCGCGCCACGCGATCCTCCATCGGGGCATAGATGAAGATGTTGATCGTGTTTTCGCGGCCGGCGAGGATATAGTCGGCGCAGCGGCCGACGATCACGGCGCTCTCCTTCTCGGCGATGTCGCGGATGATCTGCGCCTCGGTGATGAAGATGCTCTCCGAGAGGGGCAGGCTCTGCGCGGAGAAGAAGCCGCCCGTGTAGGTCGCGGAGGCGGCGAAGGAAGAAAGGAAGCTGTTCTGGCTGCGCTGCTCGTGCTGCTCGATGTATTCACCGGACAGCCCGCTCTTCTCGGCGGCCATGTCGATCAGCTTTTTGTCATAATATGCGATGCCGAGCTTTTTGGCGACCTTTTCGCCGATCTCGCGCCCGGCGCTGCCGTACTCACGGCCGATGGTGATAATCAGGGGATTCTTCATGGTTTCGTCCTCCTTATAAATTCGGGATGAAGGGCCGGACCGAACCCAAAGGTTCCCAGGCCGTTCAGAAACCCCGGATGGGGCTTTCCTGAAGGCACTTCGGGATTCCTACACGCCTCCAAAGACATTATACCACAAATTTTGCCAAATGGTATTTGTCTTTTTGCGGAAGATGTGATAAAATTTCCCGCAATGAAATGGGATGGAGGACGCTTTATGACGGAAAAGCTTTATGAGGCGGACGCGGATCTTCGCACCTTCGCGGCGCGGGTTCTCGCCTGCGAGCGGGACGGGGAGACCTATGCCATCGTGCTGGACCGCACCGCCTTTTTTGCGGAGGGCGGCGGCCAGCCCGCGGATCACGGAACTTTACGTCTCGATTTGCAAAGCAAATCGGAGGCCGGCGAGGGCTGCGTGAACGTGCTGGATGTGCATGCCCGGGGCGATTCCATCGTCCACACCACGGACGGCCCGCTGCCCGTCGGGGAGACGGTCATCGGCACGGTCGACGACGCGCGCCGTTTCATGCTCACCCAGCAGCACAGCGGCGAGCACATCTTCTCAGGCCTCGTCCATCAGCTTTACGGCTACGACAATGTCGGCTTCCACATGGGCACGGACGCAGTCACCATGGACTTTAACGGCATGCTGACCCCGGAGCAGGCGCTGGACGTTGAGCGCCGCGCCAACGGGATCATCTGGGCAGATGTCCCGGTGGAGGTCTTTGTGCCCAGCCCGGAGGAGCTGGCCACGATCGAATACCGCAGCAAGAAGGCGCTGACGGGCGACGTGCGCATCGTGCGCATCCCGGGCGCGGACTGCTGTGCCTGCTGCGGCACGCATGTCCATAGGACGGGCGCCATCGGGCAGGTGAAGGTGCTCTCCGTGCAGAAATACAAGGGCGGCGTGCGGGTCTCGATCCTCTGCGGCGTGCGGGCGCTGGCGCATGAGAACCGGCAGCAGGAGCAGCTGCACAGAACCGCTGTCCTGCTCTCCACGAAGGAGGACGGCGTCGCGGCTCAGGTGGAGGCGCTCCTCGCCGAGCGGGACAGGCTGCGCTATGAGCGGGACGCGCTCGCCATGAAGCTCTTCGAGGCGCAGACGGCCGGGGAGACCGGGGCGGTGCGCCTTGCCGTGCCGGAGCGGGAGCCCGCGCAGCTGCGCAGGGCGGCGTCCCTGCTGGCGCACGGGGCACAGGCGGCGCTCGTTCTCACCCGGGGCGAGGGCTGCTGGAACTTCGCCCTGTGCTCGGAGACGATGGATATCCGCCCCGCCACGAAGGCGCTCTGCGCGGCCTTCGGCGGAAAGGGCGGCGGCTCCGCGGACATGACGCAGGGGCGGTTTCTCGGCGGCACGCCGGAGGAGATCCGCGCCGCGCTGGAGGCGGGCGTAAAAGCCTGAACAGCTGAGAAAGGATGCATCCGGAATGAAAATAAAAGCCTTGCTGGGCTGCGCAGCCCTTGCGCTTGGGGCGGCTGCCGCCTGTGCGGAGCCTCTCCCCGGGGAGGTCACGGTCGTGGTACAGGGCCGCATCCATGAGGGCGCGCCGTTTTATCAGAATGAGGAAGGGCAGTGGTTCGTTCCGCTGGCGGAGATCTCCGCGGCGGCCGGGCTCGGGGCGCCCGTCCTGGAGGACGGCTTCATCGATTGGGAAGGCTTCTGGATGGACAGCACGAATCCGGACTTCTTCATGAACGGCGATACGCTGTATGCCGCCAGCTATCTGCTGGAGGACGCGGGGCTGACGGTGAAGACCTCCTGCGTGGAGGGCGTGAACGTGATCGCCATCGGCTGCAGCGGCGGCATGGACGTCAGCTGGGCCGCCTCACCCTATGTCGCGCATGCTCTGGGCGGCATCGACGGAAGGCGATACACGAACAGCCAGGAGGCCTTTTCGGAGAGCTATCGGAAAAATTACACCCTCTATGAGGCAGATCTGACGCTCAGCGCGGAGGGCGTCCCGCTGCTGATCCACGACCTCGCGCAGTATGAGGTTCACGTGCAGAACGGCGATGAAACCGTGCAGGTCGACCTGCCCCCGACCGTGGAGCAGTTCACTTCCCGGAAGATCCTGGGGCAGTATACGGGCCTCACCTTTGAGGATCTCGCCCGCCTGATGGTGCAGTTTCCCTCGGTGACGATCATCACGGACACGGGCGGCACCGACGAGCAGAGCGTGAAGGAGATGTTCCGCGCGATCCTCGACGTCGCGCAGGCGGTCGATCCCGCCATTCTGGATCGCATCATCCCGCAGGTCTACAACAACGACATGATCGGCTGGCTGAACGAGCTCTACCCCTGGAGATCCATGGTCTATACCTTTTATCAGCTGCCTCAGGGCATGACGCAGGAGGAAGCCTTCTTTTATGGCTATTCGCAGGGCCTGCGCGCCTTTGCCGTGGAGCAGGGCGGCGTTGAGCCCCGGCTGATGGCGCTCGCGGAGGCGATGGACTGCAAAGCCTATGTGTATACGCTGAACGACTGGGGCATGCTGGTCTACGAGCTGCAGACCATGCACGCCAGCGGGATCTATACGGATTTTCTGGATCCGCTGTCGATGGAAGGCGTGGAAGAATGGACGGATGAGACCGTGCCCGCGGATTGAAGAAGAACATAACCAAAAGCCCCGGGGAGACCCGGGACTTCTTTTTTAATTTTCCCCGGGGAGGCTGAAGCCCTTCCCGAAGACGCGGTCATAATGCAGGAGCCAGAGGCGCTCGTTTTCCGCCTGCCAGGCGTCGGCGTCCTGGATGACGCCCCCGCGGGCGATGCAGCCCTCCTGCTTCATCAGGCTGGGCGCATCGACAAGGCTGTTGTAATAGGCATCCTCCGTGAAGCCGAGGTCGTGCAGGAGGAGGGCACCGAGGCGGCAGCAGGAGACGTCCGCGCCGTCCGGAACGGAGGGGCGGAAGCCAAAGTTGCTCCAGATCAGCAGCGGCGTCGTATAGGAGAGAAACAGATCGCGGTCGGAATCGCGGGTGCTGATGCCGAAGCAGTCCAGCGAGGGCGCGTGATCCCCGAAGACGACGAGCACGACAGGCCTGTCCGCGTTCCGGAAGGAATCGCAGAGCGCTGCAAGGCTTTCATCCGTCAGATGAACGCCGTTCACGTAATTCTCCGCGGCGTTTGCATATTCCCGCGGCACCCCGTCCACCCGGATGTCGCGGACGTCCGTTCCGTCGTCATAACCGCCGTGATTCTGAAAGGTCGTCACATAGGTGAAGAGCGGGCCGCTGCCCGCCTGTGCCTGCCATCGCCTGAACAGCAGCGGGAAAAGCCAGCTGTCGGCCGGTCTGCCCCCGATCATCGTCTCCGCGGGGCCGAGCTCCGGGAGGAAGGCGGCGCTGCCGAAGCCCAGCTTCTTCATGGCGCTCCGGCGGTTGTAAAAGGCGCCGTCGCCCGGATGGACGAACTGCGTGCTGTAGCCCAGCGATTCCAGCAGGGTCGGAATCGTCCGCATGCCGTCCTTCAGGATGCCGGGCGTCACATAGGCGGCGCCGGAGAGATCCCGCGCCCGATAGCCCGTGAGCACCTCGTATTCCGTCTCCGCGGTGCCGCCGCCGAACTGGCCGACGACCAGATTCCCGCCCCAGCCCTCCTGCTGCAGCGCCCGGAAATGGGCGAGCGGATCGGCGGAGAGCGTGACGCCGGGCAGACGCCCGAGGTCATACAGCGATTCGCACATGATGAAAAAGATGTCCGGCTTCTGCGCGTCGCTCTTTTGCGGCACGGCGCCGTGCAGCGCGGCCTTGACCGCTTCCTCGGAATAGCCCTCCGGGGCAGCAGCCTGCGGGACGGTGGCCAGGATGCCCCCGATGACGCCGTCCTCCTGAACGAGATCCATCTGTCGGTAGGCATAGCGGTTGAAGCCCCGCAGACCCGCAAAGCAGAAAAGGCAGAAAAGGCCAAAGCCGGCCAGCGCTTCGGCCGCATGGGGCAGAAGGCGCCGCAGGGGCAGGCGAAGCCCCAGCGTACAGAGGACGGGAAGCACCGGAATGCCGAGCATGAACAGGGTAAAGCGGTCGACCTCGAACCGGTATCCGCCGGAGATCTGCAGCGCCTCCCGGATAAGGGAGATGTCGGTGAACAGGACCGGCTCATTGCGCAGGCTGATCTTGATGACGCTGACCAGCGCCAGCGCGGCCGCGAGCAGGTTGACCACGCAGACCGCGAGGCTGACGCGCCGGGTCAGGAGTACGGCAAAGAGCAGCAGCGAGAACAGCAGGCCGGCGCTCATCAGGGAAAACAGGGGATAGCGGAACACCCAGTCCACCGCCAGCGGCAGGGAGGCGCGCCGGACGGCCTCCACGCAGAGCAGCACGATGAAGGCGTCCGCGAGGAGGAGAAGAAGCAGGAGCAGCAGCTCCGAGGGAGACGTGATCTCCGGTCTTTTCCGGTTCTTTCTCATGTTATTCGACCTCGATCAGGGCGCTGTTGCTGCGGAGGGACACGAAGGGACAGAGGACGTACTCCAGCCGGAATTCCAGCGTCCCCGGGGAGGAAAGCAGCTCCGCGGGCAGGCTGACGGCCGTGTCGTCAAAGGGAACCCGGACGATGCGCCTGCCCCCGGCGGTCAGATAGCATTCGGGATTGCCCTGCAGATTCGTGTGATAGACGATCAGCTCGGCGCTCTGCCCCGCGGGGAGGGCGGTCACCTGCTTTTTCGTGACCGGATCCGCCAGACCGTACAGCGTGCCCAGACGGTTCCATGGCAGCGCCTCCGGCAGCACAAAAATGAGCGCCGCCAGCAGGAGCAGAAGCCCGCAGAGGCTGATGATCAGCCGTTTTTTCAAGAAATCCCTTCTTTCCCCTTTAAAGCAGCCGCTCCGCGGCGTCCAGCGCGGAGGAGAGCACACGATCCATGTCGTAGTACTTGTACTCGCCCAGACGCCCGCCGAAGAAGACCTTCTCTTCCTTGTCCGCGAGGGCGCGGTAGGCGGCGTAAAGACGGCCGTTCACCTCGTCGTTCACGGGGTAATAGGGCTCCCCGCCAGGCTTCCATTCGGAACTGTATTCGCGGCTGATGATGGTCTTCGGCGTCTCGTGCCCCTCGTCGTCCAGACCGAACTGGAACCACTTGTGCTCGATGATCCGCGTGAAGGGCGTCTCCTCGTCCGTGTAGTTCACGGCGGCGTTGCCCTGGAAATTCGGCTTGTCCAGCGTCTCGGTCTCAAAGCGCACGGAGCGGTATTGCAGCGCGCCCAGCCGACAGCCGTAAAAGGCGTCGATCGGCCCCGTGTAAATGACCCGGTCGGCCATCGCGTCCCATTTTTCCCGGTCGGCGAGGTAGTCCGTGTTCAGCTGCACCGGAATGCCGTCCAGCATGGCGGCCACCATCTTCGTGTAGCCGCCGCAGGGGATGCCCTGATACAGCGCGTTGAAATAGTTGTTGTCGAAGGTCAGGCGCACCGGCAGACGCCGGATGATAAAGGCCGGCAGCTCGCAGCAGGGACGGCCCCACTGCTTGCGCGTGTAGCCCTTCACCAGCTTTTCATAGATGTCCGTGCCGACGAGGCTGATCGCCTGCTCCTCCAGATTGCGCGGCTCCGTGATGCCCGCCGCTTCCCGCTGCGCCGCGATCTTCGCCGCGGCCTCCTCCGGGGTCACGACGCCCCACATGCGGTTGAAAGTGTACATGTTGAAGGGCAGGGAATACAGCTCGCCTTTGTAATTCGCGACCGGGGCGTTCGTGAAGCGGTTGAACACCGCAAAGCGGTTCACATAGTCCCAGACGCGGCGCTCGTTCGTGTGGAAGATGTGCGCGCCGTAGATGTGGACGTGGATGCCCTCGCGGTACTCGGTATAGACGTTGCCCGCGATGTGGCTGCGCCGGTCGAGGACGAGGACGGACTTCCCGGCGTCCCGCGCCTGCCGGGCAAAGGCTGCGCCGAAGAGGCCGGCGCCGACCACCAGAAAATCGTAATGCATGGCTGACTCCTTTTTTTATGGCATCGAAGACGAATCGTACTCTTTATTGCAGCATGAAAACGCGCGGCGCTTCAATCATAAGAAACCGCCGGACAGCCAGCAACTGCCCGACGGTTCATTCCAGCTTCATCTCTGGGGGAGCCACCGCGTATAGCTCCTGCCTGTCTTCATTGTACGCTGATTGCCCCCACCCGTCAAGGAGGGAGCTTTTCTTTTTTCCCCGGGAAGAAAGAATTTCTTTTCCAAAAACCCCCATTTTCCAAAAGTTGTCCGTTCCCGACCCAAAACACGCTGTATGATAGAGGGCAGGGAAGACAGGCCGGCCGGCAGAGGCTTCCGGAATGACAGACCCGCCGAATGATGACGTTTTTGCATGCTGACGCCCGGAGCGGGCCATGGAAAGGAAACATAGAGAGATGAATGAGGATTATGGCTTTATTTTTCTTCATCGACGAATCATGCATCACTGGATTTATGAGGAGGCCAGCTTCAGCCGCTTTCAGGCCTTCATCGACATCCTGCTGAACGCAAACTTTAAGGAGGGTATCGCGTTCCTCGATACGGAGCGCATCACCGTCCCGCGCGGCATGTGGTTGACCAGCCAGGCGAAGCTCGCGCAGCGCTGGGGCTGGAGCCGGAGCAAGGTGCAGCGCTTTCTCGGTCAGCTGCAGTCTGACCGGATCGTGACGCTGAACCGGGCAGGCAACAATACGCAAATTTTCCTTTTAAATTACGAAAAATGGCAGTCTGTTCCCGATCAGGCGAGCAACCTTCGAGCAACCTTCGAGCAACCCTCGGGCACCCCTCGTGCAGCCCTCGAGCAACCTTCGGGCACCTTTCGTGCAGCCCTCGAGCAGCCTTCGGGCACCCTTCGTGCAGCCCTCGAGCAGCCTTCGGGCACCCTTCGTGCAGCCCTCGAGCAGCC
>R14__coassemble_1661_pt1 | contig 10716 bp, 8 predicted proteins | sample R14__metabat2_high_PE_020 | metagenome-assembled genome bin R14 | reverse complement strand
AAGGAGGACATCGCCCTCTTTGCGGAAATGGGCTTCAAGGTTTATCGCTTCTCGATCGCCTGGACCCGTATCCTGCCGAACGGGGATGACGACGTCCCCAACGAGGCCGGGCTTGCCTTCTATGAGAGCCTCATCGACGAGTGCCTCAAATACGGCATCGAGCCCCTGATTACCATCTGCCATTTTGACACCCCGATCGCCCTCATCAAAAAGTACGGCGGCTGGAAGGATCGCCGGATGGTGGACGCGTTCCTTAAATACTGCACCGCCATCTTCAACCGCTTCAAGGGCAAGGTCAAATACTGGCTGACCTTCAATGAGATCAATATGCTGCTGCATATGCCCTTCATGGGCGCCGGCCTGTATTTCACCGAGGGCGAGGACGCGGAGAGCATCAAGTACAACGCCGCGCACTATGAGATCGTCGCCTCCGCCAAGGCCGTGAAGCTGGCGCATGAGCTCATGCCGGGCTGCATGGTGGGCTGCATGCTGGCCGCCGGTCAGTACAACCCCTGGAGCTGCAACCCCGTGGACATCTACGCCGCCATGGAGGCCGACAAGGACAACTACTTCTTCATCGATGCGCAGGCGAGGGGCGCCTACCCCGTGTGGGCGTGGAAGCGGATGGAGCGCGCCGGCGTGAAGCTGGACTGCACCCCCGAGGATATCGTCGCCATGAAGGAAGGCACCGTGGACTTCATCAGCTTCAGCTACTACTGCAGCCGCTGCATGTCCGGCGTGCCCGAGATCATTGAGAAGAACAAAAAGCCGGGCAACGCCGCCATCCTGTCCCTGAAGAATCCGTATCTGGCTTCCTCCGAGTGGGGCTGGCAGATCGACCCTGTGGGTCTGCGGGTCACCATGAACATGCTTTACGACCGCTATCAGAAGCCGCTGTTCATCGTGGAAAACGGCCTGGGCGCCGTCGACAAGGTCGAGGCGGACGGCTCCATTCACGACCCCTACCGCGTGGACTACATGCGCAGGCATATCGAATCCATGCTGAAGGCTGTCAATGAGGACGGCATCCCGCTGCTGGGCTACACCATGTGGGGCCCGATCGACATCGTTTCCGCCTCCACCGGCGAAATGAAGAAGCGCTATGGCTTCATCTATGTGGACAAGGACAACGACGGCAACGGCACCCTGGAGCGCCGCAGAAAAGACAGCTTCTACTGGTATCAGAAGGTAATCCGGACCAACGGTGAAGATCTGGATTAACGATATCTTCCCCCAAAAAGGAAAAAGGAGAGAAAAATCATGGCATCTTACAAGGAACTTGCCTCCACGCTGCTTGAAAACGTGGGCGGCAAAGCCAATGTCAAGAGTGTTGTCCACTGCGCGACCCGTCTGCGGTTCACGCTGCTGGATGACACCAAGGCAAACACCGAGGTCATCAAAAAGACCAAGGGTGTTCTGCAGGTCGTCAACGCCGGCGGTCAGTATCAGATCGTCATCGGACCGGATGTCCCCCAGGTCTATCAGGAGGTCATCGCTCTGGGCGGCTTCGAAGCTGCCGCCGCTGTCGCTGATGAAGCGGCCGAGAAGGAAGACAACCGTTCCAAGCTGAGCAAGATTCTGGAAGGCATCGCTTCCATCTTCCAGCCGATCATCCCCGCCATCACCGGCGCCGGTCTGCTGAAGGCTGTGATGGCCCTCGCCAGCACCCTCGGCTGGCTGAAGAGCGGCACACAGACCTATATCATCCTGAACGCGATGGCGGACGCCGCCTTCTATTTCCTGCCGATCCTGCTGGCCGCTTCCTGCGCACGGAAGTTCAAGTGCAATCAGGGCACCGCAATGGCGCTCGGCGGCCTGCTGGTGTATCCGGCTCTGACCACCCTCATGACCACCGCCAAGACGGAGGCCACCGCCATCACCTTCCTGGGCTTCATTCCGATCCAGGCCGTGACCGCGTACGCCTCCTCCGTGCTTCCGATCATCCTGGGCGTGTGGTTCATGTCCCTGGTTGAGAAGTTCGTCCAGAAGTACTGCCCGAAGGCGGTCAAGTTCTTCTTCGTTCCGTTCTTCTCCCTGCTGATCGCCGGCACCGTGACCCTGGCCCTCCTTGGACCGATCGGCACCTGGGCGTCCGACCTCATCAACATCTTCTTCAAGTGGCTGAAGGACGTCGCACCGTGGTTCGTCCCGACGCTGGTCGGCGTCGCCAGCCCGCTGCTGGTCATGACCGGCACCCACTACGGCCTGATCCCGATCGGCACCATGAACCTGACCACCGTCGGCCACGATGCCGTCGTCGGACCGGGCATGCTGGTCTCCAACGTGGCACAGGGTGCCGCCGGTCTCGCGGTTTCCCTCCGCTCCAAGAATGCTGACACCAAGCAGCAGGCTTCCTCCGCAGGTATCACCGGCCTGCTGGGCATCACCGAGCCTGTCCTGTACGGCGTTAACCTGAAGTTCACCTTCCCGCTGTATGCTGCCATGATCGGCGGCGCTGTGGGTGGTCTGTATCTCGGCATCACCGGCGTCGAGCGCATGGGCTCCGGCTCCCCGGGCCTGCTGGTTCTGCCGGTTTATCTGCCGCAGGCCTGCGCTGACGGCACCGTGTTCACCATGGCCAACATGGTCAACGCTGTGATCGGCGTCATTATCGCAATCGCGGTTTCCTTCGTCGCCTGCTGGTTCATGTGGGACATCTGGGCAAAGAAGGGCAAGCTCTCCGAAGAAGAGACCGGCGCCGCCCCCGCTGTCGCGCCTGCCACCGTTCCCGGCAAGGATGGCACGCTGTTTGCGCCTGTCGTGGGCAAGGTTATCCCGCTGAGCGAAGTCACGGATGAGGCCTTCTCCTCCGGCGCTATGGGTCAGGGCGTTGCCTTCATTCCGGAGAAGGGCGAGCTTTATTCTCCGTGCGACGGCACCATTTCCGCCTTCTTCCCGACCGGTCATGCCGTCGGCATCACCTCGAAGGATGGCGCTGAAATCCTGATCCATGTCGGCATGGACACCGTCGGCCTGAACGGCAAGGGCTTCAATCCTCAGGTCAAGGAAGGTGACACCGTCAAGAAGGGACAGCTGCTGCTGAAGTTCGATATCAACTTCATCAAGTCCCAGAATCTTCCGATCGTCACCCCCATGATCATCACCAATTCCGATGATTATGAAAACATCAAGACCATGTCCGGCATGGCTTCCACCAACGACACCACGGTCATTACCTACTGATTTCCCGGTTAAAACAAAATAAAGCTGTCTCTCATGGCGTAAACCGTCATGGGAGACAGCCTTTTTATATACCGTCCGGCTTGTCAGGGGACTTCCCTCCCTGCAAAGGTCCCCCATGATTTACGCCGCCTTAGGGGTTCTCCCGCGGCTGTGCGGGCTCAAAGCGGACGCTCATTTCCGAAAGACGCCGACAGAGGCGAAGCCTGTACCGCGCCTCCGAATGGCCGAGAAGGATATAATCCACCAGAAAATCCCCGAAAAACCAGAGGGTGATCAGCATGAATTCATGCAGGGCGAGGCCGGCGCCGCTGCCGCAGAAATACAGCACGACGCTGGACGCGGCGAGACCCAGGGAATAATGGATAATCCGCCTGCGGCTCTCCCGCAGCTCATCCTCCGCCTTCCGGCAGCGAAGACGCAAATAGTTTCTCAGCGCCGAAAGGATGCTGCTTTGCTCTTCCTCGGAAAAGTCCGGCCCGCTGATCAACAGCTCCGCGGCCCGTTCCGGCATGGCGAAGGGCTCCAGCTGCTCCAGAAACGACGCCAGTTCCCCGGAGATCAGCCCGTGCCCCGGCGCAGAGCAGGGGTTTAGCAGCTCCCCGGAAGAGGCCGCCCTGCAGCGAAAGAGAACCGTTCCGTCCTCCTTCATGAGCCTCCGGGCCGGCATGCCGCCGCGGATGCCCTCCATCGCCTCCCGGGAATAGGCTTCAGTCTCCTCCATCACCGCGTCCGCGGACGGCTGTGTCCCTCCCGGTGTCTGCGTAAAGACAAGCTTCATGGCCGCAAGGCGGCGATACCACTTCATCTCCCTGCAGAGGGGCAGGTACTCCTGAAGCGGAAAAATCAGCAGCCGGTAGCCGAAGAACCAGATGGGCAGATAAAGAAACTGAATCGCCACCTCGGCGGTGTTCTTTGTCGCCATATAAAGAAAGACCGACGAGAGCACCGTGCACAGGAAAAACCAGGCGATCTTGATCCGGCAGGCCTTGAGGCTCCTGTCGATGCGCGTCATCTGCAGCAGATAATGCAGCCAGATGGCGTTATCAATGGATTTTCGACCCGCCTCATCGGGCTTTTTTCCCGTAATCTCCAGCACGATCGGCGCCCGCTCCGGGATGCAGGGGCGCATCAGGTCAATAAAGGAAAGAAAGGCGTCGGACAGCAGCTCGCAGCCCGCCGTGGAAAAGCAGCTGACGATATCCTCCTCGCCCGAAATCTGATAGACCAGCCGCGCAGGCTGAATTTTTGCAGCATGTTTCAAACCTTGTTCCTCCAGCACGATAAGGTATGGATCGGAAGTTTTCTCGCACGATGAAATCCGCAATCCCGATTATAGCACATAAAGAGCAGAACGGCGCAAAGAAAAGCCCCGTCCTGTACGGACGGGGAAATGGAGAAGTGTCTTCCGGCCATGAAAATCAGGAAGCAACGAAATCTTATTTGGAATCCGTGACGGTCAGCTTTGTGCCAGTGCCGGCATCGGCGCTTTTTACCCCACTACTTCCAGCTCCAATAACTATTGATGCAAAATCGACTGCGGCTCCTGCATCCATCGTAATGGTGACATCCCTGGAACCATGGAGAATGACGGGGATTGGTGTAAAATCGTCGAGGCCGTTCTCAAGAAGAGGATCTAAAATATCAATCAGTGCACTCCAAAAATCCCAGTTACTGTCACTAGCAATAATCAGCGCCTGTTCTTCAACACCGCCGTTATCCAGCTTGACTTTCCAGTCGTTTTCACAGCAGCCGGTGAAGGTATAGTCCTTGCCGCCGATCTGGAAAGTAACAGAATTGATGTTCAAAAAATCCTTGGCAAAGTAATTGATCCATATTCTCATGACGCCATAGGGCTCGCTGGAGAAATAATCATGAACGAGGATATCGGATTCAAAGGTGCTGTAATACTGATCATGCTCGTTGTCATGATGGAAACAGCGGGAAGCCGCGTTTAGCGTGGTCGTGATAAAGGCCACCTCGCTGTCATTGTTGACATCAATAGAATAAAGATTGGAATTTTCACGGAAATACGACAGGTCGATGGTACTGGTCGCCAGACTGACCGAACCCACGAGGACGAGAGAAAGGAAAAGCACCAGAGCACAGAGCTTTTTCATAAGAATACCTCCTTCAATTTTGTAGTACTTTTCGGTACTAGTTTCCTCCATTATAGAAAAATAGTGCAATAATGTCAACATAGTACCAAAAAGTTTTACGAAACGAGAAAGGGAAACGTCTGCCATGTATTTGAAGCGACTGCGGGAACTGCGCGAGGACTCGGATCTGACGCAGCAGGCAGTCGCTTCTCTTCTTCATATTCAGCAGACCGTATATTCCAGATACGAACGCGGCTTTCAGACCATTCCGCTGGAGCACCTAATCCGGCTGGCGGATTATTACCGGGTGTCGCTGGATTATATGACCGAGCGAACGATGGACATGCAGGTGCACTGATTTCCGTTTCTGAACGAAGACCCCCGCAGATCTCTCTGCGGGGTCATTGTGTAATTTAGGGCATAAAAAAGACTTCCCTCTTCAGAAAGTCATTTGGTGGAGCATAGGGGAGTCTCCTCTCGCCTGCGGGCTCGGTCAGCTCGGCTCTGACGCCCCACTGGGGCGTCATTCACTCCCTCGCCAGGTTCGACTCCCGCTCGGCATAAAAAAGACTTCCCTTTTCAGGAAGTCATTTGGTGGAGCATAGGGGAGTCGAACCCCTGACCTTTTGAATGCCATTCAAACGCGCTACCAACTGCGCTAATGCCCCGCAACAGGGATGATTATAGGACAGCCTTTCTGTTTTGTCAATGGGTTTTGAAAGATTTTCCGAATCGCCCCTGCAGATCCGTTTTCCATGTTGTCCTGACGAAAGTAAAAAAATAGCTTGACAAGCCCCTGTGGAAAACGGTATAATAACCCCGCTGGTTAGGGAGAGATGGCCGAGTGGTTTATGGCGCTGGTCTTGAAAACCAGTGATACCGAAAGGTACCGGGGGTTCGAATCCCTCTCTCTCCGCCACAATTTTATACCAACTGCGGCCGTGCAGAAGTACCCAAGAGGCCGAAGGGGCTCCCCTGCTAAGGGAGTAGGATCCGTTAAGGGTCGCGAGGGTTCAAATCCCTCCTTCTGCGCCACAAAGAACCTGGAACAGCGAAAAGTTCCGGGTTCTTTTTATGCTGCTTGAATACGTAGGGATTTGAACTGGGGCGGGAATGAATGACAGCCCGGTGGGCTGTCAGAACCGCCCTGACCGAGGCCGCAGCAGAGAGACAAATCCCTCCTTCACAGGCACCGCCCTCCGGGCGGATGTCCCGCCTTAGGCGGGATCATCGATCCCATCCGGGATCGTGACGAATGCCACAAAGAACCTGGAACAGCAAAAAGTTCCGGGTTCTTTTTATGCTGCTTGAATACGTAGGGAGCATCCATCGATGCTCCCTTGATTTGAGTTTCTCAAAAGTTTTCAGGTTCATTCCATTCTCAGATGGGAGAGAATGTCCGTGGCCGTCACGGCCCGGGCACCCAGCTGCGCTTCCGCCGCTTCTCCGGCTCGTCCGTGCCAGTAGGCACCCGCGCGTGCCGCGTCCATCGGCGTCATGCCCTGTGCCATCAGCCCGGCGATGATGCCGGTCAGCACATCCCCGCTGCCGCCCGTCCCCATTCCAGAGCAGCCGGTCACGTTGATGGCCGTATCCTCACCCTGCACAATGATGGTGGACGACCCCTTCAACAGAACACAGGCACCTGTCTCCGCGGACAGCTGCTGCGCAAAGTCCACCGGCGCCGCGAGAATCGCCTGCACCGAAGTGCCGCAGAGCTTCGCCATCTCGCCGGGATGGGGCGTCAGCACGGTGTTTGCGCCCGGCTTTCCGCTGTAAGCCGCCAGCAGGAAGAGCGCATCCGCGTCGATGACCTTCGGCGCATCGCTCTCCACCAGCTCCTGAATGGCGTTCCAGGTCTCCTCTTCCCTGCCCAGCCCCGGGCCGATGGCAAGGGCGCTCTTGCCCCTGGCCAGCTTTGCCAGTTCATCTGCGGCATCCGCATCCAGAAAGGTTCCCTCGGAAACGATCTTCGCCATGGCGCAGGGAACACGCATCTGAAGGAGCGAATAGGTCGTCACGGGGCAGGCCGCCGTCACGAGACCCGCGCCGGCGCGCAGCGCGGCTTCCGCGCAGAGGACGGCTGCACCGCCCATGCCTTCGCTTCCGGCCACGCTGAGAACATGGCCGAAGGTGCCCTTGTGCCCGTCCATCGGGCGAACCGGAAGCAGCGCCCGCGCGTCCGCTTCCTCCAGCACATCGATGCCTTCGGCGCCGTCCCAGTCGGGCAGAATGCCGATGTCCTCAATGACAAGCTTTCCGGTCAGGCCGCGGCCCGGATACAGGAAATGCCCGTGCTTTGCCCGGTGGAAGGTGACCGTCACGTCCGCCCGGATTGCTTCCCCCGATGTCTGCCCGGTCGCTCCGTTCACGCCGGAAGGAATATCGACCGCGACCACCGGCAGACCGGACGCATTGATCCGGCGCACCGCGGAGAGCGCGGCATCCTCCAGCGGGCGGTCGAAGCCCGTGCCGAAGAGCGCATCCACGACGGCGCGGCAATCCTCCGGGATCTCCGGCGCCTCGCCGTAAATCACATTCAGCTCCGCGCCGCAGGCATTCAGCAGACAGGCATTGATGCCCGCGTCCCCCTTCATCTGGGAGGGGCTGCGCAGGAGCCAGACGACCGCCTTTCCGCCCTGCCGGATCCAGAGGCGTGCCGCGGCACATCCGTCGCCGCCGTTGTTCCCGCCGCCGCAGGCGAACAGCACACGCGCACCCGCGGGGACAAGCTTTGCCAGCTCGCGCACCACCGCCTGCGCCGCATGCTCCATGAGCAGTATGGACGGATAGCCCGTTCCGTCCAGGAAAGCCTTCTCCATTTCCCGCATATCCTGCGGAGAGATCGTCCTCAGCATGGTTTTCCTCCTGTTCAGGAAAGCAGGACGGCGAACGCCGCCGCCATGTCTCCCTCATGGCTGAGCGAAAGGCGGATCATGCGCCCGCCAAGCGCCAGCATCTTTTCTTCCGCTTTTCCATAAAGCCGGACGGACGGTGCACCCGCCGGATCATGCTCCACCGAAAACTGCTCCGGCATGATGCCGCCGGAAAAGCCCGTGCCCAGCGCCTTTGCGCAGGCTTCCTTTGCCGCAAACATGGCCGCCGCCGTATTCGCGCCGTCCTTTCCGCGGGAGGCGATCGTCTCCCGCTCGGAGACGGTGAAGACCCGCTCCGTGAAATGCTTCTGCGCAATCGCCTTTTCCATCCGGGGAATGGAGCACAGATCCACCCCGACGCCCAGCACCTCAGACATAGCCCATGAGGCCGCGGACAGAAACGTCGCCGGCCAGCACCTCGCGCACCTTTCCCTCCGGATCGCGCACGAGCAGAGAGCCGGACTGCGTGATGTCCAGGGCTTCGCCGGTGAACGCCTCTGTCGTGCCGATGACGCGCACCTTCTGCCCGATCGTCACGGAGCGCCGGCGATACGCCTCCAGCAGCCTGCCCGTGGCACGCAGCACCTCCGCCTCTTCGATGCCCTTCAAAAACGCCCGGACGAGCGCCGCGCGGGAGACTTCATGCCCCGCAATGAGATCCATTGAGCTCGCCGTCTGTGCGATCTCCGGCGGGAATTCCTTCTGATGGACGTTGAAGCCGATGCCCGCCACGAGGAAATGCACCGTCTGCTCGTCCGCGTCCATCTCCACGAGGATGCCCTCGACCTTTTTCCCCTTCAGGATGACGTCGTTCGGCCACTTGATGCCAGCTTTCTCGCCGGTCACCGCCTCCGCGGCCGCGGCGCCCGCCATCGCGATCTCCAGCGAGACAACCGCGACCTGCGAGGGATGCGTATCCGGCCTCAGGATGAGGGACAGCGCCACGCCTTCGCCCGCCGGGGTCAGCCATCCGCGTCCGCGCCGCCCGCGGCCCGCCGTCTGCTGATCCGCCAGAACGACCGTGCCATGCGGGGCGCCCTCCGCGGCGAGCTGCTTTGCATAGCGGTTCGTGGAATCAATGACCGGGAACCACTCGACACGACAGCCCGCCCACGCGGTATCCAGCCCCTGCCGCACAACGGGCTCCATCAGGCTGTCCGGACAGGACACAAGATGATAGCCGCTGCGGCCTTCGCTCTCAATCACAAAGCCCATCCCGCGCAGCCGCTCAATCTGCTTCCAGACAGCGGCGCGGGTCACACCCATTTCCCGGCTGAGGGTCTCTCCCGAGAGGGTTTCACCCGTCAGCAGGCGGGTCAGCAGGCGTTCCGACACAGGCAAGCGCTTCCTTTCCGGTTTCCATATCGTTTTCTATTCTAGCAAAAAGCACGCGCCCTTTCAAGGCTCACAGCCAAACTTGCCAAAGCTTCCCGCAATTATTATAATAGAGGGTACTGCATTCCCCGTTTCTTCGTCAGGCAAAAGAAAATCACGCTTCTGTCAAATCACTTTTCCATTTCGCCAGACCGGTCTCCGATTATCTTCGGAAATCGGCGCGGTTCCCAAAGGAGCAACTATGACGGATCTTACAGCAGCTGCAAGCCAGCTGAAGCAGAATATGGCAAAGGCCGTCGTCGGCAGGGACGACGTGGTGGAGCTGCTGCTCATCGCCCTGCTGAGCGGCGGCCATGTGCTCATTGAGGATGTGCCGGGCGTCGGCAAGACGACCCTCGCCTCCGCGCTTGCGCGCTCCCTCGCCTGTTCCTTCGCCCGCATCCAGTTCACACCGGACATCACCCCGAGCGACATCATCGGCTTCTCCATGCCGAATGCAAACGGTGAGCTGTGCTATCGTCCCGGCGCCGTCATGCGCCAGATCATCCTCGCGGACGAGATCAACCGCACCTCCCCGAAGACGCAGGCGGCTCTTCTGGAGGTCATGGAGGAGCGTCAGGCGACCGTGGATGGCGTGACGCATCCGCTCCCTGCCCCCTTCATGGTTCTTGCCACCCAGAACCCGGTCGACTTCGCCGGCACCTATCCCCTGCCGGAGGCGCAGGTGGATCGCTTCCTCATGCGCATCTCGCTCGGTTATCCCACCGCCCGGGACGAGGCGGAGATCCTGCTGCGCTGCTGCGGCCCGGATCAGCCGATGGAGAGCATTTCCGCGGTCTGCACGGCGGAGGACATTCTGGCCCTGCAGACCCAGGTGCGCAGCGTCTATCTTTCCTATGAGATCCGCAGCTATATTGTCTCCCTGTGTGAGGCGACCCGGAAGAGCCCCCTGCTCTCCCTCGGCGTCAGCACGCGCGGCGGCATTGCACTCTGCCGTGCCTGCCAGGCGAGGGCCCTTCTGTACGGCCGGGACTATGTCATCCCGGAGGACGTGCAGGCTCTGGCACAGAATGTGCTTGCACACCGCCTGACGCTCTCCTCCGAGGCCCGCCTGCACGGCAGAAAGGCGCAGGAAATCCTCGCCGCGCTGCTTTCCTCTGTGCGGATTCCGGTGCGCGCAAGGTGACCGGGCGCGCTTTCGGCACGGCGCTTGCGGGCACCCTGCT
>R14__coassemble_1612_pt1 | contig 10930 bp, 8 predicted proteins | sample R14__metabat2_high_PE_020 | metagenome-assembled genome bin R14 | reverse complement strand
AGAACCGTCCCCGCGATGTAACGGTCGCACCCGGTGAGCCTACTGCGCGCTGCGTTTCAGTCCACTGCTCCGGGGCGACCCATCCCGGAGATCCGCAGGAGCCTCGCACCGTCGCTCCCTCGCTTCGCGTACTCAACGGAATTTCTTCCCCATCATCGCCGGAAAATGCTTCCCTGACGGGATTTGATTGGTATATTAGCACGGCGTTTGCGCCCTGTCAAGCTTCATTTATTCAACTTAACTCAGCTTTAAGGTGAATTTTATTCATTTCCCGCTTTCAGGGGACTTTCAGAAGAAGATGAAGCTTTGTTTCATCCGTAACTTTTATCCTCGCGTTTCACATTTCCGCCATAAAAATATTTCAGATTTGTGAAACATTTTCAACCGGTTTTCCCGGGCATTCCACAGTGCTTTTCCACTTATCCCAATTTTTTCCACAATCCAAAACCCCTGATTCCGTCTCATATTTTTCCTTATTTCCCCCTGTTCTCCACATTTTCCACAATCGAAGCCGGATTTCTCCACAAGGCTGTGGAAAACCCGTCCGTGTTTTCCACAGACGGGCTTTTTTCTGAAATTTAACAAATATTACAGAACTGTAACAATTTTTTCACACCAGCTTCAAAGATGGGTCAGCGTTCAGCGTCAGATCCGCGATTGTGCCGCGCATCAGTCTGTAGAAAGCCGCGCTGCCGATCATCGCCGCGTTGTCCGTGCAGAGAACAGGCGGCGGCATCACGAGGCGCATCCCGGCCTTCTGGGCTTTGTCGTTCATCGTATTGCGCAGACCGGAGTTGCTGGCGACGCCGCCGGCGAGGGCAACGACTTTGGCGCCGGTCTCCTTTGCCGCGAGGATCGCCTTGTCGGAGAGCATCTCCACCGCCGCATACTGGAAGGAGGCCGCGATATCGGCCGCCGGGATCTCCTCCCCACGCTGGCGAAGGGTATGCACGGTGTTGATCAGCGCCGTCTTGAGGCCGGAAAAGCTGTAGTCATAGCGGCCCTCCGTCCGGACGTGCGGCAGCTTCAGCGCGTGCGGGTTGCCTTCGCGGGAAAGCTTGTCCAGCAGCGGGCCGCCGGGGTACGGCAGATTCAGCACGCGGGCCGCCTTATCGAAGGCCTCCCCCGCCGCATCGTCCATGGTCTGCCCCAGCAGGGTATAGTCGCCGTAGTCGTTCACGCGGATGATATGGGAATGTCCGCCGGAAGCCACGAGGCACACAAACGGCGGCGTCAGATCCGGGTGTGCAATATAGTTGGCGCTGACATGGCCCTCAATATGGTTGACCGGGATGAGCGGCTTATCCAGCGCATACGCCATGCCCTTCGCGTAAGAAACGCCGACCAGCAGGGCGCCGACGAGGCCGGGGCCCATGGTCACGGCGACCGCGTCCATCTCCTTTCCCGTCATGCCCGCCCGATCCAGCGCCTCCTGAACGACGGGCGCGATATTCTCCACATGGGCGCGGCTGGCGATCTCCGGCACGACGCCGCCGAAGTGAGCATGCAGCGGGATCTGCGTGTTGATCACGGAGGAGATCACCTCGCGCCCGTCGCGGACGACGGCAGCCGCCGTCTCGTCGCAGCTGGACTCGATGGCGAGGATCGTGGCATGTCCCTCCGCGATCAGCTTCTCCGCCTGTTTTCCGGTACTTTCAACCCAGTTCATAGTTCCTCCAGAGGAATCGTTCCTGTTTTTTCGATTGAAACCTGTCTGTTTCCCGAATTCGCCGGGGCTTTCCGATCGCCCCGGCAGCCCTTCGGCCATCCCGGCTATATCGTCTGCTGCCGGCCTGCGATCCGAAGAAGTCCGGAGAGGGATCAGATTGTCCTCCGGGAAAAACAGACATTATAATCAGAAAGCCCCGCCGTGGGCGGGGCCCTGTTTTACTGCATCTGCAGGTAGGCCGTGATGAAGCCGTCGAGTTCGCCGTCCATCACGCCGTTCACGTCGCTCGTCTCAAAGCTCGTGCGGTGATCCTTCACCATGGAATACGGATGGAAGACATAGGAGCGGATCTGGCTGCCCCATTCGATCTTCTTCATCTCGCCCTTGATGTCGGCCATCTGCTGCTCACGCTCGCGCTCGCGCAGCTCCAGCAGCTTTGCCTTCAGCATGCGCATGCAGTTCTCGCGGTTGTGCACCTGGTCGCGGCTCGTCTGGCTGGAGACCACGATGCCGGTCGGATAGTGCGTAAAGCGGACAGCGGAGCTCGTTTTGTTGACGTTCTGTCCGCCGGCGCCGCTGGAATGGTAGGTATCCACACGGACATCGTTCATGTTGACCTCGATCTCGTTGTCGTCGTCATCCAGAATCGGGGAGACGTCAACGGAGGAGAAGCTGGTATGGCGGCGCGCCGCGGCATCAAACGGGCTGATGCGCACGAGGCGGTGGACACCCTTCTCCCCGCGGAGGAAGCCGTAGGCGTTGTCGCCGTCCACCTCGATCGTGACGGACTTGATGCCGGCCTCGTCGCCGTCCAGAAGGTCGATCAGCTTCACCTCATAGCCGTGGCGCTCACAGTAGCGCATATACATGCGGTAGAGCATGCTTGTCCAGTCCTGGGCTTCCGTTCCACCGGCGCCCGCGTGCAGGGAAACATAGCAGTTGTTGCTGTCGTAGTCGCCGCGCAGGAGGCTCTCCAGGCGCAGCTCTTCGAGATCCGCATTCAGGCTGTTGATCTCTTCGCCGGCCTCTGCGACGAGGCTCTCGTCTTCCATTTCCTCGGCGAGCTCCATGGTCGCTTCCACGTCGTCCGCGCGCTGGTTCAGCTTTGTGAAATGCTCCAGCTTGTTTTCCGCCGTGCGCACCTTGCGGTTGGTGGCGGTCGCCTTTTCGAGGTCATTCCAGAAATCCGGCTCATTCATGGTCTCATGCAGCTCGGCGAGCTGCTCCTTGAGACCCTCAATATTCAGGGACTGTCCCGCCTCAACGATGCGCTCGCGGATCTTTCCCAGCTCAAGACGGTATTCTTCCAGTTCAATCACGGTGATTCACTCCCTTATATCCGTCCGCAGATTCCGCTGCGTTTTTTCCGCCGCTTTTCTTGTATTTCTTCCCGCTGCCCCACGGACTGTGGGGGTGGCGGCCAACCTGCGGCGTCCCCTGGCGCGGGCCGCGGGGGCCGCCGGCCTGCTTTGCCTGCTCCAGATTGGTCTCCTGCGGCTTTGCGACTTCCTTGCGCTCCTGCTGGATGTTGATGCGGGCCTGATACATGCGGCGGACGGTGTCCTCACGGATGAGGCGGACCATCTCATCGAACATGTCATAGCCTTCGATCTGGTACTCGGTGACCGGGTTGCGGTTCGCATAGGCACGCAGGCCGATGCCGTCGCGCAGCTGATCCATGGCGTCGATGTGATCCATCCAGCGATGGTCGACGCAGGAGAGCAGCACCACGCGCTCCAGCTCGCGGATATCGATGTGCAGGGACTCAAAGCCGGCTTCGCGCAGCGCGTAGAAGTCGCGGGCCTCCTGCTTCAGCATCGCGGTCAGCTGCTCCTTGTCGGCGTTTTTGATTTCCTCTTCCTTCGCCTTGAAGAAGCCGAGGCGGATGCACAGCCGCTCCAGGTACTCGGTCAGACCCGGGATATCCCAGTCCATGATGTTGTCGCCGTTTCCGCAGTAGGAGGCGACAGAACCGTCGATCAGCATGTCCGCCATCTTGACGATGGTCTCGTGCATATCGCGGCCCTCCAGCACCTGCAGGCGCTGGCCGTAGATCTCCTTGCGCTGCTCATTCATGACATCGTCATACTGCAGCACGTTCTTGCGGATCTCGTAGTTGCGGGCTTCAATGCGCTTCTGCGCCTTTTCGATCTGGCCGGTGAGCATCTTCGCCTCGATCGGCTCATCCTCCGCGAGACCCATCTTCTCGATGAGGCCGCTGACCTTGTCGCTGCCGAAGAGGCGCATCAGGTCATCCTGCATGGAGAGGAAGAACTGCGAGGAGCCCGGGTCGCCCTGACGTCCGGCGCGGCCGCGCAGCTGGTTGTCAATACGGCGGGACTCATGGCGCTCAGTGCCGATGATATGGAGGCCGCCGACCGCGATCACGCGCTCGTGCTCCGCGTCGGTCTCCTTCTTGAAGTCGGTATACAGCTGATGATACAGCTGACGGGCTTCCAGAACCTCCTCGGAGACGTTCTCGTTGAAGCCTGTCGCCTCGTCGATCATGGTCTCCTCATAGCCCTTCTGGCGCATCGCGCGGCGGGCCATGTACTCCGGGTTGCCGCCCAGCAGGATATCCGTGCCGCGGCCGGCCATGTTCGTCGCGATGGTCACGGCGCCGTAGCGGCCCGCCTGTGCGACGATGTCGGCTTCCTTGGCATGGAATTTCGCGTTCAGAACCTCGTGCGAAATGCCGCGCATGGACAGCATTCTGGAGAGGAGCTCGCTGACCTCGACGGACACGGTGCCGACCAGGATCGGCTGACCGGTCTTGTGGCGCTTCTCGATCTCGTTCAGCACCTGAGAATACTTGCCCTTCACGGTGCGGTAGACCAGATCGTTCATGTCCTTGCGGATCATCGGGCGGTTGGTCGGGATCTGAACGACGTCCAGACTGTAAATGCCCTTGAATTCGCTCTCTTCCGTCTTCGCCGTACCGGTCATGCCGGAGAGCTTTGAATACATACGGAAGTAGTTCTGGAAGGTGACGGTCGCCAGCGTCTTGCTCTCGCGCTGGACGCCCACATGCTCCTTCGCCTCGATGGCCTGATGCAGACCGTCGCTGAAGCGGCGGCCGATCATGAGGCGGCCGGTGAACTCGTCGACGATGACGACCTGGTCATCCTGCACGACGTAGTCCACGTCGCGCTTCATCATGGCGTGGGCGCGCAGCGCGGCATTGATATAATGAAGAAGCTCCGTATTGGCGATATCGGCGAGGTTGTCGACGCCGAACCAGCGCTCCGCCTTGCGGGCACCCTCTTCAGAGAGGTTGCAGGTCTTCTTTTTCTCGTCCTTGACGTAGTCCTTGCGCATCGCCGCCTTCTCCTCATCGGAGAGCGGGTTCTCCTCAAAGCGCTCCTCCTCCGGCTCGACGCCCTCCTGAAGGGTGCAGACGAAGCGGTCTGCCTTCTCGTACATGTCGGTCGGCTTGTCGCCCTGACCGGAAATGATGAGCGGCGTACGGGCTTCATCGATGAGGATGGAGTCCACCTCATCCACGATGGCGAAGTTGTGTCCGCGCTGCACCATGTTCTTCTGATAGATGACCATGTTGTCGCGCAGATAGTCGAAGCCCATCTCGTTGTTCGTGCCGTAGGTCACATCGCAGTTGTAGGCTTCCTTGCGCTGATCCTGATCGAGGTCATGCACAATGACGCCCACGGTCATGCCGAGGAAACGGAAGATACGGCCGATATCCTCGCCCTGATACTTGGCCAGATAATCGTTGACGGTGACGACATGGACGCCCTTGCCGGAGAGCGCGTTCAGATAAGCCGGCATGGTCGCGGTCAGGGTTTTGCCCTCACCGGTCTTCATCTCGGCGATACGGCCCTCGTGCAGGACGATGCCGCCCATCATCTGGACGCGGAACTGGCGCTTGCCCATGACGCGGTCGGTCGCCTCGCGGACAACGGAGAATGCCTCCGGCAGCAGGCTGTCGAGGCTCTCACCCTTCGCCACCCGGGCGCGAAACTCGTCGGTTTTCGCGCGGAGCTCCGCATCCGAGAGCTTTTTGTGCGCCTCCTCAAAAGAATCGATCTTGTCGACCAGCTTGTTCAGGCGCTTCAGTTCGCCGACAGTCGGGTCGAAGAGTTTGCTGAATATATTCATAACGGCCCCTTTCGTGGGTTCAAAATGGACAGAATCGGCGAAGGATAGCTTCGCAAGTATTTATTGTATCATGTTTATAAAAATTCCGCAACCTCGCCGGAGGCCTGCTTTTTATGTTATAATGGGTAAAAATCCGAAAAAAATCCGAAGGGGGTGGGAAAATGCCGGAATATATCGAGCCGGAGGTCGTCATCGCCTGCATGCGCGCCCTCGGCTACCGCCTCTCCGTCACGCCGGAGGGACATGTCCGCGGCAAGCTCTGCGAGGGGCTCACAATGCCGCCGGAGATCTACGCCTTCCGGGAATCCCTCCGGAAGCAGGAGCCGAAGGTCGCAGCGCTCCTGCGCGCGGAGGCCGCCGCCCTCCGGCTGGATGCCCCCGGGCTGCACGCCGAATCCGTCCCGGCGGAGGTCGTTCTCGCTGCCGGATCCCTTTTAGGCTGCGGTTTCCGGCTGGACGGCCCCGTGCGTTTCCATCGTTCGACCGGATTATACGACATGCGCCTGTGCCCCGAACGCAACAAATGACCCCGCCGTTTTCTGTGAAAAGCGCCGTTTTCTTCAAAAAACGGCGTTTTTTGCGCTTTCTCGCCTCGTCTGAATCTTGCCAAAGTCCTTTTTTGGTGTTAATATAATTCGCTATAACCAAACAATTTTCTGATGAGGAGAAAAATCGTATGGATCGTGTATACAATTTTGCGCCGGGTCCTTCCATGCTCCCGCTGCCTGTGCTGGAGCGCGTTCAGAAGGAACTGCTGAACTATAACGGAACCGGCATGTCCGTCATGGAGATGAGCCATCGCTCCAAGATGTATCTGGAGATCTTCGAGCAGACCAAGGCGGACTTCCGCGAGGTCATGAACATCCCGGAGAACTATACCATCCTGTTCATGCAGGGCGGCGCCACCGGCCTCTTCGCCGCTGTCGCGATGAACCTGCTGAACGGCGGCCACGCCGACTATGCCGACTGCGGCAACTTCGCCCACAACGCCCTCGTTGAAGCGAAGAAGTACGGCGACATCCGCGTCGCGGGCTCTTCCCGTGAGGATGGCTACACCCATATCCCGGCGTGCACCTTCTCCGCGGACGCCAGCTATGCCCACATCACGACCAACAACACCATCTACGGCACCCGCTGGAACAGCATCCCGGATACCGGCAAGGTTCCGCTGGTCGCCGATATGTCCTCCAACATCCTCTCCGAGGTGTATGACGTTTCGAAGTTCGGCGTCATCTATGCCGGCGCACAGAAGAACGTCGCCCCCGCCGGCGTCGTTCTCGCGATCGTCCGCAATGACCTGCTGGGTCATGCCATGCCGATCACCCCGAAGATCCTCGACTTCACCGTGCTCGCCGAGAAGGACAGCATGATGAACACCCCGAACTGCTTCGGCATCTATGTCGCGGGTCTCGTCTTCCAGTGGATCCGCGCACAGGGCGGCGTCGCGGCTCTCGAGAAGGTCAACATCGAAAAGTCGAACCTCCTCTATAACTTCCTGGATGAGAGCAAGCTCTTCCACGGCACTGCCGAAAAGCAGGACCGCAGCCGCATGAACGTCACCTTCGTGACCGGCGATCCGGACACGGATGCCCGCTTCGTGAAGGAAGCCGGTGCCCGCGGCCTCGTGAACGTGAAGGGTCACCGCATCGTTGGCGGCATGCGTGCCTCCATCTACAACGCCATGCCGATCGAAGGCGTGAAGGCGCTTGTGGACTTCATGAAGGAATTCGAAGCCAAAAACTGATTTTCACCCCATGCCCGGCAGCGCGCATCCGCGTCCGTGCCGGGCACTTTATTGCACGGCATCTGCCGGAAAGGATAATTTTCATGGAATACAGGATCAAGACGCTCAACAGCATTTCCCCGGCCATCTACGGCCAGCTGGGCGAGCATTATCACGTCAGCAGCACCGAAGCCGAGCCGGACGGCATCCTCGTCCGCTCCGCCGCCATGCATGACATGGTTCTGCCGGAGACCGTGCAGGCCATCGCCCGCGCCGGTGCCGGTGTCAACAACATCCCGATCGATGCCTGCAGCAATGCCGGCATCTGCGTCTTCAACACCCCGGGCGCCAACGCGAACGGCGTCTGCGAGCTCGTGATCGCCGGCATGCTCCTCTCCTGCCGCAACATCATCGGCGGCATCTCCTGGGAGCATACCCTGTCCGGCCACGGCGACGCCATCGAGAAGGAAGTCGAGAAGGGCAAGAACCAGTTTGTCGGCCCGGAGCTCCGCGGCAAGACTCTCGGCATCATCGGCCTCGGCGCCATCGGCGTCCTGGTTGCCAATGCGGCGGTCGCCCTCGGCATGAACGTCATCGGCTATGACCCGATGATCTCCGTCGAGCACGCATGGCGCCTCTCCCGCAGTGTCCGCCACGAGAATTCCCTCGACGCGCTCTTCACCGAGTGCGATTTCATCACCGTGCATGTCCCGCTGAACGACAAGACCCGCGGCATGATCGGCACCCGCGCCCTGTCCCAGTGCAAGAAGGGTGTCCGCATCCTGAACTTCGCACGCGGCGGCCTCGTCGATGAGGAAGCGCTCATCGCCGCCATCGGCGATGAAACCGTCGCCAAGTACGTCACCGACTTCGGCTCCGACCGTCTGCTCGGCATGGAGAACGTCATCTGCATCCCGCACCTCGGCGCCTCCACCCCGGAAAGCGAAGAGAACTGCGCCGTCATGGCCGCGGCTGAGCTCCGCGACTATCTCGAGTACGGCATCATCCGCAACAGCGTGAACCTGCCGGCGATGGATCTCTCCAAGTCCGCCAGCCCGCGCATCCTCTGCGTGCATGAGAACGTGCCGAACCTGCTGAGCGCCATCACCTCCGCGGTCTCCGGCTTCGGCCTCAACATCTCCGATCTGGTGAACCGCTCCCGCGGCGCCATGGCCGTCACCGCGGTCGACCTCGATACCCTGCCGGCCGAGAATGTGGCTGCCCTGAAGGCCGCTGTCGAAGCCGTCCCGGGCATGAAGCGCGTCCGCATCCTGAACGCGTAATCCCCGATTTATCAGAATCGCCTGCCCCGCGCAATCCCTGCGGGACAGGCTTTTTCTTGCTCCTTCTTCCTTTTTGGGGTATGATATGTTCAAAGCCAATCCGCCGGTTTGTCCGGCAAAGGAGCGACACTTTGGATCTGTTTGACATCATCGGCCCGGTCATGATCGGGCCTTCCAGTTCCCATACAGCGGGCGCGGCGCGCATCGGCCTCACCGCGCGCATGCTTCTCGGACAGGAGGTCGCAGGCGCCGATATCGGCCTGCACGGCTCCTTCGCCCAGACCGGCAAGGGCCACGGCACGGACCGCGCCATCGTCGGCGGCCTGCTCGGCATGGCGGTGGACGATCCCCGGCTGCGCTGCTCCCTGGAGCTTGCCCGCGAAGCCGGGATGAGCTTTGTCATCCATCCCGTGCAGCTGCGCAATGCCCATCCCAACACCGCCGTCCTCTCGCTCACCGGCAGGGAGGGCGCAAAGCTGACTGTCCAGGCCGTTTCCGTCGGCGGCGGCAATATCCGGATCGTCCGGCTGGACGGGCTGGATGTGGACTTCTCCGGCAAGGAAAACACGCTGATCGTTCATCATCAGGATGTGCCCGGTCTTATCGCCTCGGTTGCCGGATGCCTTGCCGACCACCATCGCAATATCGCCACGATGCAGGTCTTCCGGCGCAGCGCAGGCGGTGAGGCTGTCATGGTGCTGGAGCTGGACGCGGCCCTGCCGCAGACCCTGCTTGCTTATATCAACAGTCTTCCGGACGTCCGCCAGGCCATCTTTCTCGCAGGGAGGAAAAGCTGATGGATCATACGCTGAAGGAATGGATCGAACTCTCCGAAGGGCGTACGCTCCCGGAAGCCGCCCTCTGTGAGCAGGCCGCCGAAACCGGCATGGAAAAGGAAGATGTGCGGCGCGAAATGGCACGCCGCCTGCAGATCATGAAGGATTCCGTGCAGACGGGCCTCGATCCCGTGCTGAAAAGCAATACCGGGCTGACCGGCGGCCAGTCCTCCCTGCTGCACAGGCGCGCAAAGGAAGGACATTCCTATGCCGGCGCCATGCTTGGGCTGGCGGAGGCCTATGCCCTCGCTACAGCGGAGACGAACGCCGCCATGGGCAAGATCGTCGCCGCGCCGACCGCGGGCTCCTGCGGCATTCTTCCCGGCTGCCTGCTCGCCGCCGCGGAAGTGCGCCATCTCACGGACGAGCTGCTGACGGATGCCCTGTTCACCGCCGCCGCGGTCGGTCAGGCGATTGCAGGACAGGCGAGCATCTCCGGCGCGGAATGCGGCTGCCAGGCCGAATGCGGCACCGCCGCCGCGATGGCGGCCGCCGCCCTGGTCACCCTGGAGGACGGCACCGCTGCGCAGGCCTGTGACGCCGCGGGATTTGCCATCATGAACCTGCTCGGCCTCGTCTGCGACCCCGCAGGCGGGCTTGTGGAAGTGCCGTGCGTATACCGGAATGTCGGCTCCTGCGGCATCGCTTTCACGGCTGCTGATCTGGCGCTGTCCGGTGTGCCCTGCCCGATTGCGCCGGATGAAATCATTCAGGCGATGAAGGAGGTCGGCGATGCCCTGCCAGCCTCCCTGCGCGAAACGGGTGAAGGCGGCTGTGCCGCATGCCCTTCGATCCGCGCCCGTCTCTGCAAAAAATAAAAAGAAAGGGGTCTGGGGTCAATGACCCCAGGCAGGCCCGGGCAGCCGCCCGGCGTCCACCCTATGCAAATCCCTTTACCCTCAGCCAAACAGCGAAGCGCTTTCGCCGTGCACCGCAAGGTTTCTTCTTCCCTTGTCTTCCATAGATACAAAAATCCGTCCCCTTTCGGAGACGGAATTTTTTGGCTTTATCGAAGATTACAGATCGTAGCGGACGACCTTGGAGAAGTCCTCTGCCTTCAGGCTGGCGCCGCCGATGAGACCGCCATCGATCTCCGGCTGAGCCATGAGGCCCTTCACGTTCTTCGGATTCATGGAGCCGCCGTACTGGATGCGGACGTCGTCAGCGGCATCGCCGTAAGCGCCGCGGACAGCCTCACGGATGACGCCGATGGTCTCGTTCGCCTGCTCGTCGGTGGCGGTGAGGCCGGTGCCGATCGCCCAGACCGGCTCATAGGCGATGACGACCTTGCTGACCTGCTCGG
>R14__coassemble_1601_pt1 | contig 10998 bp, 10 predicted proteins | sample R14__metabat2_high_PE_020 | metagenome-assembled genome bin R14 | reverse complement strand
CCACCGCGTCCCAGCCCCAGGTGTTGGAATCGCCAAAACATAAGATGCGTTTCATTGCTTTTACCCCTTTACAGCACCCATGGCAAGACCCTGGACAAAGTCCTTCTGCGCGATCCAGACCACAATGAGGATCGGGATCAGGGTAACAAGCGCCGTTGCTGCCATCGGGCCCCATTCCAAGCCACGGTCGGTGATAAAGCCGGCAATCACAACAGGAAGCGTCTTAGACTTGTTAATGCTGAGGATAACGGCAAACAGGAATTCATTCCATGCGCCTACAAAGGCAAGGATTGACGAAGCGATGATGCCGGGCTTTGTAACCGGGAAAACAATGCGGAAAAACCGCTGCACAAACCCGGCGCCGTCAATTTTGGCCGATTCCTCCAATTCATAGGGAACCTGTTCAAAGAAGCCCATCATCAGCCAGATAACCAGAGGCAGATTAAAGCTCGTGTTCATAATGATCAAAGCCGTCAGAGTATCGATCAGATGCAGCTTCCGCATGACCAGGTATACCGGGATTGCCGTGGCAATAGCCGGATACATTTTTTGGATCATGAACCACATACCGAAGGCATTCTTGATGCCCTTGCTGAATTTGCCGCGCACTGTCGCATAGGCCGCCATGGAGCCGAAGATAACAGCGATCACCGTAGAGACCGAGGCTACGATCAGCGTATTCATAAACTGGCTCAGAATGCCGGATTTGCCAAGGACCTCCTTGAAATTATCCAGCGTTGGAGACGATGCCACGAGAATCGGCGGTTTTGCAAGGTACTCTGCCTTGGTTCGGAAAGCATTCGACGCCAGCCAATAAACCGGGAAAAGAATCATGAGCATCGACAGCACAATAATGATAATACGGACGGGACGACCGGCAAAGTTGCCGATGACGCGTTCGCTGGGGGGATCCAGCGCTCTTACTTTCTTTTTCTTCATTGTACCCGATCCTCCACTTTCTTCCTCAGCCGGAGGAAGAAGATCGTAATCACCGTCATTATGAGGACAAACGCGATCGCCAGAGCGGCCGTATAACCGACATCAAAATACTTCAGGCCCTGTTTGTAGATATAATTAGGGAGCATTTCCGTTGCCGTGCCCGGGCCGCCATTGGTCATTGTATAGACCGTGTCGAACACTTTAAACGCATCCACAAAACGAAGCATATATACAATGATCAAAAGAGGACTGATCATGGGCAATACAATGTGGATAAAGATCTGCCGATTGCTTGCTCCGTCCACCAAAGCAGCTTCCAGGCAATCCCCCGGCAGTGCCTTGAGGCCGGCTGCCACAATAATGCAGACCCATGGGACCAATTGCCAGATATTGACAAACATGACCGCAATCATTGCGTACTTCGGATTGCTGAGCCATACAATATTTTCTACGCCAAAAAAGCTCAGCAGATAATTGATGATTCCCGTAGATCCGTCGAACATCATTCTCCAAAGCGTACCGATGGCGACCGGTGCCATAATCATCGGAATCAGCAAAACCGAGGTGCACAGCCGTGACCATCTCTTATCGGAACAAAAGGCCATAGCAACGGCAAGCCCGATAATGACCTCCAATGTTACCGTAACGAAGGCAAACAGGAAGGTATTTTTCGTGCTGACCAGCAAAGTGCGGTCCGAGAACATACGGATATAATTCTGCAGTCCGGTAAAAATCGGATGCGCATTGGCCTGATTCAGCTTATAGCGGAAAAAGCTGATATAGATTGAATAAAGCAGCGGAATCAGAGCGGTAACTGCGAGAAAGATCGTTGTCGGGGCAATAAAGGCCCAGCTCCAGGCGAGCTCGCCCTTATCCCTTTTATGAGTTTTTTTCTCCATACCGTCTCCTCCTTTCATTTTCACGGATAAAAGAAAAGGAGCTTGCCTGCTGTTTAAGCAAGCAAGCTCCGGAAATTACTCAGCAAATATGAGTCTGGATGCCGAAGAATGGATTAGTGGTTGTAGTTGACGATGCCTTCATCGACCGGGTTGTACATCAGCGCCTGCTCGATGCCGGACTGCATGTTGGCAATCGTGGTATCAAGATCCTGCATGCCGGAAATGTATGCAGAAACTTCCGTATTCAGCATGGTGTCAACTTCCGTAGATGCGGGGACTCTCCACCACATGTTGGCCGTATCGAGAGCGGCGCGAACCGTATCCATATAGGTGCCCTTGATGCCGTCCTGCTCCCAGAATGCTTCACGCGGGCAGAGGATGCCGAAGTCATTGTAGAACTCGTTCTGCTTTTCAGCACTCGTATACATCTTGATCCACTCCCAGGCAAGATCCTTGTTCTGGGAACCGGCAGGAATAGCAACATCCCATGCGGAGAGGAGCGTGATGCCGGTCTTTTCCTGCGGGATAACGCTCAGAGCCCAGTTGCCGACAACGGCGCTCTGGTCGGGATCGTCAGCAGCCTGAACAAGGCCAAGGGTCGGCCAGGTCTCGCAGACGGCAGAATCGCCGCGGAGGAAGGCCTGGATGGATTCATCGGTGCCCCAGTTGAGCCAGTTGGGATCGATGATGCCTTCGTCATTGAGAGCCTTGAGGTGATTAAGAGCAGCTCGTGCTTCATCGCTGTCAATGGTGACGTTCCAGTCTTCATCTGCCCAGGCACCGCCCATGGACCAAAGGACATAGTCGAACACGCCGCCGAGTTGGCCGGTAATACCGGAGATGTTGGCGCCATAGAAGCCGTTGTCGGCATCCGTCACAGCAGCGAGCTGCTCACGGTAACCTTCCCAGGTATCTGCAAGGCCGTCCGGGAGAATATCCGTGCGGTAGGCAAAGAGCTGAGGCGTGGAGGCATTGGGGATGCCGTAGAACTCGCCCTGCCAGATGCCGCAGTTGTCAAGAACATTCTGGATGAACACGCTGGTGTCATAGCTGTCTTTCTCAATGTACTCGGCAAGGTTCGTCATGAAGGGAGCGAATTCGCCGTCCCACTGGGAGGCTACATCGACCACATCATAGGTGCCTGCGCCGGAAGTGGCATCGAGAAGGATCTTCTCATGAAGCTCGGTGTAAGGCATGTCGACGATCTCGACCGTAGCGCCGGTTGCTTCTTCAAACTCTGCCTTCATTGCCTCTGCTGCCTGTGCATAAACGCCGGACATGTAGAGGACGGTCAGTTTCTGGCCTGCATAGGGCTTGTCGTCTGCGGAAGCCGCAACTGCGCAGAGAGAAAGGACCATGCAAAGTGCCAAAGCAATTGCCAGGATCTTTTTCATTTTTTTGTTCTCCTTTTTTTATTTTCCCGTTTGGGTTATGTTAATCATAATCGTTTGTTATTCGAAAGTCAATCACCTTTTGACGATTTCAATAATTCTTCGGCGCTTTGCACAATTGAGAACGTTTAGTTTTGTGCATTTTGACCATCTTTGAAAATTTATTTTACGCCGTTTCGCCTGCGACTTTGTGAAGCGCCAACAGATTCTCTGTCGGTGTACCGACCGGGACATCGCATCCCGGGCAAAGGATCAGTCTTCCACCTCCTGCTTTGGCTTTTGCTGCGGCTTCCCTTGCCGCAGTCTCGACCTCCTGAGGTGTCCCGTTCCGGAGAGGAGAGGCAGGGCCAATATTGCCGAGCAGGACCATTTCCCCTTCGCTGTCTCTGCCCGCCTTCTCAAGATCCACCATGGAGTCGACCGAAAAAGCATCGAATCCGATCTCTTTTATCGTTGAAACACGGGGGCCGGAATTCCCGCACATATGCATAAAAATATATCGATAGCTCCTTCGGAGCCGAGTGTATGCTTCCCGGATCGGTCCCATGGCAAATTCCTCGAACATGCTTTGGCTGATCATGGCGCCGGATGCAACCGGCTCACCAAGCCAGGCAATGTCTACTCCCGCGGCATGCAGATCCTCATATGCAAGAACACTTGCTTCCAGCCCATAAGCGAGAATATGCTTCAGCTGTTCTTCCAGGTCTTCATCCAACAGCATCATCATAAAATCCTGCACGCCGACCAGCATCCCGGCAGCTGTAAAAGGTCCTGCAATGCATGCTCCGATGAGTTTTGTATCTCCAACCAGCTTTTTGATCTCTCTCGTTTGATGAAGCAGCCGCTGCCAGACCCAGCTCTGATCCAAGTTTTCCCGGATCGAAGAAATATCCAGTTTTAAGATATCCTCTTCCGGATCTTCTATCGTCGGTTTGGAATTGACCGTTGCATGTTTGACGTCAAGATCCATCTGATTGCCCAAAGCTCCCAGATATCCGCTGGCAAAAGCGCCGCAGGAAGAAACGATATCGGCATGGATCTCGTCGAATTTTTTGACGATTACAGATGCTCCCGCATCCTCCAGGCTGAGGAACTCCCTGTAGGTAAGGTCGGTTTCTGATTCTGCCCAGGCGCCGCCGTCAAGAATCGCAAACGGCACATGATCGACAGGAGCATTGGCAAGGATTGCTTCGATTCTTTCTCTGCTGTTCATAGTTTCCTCCGATCCGATATTCCGATTATTGGCTTGATAGCAAAAGTATATGCAACGAAACCCGATCTGTATGTAAAATTTTCTTCTTTTTTTGTGAAAATATTGGAAATCTATTTTGTTTTCTACTGTTACCCGCGATATTTTCCCGGAGTAATTCCGAGCATTCTTTTAAAAACCTTGCAGTAATAGCTCTGATCCGGGAACCCGACCGAGACCGCAATGTCTGCCAAGGTGCGTTTCCCATCCAGCAGAAGCTGCTTGCTCTCTTCTACGCGAATCAAATTCAAATGTTCGCGGAAGCTGACACCAACGACCTGGTGAAAAAGCGTGGAGAAATAGCTGGAACTAAGTCCGGCAAAATCGGCAACCTCTTCCAGTTCCAGATGCTCGCTGTAATGGTCATTCATATACCGCAGCGCCTTGCGAATGTACGGATTTCCCTTGTCTTTGTCCCGGAACATAGATGTCATGAAGCTTTCCACTACTTCCTGGATCAGAATGCACAGGTCTTCAAGCTCCTGTTCCTCATAAAGCTGATGCAGAAACCGGCTGTTTAAGCGATAGATACCGTCCGGATCCGCTCCGCCTTCAATCGCCACGCGAGACAGCAGCGTAGTCAGTTCAATCGTCCGTATCCGAACAGCGTCGATTTTTCCCCCTTCGGTAAAGAGCACATGACCGATAAATTCATTCAGCAATGCCTTGACTTCCTGCACGCTGCCTGTCCGAACCCGATTGACAAGTTCTTTCTCCTTCTGATAGAAGAATATCAGGGAATAAGAGGTGCTTTCCTCCTTGCATATTTGAATTGTCTCATTGATGCGGGATTGCTGTGTCATTTTTTGCTGATTCTGCAGCAGCATCGCCCGTTCTCCGGGCAGCAACGGCGATAACAGGTGATCCACGAGCTTTCTCAGTTGATTGACTTTCACCGGAGGCAGAACGACGACGCTGTCCAGTTCTTCGTAGAGCTCCAGCGCCAGTGCCGGAGAAATATCTTTCTGTTCCGCCAGGTCGCTTACAAGCGTGATGTCCGGCTGATCCATAAGAAACGGTCCGATCTGGACACTGCCCAAAAGCTCCTGCTCCCGGAGCAGCGGAAAGGCAATATAATTCAAATTGGCATGGCAGGAGAAAATATACGCCTCCCCCAGCGTCTGTGCATACCGGCCGGCATTTTTATAGAGTTCAAAACAGGCATTTTCATTGAAAACATGTTTTTTCAGCACTGCGCAATAGGATACGGGCTGTCCAAAGGACATGAGGAGCCGTCCCTCGCCATCCGCGAGCAGTACAGAGAGTCCGGTAAAAGCCTGCAGATTGCCCAGGACATCCTTCAGCCTTTCCTCGGAAACAAAAGAGAAGATCCCTGCCGGCATGATATAATCTCTCCCTACAATAAATCGAATAAAATGACAATACTTGCATTTCCCGATAAATTATACTATTTGCAGAATAAAAAAACAACAGGAGGAATCGTCATGGATCTACAGGAAATTTCCCTGCAGCTGCAAGCGGGCAAGGCAAAGATCGTGAAGGCGCTGGTGCAGCAGGCAATTGATGAGGGGATTCCTGCGCAGCAGATCCTGGAGGAAGGATTGCTCGCGGGGATGAATGTTGTCGGCATCAAATTCAAAAACAACGAGATCTTCGTGCCGGAGGTTCTGGTTGCCGCCCGTGCTATGAATCAGGGAGCCAATCTTCTGAAACCACTTCTGGTAGAAGACGGTGTCAAAGCCAATGGAAAGGTCTGCATTGGCACTGTAAAAGGCGACCTTCATGATATCGGGAAAAATCTCGTAAAAATGATGATGGAGGGAAAGGGCCTCGAAGTTATCGATCTTGGGACCGATGTGGCTCCTGAAGTTTTTGTCCAAACCGCCATCGAACAGAATTGCCGGATCATTTGCTGTTCTGCTCTGCTGACCACTACTATGGGTGTTATGGCCGATGTCGTAAAGGCGGCTGAGGAGGCAGGGATCCGGGATAAAGTGAAAATTATGGTTGGAGGTGCCCCGGTAACCCAGGCTTTTGCCGACCAGGTAGGAGCCGATGCCTACACGCCGGATGCCACAAGCGCGGCAGAAAAGGCCGTCGAGCTCTGCGCCTAAAGGAGACCTTCTAGCAATGAATGGAAGAGAACGAACGATTGCATTTTTAAAAGGGGAAAAACCGGACCATGTCCCTTTTCTCCCGCTTGTCATGCAGTATGCCGCCCAGGTAACCGGTGTAAATTACCGTGACTATTGTACCGACTACTCTGCGCAGTGTCGTGCCATGACTGAATTTGCCTCAAAATACGGCATGGACTACCTTCATCCGGCCGGGTGGCCCTATTGCGAAGCAATCGCCTACGGGCTTAATGTGGAGTTTCCGGACAATTCGCTTCCGGTTGCGCGCAAACCTCTCATCACAGATGAAGATCTTGATGATGATGTGCAGAAAATACAGCTTCTTGATATTCGGGCAAGCGCAGCCATGATGAACCGTGTAAACGGTCTGCGGCACTATAAGCAGACTGTTGGCAATACGCTTCTGATTGAAGGGCATTGCGAGGGGCCTTTTGCCGAATATGCAGATCTTCGTGGCGTAGAAAATGCAATGATCGACCTCCTGGAAAATCCGGAAGAAGTAACCGATGCCATGCACACAATTACTGAAAACGCCAAATCCTGGATTTCCCTGCAAATCGATGCCGGAGCAGAACTCTTCGATATTGGCGATGCCGTCTGTTCTCAGATTGGCGAACCGCTTTACCGAAGCATGGTTAAGCCCTTTCATAAAGAACTTATTTCTTATATTCATTCTCTTGGTGCCTATGCCAGGATCCACATTTGCGGAAATATCACTTCTCTGATTCCACATCTGATCGAAATCGGTGCAAACATCATTGACGTTGACTCGATGGTGGAATTAAAGGAAGAATGTTTTGATATGCTCCGGCCCGGACAATTTTTCTGTGGAAACATTGATCCGGTTCAGGTCATTCGCTATGGCACTCCCGCGATGATTCGTGCGAAGACAGGCGAACTGAGGCAACTGGATAACGGCCGCGGCAAAATTGCTCTCGCCGGAGGCTGTGAAATTCCTTTGGACACGCCGATGGAAAATTATCTCGCTCTTCGCGAAGCTGCCGAAAGCTGGATTTTTTAAAGGTCTTATGGATCTGCTTATTCATGCGGCGTTGGATGCCGGAGCTGCGGACGCTGCGCTGATTCAGGCGGAGCAGATCGTGTGCTCTGAATCTTTTCGAAAAATCTGTGAAAGCAATCAATGCGGCTGCTACGGCAAATGCTGGATGTGTCCCCCGGCTATCGGAGAAATCGGAGATCTGATTGCGCAAGTCAAAGCATATCCCCGAGGCCTTCTCTACCAGACCGTCGGCCGACTGGAGGACAGCTTCGATATTGAAGGTATGCTTGCCGCTGGAGCAGCTCATGCGCAAGTCAGCGCGGCCCTTCAGGAAAAGATCCGTCCGCTGCTGAAGGCGCCATTTCTGCACCTCGGCTGCGGCGGATGCCATCTGTGCGATGTCTGCGCCAAACGTTCGGGAGAACCCTGCCGCCATCCGGAAAGCGCAATTCCCGGTATGGAAGGCTACGGCATCGATGTTTACAACACCGCCCGCGCCACATCTCTGAATTATATCAATGGGGCAAATACCGTCACTTATTTTGGCCTGATTCTGTTCACGGAGTAAAAAATGTCCTTACTAAAAGTATGGCAGGCAAACAGCTGCCGGGAGATCTCTTTTTCTCCTCCTGCTTTGCTCAGCAAGCTTCTGCAGCAAAACGGGCTGGACGCATCTCACCCCTGCGGAGGCAGAGGCCACTGTGGAAAATGCACTGTTTATGCAGCCGGATCACTTTCCTCCCCGTCTGCGGCGGAAACGCGCATCGGCTCCCGGCTCAGCTGTCAAACCGTTCTGCTGGGGGATGCCGAGGTCCGGCTTCCGGAGGAACTTGGTGCAATAGAGACGAGCGGATGTGCTCCCGCCGTCGGTTCCCCTATGGCCGGGAGCTATGGTGCGGCAGTCGACATCGGCACTACAACGATTGCATTGAAGCTCTATGCGCTCGCCTCCGGCACTGTCCTTGCCGAAGTCGGTATGATGAATCCGCAAAGGAGCATTTCCGCAGACGTTATCGGGCGGATCGGTGCAGCGATGGAGGGTTCTCTTCCTCTGCTCCAATCTCTTGTAACCGATGCCATACAAAGCCTGCTCGTACGCTCGGCAAGTCTGGCCCGAATTTCTCTTGAGGAAATTGGCGCTCTGGTCGTAACCGGCAATACAACTATGCTTTATTTGCTTACCGGACGCGATCCTTCCTGTCTTTCTGCCGCTCCCTTCCGGGCGGACTGTCTTTTTGGCCAATATGAGACCTTGCTGGGAATTCCGGTATATTATCCTGCCTGCATGAGTGCCTTCGTCGGAGCTGACATCACCTGTGCCGTGCTCGACAGTGGAATGACTTTAAAGCAGGAAACCTCGCTTCTCTGCGATATCGGCACCAATGGCGAGATCGCGCTTTGGACCGGCGGTAAGCTCTATGTCACTTCCACTGCAGCAGGCCCGGCCTTTGAAGGTGCCGGCATCTCCTGCGGCTGCAGCAGCATTCCGGGTGCAATTGACCGTGTAAAGGCTGAGGGCGGGAAGCTCTCAGTGCATACCATCGGTAATCGGCCTGCGATTGGTCTCTGCGGTTCCGGCCTGGTGGATGCGGTCGCTGCATTTCTTGCGCTTGGAGACATTGATGAGACAGGCGCCGTTGAAAAGGACTCTTTGCCTTTATCCGATGCAGTGAGTCTTCTTCCGGCAGATATCCGGGCAGTACAGCTGGCCAAGGGAGCCATTGCCGCCGGGATCCGAACCCTGACAGAAATGGCCAAGATCCCATTGGAAGACATTCAAACCCTCTACATAGCCGGCGGTTTCGGGAGCCATCTGGATCCCGCTTCCGCTGCCGCCATCGGGCTGATTCCCGAGGATCTGGAAAGTCGTGTCTGTGTGCTTGGCAATGCCGCTCTTTCCGGTGCCGCACGCCTGCTGCTGGATCAGAATCGGATCTGCTTCGCCGAGGAACTCGCAGAAAAATCGGAGCACATAACTCTCAGCGGCAACAGCCGATTCAATTATCATTTTATGAATGCCATGCTGTTCGGCAGCGAAGAACTGACGGACGAATTTTGAGAGGAGACAGTTATGAACGGATATCAGCGAGTCATGAAGGCTCTGCATTTTGAGCCGGCCGACCGCGTCGCCATTATCCCGGAGCTGATCCAGCACAATCTGGAAGTTGCCGGGCAGACCCACGGGGCCTATTCCAGTGACCCGAATGTAATGGTGCAGGTCATTCTGGCAGGTCTGAAGGCATATGAAACAGATGCCGTCTATGTCAGTTCGGACAACTATCTCATTGTGGAGGCAATGGGAGGAATCGTCCGTCTTCCGGAGGACGATCCACCCGTCCTTTTGAAAACCGCTGCCGACTGCATTGAAGATGCGGTCGATCTGGAGCCTTTGGACGTAACGAAAGGCAGGATCCCGGTTATTCTGGAGGCGACGCGGATGCTGCGGGAACAGCTTGGGGACGAGATTTTCGTGAAGACCTGTATCGATTCGGCCCCCTTTTCCGCCGCAGCAGCAATTCTGGGGCCACAAGAATTCATGATGGACTTGATCGACGATCCCGAGCTGTGCCACGAATTTTTGGAGCATTGCACAAAATCTGTCATCCGATACGGCGTTGCGGCTGCTGAAGCCGGCGCGCACGGCCTTGCCTTCGGAGATTCGCCCGCAGTGCTGGTAAGCCGCAGCATGTATGAGGAATTTGCTTTGCCTTACGCGCAAAAAGCAATCGCCGCTTTAAAGGAAAAGACCGGCCTGCCGGTGTTTTATCATGTCTGCGGAAATACGAAGCACATTCTGGATCGAATGATGCAGACGGGGGCGGACTGTGTGGAGATTGACAGCATGGTTCCTATGGCTCTTGCAAAAGAAGCAGCCGCCGGATGCTGCGCTGTAGAAGGCAATGTCAGCACAATTGAAGCCTTTTATCAGGGAACTGCCGAGGACGTAACGAGAGAAGCCAATGCCATCATTGACCTCTTCGGAAATCGCGGCGGACTGATCCTCAGCTCGGCATGCGAGATCCCCCGGCATACAAAACCGGAAAACGTACGTGCACTGACCGATGCCGCACGGAATTATCCGTACGGAGCTCGCGGCGTATAAACAGCCGAATATACAATTCTCCCGCCGATGCTTCCTCTTCTTTCCGATAAGCATCCGGCGGGAGTTTTTTATGCCCGGGCATGCTCCTGCATGCCTGAGCAGACAATATCATATCAATTCATATCATATCAATTCAAGTCATATCATATCAAGTATATGGTCCCGACGAAATTTTTTTCCGGAAGGAAAATCAGGTAATTACTTTCTCCGGTTCTAATCGGAATTTTTGCCGTATACGGCACTTTTGACGATTGTCTTCTTCTGCACGCCTGCCGAAAAAAAATCACCGGAAGAGCACGGCTTCCGGTGATTGGGAGAATC
>R14__coassemble_1590_pt1 | contig 11083 bp, 6 predicted proteins | sample R14__metabat2_high_PE_020 | metagenome-assembled genome bin R14 | reverse complement strand
ACGCGTGTGCCTTCGTAGTAGCCTACCGCGGATCCGATGTGCACGCCGGAGGCGTCGGTGTAGCCGACCGCCGAGCCGACGTTCACGCCGGAGCCGACCGAGGCGCCGCAGGAGCTTGTGACCGGCGAAGTGAATCACTACGGCTATGTGACCGGCCAGAACGTCAACATCCGCGTTGCGCCGAAGTCCGGCAGCTCCATCATCTGCACGACGGACAAGGACGACATCGTCTATGTTCTGGATATGGAGGGCACCAAGCTGTCGACCGCCTGGTGTCATGTGAAGCTCGGCGTCAACGACGGCTATATGCCCGCAAGATACATTCAGCTGCTGGGTGTGAATGAAGAGGCCGCCTATATCGAAGAGAACGAGGAAGAGGCCGCCCCGGAGGTTACCCCGGAGCCGACGCCGGAACCGACCGCGGAACCGACTGCGGAGCCGACTGCAACGCCATATGTCGAGGTGACCCCGACACCGGTGCCCTATGAGGTTCGTGCCTATGCCCGCGTGCTGAACGATTACACGCCGCTGCGCGGCAATCAGGACCAGAACGCCTATCTGCAGGCGATTCTCCCGGCGGAGACCGTCCTCTATGTGCTGAACTGCCAGACCGGCGCCGACGGCGTTCCGTGGTACCTCTGTCAGTATGCGGGAGCCTATGGCTATATCCGTGCCGACCTCGTCCGGATCATGGGCGAGCAGGAGACCGCGGATTATCTGGCGGCCAATGAGGAAGCCGGCGCCACGGCGACCCCGATGCCGCAGACAACGCCAGCCCCGTACAATGAGGATTCCTGCAGCGCCTATATCGTGACCAACAAGAGCAATGTCAACCTCCGCAAGACGGTGGGCGGCACCTCTCTGGGGCGCCTCAGCATCAACACGCTGCTCCTGGTCACGGAGACGGTGAAGGATTCCAGCGGAAACACCTGGTACGGCGTCAACTATAACGGAAAGGACGGCTATATCCGCAGCGATATGGCGACCTGGCTGACGCTCTCCGAGCTTCAGGAATATATTGAGAACCAGCTGGATTCGGATGACTCCGACGATGAGGAGGAGACGACGACAGCCAACAGCAGCAACAACGTCAGCTATACGATCAGCGGCACCAGTCTGGCGGATCAGAACGCGGTGGACACGAGCCTCCTGCCCGATGAGAACAGCTGGACGACCGGCACGGGCAGCCAGACGAGCGTCACGCCGGAACCGACTGCCGAGCCGACGATGACACCGGTTCCGGTTTCCAATCCGGCGAACATGGTCAGCCAGCGCGGAAACCTGAAGGTTTACAATGTTCCGGCTTCCACGGAGACGGGCGTCTTCGAGATCTATGGCTTCACGGACAGCTTCGCGAAGCTGAACGCCACGGTTACCTATGAGGTGAACGACAGCAGCGTGCTCCCCGCTTCGAGCGAAAGCAGTGTGCTCCCCGCCGCGAGGCTGGAGATCATCTCCTCCGCGCTTGCGGAATCGACGACCCATACGGAAACCAAGGGCGTTGGCAGTACGACAGCCGAAGCGGACGGATCCTTTGCGATGACCATCACGCTCCCGGCGGCGAACCGCTCCTATGAGCTTGCCATCAGTTCCGATACGGGTGCCTCTGCTGTCTATAACGTGCAGCGTGACGACGGCAACACGCCGGAACCGACGAGTGCCCCGCTCCCGACCAGCGAGCCTGTTCAGGAGACCAACGCAGGCGGTATCGGCATCCTGCCTTTCATCATCGGCGCCATCCTTGTGGTCGCCGCCGCCGCGGCCTACGGCATCTTCATCTACCGCCGCCGCCTGGACGAGGAAGAAGAGGAAGAGGCGGAGGAGCTTTCGGACGATGAATCCGAGCTTCGGCAGGAACAGTTGGACGCGAGCCGCACGAAGGCCGCGGAAGCTGCGGATGCGGCGAAGGCGGATCAGAAGTTCCGTCTGCGCAAGCAGCCGGTGCATATCGATGACGAGGAAACCGACGGGAACTCCGTGCCGACGGACAAGCCCGCGGAGCCGGTGACGCAGGACGACATCCCCGCGGCGCCGAAGACGGACGACATTCCCGCCTACATGCGCAGGAATGACAGCCTTTATGCCCGCCCGACAGCGGAAAAGCCGGCAGAGCCGGTGAAGCCGGAGATCCCGGAGGCGCCGGTAAAACCGGAACCCCCCGTGGCGCCAGTGAAGCCGGAGGCACCGGTAAAGCCGGAAGCGCCTGAAGCGCCTGCATCCCCGGAGCAGCCGGAAGCGGAGAGCCCCTCGCCGCGCCGCCGCCGCCGCTCCACCTGATATCAATTGAAACAAGACGGATTCTCCGGTTTTCCCGGGGAATCCGTTTTGCTTGCGTCTGTTCTTGCCAAGCGCCGTCTTTCATGCTATCATTAACATCAAATGGAAATTTATCCGCCGGAGGTTTTTATGAAACGGAAGCTGCTGGTCATCGCGCTCGTCTGGATCATTCTGCTGGGTTTTGCCGTGCTCAGCGCCGACAGGGACACCTATGTCTGGACGGCATACAGCACCCAGTCCGCCAGTCTGGTGAAGAGCAGCAGCGAAGCGGAACAGCTGCAGGCGGATTATGACGCTATGATGGTACGGGAACAGGCGGCCGCCGAACAGCGAACCAAGGATGGCCTCTGGGGCACGGAAGAATCAGAAAACGACTATTCCGAGACGCTGGATGCCCTGACGGACGACGGCTTCAACCTGATGTGGGGCGATTATGAAGCAGAGATCTATTATGACGCCTCCGAAGCGTTTTTCATGAGCCCTTTTTCGGTGGGGCGTGCCTGCTTCATCCGGTCGGAGGGCGCGGAGCTGCCGGCCGGGAAAAAAGCGACAGCCGTCCTGCGCTTCACGCTGACGGACAGCACGGAGCATCTCTGCTTTCAGGCGGATCTGCCGGAGGGCGCCAGGATTCGCAGCATCACGGTGAGAAAGGATATGCCTTTCCCGGTCGACCAGCTTCCGTATGCCGTCTTCGCGGCGATCCTGCTGACGATTCTTCTCGTCCGGGGCTGGGACAGAGGACCGGATGCCGCCGGGCGGCGCCGTGACACGCTGATTCTCATGGCCACGGCGGCCTTTGCCTGTATGCCCCTTCTCTGGGAAGGGCTGCAGGACGGGCATGACCTCATTTTCCATCTGAACCGCATCGAGGGCATCGCCTCCGCGCTGCGCTGCGGGCAGTTCCCGGTGCGCATTCACGCATCCACCCTGCAGGGCTACGGTTATGCTTCCTCCATCTTTTATCCGGAGCTCTTCCTGTATTTCCCGGCGGTGCTGCGCAATCTCGGCGTCTCCCTGCTGGACAGCCTTCGCATCTTTGAGATCTGCATCAATTTTCTGTCGGCTTTCAGCTGCTATACCTGTGTCCGGCGGCTGGTGAAGGATCGGAAGACGGCGCTGCTCGCGGCGATGCTGTATACCCTGTCTATTTATCGGCTTGTGAACCTGTATGTGCGCGCCACGCAGGGGGAGAGCCTCGCGATGATCTTCTTCCCGATGCTGATCCTCGGCATGGCCGAAATCCTCCTGCGCGACGAAAAGCGCTGGCCGGTGCTCGCTTTCGCCATGACCGGGATCGTGATGAGCCATCTGCTCAGCACGCTCTTTGGCGCGGCTTTCTGTTTCCTGGCGGCCCTGCTCTGTGCGCCGCGCCTCCTGCGGGAGCCGAAGCGCATCCTCGCCATCCTGAAGGCTGCCCTGGTCACGGTCCTCTGCTCCTGCTGGTTCTTCGTCCCGATGCTCTCGTATCTGCAGGAGAAGATCAGCACGAGCGTCGTCATCGACGCCAGCCAGAATGTTCTGAAGCTGGGCTCCTATCTCGTGATTCTCTCCGGCAATAACGGAACGATTTCCGCTGATCTGGAAGACTTCGCCTATACGATTGGCGTCGTGCCGGGCATCGCGCTCCTGCTCGGGTGCGCCGTGCTGCTTGTGCGGATGTATATGGAAGCGAAGCCGCGGACGCTGCTCTCGGAGCCGGAGCGCCTTTGCCGCGCCTTTCTGCTGATGGGCGGCCTCGCGCTCCTCTGCGCGACGGACTTCTTCCCCTGGAAATGGCTCGTCAGCCTGCCGCATCCCGTTTCCACGCTCTTCATGCAGATGCAGTTTCCATGGCGCCTTGTCAGTATCGCGGTGCCGCTGCTTGTGACGGCGGCGGCCATGGGCTATCTCAGCCTCCGGCCGGCCGGCCTCGGCTTTGCCCTCATGCTGACGCTTTCCGTGATCACCGCAGGCTATACGATGCAGTGCTTTGTGCAGGATCCGCAGGTGCTGAAGCGGGACGGCTATGTGGACAGCCGGATCGGACAGTTTGAATACACCTATGTCAGCACGGAGAAGGACGCCCTGAAGCCGGGACAGTTCAGCCTGTCCGGCGCGAAGCGGATGACGATTACCGATTATGAAAAGAACGGAACGGATCTCCGCTTTACGATCCTCCTGCCGGACGGCGGCAAGTTTGTCGATCTTCCGCTGCTGTATTATCCGGGCTATCATGCCGCCTTCGCGGACGGCACGGAGATGGAGGTGAAGCGCGGCACCAACAACCGCGTCCGCCTTTATGCGATCCGCGGCGGCGAGGTGACGCAGGTGCATGTGTGGTTCCAGGAGCCGCTCACCTGGCGCATTTCGGAGGCAGTCAGCCTGATCGGCTTTATCCTTCTGGCGTTCTTTCTGTACCGGACGCGCCGTCGGGAGGCGAAGACTTGACGGAGCGTGAAAAGCCGGTTATCCGCCTCAGCGTGCACGGCGTTGTGGACGCGTCGCTGCACGACCCGAATCTGGCGCCCGCTGCCGGGCAGGCGAGGCGGATGCAGGAGGGCAGCGCCGCCCACCGGGCAAGGCAGTCCGCAGGCGAGGCCTCTCAGACAGGCTGGCGCTCCGAGGTGCCGCTGGAGGCCTTCTATGAAGCGGAAAACCTGATTCTGCGCGTCACGGGGCGGGCGGATGCCATCCTGCGGACGGAAACGGGCCTGCCGCTGATCGAGGAGATCAAGCTCGGCGAGGCGGAGACGCCGCTGCGCCCGGCTCACATGGCGCAGGCGGAGCTTTACGGGCACATGCTCTGCCGGGAGGAGGGCTGCGCGGCGCTCCGGCTTCGCGTTCTTTATGTCTCGGCAGAGGGGCTTCCGCTGAGAAGCTATGAGCAGGATGAATCCGCGGCGGAGCTCGCGCGGCGCTTTGAGGCGCTGTGCGCACCCGCGGCGCAAGTGGAGACGGAGAAGCTTTTCCGCCGCGAAAAGCGGGATGCGGCGCTTTTAAACTGCCCTTTTCCGTATCCGGACTGGCGCCCGGGACAGAAGCGGTTTGCGGCGGGCGTCTGGCGGGCAATCGAGGGAGGGAAACGTTTTTTTGCGCAGGCGCCTACGGGCATCGGCAAGACGATTGCCGCGCTGATGCCCGCGCTGCGGGCCCTGCCGGAGAAGAAGGCATCCCGCGTCCTTTTCCTGACGGCGCGGAACACGGGCAGAAAGAGCGCCATGGACGCGGCGGGGCTGCTGAAGGCGCCCGGTCTGCTGGTCTGCGAGATCACGGCGAAGGACAAGGTCTGCGTTCTTGAAAAGCGGGACTGCCGCCCGGAGGCCTGTCCCCGGGCTGCCGGGTTTTATGACCGGCTGCCGGAGGCCCTGCGTGAGGCGAGGCACGGCGGCAATTTCGGCTCGGCGGAGATCGCGGCGCTGGCGGAAAAATACACCCTCTGCCCGTTCGAGCTTTCGCTGGAGCTGGCGAAGGAAGCGGATCTTGCCGTCTGCGACTATAATTATGTGTACGATCCCATGGTCGCTGTGGATGGCCTTGTGCGGGGCTCGGTGCTGCTGGTCGACGAGGCGCATCAGCTCTCCCCGCGTGTGCGCAGCAGCTATTCCGCGGCGCTGTCCTGTGCGGAGCTGACCCGGATCCGGCATGAACTGCGCGAATCCGGAACAAAGGACAGGAAGGATCCGCTGTACGCGGCGCTGAGCGCCCTTCTGAAGCTGCTCACAACTTCGGCGGGGAGCGAGGGCTTCGGTACGCAGGACTGGCAGCCGCCGGAAGAGATTCATGCCGCCGCGGAGCGCCTGACGGAGGCTGCCGCGGAGGCGCTTGCGCAGGGCGGGGGAAAGCCCGCCGCGGATGCCTTCAGCCTCGGAGCCGCCTGGAGCTTTGCCAGGAAACATTTTTCGGAGCGCTGGGCGGTGCTGTCCTCCGGCGGGCCGAAGAGCGCGGAGATCCGGCTGGCGCTGCTGGACGCGGCGCCGGAGCTCCTCACGGTATCGAAGCAGGCGCGCGGAACCGCTTATTTTTCCGCGACCCTCTCGCCGCAGAGCGTGATGGGGCGCATCCTCGGCACGGAAGAGGGCGACATTTCGCTGCTGCTGCCGTCCCCGTTTGATCCGGGGCAGCTGCAGGTTAGAATCGCGCCCCTGGATGTCCGCTATGCGGCGCGGGAGCGGACGGCACCGGAGGCCGCGAAAATCATCCGGGCGCATCTTGCCGCCGGAAGCGAAAACAGCCTCGTCTTCTTTCCGAGCTATGCCTATTTGGCCATGATGGCGCCCCTGCTGGAAGAGGAACCCGCGCCCTGGGATTTCCTCCGGGCGCGCCGCGGCATGACGGAGAAGGAGAAGGCGGAGCTGCTTTCTCAGTTCGTCCCCGGGCGGGAGCGGCCCGCGGCTGTTCTGGCTGTGCTGGGCGGCGCCGTTTCGGAGGCAGTCGATCTGCCCGGGGAGCGGCTGGGAAGCGTCGTCATCGTTTCGACCGGGATGCCGCAGCCGGACGCCGAGAATGAAGCGCTGCGCCGGCTCTATGACAGCCGGGGAGAGGATGGCTTCCTCATGACCATGATGCTGCCGGGTATGGTGCGCGTCATTCAGGCCGCCGGACGCCTCATTCGAACGCCGGAGGATCATGGGCGCCTGCTGCTCATCGACAGCCGGTATAACCAGCGGCCGATTCGCCGCCTGCTGGGGGGAACGCTGATCGCGGACGCGCTTGTAAAGAATCCCCGGGAGCTCAGATGCGCCGGCGGGATGATGGCCTCCGTCCCCGATACCATCACAGGAAAGAACAGGATAAAAACAGATGATCAGAAAAATGATTTCGGTGCTCGCCGGACTGCTGCTCCTCTGCGGGGCGGCGTCGGCTGAAAAGCTGTCGCTGGACGATATGACGGGCGCTATGGGCGCCAGCCAGATGACGGAAGAGGACATGCAGACGGCCCTGGAAGCGGCGCCTGCCGGGGAGAGCGTGACCTTTACCGAAGAGGGCCCGGTCAGCTGGCCGCGTACCTTCACCGTGACGCTTGCCGGCGACACGACCCTCGGCTCCACGGACAACCTGCGCAAGCGGGACGACTGCTTTGAGAAGGTCGCGGAGGAAAAGGGCTATGGCTGGTTCTTCTCCGGCATGACCGACCTCTTTGCCTGGGATGACCTGACCCTCGTCAACTTCGAGGGCACGCTGACGGAGTCCAACAAGAAGAAGGAGAAGAAGTTCAACTTCAAGGCGCCGGCAGCCTACACGCAGATCCTGACCCTCGGCTCGGTGGAGGCCGTGAACATCGCCAACAACCACATCGTCGACTATGGCGATCAGGGCAAGGAGGACACGATCACGGCGCTCACGGACGCGGGCATTACCGTGTCCGGCGGCGGCATCCTCGGCATCTTCGAGAAGGATGGCGTGAAGGTCGGCCTTACGGGCTATTGTTTTCCCTATTCGAACGGGAAAAAGGACATCTCCGCGGATGTGAAGTCCCTCCGGGAGGCCGGATGCCAGATCGTCATCGCCTCCTTCCACTGGGGCAATGAATATGAAAAGGCCTTTACCGCGGAGCAGCGCAGCATCGGCCGCGCGGCGCTGAAGGCCGGCGCGGACGTCGTCGTGGGCACGCACCCGCACATTGTGCAGGGCATCGAGCAGCGCGACGGACGCTATATTCTGTATTCCCTCGGCAACCTCGTGTTCGGCGGGAATGTCGACCCGGATGACCGAGACGCCATCGCGGCCCGGCTGACCTTCACGGTCTATGAGGATCACGCGGATAAGCCGGAGCTGACGATCATCCCCCTGCGCCTCACGGAGCAGAAAAAGGGCACGGATTATCGCCCGGTCATCGTCCGGGACAGCGAAGCGGAGCGCATTCTGAAGCGCGTCCTCAGCCGCTCTTCCGGCATGGATGATTTTGTGAACGGAACATATTGAGAGCCTCTCCTTCCGGATGCCCCGCCGGCTTCCCCTCCCTGAAAGGGAGCCGTCCGGAGGCGGATGAGGAGGTTCCTCTGAAGGATTGAAAGAAAGGAAATTATCATGGCAAGTCATTTTGCGCTCTTTGCCGACCTCGAAAACTGCGGCGGCAAAAAGAGCGTTCTCACGGATGTCATCGAGCGGGTGAAAATCCGCGGCGACATCCTCATCGGCAAGGTTTACGGCTATACGGATGCCTATTCGGATCTGAAGGAGACCCTTCTCTCCAATACCTTTGCCGTGGTGCCCTCCCTGCGCTTCGGCAGGAATCAGAAAAACAGCATGGATATCCAGCTCGTGATCGACGCGCTGGAGGTGGCGTATACAAACCCGATGATCGACAGCTTCTGTATCGTCAGCGGCGACAGCGACTATGTCCCGCTCGTCGGCAAGCTGAAGAGCATGGGCAAGTTCGTCCTCGGCATCTCACGCAGCGAGGTCGCCTCCAATGTTTTCATGAGCGCATGCTCCGAATTCCAGTTCCTGGAGACCGTCACGGCCGGCAAGGAACGCGCCGCCGCCCCGGCCGGCGAGGCCATGTCCCTGCGGGACGTGAACGACCTCGTCTGCACGGTGCTGAAGGAGAGCGACAGCGGCGAGATGCTCGCCTCGGAGGTCAAGGGCATCCTTCTGCGCCTGCGCCCGGATTTCTCGGAGAAGAGCGTCGGCTGCTCCACCTTCGGCAAGCTGCTCACCCGTCTTTCCCAGCAGTTTGGCAGCTTCACGGTGTCCAGCGAGAACTATAACCTGCTCGTCTCCCTGAGCCAGGCACACAGCACGCCCTCCGGCGAGCAGGTGACGAGGGAGAATTATCCGCAGATCTTCAGCCGCATCCTGAAGGAGTATAAGGAGGACGGCTTTGACCGCGTCCATCCTTCCATCCTGAAGTCCGCAGTTCAGGGGGAATATCCGGACTTTACGGAGCGCCAGATCGGCCAGCGGCGCTTCTCCGATGTTCTGCGCGCGCTGGAGCGGGAGGGCATCCTTCGCCTCGTCAACGACGAGAGCGGGAACCTGCTGGTGGATATCCCGTGAGGCGCCTCTTTGCGGCGGCACTCCTGCTGTGCTGCCTGACGGCGTCCGCCGCGGCGCAGGTCATCCGCATGGAGGACGCCGGGCTGACCTATGACTATCCGGACAGCTGGCTCATCCTGTCCCCGCAGCGCTGCATGATCTACAGCCCCATCCTGGAAGAGATGGGCATCGACGCAGGCAGCCTGTCGGAGGAGATGGAGAACGAGGGCATCCAAAGCCGCGGCATGCCGGAAAGCGGGGAACAGTATGTTCAGGTCATGACGAGGAGCGATGAACTCTCGCAGGATATCTTCGATATGGCCAATGCGACCGATGACCAGCGCCGGAAGATCAGGAACAGCGCGGAGAACAACGGGCTGTGGGAGCATACCGGCCTGCGCACCCAGGACGCCGAATGGCAGACGGAGGGCGGGCGCTACTGGCTGTATGTCAACTATACGGAGATGCGCGGCAGTGACGTCGTTTCCCGCGGCCTGCGCTATACGACCATCCATAACGGCATGTATGTCATTCTCGACTGGCGCCTCACCGGCCGCCGCTTCACGAACCGGGATGTCTCTTCATTCCGGAAGCGGATTGCCAGCCTTACGTTTACAAAGGAGCTGCCGATGCCCAGGCGAAGCGTGGAGGTCAGCTGCACGATTCCGTCCGAGGTGAGCGACAGCGAAGGCGAGATTCGCGGCACCGCGACGGCGGGCGCGAACCTGACGCTCACCGCGGATGACGGCAAGGGCAACCGGGAGGATTTCGGCGCCTGCACCGCCGATTCGAAGGGGAGGTTCAGCTTTGCCTATTCGCTTCCGCGCGAGGGTACCTGGACGTTTACCCTGACGGCAGAGGCGGAGGATCGCGACACGAATGTCACCACGACGGAGGTGACCTACAGCGAGAGCGCGATCCCGTGCTCCGGCATCGAAGAGACGATGACAACCCAGACGGATAAAACGATCGTCAGCGGGAAAACGCTTGCGGGCGCATCCCTGCAGCTTGTGACGCCGGCCGGTGTCCGGAAGCAGCGCGCGGGCAAGGACGGAAGCTTCTCCTTTGAGATCAGGACCAAAGAAACGGGGACGATCAGCTGTACCCTGATTATCGACAAGAACAGCTATACGCAGCGGCGTATTCACTTCAGCATCACACGTGAGCTGACGGATGATCAGGAAAAGGAGAAGGTGCGCGCCTCTGCGGTGCGCATCAGCTACGGCAGCCTGACCCGGGATCTGGCGAAGAACCGGGAGAAGATCCTGAACCTGACGGGCTATGTGACACAGGTCAGCAGCGCCGGCGCCACGACCTATGTCCGGATGATGTATACGAAGGATGATAAGGGACAGTGGAGTAATCCGGTCATTCTCGTGACGGACAGCGCAATCAGTGTAAAGGAGAATGACCTTCTGACCTGTACGGTGCAGGTCGAGGGCGTCGACGAGGAACAGGACAGTAAGGGAAATGAAATCTCTGTTCCGCGCCTGCGGATCCTGTTCGTGGATAAGGTGGAATAATCCCGCCGCAGCGGAGCCCGGGGTCCGGGGGCATTGTGCCCGGGCAGGTTTGGGCGGCAGCCCATCGCCGCCCCCAAAAAGAAAGCCGCCGGCGGGCGAAGCGGGTGCGCCGATCGCGTTAGTCAAAACAGGTCAAAACCGGAAAGCGACGGACAAAGCTCTGCGCTCCGCGAGGGAGAATAGACAAGGTTGCAGGGTGCACGGCAGAAGCGCTTCGCTGTCAGCCCGAGAAAAAAGGCTTTGCAGAGGGGGGATCCGGGCAGCTGCCCGGCCCTGCCGGGGGGGAGGGGCGCCCCCCCCCCCCCCCAGCGCGAGGAGAAGGGGGG
>R14__coassemble_1577_pt1 | contig 11155 bp, 9 predicted proteins | sample R14__metabat2_high_PE_020 | metagenome-assembled genome bin R14 | reverse complement strand
GCACGATCTTTGATCGTGCCGAAGGTTAGGCGGCCTGAGAGGTTCCCCCGGAGGGCGCAGCCGGGTATTAAATCCTGAAAAGCGCCCCAAGGCATTGGGCCCCGGGGCGCGGAAAGCACGGATTAATATGCCTTTGCGAAATAGATGACCTTGTGCGCGGGCTTTCCGCAGCAGACGCAGGTCTCGCCGAACGGCGTCTGGTCGAACGGCATGCAGCGGGAGGACGCGTTGAACTTCTCCTTGATGGCATCCTCGCAGGCCTGCTCGCCGCACCACATCGCCCTGGCATAGCCGGAATTCACCTGCTCGCCCAGCTCGTCCAGGTTCGTGACGTCCTTCGTGTGCGCGTCGCGGAAGTCGCGGGCGATGCTCAGCATGTTGGCCTGAATCTCGTCCAGCAGGGCGGTGACGGTGCTCTCGATGTCCGCAAGCTCCATGGAGGCCTTCTCGAAGGTGTCGCGGCGGACGACCATCGCCTTGTTCTCGGCGAGATCGCGCGGGCCGACCTCGATGCGGACCGGGACGCCCTTCAGCTCCCACTCGTTGAACTTCCAGCCCGGGGTCACGTTGTCGCGGTCGTCAAAGCGCACGCGCAGGCCGGCGGCGCTCAGCCTGTCGGCAACGGCCTTCGCGCCCTCCAGGACGCCCTCCTTGTGGGCGGCGACCGGAACGACGACAACCTGATACGGGGCAATCTTCGGCGGCAGCTTCAGGCCGCGCTCGTCGCCGTGCGTCATGATGATGGCGCCGATGAGGCGGGTGCTGACGCCCCAGCTGGTCTCATAGGCATACTTCTGGGTGCCGTCCTTGTCGAGGAACTTGATCTCGAACGGAACGGAGAAGTTCGTGCCGAAATTGTGGCTGGTGCCGCTCTGCAGTGCCTTGCCGTCCTGCATCATGGCCTCGACGGAATAGGTCGCCAGCGCGCCGGCAAACTTTTCCTTGTCGCTCTTCTGGCCGCAGTAGACCGGGACGGAGAGGATCTGCTCGCAGAAATCGCGGTAGATGCCCAGCATCTGCATGGTCTCCTCCTGCGCCTCCTCCGCGGTGGCGTGGATGGTGTGACCCTCCTGCCAGAGGAACTCGGCGGTGCGGAGGAACGGACGGGTCGTCTTCTCCCAGCGCATGACGGAGCACCACTGGTTGTACTTCAGCGGCAGGTCGCGCCAGGACTGAACCCACTTCGCGAACATGGTGCAGAAAATGGTCTCGCTGGTCGGACGGACGGCGAGGCGCTCCTGCAGCGGCTCGGTGCCGCCCTGGGTGACCCAGGCGACCTCCGGCGCGAAGCCCTCCACGTGGTCGGCTTCCTTCAGGAGGAGGCTCTCCGGGATCAGCATCGGCATGGAGACGTTCTGGTGGCCGGTGCGCTTGAATTCGGCGTCCAGCTGCTTCTGGATGAGCTCCCAGATGGCATAGCCGTACGGCTTGATGGCCATGCAGCCGCGAACCGGGGTATAGTCCATCAGGTCCGCCAGCTTCACGACGTCGGTGTACCACTGGGAAAAGTCTTCGCTGCGCGCCGTGATGTGCTGCACGAAGGCCTGATCGTTTTTCTTGCCCATAATTCTCTTTCTCCTTTTCGGCATGCGCCGTAAAGCGCCCCGCCGCCGGGCGGCAAAGCGCCGTTCTGCATCAAAAAACACTCAAAAAGCGTAACAATTTATTTTATGCCGATCCGGCACCGCTGTCAAGCACCGCACGCCGAAACAGACCCTTCAGGCGGAAAAAACGTTCCTTACGCGCCCAGCAGGGCAGCCAGCGCGCAGCAGGCCTCGGCTTCGTCCACGCCGTTCGCGCAGATCGTGATGGTCTGCCCGTCCAGAAGCCCCAGGGACATGACCCCCATCAGGGACTTCGCGTTCACGGAGAGGTTCTTCTGCTTCAGGATGACGAGGGATTTGTAGGCGGCCATTCTGGATGTAATGCTTGCGGCCGTCCTGGCGAGGAGGGGTTCTTTCAGCTTGACGCGCACGGTAAGTTCCATAGGGGTACCTCCTGATCTATATTCACCGGACTCTCAGCCGGTTGTTTCATCATCAGGCGCGGCCTCGTCGGCCATGGCAAGGAGGCGCTGCAGCCGGTGGTTGGCGCCGCTCTTGCTGATCGGGGGGTCACAGAGCTGCCCCAGCTCCTCCAGGGACAGATCCGGGTTCGCGAGCCGCAGCTCCGCGATCTCCGCGAGCGACTCCGGGATGCCGCCGCGCCCGCGCTTCTCCAGCACGGCACGGATGGCGGCTGTTTGCCGCTCCGACGCGGCGACGGAGCGGCTGAGGTTCGCGCTGTCGCAGTTGACGGCGCGGTTGGCGTTGTTGCGGAAGCCCTTCCGGATGAAGGCGTCTTCCATGGCGAAGCGGGCGTTCTGCGCGCCCATGAGGCTCAGCATGTCCGTGATGTCCGTCTGCCCCTTCAGGTAGACGAGGGACATGCGGCGGCGCAGGCCGGTTTTCGCGAGGAGGCCGAAGCGGCTCATCAGGCGGATGACGCTCTCGGCGAAGACCTCGTCGTTCAGCACGAATTCGAGGTGATATTCCTTTTCCGGGTCCGTGACGGAGCCGCAGGCGAGGAAGAGCCCGCGCAGGAAGGACATGCGGCAGCATTTGCGCGCGGTGACGTCCTTGGGCACGAGCCGGCGCTGGCCGAACTCGATGCCGCAGCGGTGCATGACGAAGGAGGCGTCCCCGCCGTCCAGAATGATGCGGTACAGCTTCCTGCCGCCGAGGCGCGCCTTTGTATAGGTGGCCAGCTCCGGCTGGAGCTCAAAGAGGCGCCCGATGAGCGCGAGGCAGCGGGTCGCCACCGCGTCGTTCTCCGTTTCGATGATCAGGCGCCGCCCGCCCCCGCCCCGCAGCTGCACGGCGCCCGCGGCGGAGACGATGCCGCTCAGCTCCGCAAGGTCGCAGCAGACGTTCTCCGGGGTGATGCGGCAGAGCTCGATCTTGGTGTCGGATGAATAGGACATGGCTTCTTATCAGTCCCTGCGGCGGCGGGAATTGTTCGCAATCAGGATGAGGCGCAGCAGCTGCAAAAGCGCCTGCAGGGCGGCGGCCACATAGGTGAGCGCGGCGGCCCGCAGCACGGCCTTCACGCCGGCAAGCTCGTCCTCCGGCAGGCCGCCCTCCTCCAGAATGGCGATAGCGCGGCCGCTGGCGTTGAACTCCACCGGCAGCGTGACCAGATAGAACAGCACGGCGAGCGCAAAGGCATAGATGCCGATGCGCAGGAGCGGCCGGAAGGACAGGAACATGCCGAGCAGGAACAGCGGAACGGCGGCGTTGCAGCCGATGCTCGCGATGGGCGCGAGGCGGGAGCGGATGTTCAGCGGGGCATAGTCCTGCGCCGCCTGAATGGCGTGGCCGGATTCGTGCGCCGCGACGCCCAGCGCCGCCACGGAGGTGGAATAATAGACGTCGTCGGAGAGGCGCAGCACGCCGCGCTCCGGATCAAAGTGATCCGTGAGGCTGCCGCGGACGTGCTCGATGGCGACGTCCTCACAGCCGTTGCGATCCAGAATGCGGCGGGCCAGATCGGCACCGGTCACGCCCGTGCGGGAGGCCACCTGGCTCCACTTCGAGAAGGCGGACTTCACCATGATCTGCGCCGCGAAGCAGAGGAGGAAGCCGAGGATGACCAGAATATAGGTGGGATCGTAATAGTAACCGTACATAACGGACTCCTTTCAGACAGGGGGATGTCGGGGAAAATTCTCCTTCTCTATAATATCAGGCAATGCCTCCGAAATCAACTGAAATCGGGGGAAAGAATGCCTGAATTTGCACAAAAACCATGGAATCGCGGGGGAAAATGTGGTACGATTGGGGGACTTTACAGGGAGGCGAACGGATGAGGACGGACGGACAGGCGGGGCTCTATGCCCAGCTGGAGCGGTACATTGAAAAGCACGCGGATGAGGTGAAGACGCAGGCGGACGCGGAGCGCCTCGTGGAGGCCTTTATGGCGGCGCACCATGCCAGGCGGGACGCTGCGGCCGGCCTCGTTTCCCGGGCGGAGGCCGCGGAGCGCCGGGGAGACCGCGCCGGGGCGGAGCAGAAGACGGCAGAGGCCCTGTCCGCCGCCCCCGGGGACGCGGGCGCGCTGCTGCTGCAGGCAAAGCTTGGCGCCGCGGACGACGACGATCTCTGCGGAAGGCTGCAGGCCGCGGAAGCGTCCGCCCGGGCGGCGCTCACGGAAAGGGGCTTTTTCGATCCGGCCTATGAGGGCGCCTTCTGGCAGACGCCGGAGACGCGGGACTATATCCGCCTGCGCCGGGCGCTGCTGGATGCGCTTGTGCGCTGCGGTCGGCTCCGTCCCGCCGTGCGGGAGGGGGAAGCGCTCCTCCGCCTCTGCGAGGAGGACGGGCCGGGCGTCCGCTATGTCCTCATGCACGTCCACGCGATGCTGGAGGAGCCGGAGCCGATGGAGCGCCTGCACGCGGCCTATGACGGCTATGAGGAGACCGGCATGCTCCTGCCGCTGTCGGTGGTGTATTACCGCGTCGGGGACACGGCGCGTTCCGCGGACTGCCTGCGGCGCCTTGCCGCGGTCAATCCGGGCACACAGGCCTTTATCCAACTGCTCTGCCGGGGCGATGTCCCCCCGGAGACGGAGGACGTTCCCGCGCGGCCCTTCACCCTGGCGGAGCTCTGCGCGGATCTGCGCGCCTGGCCGGTGTTTTATCGCATGGCGCGCGGCTGGGCGCTTTTTGCGCGGAAGCTGGCGGAGAGCGGGGAAAAAGGAACCGGGATGTGATCGATCCCCTATGCATCAAAAAAGGATGTCCCACGCAAAAGCGGGGCATCCTTTTGTTTCTTTACGCAACGGCCGCTATACGAGCGCCCTTTAGGTAATCTCCCCGCCCCTTTACGGGGGCCGCCGCCCAATTAGCCCGACTGAGAGCTTCCCCGCTTTGCGCAGCAAAGCGAAGAAGGGGTCTGGGGCCATTGGCCCCAGGCAGGCATGGGCGGCAGCCCATCGTTCCATGACCTACATCAGCGCGGCGTCGATCGCGTCCAGCTCCTCCTGCGTGAAGGCGGGGCCGGAGAGCGCGGCGATGTTGTCCGTGATCTGCTCCGGGCGGCTGACGCCGATCAGGGCGGAGGTCACGACCGGGTCGCGCAGCACCCACTGCAGCGCCATCTGGTGCAGCTTCTGCCCGCGGCGCTCGGCAATCCGGTTCAGCGCAGCAACCTTGCGCTGCTGCTCCGCCGTGATCTTCTCCGGCTTCAGATAGCGCGGATCGCGCGCGGCACGGGAGTCCGCCGGAATGCCATTCAGATACTTGCCGGTCAGCACGCCGCCGGCCAGCGGGGAGAAGGCGATGCAGCCTACCTCCTCGCGCCGCAGAAGGTCGGTCAGCCCGCCCTCGATCCAGCGCTCCAGCAGGGAATAGCGCGGCTGCTCGATGAGGCAGTGCACGCCCATCTGCTTCAGCAGGGCGATCGCCCGCTCCGCCTCCGCCGGCTTGTAGTTGGAGATGCCGACATACAGCGCCTTTCCGCTGCGCACGATGTCCGCAAGCGCGCCCATCGTCTCTTCCAGCGGCGTGTCCGGATCCGGGCGGTGATGATAGAACAGATCGACATAGTCAAGGTGCATCCGCGAAAGCGACTGATCCAGGCTCGCCATCAGGTATTTCCGGCTGCCGTGGTTGCCGTAGGGGCCCGGCCACATGTCGTAGCCCGCCTTTGTGGAGAGAAACAGCTCGTCGCGGTGCGTGTGCCAGTCCCTGTCCATGTGGAGGCCGAAATTGCGCTCGGCTTCTCCGTAGGGCGGGCCATAGTTGTTCGCCAGATCGAAATGGCAGATGCCGTTGTCAAAGGCGGTGCGCAGAATGGACTGCTGCACGCCGAAGGGCGTGATGTTTCCGAAATTGTGCCACAGGCCGAGGCACAGGGCCGGCAGCAGCACGCCGCTGCCTCCGCAGCGGTGATAGGGCATCGTGTCATAGCGGTTTTCGGCAGGTGTGTACATTTGTGACCTCCTTTAAGAAGGGATTCGGGGACGGGCAGCCCGTCATTTTTTTATTGTAATCGGAGTCCCCGCCGATGCGTTCAGGCCCTCAGTCCATCTTCAGCCAGAAGACCGGACGGACGCAGCAGTTTGCGCTGTCCACAGAATGTGCATTGATGTCACCCGTGTAGTGCACGTTGATCCGGGTGCCAGGATACTCTTTGTAGTCCTCATAGCTTTCGGAGCGCAGCCACCACATGCCGCAGGCCGCGTCGTCGCCATAGAGCGCCTCGTCCATGAGATAGCTGGCGTGCGCGAGCGCGCCGTTCGCGAGCGCGTAGGGCGTCGGCGCGGTTCTGGCCTTCGTGTTGTAATTTTCCTCGCCGCTTCCGCCCTTCGTCGGCTCGCCGAAATAGGTGATGTATTCCTGATAGCTCAGCACATAGAGGTAATCTTCCGTGTTAGGCTTGTCGGTCTTGCTCCAGTCCGGGAAACCCTGTGAGGCGCTGTTGTCGACGGTGGTCAATGCGATCTTCGCCTTTTCCGTCTCACTGAAGGCTTTGTCCATGAACGTCCCGTTCAGCCAGTTGCGCAGCGTGGAAATATTCCACTCGACGTGCACGTTATAGCTGAAGGGCTCATAATACGCCTTCCCTTCCAGCCCGTAGAGGGAGATGAGGAAGGCCTGGCCGTCCTTCACGTCCAGCGCGATCCATTCGATGGGCAGCTCATCTCCGTCCGCCGTCTGCGGATAGCTGCCGTACCAGACGAAGTCGCCTGCCTGAATGTCGCTCGTGTCGCCCCATGTGTTGTTGAGGCGCGTCCCGGACTTCCTTCCGACGCGGACACTGCCGATGTCCACAAAAATGTCACCGGTGTCGATGCCGAAGGGCATGCTGGCCGACGTCAGGGCGGTGCAGCCCGAGAAGGCGCCGCTGCCGATGCTCGTCACGGAGTCCGGAATGCTGACGCTCGTCAGCGTATCGTTATCGGCAAAGGCATTTTCGGCGATGCCGACCACCGGGAGGCTGCCAATCGTCGACGGGATCTCCACGGCGGACTCGCTGCCGAGATACGCCTCAAGAACCAGGACGAGATCATCGTCATTCTCCTCAATTGAATACCCGGCGATGGCATTGCCCTGCGCGTCCTTCGCCGTATATTTCTCCATGGTGATGGTGGCGCTGAAGAGGGTACCTTCGTCACCGGCGGCATGATGCCCGTTGTCCGTGCCGAGATACCAGTTTGCGCTGTACTGGGCGTATTGGATCCGGACGCGGTACTGGAGGGTACCGAGCTTGGTGGGATAAATCGTATAGTGCTCCGTCTCGTCCCGTCCGCAGGTGATGGATCTTGCGGTCCAGTCCGTATCGCCCTCTTCGCGGTATTCGATCGTCAGCGTGGGCAGGGAGTAATCCTTCCAGTCGGCGATCTCGACGCTGACGGTTACGCCTTCCGCGATGCTTACGGTCGTCTGGACGTCCACGAGCTTCGCGACCGGATCCATGGTCAGGCTGTTCGACCAGACGATGTCGCCGGTCTCCTGGCCGTCATAGATCAGGCGGACGCCGTATTTGTGCGCGCCGAAGCGCGGGACGACATTCATCCCGGAGGTGCTGCTTTTGCCGACCTCCGTCGTGCAGAGCTTTGCGGCGCCGAGCTCCGTGTCATAGCCGGAGGCGGTCGGGTCATCCGTATAGATCTGATAGGCGCAGAACGGATCGGCGTTCATCCAGCTGACGTCGAGCCAGCCGCTCGTGTTCCAGACGGCCGCGACAGTGCCGACAGCCTGCGGATTCCGTTTCACGGTCGTCTTCGCCGCGGGGGAGATCCGCATGGCTTCCGTGGCCGGGATCTGCACGCTGCAGGCCACCTCCGTCAGCGGCTGAAAATCCGCATAGGGAAGCGTCACATAGCGGCCTTCGCTGTCACTTTCGATCGCGATTTCCTTTGCTTCGCCTTCTCCGATCGCGATGAGCAGCTTCCCGGCAGCCTCGTCCGCCGCTTCGATCCGGAGCACACAGGTGTCCGCGTCAAACGCGCCGAGTGTCGGCTCGGCGAAGGCGCCGTAAACCACCAGATTATGGTCATAGGCATATTGATCTGCCGCGGAGCCCTCCGGCGCTTTGATGACCGCCGACGGGGCGTCGTCAAAGGCGTTCTCCGCGATCGTCGTGACGCTCTCCGGGATCGTCACGAGCTCCACGCTGCTCTTTGCGAAGGCTTCCTCGCCGATGCTCTGTGTGCCGTCCGGAATGATGATATTCCGGAGCGATGTGTCGCCGTAGAAGGCGCGGTCGCCGATGGCACGCAGCCCTGACGGGAGCCGGAGCGCGGGTGTCTCCTCCGCGAGGACGGGCACAGCGAGCAGAGTGCCCAGCATGAGAAGCGCGCCGAAGATCTTTGCTGTCTTGTTCATACGGATTCCTCTTTGCTTTTTATATCAGTGTGTTTTCTGTGCGATTTACGGGATAACCTTTCATTTTATTATATTTTACGGCACCTGAATTTGCAAGGCATAATGCCGTATCGCCCGGACTGAAAATGCGCAGAGGCTCCCCAAAGGATGCTTTTCATCAGGGGCAGAGGAATAAAAAAAGCATGACTCCCTTGCGGAAGCCATGCACTGTGTATCCGGATCAGAGGTTCGCCTTGATCTTCTCGATCATTTCGGCGTACTCCGCGTCGGTGAGCTTCACCCGGCCGGGGTTCATGGCGAAGACGCCGCCCCACTCGTACTCGTCCTTGTATTTCGGAACGAGATGCATGTGCAGGTGGCAGCCCGTGTCGCCATAGGCGCCGTAGTTGAGTTTGTCCGGATGGAAGGCCGCGTGGATGGCCTTCGCCGCCCGGTTCACGTCGGCGAAGAAGGCATTGCGCTCCTCGTCGCTGATGTTCACGATCTCGCTGACGTGATCCTTGTAGGCCACGATGCAGCGGCCCGGATGGCTCTGCTCACGGAAGAGAATCAGCTGGCTGACGCTCAGGTCGCAGATATAGATGCCGTAGGCGTCCAGCAGGGCGCCCTTCATGCAGTAGCCGCAGTTGCAGTCTTTCATAAAAATCCTCCTTTGATTAACCCTTGAAAGCCTCGGTGGTGGAAGCCATCGCGGAGGCTGTGAGTACGAAAGTAAGAATCTTTTTCATGGTCAGGTTCTCCTTTCTGTATCTGCACGGAATTCGAATTCCGCGGGCAGCGGGTCAGGGGTCACGCTTTTTCCTGCGTGTCCCAGTTCATACGGCCATAGCGGCGGGTGATCTCCGCGATCTCCTCACTGAGGGCCGGGGTCAGCGCATCGGCGGAAAGGCGCCAGCGCCAGTTGCCTTCTTCATGCGCCGGATTGTTGACGCGGGCCTCGTTGCCGAGCCCCAGATAGTCCTGAACCGGGAGGACGCAGGTCTCCGCGCGGCTCATCATCGCGGAGGCGGTGAGCACGCGCTCCATCCGGTCATCCGCTGTGTTCTCCGCGGCGTAATAGGCGCGGATCATGGCCTTGTCCTCCTCCGGCAGGTCGCCATACCAGCCGCTGATCGGCGCGTTGTCGTGCGTGCCGGTGTAGATGACGCAGTGCTCCGGGACGTTGTGCGGCAGGTAGTCATTTGAGGCGCTGATGTCGTTCCGGTCGAAGCCGAACTGCAGCACCTTCATGTTCGGGAAGCCGCTGTCGCGCACCATCTGGCGGACGGACTCCGTCATGAAGCCGAGATCCTCGATGATGACGTCCTTGCTGCCCATGCTTTCCCACATCTTCTCGAAGAGGCTCATGCCGGGGCCCTTCTCCCAGTGGCCGCCCATCGCGGTCTTGCTGCCATAGGGGATGGAGAAGTACTCGTCCAGGCCGCGGAAGTGGTCGATGCGCAGCTTGTCGCAGAGGCAGAAATTGTGCCAGAGGCGCGCCATCCACCAGCCATAGCCGCTCGCCTTGTGGACGTCCCAGCGGTACAGCGGGGTGCCCCAGATCTGGCCGTCCGCGGAGAAATTGTCCGGCGGGCAGCCCGCGACGGCGGTCTGGTTGAAGTCGTCATCCAGCTGGAAGAGCTCCGGATGGGCCCAGACGTCTGCGCTGTCGAGGGAGACGTAAATGGCGATGTCGCCGATGATCTTGATGTGCTTCGCGTTCGCGTAGGCCTTCAGGGCGTACCACTGCGTGAAGAACTCGTACTGGGTGAACTTGTAGAACTCGATGTCGTAATACAGCTCCGCGCGGTAATAGTCGATCGCGAAGCCCCAGTGCCGGCGGATGTCCTCCGGCCACTCGCGCCACTCCTGGCCGCCGAAGAAGTCCTTCAGCGCCATGAACAGGGCATAGTCGTCCAGCCACCAGGCGTTCTCGCGGCAGAACTTCGTGAAGGCATCAATCTTGTAGATGCCGCTGCGCTCATACGCCCTGCGCAGGAGCGGCAGGCGGTTTTCGTACAGCCTGTCATAGTCGCAGCTGCCCGCGTCCGCGCCGAAGTCCGCCGCGTCACATTCCGCCTCCGTGAGGAGACCTTCCTCAATGAGGGCCTCCAGGCTGATGTAATACGGGTTTCCGGCAAAGGCGGAATAGGATTTATAGGGGGAATCGTTGCCCGCCAGATGGTTCAGCGGGGTGAGGGGCAGGATCTGCCAGTAGGTCTGTCCGGCTTTCGCCAGAAAATCCACAAAGGCATAGGCTTCCTTTGAGAAGGAGCCGATGCCGTATTTTCCGGGCAGGCTGGAAACGGGGAGAAGGATCCCTGCGTTGCGGTTCATAGCTCTTTATTCCCTTCTTCGAAACGCGGCCTTGGAAAGCTTTGTTTCGCAATGTTTCGATAAAGATAGTATAGACCTTCGCTTCAAAAGAGTCAATGAAAAAGTTCACAAAAAAACACTTTTTTACAAAAAAACCGCTGATTTTTTGAAGAGAAGGGCGGGACAGGGTTCCATCGACCGGCGGAGAGCACCCTCCTTCTGTCCATTTTTGCCGAAACTTCGGGAAACGGCAATTTGGGCCGCGGGGTTGAAACGGCGGATTTCGTGCGCTATAATACAGAAAAAGGCAACCGGAGAGGAGAAACCCCATGGCAACGATGGAGGATATCGCAAAATCCCTCGGCATTTCGAAGGCGACGGTGTCGAAAGCGCTGAGCGGCGCGGACGACATCAGCGAAACAATGCGAAAATCTGTTGTGGAGCGCGCCGTGGAGCTCGGCTATTCGAGGGTGTCCCGCAGCGGCGTCACGA
>R14__coassemble_1546_pt1 | contig 11345 bp, 10 predicted proteins | sample R14__metabat2_high_PE_020 | metagenome-assembled genome bin R14 | reverse complement strand
GCGAGACAAAGCCGCCCGGATTCTGGCAGAAGGTGCGAACCTTGTTCTTGAAGGTACGCGGATAGCCGATCTGATTGCTCTCATAGAGGACGCGGTTGACCTCCTCCATGACCTCGTTGCGGCACTCGACGCGCACGCCGATATCGACGGTGCCCGGCTGATGCGCGATGCCATGCTCCGCACAGAGCTTTTCCAGCCAGTCCGCGCCGCGGCGGCCGGTCGCAACGACCGTGTGGGCGGCCCGGATCTCCTGCGTCTCCCGTCCCCTGCGCAGGGACACGCCGAGGCAGGTCTCGCCTTCCATGAGAAGCTCCTCGCATTCCCAGCCGAAGAGCATCTCCACGCCGTTTTCCTTCAGATGATCCTCGATCGCCTGATAGAGCGTCTGCGCCTTCTCCGTGCCGAGATGGCGGATCGGGCAGTCCACCAGCTTCAGACCCGCCTGAATGGCGCGCTTGCGGATGGCGCGAACCTCCTCCCGGTTGCCGAGACCCTCGACGTGCTCATCCGCGCCGAAGGACAGATAGATGCCGTCGGTATAGTCGATCAGATCCTGCGCGTTCTGCTCGCCGATGAGGGTCGGAAAATCGCCGCCGACCTCACAGGACAGGGAAAGCTTGCCGTCGGAGAAAGCGCCCGCACCGGAGAAGCCCGTCGTGATATGGCAGTACGGGCGGCAGTTCATGCAGTGTCCGGTCTTCGCCTTCGGGCAGGCGCGCCGCTCGATCGGCTGGCCTTTTTCAACGATGACGATGTGCTTCCTGCTGCCCTTGCGCAGCATTTCAAGCGCCGTAAAGATGCCCGCCGGACCCGCGCCGACGATGACGATATCGGTATTCATACTCGCAACCTCCTGCTTTATTTCTCAATCTGACGGATGGTTCGCTTCAAAGGGGCTGGCTGCCGGAAAGCCCGGGTCAGCCGACTGTCCGGAATTTTAGGGTCAATCAGTGCGCGGCCTTGTCCTTCACCATGGACAGCGCGATCCGCTTGCGCTGCTTGTCCACTTCCACCACCCACACGGTCACAATATCCCCGACATGAGCCGCCTCGGACGGATGCCGGATGAACCGCTCCGACATACGGGAGATGTGCACGAGCCCGTCCTGATGGACGCCGATGTCCACAAAGGCGCCGAAGTCCGTCACGTTGCGGACGGTGCCGGTCAGCTCCATGCCGGGCGCCAGATCCTCCAGGCTGAGGACGTCCGTGCGCAGCAGCGGCTTCGGGAGCTCATCACGCGGGTCACGGCCCGGGCGTTCCAGTTCCGCCGCGATATCGCGGAGGGTCATTTCGCCGACGCCGAGCTTTTTCGCCAAAGCGGGTACGCCCATGGCCTCCACCCGCGCCGCGAACCCCGGAATACCCCCGGCCTTCAGCTGCTTCGGGTCGATGCCCATCGTCTCCAGAAGCGCCTTCGCCGCCGCATAGCTCTCCGGATGAACCGCTGTCGCGTCGAGCGGCTCGCGGCCATGCACGCGCAGGAAGCCCGCACACTGTTCAAAGGCCTTCGGCCCCAGCTTCGGCACCTTCTTCAGCTGTGCGCGGCTGCCGATGCCGTTTTCCTCACGATAGGCAACGATATTCCGCGCCAGCGTCTCGCCGATGCCCGCCACGTGGGTCAGCAGCTCCACGGACGCCGTTGAAACGTCGACGCCGACCGAGGAAACGCAGCTCTCCACGACGCCGGAGAGCGCATCCGACAGCTGCGCCGGGCGCAGGTCGTGCTGATACTGTCCCACGCCGATTCCCTTCGGATCGATCTTGATGAGCTCCGCCAGCGGATCCTCCAGACGCCTTGCGATGGAGATCGCGCCGCGCTCCAGAACGTCATAATTCGGAAGCTCCTTCGCCGCCGCCTCGGAAGCGGACCAGATGGAGGCGCCCGCTTCGTTCACGATCATATAGGCCGCGCCCGGCATCCGCGGCAGAAGCCCCGCCACAAACTGCTCGCTCTCGCGGGAGGCGGTTCCGTTGCCGATGGCGATCGCCGTCACATGGTTCCGGCTCACCAGGCCCAGAATTCGCTGCTCCTCACGTTCCCGCTGCCAGTCCTTCATCGGCAGGGTGAAGTGCCCGATGTCCGTCTCCAGCACCTTGCCGTTTTCATCCACGACCGCCAGCTTGCAGCCGTTCCGGAAGCCGGGGTCGACGCCCAGGGTCACGCGCCCGCGGACAGGCGGCTGCATGAGCAGCTCGCGGAGGTTGTCTGCGAAGACACGGATGGCGCCCTCGTTGGCGCGGTCGGTCAGTTCCGAGCGAAGCTCGCGCTCCAGGGACGGCTCGATGAGGCGCGCCCAGGCGTCCTCCGACGCCTCCTTGACCTGCGCGGCGCTACGGCTGCTTCCGCGGACAAAGGCGCGGCTCAGCACATCCAGCGCGGCCTGCGTGTCTGGCTCGATGGCAACCTTCAGAACCCCTTCCTTTTCTCCGCGGTTCAGCGCAAGGATGCGGTGATTCGCCGCGCGGAGCACCGGCTCCCTGTAGTCGGCATACTGGGCATAGACCTCCGCATCGTGCTTCACGGCGGTTCGGCGCTCGCCGGGTTCGTCTTCATCCGGATCAGAAGCCGTTTCAGCGGCTTTTTTGGCGTTCTTGTCCTTCCGCTGGATCAGGGAGGAGGTCAGCTGGCCCCGGCGCATCGCCGCACGCAGCGACGGGCGGACATCCGAGTTGTCCGCCATGCGCTCCGCCAGAATGTCGCGCGCCATCTGCAGCGCCGTTTCGGCATCCGCGATGCCGTTCTCTTCGGAAACATACGCGGCCGCGAGCGCCACGGGATCATCCTGCATGCGCTGCGCCCAGAGTGCGTCGGCCAGCGGCTCCAGCCCCTTCTCCTTCGCGATCATCGCGCGGGTGCGGCGCTTCGGGCGGTACGGAAGATACAGATCCTCCAGCTGAGCCAGGGTCGTTGCGGCGCTGAGCTTCTTCTGAAGCGCCTCCGTCATCTTCCCCTGCTCCGTGATGGACGCTTCAATCTTTTCGCGGCGGTCTTCCAGCCCGCGAAGATAGGTCAGGCGCTCCTCCAGGGCGCGCAGCCGGGTGTCGTCCATGGCGCCCGTCTGCTCCTTGCGATAGCGTGCGATAAAAGGAATCGTATTGCCTTCATCCAGCATTCCTGCGATGGCGGCGACGATCGCTTCGCTGGTCTCGAATTCCGCGGCCAGCACGGCGTTGATGTTCATGTTATTCCTCCGTTATTGATGTGCATTGGATTTTGCGATGATTTCCGCAAGCTTCTCCGGCGTATAGGGCACAAAATCCGCTTCCGGCCAGATGATGTACATGGATCCGGTCTGAAAGCGCCGGAGATTCGAGAGCTTCACCCGCTGAAAGCCCGGCTCGATCACGTCGATGACATGGTTCACGTCCCGCCGGAGCTCCGAACGGGCATAGGGATCCAGTACATAGAGATATTCCTCATCCTTGGCGGCAAAGGTCAGATAATGGCTTCTCGAGGTATACGGGCTTCCTCCGCCTCCGGTGCAGCTGATTGCCAGCGCACCCTCGTCCAGGGCATCCAGCATCTCCTGCCGGTCCCGCGTCACCTGATAGCGAAGCCCCATGACCTCCAGAACCCCGGCATAAAAATTGGAGCTGCGGTTCTCGCGAATCCGGATGCTGTTGTTCTGCGCGGTAATATTGTCCAGAACCACCGGCCAGAAACGCAGGAAATCCGAATCCTTCTCGATCAGGAAACGTCCCGCCTGATGATTGGGGCTGTTCGTGATGCTGCGGCTGTCAACCGAGACCGGAATCAGCGCAACGGACGTGACCTCACGCAGACGCTCCATGGGGAGCGCATTGGCCGTCGCGATGGCCAGCGCCGCCACGGCGCAGCCGGAGCTGCCGAAGGTTCGCTTCTCCTTCTGGTTCTTCGAGGCCAGGAGCATGTTCCATTCCGGGGAATTCTGCGCAAAATAGAGGAAGTTCCGCCCGTTGATTGTCAGAACCCTCGTATAGCTGTCCGCGGCCTTCAGCGCGTCTTCTTCCTGAAGCGCCCTTTCGGCAGCTGCCTGCGCCTGTTCCTCGGTGAACATCGTCCCCTGAGCCACGGCTCCGCCTGCCAGCATCAGCAGCGTCATGAGCAGGGCTGCGCCCCTTTTCAGGTACCTCATCATTCGGCTATTTCCCTTCTGCGGCTTTATCCGAGCCTCTCAAAGACTTCCCCCAGCTTTTCATGCAGCACAAGATCCGCAATATCGTCCCGGGCGGTCGCCGTCTTGTTGATCAGCACGAGGCGCCTTCCCTGATAGACATCCAGGAAGGAGGCCGCGGGATACACCACAAGGCTCGTCCCCGCGACGATCAGCAGATCCGCGCGGCGGATGGCGTCCACAGCGCCCTCGATGACCAGCGGATCCAGTCCCTCTTCATACAGGACGACATCCGGCTTCACCCGGCCGCCGCACTGCGTGCATTTCGGGATCCTTCCCAGCTGCAGGAACGCCTGCAGGTCGTATTTCCTGCCGCATTTCGTGCAGAAACTGCGGTGCACGCTGCCATGCAGCTCCCAGACCCTTTGGCTTCCCGCCAGTTGATGCAGGCCGTCAATATTCTGGGTCACGATGCCCAGCAGTCTGCCCTCCCGCTCCCAGCGGGCAAGGGTTCGATGGCAGATGTTCGGCTTCGCGTCCGGGAAGAGCATGCGCTCCCGGTAAAAGCGATAAAACTCCTCCGGATTCTGCTGATAAAAGCTGTGAGAGATGATCGTCTCCGGCGGATAGGCATACTGCTGATGATACAGGCCGTCCTGGCTGCGGAAATCCGGGATGCCGCTCTCGGTGGAGACGCCGGCTCCCCCGAAAAAAGTGATCCTTTTGGCCTCATCGACCCACCTGCGCAAAACCGCCAGCTTTTCTTCGTCCATGTGTTTCCTCCGCTTCAGTCCAGCAGTCTGCCGGATCTGGTCTCTATGTCGAGTCGGTGCTCCGCCAGTCTGCGCAGCCCCGCAAAAACGCTTTCCGTGCATTCTCCGTCCTGCTCCAGCTGGGCCAGCCCCCTGCGCATCACCTGCTGCAGGAAAAGCAGCTCGGCAGCCGAGAGCTTCGGCGCTTCGCCCATCCCGCATTCCGGGCAGACGACGCCGCCCGCCTCCGCGGAGAGCACGCCGACCGGCGCCTCTCCTTCTGTCAGCAGGGGCTTCCCGCAGCGCTGGCATCGTCCGACGCTCGGGCGATAGCCCTGCAGCGAAACGAGCCCCATCAGGAAGATGGCGGTCACCCGCCTGGGATCAGAATCCCCATAGGCGAGATGGGCCAGGCTGCGCAGGAGCAGCATAAAAAGATGTTCATTTTCCTCTTCCGGCTGCACGCAGGCGAGGCAGAGCTCCGCCAGATAGGCCGCATAGCGAAGGCGGTCAAAGTCCTCGCGCAGCGGATAAAAGCTGTCCGACAGCTGAAAGGCGCTGACGTTCGAGGATTCCGGCCCCCGCCAGAGGACGAATTCACCGGAGGCGAACTGTTCGCCCGCCGCTGCCAGCGGGCTGTTTTTCCGGCAGCAGCCCCGGCAGACCGCGTCGATCCGCCCCAGTGTGGGCGAAAACAGCGTCAGCATCCGGCTGCTTTCCCGGTAGTCCGCCCAGCGAAGCACGATCGCGTTTGTCTTTACTGCGCTCATCTTTCACCTGTCAATCCTGTCCCCAAAGCCGGCATGAACCGAATTCTTTGCACGATCATCCATGATTTATTGTATCATTCTGTCTCCTCTGCCGCAAGAGCGTTTCTGTCTTCATGCCGCAAAAAAGCCGCCTGCTTTCAACAGGACGGCTGATTCAGATGACGGCATTTTCGCCTCAATCGTTCCATGCGACGGGCTGTCCCGCCGCATGCGTCTTTTTCATATCGAGAATGCGCTGGTTCTCCGATCCACGGAAGCGCAGCATCAGATTCCGCTGCGCCAGGATGAACGGTCCGTCCACAAGGACATCCAGCAGGGAAAGCATGGCATCCGTCACCTCGCAGCGCGGGTGGCTGCCCTCCCGCAGGAGCGTTTCCAGCGTAAACCCGGAAAAGCCCCAGATATCCCGATCCGGAAGCTCCTTCCGGACGCGCCGCAGAAGCGGCAGCAGGGCGCGCTGGTTGTCGGGCTCAAAGGGCTCGCCGCCCAGCAGCGTGAGGCCCCGGATGTAGGGCCTCGCCAGCAGCGTCATGATCCGGTCCTCCGTCTCCCCGGTATAGGGTTCGCCGTAGCCGAAATCCCAGGTCTGCGGCTGAAAGCAGCCCTCGCAGTGGTTCGTGCATCCGGATACAAAGATCGTCACGCGGACGCCCGGGCCGTCAGCCACATCGCAGTCCTTGATGGAAGCGTAATTCATCAGAGGTGGAGTACCCTTTCCTTGATTTCCTGGGTGCGGCCCTGGTTCCAGAACTGGGTTCCGATATAGCCGCAGGTCCGGCGGGCGACATTCATCTTATCCTGATCCGTGTTGCCGCACTGCGGACAGCGCCAGATCAGCTTGCCGTTCTGCTCCACGATGGAGATCTCTCCATCATAGCCGCAAACCTGGCAGTAATCGCTCTTCGTGTTCAGCTCCGCATAGAGGATGTTGTCGTAAATGAACCGCATGACCTCCATGACGGCATCGAGGTTCTGGGACATGTCCGGCACCTCGACGTAGCTGATGGCTCCTCCCGGTGAGAGCGCCTGAAACTTGGCTTCCGTGCGGATCTTGTCGAAGGCGTTGATCGGCTCCGTCACATGGATGTGATAGGAGTTCGTGATATAGCTCTTGTCGGTGATGCCCGGAATGATGCCGAAGCGCTTCTGGAGGCACTTTGCAAACTTGTAGGTCGTGCTCTCCAGCGGTGTGCCGTAAAGGGAATAGTCGATGTTCTCGGCAGCCTTCCACTTTGCGGTGTATTCGTTCATCTTGCGCATGATCTGCAGGCCCAGCTCCTCGCCTTCCGGCTCGGTCAGCTTCTTGCCGTTCAGGGCCATGACGCATTCCCAGAGGCCTGCATAGCCGAGGCTGAGTGTGCTGTATCCGTCATACAGCAGCCTGTCGATGGTCTCGCCCTTCTTCAGGCGTGCCAGCGCGCCGTACTGCCAGAGGATCGGCGCCACGTCGGACAGGGTGCCCAGAAGGCGCTCATGGCGGCAGCGCATGGCGCGGTGGCAGAGCTCCAGGCGTTCATCGAAGATGCGCCAGAATTCGTCCAGATCTCCGTGCGCGGAGAGGCCGACGTCCACGAGGTTGATCGTGACGACGCCCTGATTGAAGCGGCCGTAATACTTGTGCTTGCCCGGGACATAGTTGCCGGCGTTCGCGATGTTTCCGATTCCCTTGTCCGTGAAGCGATCCGGCGTCAGGAAGGAACGGCAGCCCATGCAGGTGTAGACGTCTCCGCCCTTCAGCTGCTTCATGATCTTTTCGGAGATGTAATCCGGAACCATGCGCCTTGCGGTGCACTTGGCAGCCAGCTGGGTCAGCCCATAATACTTGCTGCCCTCGTGGATATTGTCCTCCTCCAGAACATAAATGAGCTTCGGGAAGGCCGGCGTAACCCAGACGCCGCGCTCGTTCTTGACGCCCTCGCAGCGCTGCAGAAGCACTTCCTCGATGATGAGGGCGAGGTCCGCCTTCTCCTGTTCGTTCTCGCACTCGCCGAGATACATGAAGACCGTGACAAACGGCGCCTGGCCGTTCGTGGTCATGAGGGTCACAACCTGATACTGGATGGTCTGCACGCCGCGGCGGATCTCCTCGCGCAGACGGCGCTCGGTCACCTCGCTGACCTTCTCCTCGCTGACCTCGGCGCCCAGCTCCCGCAGCTCCTCCACAACCGCTTTGCGGATCTTCTCGCGGGAGACCTGCACGAACGGCGCCAGATGGGTGAGGCTGATGGACTGGCCGCCGTACTGGTTGGAGGCCACCTGCGCGATGATCTGGGTCGCGATGTTGCAGGCCGTCGAAAAGCTGTGCGGGCGCTCAATCAGGGTGCCGGTGATAACGGTGCCGTTCTGCAGCATGTCCTCCAGGTTCACCAGATCGCAATTGTGCATGTGCTGCGCATAGTAATCGGTGTCGTGGAAATGGATGATGCCCTCGTTGTGGGCCTCCACGATGTCCTGCGGGAGCAGCATGCGGTTGGTCAGGTCACGGGAGACCTCGCCCGCCATATAGTCGCGCTGCGTGGAGTTGATCACCGGGTTCTTGTTGGCGTTCTCCTGTTTGGCCTCCTCGTTGTTGCATTCGATGAGGGACAGGATGCGCTCATCCGTCGTATTGGTGCGGCGGATCAGCGCGCGGGTATACCGATAGGTAATATAATGCTTGGCAACCTCAAAGGCACCATGCGCCATGATCTGATCTTCGACGAAATCCTGGATCTCCTCCACGGTCGGCACGCGGCCGAGCTCCTCGCAGGAGAGCTGCACCGCCTCCGCGATGCGGCGGATCTGAATCTCCGTCAGTTTATAGGGAGCATCCACGACGTCATTCGCACGGCTGATGGCCGAGATGATCTTCGCCAGGTTGAACTCCGCTTCGGCGCCATTGCGCTTAATGATTCTCATTGTCTTCCCCTCCGCTTCAGCATCCCAGCGACCACAAGATATAGTGTTCCGTGAGACGCAACGGGTACATTATAGCCAACATATAGCCCTGCGTCAACCCCATTTCCGCATTCTCATCTGATTTGGTAGAATCTCCCAAATCGTATCAAAATGCGAAAAAAGACTTGACAAACAGAAATCCGGACGTTTCGGGGCGCAAAAAAAGAACGCCGGAATTTCCGGCGCTCCTCCGTGCCTGATTACTGTGCAACAGGATAAACGCTGCACTGGGTCTTGTCGCGGCCGAGGCGCTCAAAGCGCACAACGCCATCGATCAGAGCGAACAGGGTATCGTCACCGCCGATACCGCAGTTGACGCCGGGATGGATGCGGGTGCCGCGCTGACGGTACAGGATGTTGCCCGCCAGAACGAACTGGCCATCAGCACGCTTTGCGCCAAGGCGCTTGCTTTCGCTGTCGCGGCCGTTATGGGAAGAACCGGTGCCCTTCTTATGCGCGAAGAGCTGAAGATTCATCGTAAGCATTGTATTGCCTCCATTCATTGTTTGGATATTTCATCCACATGGATGAAACGGGAATAGGCCTTCACCTTCGCGATCTCCGTGATGCCGACGTAAACAGTCTCCAGAATCGTCTGGGCCTTTTCGCGGTCACCCGCCGGATTGTCCGGAAGCATGCAGCGCAGCTTTCCGTCTCCCAGCTCAACGGCAGGCGTAATGCCCGCCACAGCCTCCAGCGCATTCACGCCGGTCTGGGTCAGGACAGAAACCGCACCGCAGACGAGATCGTTCTGGTTTCCGCCCAGAGAACGATTCTGCGCGTGTCCGCAGGCTTCAAAGCCTGTGAGCCGCCCGTCCTCCGCGCGATAGAACTTAACCGAGGTCATCTCAGCCGATCTTGGTGATCTCCACCTTGGTGTAGAACTGCCTGTGGCCCGCTTTACGATGATAGGTCTTCTTGGACTTGTACTTGCCGACGATGATCTTCTCGCCGCGGATCTGACCCAGCACCTTGGCCTCAACCTTGGCACCTTCGACGATCGGATTGCCGACCTTGACTTCTGCGCCCTCGCCCATGAGCAGGACGTCGAAGTTCACGACTGCGTCCGTCTCAGCTTCGATCTTCTCGATGCAGAGAACGTCGCCTTCCTTGACACGATACTGCTTGCCACCCGTCGCGATAATTGCGTACATTTGGTGACACCTCCATATAATTACTCGCCGGGACCCGGCAGCCTTTCGGCATTTCATGAGCCGTACCCGAGCGGCTTGCCAGGATAGTTTACCAGATTTTTCCCCCGCTGTCAATGTTTTTTCCGGATCCGATTCACAAAACCGACGCCTTCTGTCCGGCATGGCGCAGGAGGACACGGAGGCTTCTTCAGCGCCGCCCGAGCGGCCTTACAGGTCGTCGTCGTCGATGCCGTCGCCGTAGCGCTTCAGCTCGTAGGCGCCCTCGCTGTTCTTCTCGTACTGGAAGCCGTAGGTGCCCGCCTTGTCTTCCTTTACATAATGCACGACGACCACCACCTTGTCGGATTTTCCGTTCTTCATGGCGACCGCCGTCTCGGTGATCTCCGCGTCCGGCGCGGCCTCTTTGAAGAGGGCGTTCGCCTTTTCGCGCAGCTCCGGCACAAAGCTCCAGTCGATGCTGCCGTCCACGGACTCCGGCGTGTCGAGGCTCGTGTCCTTATAGCTCTGCCCAACGCTGTACAGGGCTTCCTTCACGCTGCACCCGGAGAGCAGCAGGAGCGCCGCCAGCAGAAGGGCGGCCGCCAGGATTTTCTTCGTCATATGATTCCTCATTTCCATGCCTCCGCCAGCGCCGCAAGGCCGCCGCGGATCGCATCCTCGTCCATGCCCGCAAAGCCCAGCAGGACGGATCTGTCCTCCGGCTTTGCCTGCATAATATAATAATCCGCCACGCGGGGCAGGTTCACGCCCGCCCGCCTTGCCCGCGGCAGGAGCTGCGATGCCGGAAGACGGCCGCCCGCCTCCAGCAGGGCGTACAGCCCGGTCCGGCAGGGATGCAGCGTGCCCAGGTTCAGGCGCCGCACCTCTTCCTCCAGCAGCGTGAGCCGTGCCCGGTATACGGTGCGCATCCTCGCCACATGCCGCTCCAGATAGCCGCCCGCGATGAACTTGCGAAGCGTCTCCTGCTCAAAGGCCGGGACGCTGCAGGCGGCATGCTGCTCCAGATAGCGCTGCGCCAGCGCCTCCGGCAGGGCCATGAAGGCCATGCGCAGCCCAGGCGCCAGCATCCGGGAAAAGGTATTCAGATAGACGACGCGCTCATTCCCCGCGCGCATCGCCGGGACGTTCTCGCCGTCAAAGCGGAATTCGCTGTCATAGTCGTCTTCCAGCAGGATGCCGCCCGTCTCCCGGCTCCAGGCCAGCAGGGCCCGGCGGCTTGCGTTGTCCATCTCCGTGCCGGTCGGGAACTGGTGGGTGGGCGTCACATACAGCGCCCCCGCCCCGCAGGCATACAGCGTCCGCAGATCCGGCGCCCCGCCGGCCAGCGGCACCGGCATCAGCCGCGCCCCGCCGGAGGCCAGAATGCGCCGCACGCGCGGATAACCCGGATCCTCCACCGCAAAGAGACGGTCGCGCCCGATGAGACCCAGCAGGTCGGAGACGAGCACCTCCGTGCCCGCGCCCAGAACCAGACACTCCGGCGGAACCTCAATGCCGCGCATCCGGCGCAGCAGCCCGGACAGCTCCGTCCGCAGGCCTTCGCTTCCCCGCGCGTCCCCGGCGCGCAGGAGCGTCGTGCTCTCCTCGCCCAGCACCTCGCGCATCAGCTTTGCCCAGGTGGCATATGGGACGCGC
>R14__coassemble_1541_pt1 | contig 11391 bp, 12 predicted proteins | sample R14__metabat2_high_PE_020 | metagenome-assembled genome bin R14 | reverse complement strand
GTTCACTATTCTCTTGCTTCAGTGAAAAACCAAATTGGTGTGTCCTTCCCCCTCCTGTGTTAAACGGAAGCCCCTCACATCATTTTGTTACGCCCATTCTCCGCCCTCTATACTTCAGAGCATCAGAGCTTTGACATACTTTCCTTGAGGCAAAGGAAGATCTGTCAACTCTCTTATGCGGCGGCACAATATAAGCTGTTTCCAAGAAATGCAGGAAAACAGCTCATCGCTGTACGAAGAAACAAAGGTTCTTCACGGAATGTCAGGCAATGAACGCGTTAATGTTTAAATATGGCTTCGCCTTGAGCATAGCGGTCTTTTTTCGTTTTACTTTAACGCCACAATCAGCCGCTTTTTTCCCGTCTGCGGATCCGGCTCGATCCTGCGAACAGCCTGAACGTCAAACAGCACCCAGTCCATTTGCTTTTCCCGCAGCAGCATGCCAAGTTGCTGCCGCATTTCCTGAAGTACGGCATCCTTCCGGCCTTCCGGAGTGATCTCGGCTTCCATGACAAAACGATTCTGTGCCGTCTGTACAAAGCGATAATCGAGCAGACCCTCCACGCAGAAGCCCTCAACTGCCAGAGGATGCAGGAATTCCCGGCGGCAGTCCGGGCTTTCAAACCACAGGAGATCTTCACTCCGGCCGAGTAAAAGATCAGCAACTGTGCAGGCAGCATCACCGCCCTTCAGTCTGAGCTTATCCGTCATATGATAGCGTACCAGCGGCTGGGAGAAATTGGTCAGGCTGGTCAGATACATTTCTCCGTTTTCGACCTCAACCCAGTTCATGTCGTCAAAGAACGCCAGCCCCAGGTGACCATCCGCCTCCGCGCCAATGCACAGTGATTCGCTCGCGCCGTAGAAATTCACCACCGTCGTACCAAAGCAGTCCTCCAGCCACAAACGCAGTGTCGGCGGCAGCGGTTCTCCGCAGGTAATGACCCGCTCCGCCTGAACATGTACGCTGCCGTTTTCCATCAGTGTCCCCAGAATCTTAACTGCCGAAGGATAGCCAATGACGATATTCGGACGGAACGCGTCGATCCGCGCCGCCCACTCGGAAAGCGGCGTATTGATATCCAGAAAGAGACTGCTGCCGCCCACATTCATCGCACCGTCACCGATCGCCATGCTGCCAGCGTAGCGTCCATCCGTGGCGGCAATATACAGGATGCGCACACCGCCCCGCAGCAGCCGCAGAATCTCCCGGAAGGTCATGCCGAAAAGCGCGCCCCGGATGATGCCACATTGCACCGCGTTCCAGGCGTTCTGGTCATAGGCAAAATAACGCGGTGTCCCGGTCGAGCCGGAGGAATGAACGACATGATACGTTCCGGCGTACAAGCCGCTGCTGTCTGCCTCCGCAAAATCACGGAGCGCCGTCTGGGTCAGCCGGGAATCGGTTACAATGCTGTCATAGTTTGCCATCAGGATCTGCTTGTTTATTGTCGGCAGCATGGTCAGCGGGCAGCTTTTCAGCTGTTCCCGGGTGAGCCCGGCCTGCTGCCAGACCGATCGATAATAGGCGGAATGATCCCAGCAATGCCGCAGCAGCCTTCGCAGCCTTTTTTCCCGCAGCTTCTGCGCATGCCGCACGTCATCATAAACGAAATGAGGAAAACAGAACAATTCCCACAGCACCCGAAGCTTATTCATTCCCGTTCTCCTCCTTTTGATCATCCTGTTTCCGCAGTTCAGTCGCCAAGGCGGATCGTCCAGCCATGCGTATAATCCTGGCGATGATAGTAGGTCACCGTTTTTTGGGTCTTGTTGCAGATCATCGTCCACTCCGTGGTCTCTCCATCGTTCCAGTGGGACTTGTCCACGCACTGCATCGCGGTCTGCACGGCAGTCTGATCCATCGTCGGCCTATCCGCCAGCTGAGACGTCAGCAGCTCATATCGGGTCACGGACTGGGCAGAGCCGATGCCATGCCGGTCGCAGTCAGCGATGACAAAATTGGTCAGCACCGGCGTTTCCGTCACGAGCATTTCGCCGTCCAGGTACTCCACCGCGACACTCCGCCCGGATGCGTCGGACAGAGCAAAGTGCACCGTCATGCCGAAGGAAGCGTGAAAATCGTACTGTGCCAGCAGTCCAAGCGCCTCCTCCACATCCGACGCCTTGTTCAGCAGCAGGCGAATCAGCGTCGTCGTGGTCAGATCCGGCCGGCCGCTCTGCTGATCAGCGGCATCAATGCCCTGAATGTACAGCGTTGCCGCACACAGACCGCACTCATTCATGCCGTCCAATCCCGCATACAGCGCCGCCTTATACAGCGCAGACGCCGGCAGCATTTTCGCTGCGGACAGAAAATCCATATCCACTGTAGCAATCGATGCGTATCCGACCGTCGGATGATTTTCGATGATCAGCGTTTCACAGGAATACCAGTCGAAATTGCGTCCGAACAGGGCTTCCCCGTCCGGCGATGTCACGCTCAACACGGAGCAGCCGAAGCGCCCCGGATTCAGCCGCAGCGTGTCCTGTCCGAAGAGCAGCTTTTTTCCAAGAAAGGCAACGACACCCATATCGTTGTCCGCGCCGTCCTGGGCAAGAAAGTCCTCAAAGTAGTCATTACCGTCCATCCGAACCGCGCGGAGGCCGTCCTCCAGCTGCAGGGGCTCATGCGTCGGGGTGATCTCCGTGATGCCCTCACCCAGCGCAGCCGAAGGCAGAAGGAAGGCAAAAAGCAGACTGAACAGTTTTTTCATAGCACTTCCTGTCGACCCGTCAGTCAGCATAACGGATCATATACAGCAGATTGCCCCAGTACTCCAGCGGCTGGTTGTTGGCCACATCGGCGCGGAACTCGGGCGTATCCTCGATGTAGCCGACCTTGACCATCATCAGTGGAATCTCCGCGTCTTCGTAAAACAGGATGATGCGGTTAGGTGCGCAGTAGTACAGCTCGCCGGCTTTTTCCCCGGTCACCAGCTGCTGATCCCCCGCCGGAATATCATAACGGCTCGGAATATCGTAAAACTGGAAGTACTCCCAGCCGTCATAATCTTTGATATCATAGCTCGGCAGGTTGCGGCCGCTGTCCGTCACGTTGCGGTACAGTTCGGCGCCGGGATCGGTGTCATACATATGCAGAATATACTCGGCACTGTCATTGCCAAAGCGCACCGCCACATTTCCAAGAACAGCTGGCTCTTCCGTGCCTTCTGCCAGTGCGGCAGTCAGCCCCGGAAACAGAAACAACATCAGCAGAACACAAATCAGCTTTTTCATACAGGAAATCCTCCTTCAATTTATTCACGCGTCAGCAGGCGCGCGGGTTCGATTTTACGGATGCTGCCGGAGCAAAGCACAGCCGACAGCATAAACAGCGCCACAATCAGCAGCCCAGGCAGCACAAAGCCGACCAGGCTGAGCCGTGAAGCAAAGCTTCCAATGCCAAACAGCGACAGGATCCTTCCAATGATCGGATCGGCACTCACACAACAGGCCATCGTCCCCAACAGCACGCCCGGCATCACCGCCACACCAAACCGCAGCGCAAATTCTAGGCGCAGCCTCCCTGCCGTCAAACCGAGCGTACGCAGGACAGCCATATCATTCTGTTCCCGGTGGATGAGACGGGACGCTGTAAGCATGACCGAGATCTGCACCAGCAGTGCCAGAGCGGCAAGCATCGCCGCGGTCAGCAGATGCATGGCGGTCACGATGCCCGAAAGACCCGACCAGCTGTTGGTATGCACCTCGGCAGTCGTCTTGTATCGACTCTGCAGTGCCCGCAGGATGGCCTCATTATCGGGATGCCCGTCAAGAAGATAATGGTGACACCAGATATAAGCGTCCACGTTGCCGATGCGGCCATAGCCCTCCCGGCTCATTCCAATGTTGGCACCCATCTCGTTGGCACACTGATAGATGCCCGTCAAGATGTATTCCCGGCCGTTCACGCTGACGACATCTCCCGGATTGATGCCCAGTTCCGCTGCCACAAAGCGAGTGACCACGATCTCATTCTCCGCCATACAGGTACGGCCTGAAAGAATGTGAAAACGCTCCGGCTGATCCATGGCATTACACGTATAACCGACGCCGTTCACAGTCACGGGCTGCATGGCGACTTCATATTTGCCCAGGATCGGCGCGTAAGCGGCAATGACCTGCTCGGCTTCCTCCATGTCCATAGAGCGGGTAGGCTGGATGCCGATATCGTGATCGGCCACGGAGAAAGCGGCCATCAGCCCTTCGCCATTCGCTCCGAGCCACACGTTCATTCTGGCTACGATGCCGGCAAAGCAGGTCAGAATCGCCGCTATGAGCAGCACAGCCAGGTAACGTTTCCAGCTTGAGAGCACCTGCCGCAGCGCCAGCCACAGGGATAGACCCTTCCGACGGAGAGGCGTACGCAATCGACGGCCTCGTTCCCGTCTGCAAAGGATCGCATCCATGGGCGTGATTTTCTTAAGGGCAGCCGTCTTCCGGAGCACAAAGCTGGACAGCAGCAGCGCGATCAGCAGCAGCGCGCCCATTCCCGCCGGATAAGGGACGCCGCCGGGCACCATCAATCCCGTAGAAGTCAGAAGCAACCGGAAGACAAGCCGCACCGCGCCCTGTGCCGCCAAAGCACCTGACAACAGTCCGGGCAGAATCGCCGTGCTGTATTGCAGAAGCTGAATCCGCCGCAGATTCCCGGCCGTCAGGCCGATGGTCATCAGAATGCCCAGTTCCTTCCGATCCTGGTCGATAGCGGATGTGATGCTGTAACCGCATACAATCAGCGTCACGATCAGCATCAGGACCGCGAAGCCGGACAGGAAACCGGCCACAATATTCTGCAGCATCAGCATAAAACCGGAAAGTGTTTCCGCCGTATAAGAGAACTCAGCGTAATCCGTCAGCTGCCCTGCGTCGTTTCCGGAAAGATGCGCCATAAAACCCGGACGGCTCAGCCGATAGAAATCTGAAAAGCCGGAGATTCGCTCCGTCAGCCAGTCAAAATCGCTTTGACAGATCAGGAAGCTTTTCATATCGATCATGGAGGCGCCCATGAAGGGATCTTCAAACCATCCGGCGACCGTAAAGACCGCCGTACTGCCATCCCGGGCCAGCTCGAAAGTGATTTCATCGCCGATCTGCAAGCCGTTCACGCTCTGCATGGCAGGCGATACCCGAATGGTGCCGGGCTCAATCTCCGTGCCGTCCGCTTCGCCGCGGTCGTTGATCAGCCTGTAGGGCCAATGATCGCTGTCATAGCTCAGAAGTTGCCCCTCATTGTCAGAATGGAGGCCATGGGCTTTGTAGCCCGCGAAGATGAGCGGCTGCAGTGTGGTGCCTTCCGGGGCGATGTCCGCCGCATGGCCGCAGCCGCTGATCCATACCGTGGCGCTGCCATAGCCCATGCGTACCATTTCGGCGCGCTCATACGCTTCACCCCGCAAAACCAGTCCTGCTGCGGTCAGCAGACAGAGCATCGCCGAGGCGCAGAGCAGGAAGAGACCGGCAAGTGTACCCCGGCGGCGTTTCAATCCGGCAAGCCATAATGTTCTGATGGTCACATCGTTACCTCACCAGCGCAGGCTGTTCAGCCAGTCGGTCAGCGTCTGTTCCCGGGCTTTGGCCTGCTCTGGCCGCCATGCACCAAGCCGCTTTTCATCAACCAGCTTTCCATCCTCCAGATACAGCACCCGGTTTCCCCTCGCGGCTGCGTGCAGATCATGGGTCACCATCAGGATGGATTGTCCGCCTTCGTTCAGCTCTGTAAACAGCTTCAGCACCTCTTCAGTGCTGCTGCGGTTCAGGGCGCCGGTGGGCTCGTCCGCAAACAGCAGCTTCGGTTCATTGATGACCGCTCTCGCCACCGCAGCCCGCTGCCCCTCTCCGCCGGATACATCCCCCGGCAGACGATCCGCAGCTTCACTGACATTCATCTGCCGAAGCAGGGCTTCCACTCTTGTGTTCGTTTTTTCCGTACGCTGACAGAGATAACCGGCCACCGCAACATTCTCCCGCAGCGTCAGATAGCTGACCAGGTGGGTCTGCTGAAACACAAAGCCGAATTCCCGGGCGCGGACGGCAGCCAGCTGCTTCTCATGCATCGCCGTCAGATCCTGGCCTTCCAGCAGTACCTGGCCGGCATCGGGTCTGTCCATCAGACTGAGCACATAGAGCAGCGTGGATTTGCCCGCACCGGAAGGCCCCATAATCACGGTGAAGTCACCCCGGCCGATGTCGAGATTCACATCATTCAAAATGACATGATGGCTGTCAAAGGCTCTGCGAAGCTTCCTGGCGGAAAGAATCACCTCACTCATGCAATGGCTTCCCTGTTCTGTCCGCGCAAAATCACGCTGCCGGCACATTCCATCACGGCATCCTCCCGGATGATCTCCCCCACGCTATCGCACAGGATGGTTCCGCTCTTCGGGTTTTTAACGGAATCAATTGACCCGTGTACGTCGGCCTCCACCTCAGAATATTCAAAGGAAAGATCTGCGTTCTCCATGGTGCAGTTCACGAGTTTAAGGCTCCTGCAATAGCACAATGGCTGTGTGCCGATGATCCTGCAGTCAATCAGCGTCAGTCCATCGGAGAACCAGCCCAGATATTCACCTCGAACGGTGCAGTTCCGCACGGTCACATTCCGACTGTGCCAGAAGGCGTCCTTGGTGTCCAGTTCACTGTCCTCAATGATTAGATCCTGCATATACTGGAAGGAATACTTGCCCTTCATCTTCACACGGCGCAGCGTGACGCAGCGGCTGTCCAGAAAAAGATATTCCGAGGTGATGGTCGAGTCCTCGAGCGTGATGTCGTCACACTTCCAGCCAAATTCCGGAGAAGTGATCTCACAGCGGCGCAAGGTGATGCCGCGGCACTCCCGCACAGCCTTGATGCCGCCCAGCGTACAATCCTCAATCCTTCCGTCTTCGGCATACCAAAGTGCAGCGCGGGTCAAAGTATCCATGGAAGAACGCTTCAGGTCAAAGTGCTTGTCGTGCCACATCGGGTAACGCAGGGAAAAGCTGCAATTTTCAACCGCCACATTACGGCATTCCTTCAGCACGGATTCCCCGTCAGCCTTGCCAGCGAAAATACAGTCTGTGACGCCTGCGTCCCGGAGTCCATACAGCGCGCGCTCTTCGTCAAACGACCTACCCGTGATTTGCTTTGTCATACAGATGACTCCTTTCAACCATCCGGAGCTGCTTATATCTCCGGATTCTCCACGGAAAGCACCACCGTATTCTTGCTGCTCTCCATGATTTGCTTCAGTTCTTCCGTGCTCCTGCCCTGAATATGACCGAGAGGCGTATAGTCCCAGCCATTATTCCCATAGAAAAGCACGATCTGGCTGCCGCAGTACAGCACTACGTCGCCCGAGTGCGCATTCAGGTAAGTATCCTCCGTCGGCAGGGTGAAGCCCAGACTGCCGACCTGCTCCCAGCCGCCATAGCCGTGGGTGGTCACCGTAATGGGGCCGTCCGCCAGTCTGTTCCGCAGTTCACGGACGGCGGCATTGTCCTCCCAGGTCATCACAAACTCGATGCCGTTAAAATAAAGCTTCAATTGCTCTTCCTCTTTCGCTGTCTCAACCGCCTTCGTCTGTTCGGCGGCAATGCCCTGCGTTTCTGCTGCATTCCCGGTCTGCGCGCAGCCAGCCGCGGAAATTGTCAGAAGCAGGCCCAAAGTGACAACCGCTAATTTCTTCATCGTTTACAACCTCAGCCCCAGTTCACAGATTTTCTTCGCTGCATCAGTACCTTTGGACACCATGCTTTACACGCTCTGACAGATTCAGAATGTATTTCGCTTCAGATAGGAAACCGCCTCATTGAGCAGATAAGTGGCATCCATGCCGTCCGCACGCACCACCGTCTGCCCCGGCAGCTCCTGATGAATATCCAGGTGTGCCTTCTCAGCAAGCAGATTTTTAAAGTAATTATTATCATCGGCGCAGGCCTGATTCGGCTGTACCAGGCAGATGCTGTAGGCCTGCAGGATCGCGTATACAGAAACCTTGTTCCAGGTCAGGCCGCGATACTTCTCAAGTTCCGCAGGCGGGAACGGCGTGCTGTCGCGATAGAGCGCGACGGCCTTCCAAAGAGCCTTCATTTCTTCCTCATTCAGAGGCTCCGCTTCATTTGCCGTTTTACAGTTGTCCATGACCTGCTCAATCGTAGACATACCGGAAAGCACGGCAATCACGCCGTCCAGCTGAGACGCAAAACGGATCGCCCAGGAAGGGATGGATTTGTCGGGACGGACAGCCTTCAGTACCGCCTCTGCTGGCTTTGGCAAATTAACGAACGCGCCGCCCTTTACAGCCTCCATAACAATGACTTCCCTGCCATGTCTGCGAATGATCTCATAGCACGCTCTCGCCGCTACAAATTCGCTGTCCCAGTCAATGGGGTTCAGCGCGATCTGAACAAATTCGATCTCCGGATGCTCATTCAGGACACGATCCAGAAGCGCTGGAGAAGAATGGAAGGAAATGCCCAGATGACGGATCTTTCCTGCTGCCTTCCAGCCCATCGCGTGTTCAAAGAGATGCTCGGAATTGAAGTATCCGTCTCCCTTGCCCTCGATGCCGTCATACCACACCGTCTGCAGGTTATGCAGAAGATAGTAATCAAAGTATTCTACGCCGACATTTTCAAGCTGCTTCGCGAAAGTTTTTTCAACGTCCTCCTCGGACATGGGGATAAAGGACGGAAACTTAGTCGCCACCCGGAAGGACTCTCTCGGATGACGTTCAACCAGGGCTTTTCTGGTCGCTTCCTCGCTCTTTCCTTCGTGATATACAAAGCTGGTATCGAAATAGTTGAAGCCTGCCTCCAGAAAGGCATCCACCATTTGATTCAGCTGCTCATAATCAAAATTGGTCGCCTCTCCGTTGATCACGGGGAGTCTCATCATGCCAAAGCCAAGGTTCTTCATGCTCTACCTCCGTTTTATTTGGGTCGGGTGTTTCATTCAGGGGAATACGCTCTCACGGTCTTCTTTTTCATGCTGTAGATCAGGTAATCCAGCTGATCCAGCCGATGCTGGCTTTCATGCAGCTCATCCAGAAAGTTTCCCCGCAAGGCTCTCAGACACCTGTAAAGTTCAGGATACTTTCCGGCAGTCCATAACTTTCCGCATTCAGCTTTTGCGTCATCAGACAGGTTCAGCCCTTCCAGAAGCTGCAGCATATCATTCTGTGTCAGTTCCATAGATCATCCCTTCCTGATTGTGTTTTCAGTATATGCGATTGAAATCCGCCTTGCTAATGGTTATAATTTATTTCGTGTTATTCCAAAAAGGCATATCACAAAGGAGGCACGAAAAATGGATATCCGTGTGCTGCGCTACTTTCTGGCCATTGCCAGAGAAGAAAATATGACAAGAGCCGCCGAGGCTCTGCATGTAACTCAGCCGACCCTTTCCAAGCAGTTGAAATCGCTGGAAGAGGAACTGGGAAGGCAGCTATTTATCCGTCACGCCTTCAGCATCGAACTGACAGATGAAGGGCAGCTGCTGCGAAAACGGGCTGAGGATCTCGTTGCCATGGCGGATAAAATCGTCAATGAGTTTTCGTCTCTTGATGATCTCACCGGCGGTGACCTCTACTTCGGCTTGGCAGAAAGCTATCAGATCCGGCTGCTCGCGAGAGAAATCCAGCTTTTCAAAACCCGTTATCCCAATCTGCGCTATCACATCACCAGCGGCGGAACAGAGCAGGTACTGGAACGGCTCGACAAGGGCATTCTGGATTTTGCCGTGCTCGTAGAAATGCCCGATCTGAAGAAATACAGCCTGCTTGAATTTCCAGAGACAGACAAGTGGGTCGCGATCATGCACAGGAATCATCCGCTGGCGGCCAGGGAGGCTGTTGCCGTCGATGACCTGATCGGCATTTCCCTGTTCTGTTCTGAACAGTCATGGAACGCGGATATTCCGCGATGGGCCGGCGACAGGATGAAAGAGCTGCAGCTGGAAGGCTCCTTTCAGCTTCCCTTCAACGGCGCCATGTTCGCCGCCGAACGTCTGGGCGTCATGCTCTGCTTTGACCGGCTGATCGATACCGGCATGGACACCGACCTCGTATCCAGACCACTGACGCCCGTATTGGAGAACAAAATGTATCTGGTTTGGAAAAAATATCCTTTATTTTCTCCCATTGCGGAAAAATTTCTGAAAGAAATCAGCCAAACTTTGGTTCGGTGATTTTCCTGCACAATCCGTGTAACCGGATTCAATTTCCCCCAATCGGCTCGGTAATGTCCGTATAATGCTGTAAATTCAAAAAACAAAAAGAGCCAGAGGCTCAACGTTCAGGTATAATGTAAAGTGATTAAACACAACATAATACCTAGGAGGATGAACACAATGGCTGAACTCAATATTACACTTAATCAGGAAGAAATGTCCGATATATCTTTGAATAACCTCCCAAATCCGCTCAAAGCATCTTGTGCGATGAAGTCAACTTACTTTGGGGTTCATTTTAAGCAAATCATTTCCTTAATCTGCCATCATTAAATGCAAAAAGCCTCACCCGCATAAAGCGAATGAGTCCATACTATATAATTCAAAAAGGGGCAGACTTAGCCCTTGCATTACGACGCCACAGGTCACCTCTTCTTTCAGAAGAAGTGACGAAGCCTGCCTGCCAAAATTGTACCGATCGTCATCCCCCAGTCAACCCCTTTTGTGATTTTTATTTTGTATTTAATGCCTTCTTTATTCCAGCGCCGCAAGCACCTTCGGACGATACTCGTCAGGAATGTTCAAGGCATCCACCACTTCTTCCTTACTCTTTCCGAATACTTTGATGAAATTCTTTACATCAGCAATCCACGTCGCTAATTTAGCCTCAGCAGCAGACTTCTCCGCCGCTTCGTCCCTCATCTGTTCCATCAAAAGGCACATGCTGTTCACTCCCGAGTGCACACTTATTTGAGAGCAGCCAGCACTGCCGGACGATATTCTTCAGGAACTTCCAAAATCTCCGTTGCCTCTTCCGCACTGATTTTGAGCTTATCTATCAATTTCTGAGCATCCTTTTTAAGCTGTTCAAAAGCAGAATCATCCCTCATCTGTTCCATCAAAAGGCACATGCTGTTCACTCCTTCCGTGCTCTCTTTAAAGTATCTCGTTCTATTCTGTAAAATCGGATCCCCGATCTGATCAGCTTCTGTGCAGTTGAAGTCATGCATCAGCCGGCCGATGGGATCCTCGCCGCGATACGCACCGTTCACATAGAGAATGTGCGAACCATCGTTGAAGTTCCGCTCTCCGTCAATCATTCTTTCGACATGATAGAGCGCTTTTCCTTCTCCCAGCACATCCCGCTCAGTAATAAAGATCACGTATGTGTCCGGGAGGCTGCCGTAATCCTCGCCCTTCTGCAGCGCCGTCGTATCCAGCAGTCCGCTGTAATAC
>R14__coassemble_1529_pt1 | contig 11444 bp, 11 predicted proteins | sample R14__metabat2_high_PE_020 | metagenome-assembled genome bin R14 | reverse complement strand
TACGATCGAGAAGAATATCATACTGGGAGAAATAAAAGATGCCTGAGAATCACAGCGGCAGGCCGGAAAATGGCCGCCCGGTTCATTCCTTCCGCAAGGATGGAGAAAGAAAGCCCTTTGGCGGGCACGAAGCCAGCGACAGATCCGCCAAACCGTTCGCGAAGCGCAGCGAGGGCCGCAGCTTTGAGCGCAAGCCCGGTGAGCGTCCGTTCGCGAAGCGTGACGAGGGCCGCAGCTTCGAGCACAGACCCGGTGAGCGTCCGTTCGCGAAGCGCGGCGAAGGCCGCAGCTTCGGAACGGCGAAGCCTCAGCACAGCAAGCTGACGAATCTGCAGCCGCGCCGCGTGGCACTGGATACGCTCCTGGATGTTTCCGGAAAGGGCGCCTACGCCTCGCTGGCGCTGGAGAAGCGTCTGGACGGCGCGAAGCTGTCGGAACGCGACCGTGCCTTTGTGACGAAGCTGGTCTATGGGACGATCGAAAAACGGATCCAGCTGGACTGGCGCATTGATCAGTATATCGATAAGGATAAGGAACTGGATCCAACCCTCCGCGAGATCCTGCGCATGGGCGCCTATCAGCTTTTCTGCCTTGACAGGGTTCCGGATATGGCGGCGGTCGATGAGTCCGTGACCCTGACCCGCGCGATGGGGCTGGAGGGTCTGACCGGGCTTACCAACGCCGTGCTGCGCAGCATGATCCGTGAGCCGGAAAAAGTCGTCTTCCCGAAGCCGGAGGAGGACCCTGTCCGCTATCTGTCCATCACGTTCAGCGCGCCGGAAGAGCTCTGCCGCCTGCTTGTAGATGCCTACGGCGAGCATGAAGCCATGGAGATCCTCCGCTACAAGCCGGAGGGAAGCCCTGTCGTCCTTCGCGCAAACCGCATGCGCTGTCCGGATGAGCGCCTGGAGCGCCTGCTGCTGGACGAAGGCCTGAACTGGACGCGCGGCATTGTGCCGGGGACCTATGTGATTCGCAATGCCGGTGACCTCACCGCACTGCGCGGCTATGCGAATGGTCTCTACACGATTCAGGGTGAAAGCTCTGTTCTGGCGGCACGCGCGATTCAGGCGCAGCCCGGCCAGGTAATTCTGGATGCCTGCGCTGCCCCGGGCGGCAAGAGCGCCGTCCTGTCCGAAGAAATGCAGGACAGCGGCCGTGTCTATGCGTGGGATACCCATCCGCATCGCGTTGAGCTGATCCGCAGAACGGCGGAGCGCCTGCATCTGGAGAACATCAGGCCGATGATCCGTGACGCATCCCAGCCCCGCCCGGAGATGGATGCGGCCATTGATGCGGCGCTGGTGGATGCGCCCTGTTCCGGTACAGGCGTCATTTCGGAAAAGCCGGATCTGAAGTACCGCATCACGGAAGACGGCGTGCGTTCCCTCTGTGGGGTGCAGGCTTCCATTCTGGAGGCGGTGGCGCCGATGGTGAAGCCGGGCGGCACGCTGGTCTATTCGACCTGCTCCATTCTCCCGGCGGAGAATACACAGCGCGTGCGTGCTTTCCTTGACGCACATCCGGAATATGAACCCTATCCGATGGGTGACCTGCTGCCGGAGGCGATCCGCGGCAAGGAGACCGCCGAGGGTCTGCAGCTGCTGGCTCATCAGGACGGCATGGACGGGTTCTTCATCGCGCGCCTGCGCCGGAAAAAGAAGTAATCAGACAAAAAGACAGGAGATCCCGGTATGAAAAATCAGCTGCTTGAGATGAATGAAACGGAAATGACCGCCTTTGTGAAAGAGGCCGGGCAGCCTGCGTTCCGCGGAAAACAGCTCTTTACCTGGCTGCATCGCGGAGCGGATTTTGATGCCATGCTGAATCTGCCGAAGGATTTCCGCCGGAAGCTCTCGGATGAATGTCTTGCGAACCCGGTGAGCGTGCTGGAGACGGTGAAGTCCAGACTGGATGGCACCGTGAAGCTTCTGTACGCCCTCCCGGACGGGAATGTCATCGAGGGCGTTCTGATGCGCTATAAATACGGCTGTACGCTCTGCCTTTCCACACAGGTCGGCTGCCGGATGGGTTGCGCCTTCTGCGCCTCGACGCTGAATGGCTGTGTCCGCGGCCTGACTGCGGCGGAAATGCTGGGTCAGGTTATCGCGGTCAATAAAATTCTGGAGGACGAGGGCAGCGGTGAACATGTCGGCAATATTGTCCTGATGGGCAGCGGCGAGCCGTTCGACAATTATGATGAGGTGGTGCGTTTCCTGCGCCTCCTCCGGGAGCCGGACGGTGTGCAGATCGGCATGCGGAGCGTTTCCCTGTCGACCTGCGGCCTTGTGCCGATGATGCGACGTTTTGCGGATGAGGATCTTCCGGTGACGCTCTCCGTCTCGCTTCATGCGCCGAACGACGAGGTGCGCCATCAGATCATGCCGGTTTCCAGGGTCTATACGATGGAAGAGCTGCTGGACGCCGCAAAATACTATATTGAAAAGACGGGTCGGCGTGTGATCTTCGAATATGCGCTGATCCATGGCGTGAACGCCTCCCCAGCGCAGGCTGTCGAGCTTGCTTCACACCTGCGCGGGATGCAGTGCCACGTGAACCTCATCCCGCTGAACAGCGTGAAGGAGCGGGGGCTGATCGGGGTTACCGAGCGCGAGGTCGAGGCTTTCCTGCATACGCTGGAGGAGCAGGGAATCTCCGTGACCCGCCGCCGTGAAATGGGCGACGATATTGAGGGTGCCTGCGGCCAGCTCCGCAGGAGATACCTTTCGGATCAGGGAATGACGGTTCAGGAATAATCGCCGGAGAGGAGGAACAGCATGGCAGCGGTACTGCGGACGGAAACGGGACTGGTGCGCTCCCAGAATGAGGACAGCGCCTGGTTTGACGATGAGCACGGAATTTATGCAGTTGCGGACGGCATGGGCGGGCATCTGGCGGGAGAAGTCGCCAGCGCCATGGCGATCGATGCCGTAAAGCAGATGGTCTTCTCCGGCAGAAATCCCGGGATTCTTGCCCTGCGGGATATGATGCACGCGGCAAATCGCGACATACTGACGCATTCCGGCAAAAACGATGCCTGCAGCGGCATGGGCACGACCCTCTCCGTCCTCTGGAGGCGGGAAAAGCGCGCCTATATCGCCCATGTTGGGGACAGCCGGATCTACCGGCTCCGGGGAGATAGCCTGGTTCAGGTGACGCGGGATCATTCCCTTGTGGAGGAAATGGTGGAGGCCGGGCTGATCTCCCGGGAAGAAGCGCGCAATCATCCACGCAGGAATATCATTACCCGCGCGCTGGGCACCGAAGGGGATAATTATCCGGACCTGCTCGTGGAGGATATCCTGGCGGGGGACTGCTGGCTGCTCTGTTCCGACGGCCTGACGGGCATGCTGGAAGACGGGGAGATCCAGGAAGTGCTGTCTTCCGGGCATGACCTGGAGGAAAAAGCGGATACCCTGATGCGAATGGCGCTCAGGGCGGGCGGCAGAGACAACATCACCCTGGTTCTGTTTTCGGCGGAGGATGAAGCATGGAATCAAGACTGATTGGCAAGATCGTCAGCCGCCGGTTCCGTGTGGAGGAGATCATCGGCCGCGGCGGCATGGCGATCGTTTACCGCGCCTATGATCTCAGAACCAGACAGACGGTTGCCTTCAAGGTCCTTCGGGAAGAATATGAAGAGGATCCGGAATATCGGGAACGCTTCAACCGCGAGGCGGAGGTCTGCAAGCGCCTCAACCATCCCAATATCGTGAACATGATCGACTCGGGATCCGTGGGCGGCGTGCATTACATCGCGCTCGAATACGTGGACGGAAAGACCCTGAAGGACATCATCAAAGAAGAGGGAAAGCTCCCGCAGGATGAGGCTGCCCATTATGCGCTGCAGATCCTTGCGGCGCTGGGACATGCCCACACCAGACGGATCATTCACCGCGACGTGAAGCCGCAAAACCTGCTTGTGACCCGCAGCGGTCAGCTGAAGGTCGGCGACTTCGGCATTGCGGGCATGGCGGATACGAAGACGCTGACCAGCGACGGCAGCGTGATCGGCTCAGTGCATTATTTCTCACCAGAACAGGCGAAGGGCATGAAGGCAACCGAGGCCAGCGACCTGTATTCTGTCGGCGTGATTCTGTATGAGATGCTGACCGGCCATGTTCCATTTGACGGGGAGACCGCAGTCTCCGTGGCCATGATGCACCTCATGAAAGAGCCGAAGCCGGTGGAGCTGGAGTCGGAAGTTTCCCCGGCACTTGCCAAAATCGTCGCGAAGGCGCTGCGCAAGCAGCCGCACGAACGCTATCAGTCCGCGGAAGCCATGACGAAGGATCTGCGGCGAGGCCTCCGTCATCCGGACGGCAGGTTTATGGAAAATGAGCATCTGCACCGGACGATGCAGCACAGCGCGATCCGGAAACCGAACCGCGTCATGCAGAACATTCTTCGGGCGGCTGCGGTCGTGCTGATCTGCGTCACGGCGGCATCTGCCTGGTACCTTTATCGCTATATTTTTGTCCTTTCCACGGTGCCGGACGTCATGGGGGTGGACCGGGCAAACGCAGAGCGTCTGCTCAGCTCCGCCGGCCTTGTCTCCGATGTCGCCATGGAATACAGCGATCAGGCGGAAGGGACGGTTCTGGGAACCGTTCCGGAAGCCGGTGAGACGCTTGAACGCGGAAAAACCGTTGTGATCCGTATTTCCCAGGGCACCGGCCTTGTGATCGTCCCCAGCATCACCGGCATCACCGCGGATGAGGCACGTACGCGCCTCGCCACGGAGGGGCTGACGGCAGGGGAGGTCACGGAGACGGTCAGTGAGGTCATGAAAGGGCTTGTCGTCAGCCAGACCCCGGAGGCCGGAAGCAGGATTGCAGCCGGCGAGCAGGTCACTTTTTCTGTTTCGGTTGGCAGGGTCATCGTGCCGGAGATGGTGAACCAGCGTGAGGAAGAGGCCATGCAGCGCATTGAGCAGGTCGGTCTCTCCGTCGGGCAGATCACAACGAAGGACGTGCGCAGCCCCTCACAGGATGGCTATGTTCTGGAACAGAGCCTCCCGCCGTTCATGGAGGCGGAGCCGGGTGAGGTCATCAGTCTCGTGGTCGGAAGGTACTCCGGCCTCAGCAAGACCATGACCGTTGAGGTTCCGCTGGAGGTTCCGGAGAGCGGATGCACCGTCCGTGTGACGCTCGTCGATGGGAACGCTGAAAATGAGATGTATGCCGCAACGCATGAGACGCCCGGCGATACGACCATCAGTGTCCAGCTGCGCAGCGAGACTTCCGGAACCAAAAAATACCGCATATATGTGGACGGAAATCTGCGCGAAGAGCGCGAGGTTACTTTTCTTTGAGACGGCTCAGGCCGTGAGGTGAGAATTGGAAGGAATCATTCTGCGGGGAATCGGCAGTTTCTATACGGTCAGGTCGGAGGAGAACGGCGCGGAATACACCCTGCGGGCCCAGAAGAAGCTGAGGCATCAGAAACTGACGCCCATGGTCGGCGACCGCGTGACGTTTTTACCGGGCGAAGGGGAAGAGAACGGCTGGATCGAAGCCATCCTGCCGCGGCACAGCATCATGGAACGGCCGAGTGTTGCGAATGCCGATGTGCTGATGCTCGTTGTTGCCCCGGTGCCTCAGGCGGATCTCCTGCTGATCGACAAGCTGATCGTACGGGCGTCCTGCGGCAATATGACGCCGGCGATCTGCGTCAACAAGACGGATCTGGACGGCGGGCTGTATGACCGCCTGAGGGACGAATACAAGGGAACCGGCCTGCAGGTTTACTGCACGAGCACCGTCACCGGGGAGGGAATCGACGCCCTGCGGGAGAGCATGCGCGGGAAGGTGGTCTGCCTTGCCGGGCAGTCTGCAGTGGGCAAGAGCAGCCTCATCAATGCGCTTCTGGGGCTGGAGCTGGAGACCGGAGGGCTGAGCCGGAAAACGGAGCGCGGCAGGCATACAACGCGGCGCTGTGAGCTGCTTTCCTGCGGCGGGCTGTATGTTCTGGATACGCCGGGCTTCAGCCTGCTGGATCTGGAGAGCACCATGGAACCGGAGGAACTTCCGGATCATTATCCTGAATATGCCGCTCTGTCCGAAGGCTGCCGCTTTCAGCCCTGCATGCATGACCGGGAGCCCGGCTGTGCCGTGCGGAAGGCCGTGGAAAAGGGAGAGCTCAGCCGTGAACGCTGGGAACGTTATCGGGTACTTCTCATGGAGGCCCGTGAAAATTTGAAAGGAAGATATCAATGAAGCCGATTATTTCACCATCGCTTCTGGCAGCGGATCTGATGCACCTGGAGGATGAAGTCCGCCGGGTGGAGAACGCGGGCCTGTCCTGGCTGCATTTTGACCATATGGACGGGCATTTTGTGCCGAACATCAGCTTTGGCCCGGACTTTGTCGCAGCGGTTCGCAAGAAGACAAAGCTCTTCCTGGATGTGCACCTGATGCTGACGGATCCGATTCAGTATGTGGAGCGCTATGCCGCGGCAGGCGCGGACAGCATCGCCATCCATGTTGAGGCGAATGATGTCCGGGAAACGCTGGAGAAAATCCGGAGCTTCGGCCTGAGGCCGGCGCTTGCCATCAATCCGGGGACGCCCGCATCGGCCGTGGAACCCTATCTGGATATCATCGGCATGGTCATCGTCATGACCGTGCAGCCCGGTTTCGGCGGCCAGAGCATGCGCACGGATTGCCTCGCCAAAGCCGGAGAACTGAAGAAAATGGCGGCTGCCAGGGGAGACAGGATTCTGGTCGAGGTTGACGGCGGCGTGAACATGAAGAACGCGCAGATGGTCGTTTCCTCCGGCGTGGACGTGCTGGTCATGGGCACCGGATTCTTCCGCGCCGAAGATCCGAAGCAGGTCATTCAGTCAATTGAGGCGCTGAAGGCATGAGGGCGGTCATCGTGCTTGGCGGCGACCTGCCTTCTGCGGATCTGCTGCGCCGCTGCGCGGAAGACGCGGATTTTACCATCGCGGCGGACCGCGGCCTGGAGGCCTTTGACATTGCCAGCCTTGTGCCGGATTTCATGGTCGGGGATATGGACTCCGTGAAGCCCGCCGTGCTGAGCCGGTTCGAGCCCTATGTGGAGGAGCGCCGGCTTCCCTGTGAGAAGGATGACACGGATGGCTTTGAGGCGATGCATGCGGCGGTCTCCAGGGGAGCGGACGACATCACGATTCTGGGTGCGCTGGGCGGCAGGCTGGATCACGCCCTTGCCAACCTGATGATCCTCGTTCGCGCGGCAGAGCTGGGGGCACGGGCGGAGCTTCTCGATGAGCAGGTCCGGATCGAGCGCGTGAACGGAAAGCTGACACTGTCCGGGCAGATCGGGGACACGGTTTCCGTTCTCCCGCTGGGAAGGGTGGAGCATATCACGCTCTCCGGCTTCTACTATCCGCTTGTGGACGGCACGATGACCAGCGCGAGCTCGCTCGGCATCAGCAACGTGATGACGACCGAACGGGCAGAAGTGACGGTCGGCCCGGGTGACCTGTTTGTATTCCACTGGTATGGAAAGAACCGGAAGAAGCCCTGAAGGCGGAAGTCCGGTTGGAAATGAAAATGCTATAAAGAAAGACATCAAAAGAGGACACCTCCGCGGGCGTCCTCTTTTCCTGCTGCCTGCTGTTTTTCCATGGACGGCCGGACGCGGATGCAGTATAATAAGAAAAAAGCGGTTTCCGGCGGCGTGGATGAGCATCGCAGGAAACCGAAGAATCCACTCCACAGAAATCAGGAAAACAGTATGACTGAAAAGAAAATTGCAGTGCTCTTTCCGGGGATCGGCTACACCTGCGACAGACCGCTCCTGTATTATACCGGAAAGCTGGCGGCGGGCATGGGATACGAGATCGTCCGCGTGTCCTACGGAAATTTTCCTTCCGGGGCGAAGGGAAACCGTGAAAAGATGCAGCGGTGCTTTGAAATCGCCCTGGAGCAGACCCGGGAGCTCCTGCGGGAAGCGGACTGGGCAGCATATGACGAGATCCTCTTTGTGTCGAAGAGCATCGGGACGGCCGTGGCCTCCGCCTATGCAAAGGAAAAGGGTCTGAAGGTGCGCAGCATCCTGTATACGCCGCTCGCGGAGACGTTTCTCTTTGCGGATGCAGATGCCATCGCCTTTCACGGCACGGCGGATCCCTGGGCTGGGGACGAAGCAGTCACGGAGGGCTGTGCAGGGCTGGGAATCCCGCTGTATATCACGGAAGGTGCCAACCATTCCCTGGAAACGGGGGACGTAATCGCGGATGTGACAGAACTGGGAAAGATCATGAAGACGGTCTGCGCCTATCTGAAGCGGCAGGCCGAGTGATCTCTCCGGCTTTTCGGATGCCGCAGAGGAATGCGGCCGGAAAGCCGGGAGCAGCATCCCGGAACATGGGCTTGAATTCAGAGACGGAACAGTGTAAAATTTCCGCTGAGGTGAAGAAAATGCCGAATTTCGAAGCAAAGGATCAGGACTATCAAAAATATACAAAATGGGTTGCCTCCTGGGCGAACGCGACGTCCATCATTGACCAGACGGCCACACGCTATGCAAAAAATCTGACGCTTCGGTATCCGTGCGTCCTCAGCTTTGACGGCTGTGCGCTGCGCTTCCGGTTTTCGAACCTGACGGGTACGGAAGCGGTTTCCTTTACGGCCAGCGTCGCCCGTACGACGGACGATGTATGCAGCGGAAAAGACAGGGGCATCGACCCGGATACGGCTGCGGATATCCTCGCGGACGGGGAGCGCCTGATCCGGATCGAACCGGGCATGGAGCTGGAAAGCGACCCCGTCCCGTATGACGTTCACGCGGGAGACCGGCTTTCTGTGAGCCTTTATCTTGCGGAGGCAACACAGATGAATGCCGGCGTGCTGATCACAGGCCCGCTCTCCCGGGGATTCTACAGCTACGGCAATCAGGAAAAGGAAGCCATGCTGCCCCTGAACCTGACCCGGAATACAAACTGGTTTTATTTCCTGAACACCATCGATGTCCTGACAGAGGAGACCAACCGCTGCCTTATCTGCTACGGGGATTCGATCACGGCACAGTCCTGGCCGGATTATCTGCAGAAGCGAGTATGGGATCTGGGCATTCGCAATCTGGCGGTCGTCCGGCGCGCTGTCAGCGGCACGAAGATTCTGCGGCAGTACGACTGCATCACCTATCAGGCGTACGGACTGAAGGGCGCGACCCGCTTCCCGATCGAAATGAATACGGCGGGGGCCGATGCCGTCCTCATCCAGCACGGCATCAACGACATCATCCATCCGGTGGGGACGGAAGTGAATATTTTCCGGCCCTGGAGCGACCTCCCGACGGTGGAGGAGATGGAAGAGGGATTCGAAAGCATCTACATCCGGCACGCACGGGAACTCGGCATGAAGGTATATGGCGGAACGCTCCTGCCCGTTTATGGCTGGCGAACCTATGAGCCGTTCCGCGAGGAGATGAAGAACCGTTTCAACGCATGGCTGAAGAGCACGCCGCTGCTGGACGGCTGCGTCGACTTTGACCGGGCTGTTCAGGATCCCGGGAAGCCGGAGCGCTTTGCGGACGGATTTGACAGCGGAGACCATCTGCATCCGAGCGAGGCTGCCTATCGGGCGATGGCGGCCGCTGTTCCGGAAGAATGGCTGAAATGAGGTGATGAGCATGGAATACCGCAGGCTTCCCCATGGCGGGGAAAAGATCAGCGTGATCGGCATGGGAACCTCCGTCGTCGGAGAGCATTCCGAGAAAAACGTTGTGGAGACCGTGACCTATGCGCTGGATCACGGCGTCAATTATTTTGACCTGGCAGGCGGGCATGCCGCTATTTTCCCCGGCATGGGAAAGGCACTGGAGGGACGCAGGAAGGAAGCCATGCTGCAGGTTCACTTCGGCGCGGACTACACCTCCGGGGAATACGGCTGGAACCCCAGCCTGGACGGGGTCAAAAGATCCATTGAGTGGCAGCTGAAGAACCTTGGAACCGACTATATCGATTTCGGGTTCATGCACTGCCTGGACGAGCTGACAGATCTGGAGGATTATGAGGCGAACGGCGTTCTGGCTTTTCTTCAGGGGATGAAGGCGCAGGGCATTGTGCATCATCTGGGTCTCTCCACGCATTCGCCGGTACTGGCGAACCGCGTCCTGGACATGGGCATCATCGACATGATGATGTTTTCCATCAATCCAATGTACGATTACGGGCAGGGCGAGTACTCGATCGGCTCCGGTTCGGAGCGCTATCGGCTGTATACCCGCTGCGAGAAGGAGGGCGTCGGCATCTCCGTGATGAAGCCCTTCAACGGCGGGCAACTTCTGGATGCGAAAAAGTCCCCCTTCCATCAGGCACTGACGCCGGTTCAGTGCATCCAGTATGCCCTCGACCGCCCGGGGGTGCTGACCGTCATGGAAGGCGCCGGAAACGTGGAACAGCTGAAGCAGAATCTGTCTTTCTTTGAGGCGTCGGCGGAAGAGCGCGATTATTCCACGATCAGTACGCTGACGCCGGATGAGACGAAAGGCGTCTGCGTCTACTGCAAGCACTGCCATCCGTGTCCGGCAGGCCTCGATATCGGCCTCATCAACAAATACTACGATCTGGCCAGAATCGGGGACGTTCTGGCGAAGGAGCACTATTTGACCCTTGAACACACCGCTTCCGAATGCCTGCAGTGCGGACATTGCAATGACAGATGTCCCTTCACGGTGGATCAGATGGCAAGAATGGAAAAAATCGCGGATTATTTCGGAAAATAACTGAAGGCTGCTGCCTGCAAACAACGAAATGGGAGGATGAAAAATGAATACGGCTGAGCTTTGCAAAAAAGTGGATCATACGCTGCTGAAGCAGGAGGCGACCTGGGATCAGATCCGGGCGCTCTGCGACGAGGCCATCGAGTACGGAACGGCGTCTGTCTGCATTCCGCCCTGCTATGTGAAGCAGGCGCACGACTATGTGAACGGCAGGATGACCATCTGCACCGTGATCGGTTTCCCGAACGGCAACATGACGACGGCGTCGAAGATCTTTGAGGCACAGGACGCCATTGCCAGCGGCGCGACAGAGATCGACATGGTGATCAACATCGGCATGCTGAAGGCGGGCAATACGGAGTATGTCCTAAACGAGATCAGGGCGCTGAAAAAGGCCTGCGGCAGCCTGATCCTGAAGGTCATCATCGAGACCTGCCTGCTGACGGACGAGGAAAAGGTGACCATGTGCCATCTGGTCACGGAGGCGGGCGCCGATTTCATCAAGACCTCCACCGGTTTTTCCACGGCCGGCGCGACCTTTGCGGATATTGAGCTCTTCGCGAAAAACATCGGGCCGAATGTGAAGATGAAGGCCGCGGGCGGCATCTCCAGCCTGGAGGATGCCGAGAAGTTCGTCGCGCTTGGCGCTTCCCGCCTCGGCACGAGCCGGATTGTGAAGCTTCTCAACAACCAGGGGATCAAAGGAAGCAACGGCTGATCCATGGAGGCAC
>R14__coassemble_1502_pt1 | contig 11613 bp, 13 predicted proteins | sample R14__metabat2_high_PE_020 | metagenome-assembled genome bin R14 | reverse complement strand
GTATAGTAAGCCATATCAGTTTACTCCTTTTCCATATATTCGCGGAAAACATGCGGCCGCTTGCCGGTTGTCAGATCCCGCCAGAAGGGGGACATGTTCCGGAGGGTCGTGACGACCTCCGTCACGGAGCGGATGAGATAGTCGACCTGTTCCGCGGTTGCGTCCTCGCCGAGCGAGAGCCTCAGCGAACCATGCGCCACTTCATGCGGTCTGCCGATGGCGAGCAGCACATGGCTCGGCTCCAGCGAACCGGAGGTGCAGGCGGAGCCGGAGGACGCGCAGATCCCCTTGTCATCCAGCAGGAGCAGAAGGGATTCGCCTTCGATGGCCGTCCTGCTCGCGGCCGTTGTCGCCGCGTTATCTGCGTAAAGGTACATTCTATCCTCCCTGATCCAACAGAAAGATAACCGATTGTCCTACTGGTCAGGTCATATTATAAGATGATTAACCCAGTATGTCAATAGGTTAAATGGGATTTGACATGAATGAGGGGGAACTTTTGAAGGCGGGGTTCATTCCTGTCCGACAGCGGGGCAGGACAAACAAAAAAACGCCCTCCCGAAAGGGAGGACGTATGGCTTGCTTTGCAGCAAATCTTAGTCAGCGCTGTAGGGCAGGAGCGCGATGGCACGGGCGCGCTTGATAGCCTCGGAAAGCTGACGCTGATGCTTGGCGCAGGCGCCGGTCATACGGCGGGGCAGGATCTTGCCGCGCTCGTTGATGTTGCGGCGCATACGGGAGTTCTGATCACGGAACTCCTTATAATCGATGAACTCGATCTTCTCAACGCAGAAAGCACAAACCTTCTTGCGCGGCTTGCGTCCGCGCGGATGGCGTGCCTGACGATCTTCAGACATGGGTTTCTCCTTTCAGGCCGGAACGATGTGCCGGCCGTACATTCATCTCGGTTTAGAATGGCAGATCGTCGTCGTCCACCTGAGTGAAGCCGGCATCGGCCGGAGCATAACTCGGCGCCTTCTGGGGCGCTGCGGCGGGGGCGGCGTGGGAATCGGCGGAAGACATGCCTGTATTGTTGCTTCCGACACCGGTGTTCAGGAACTCGACTTCGTCGGCGACGATATCAAACGCGTTGCGCTTGCTGCCGTCCTGCGCCTCATAGGTGCGGGTCTGAATGCTGCCGGTCACGGCAACCTTGCGGCCCTTCGTGAGGTACTTTCCGCACAGCTCGCCCAGCTCACGCCAGGCAACGATGTTGAAGAAATCGGTTTCCTGCTGACCGTTTTTATTCCGGAAGCGGCGATTCACAGCGATACTGAAATTGCAGACCGAGACCCCCATGGAGGTGGAACGCATCTCCGGATCGCGGGTCAGGTTGCCAATCAAAAAAACTTTATTCATAGCGTATCAACCTCATCATACAGACAATGTCGCAAATTCCAAATTACTCCTGAACAGGGGCTTCGGCAGCCGGAGCTGCTTCTTCGACAGGGGCCTCAGCGACCGGCGCGGTGCGCACAGCACGGGGCTTGACGACGCTCTTCTTGGAGAGGAGCTTAACGATCTGGGAGCGGATGACGCTCTCATTGATGCCGAGATTACGGGAGAGTTCCTTCGGAAGCTCTGCGCTGCCGTTGAAAGCAACATAGACGTAATAACCCTCGGTCTTGTAGTCGATGGTATAGGCGAGACGACGCTTGCCCCACTCCTCGACCTTGGTGACTTCACCGCCGTTGGCAGTGATGATGCCGTTGAACTTCTCGATGAGCGCCTTGCGGGCCTCGTCTTCGGTAGCAGCATCGATGATGTAGATCAGTTCGTAATTATTCATGAACCTTTCACCTCCTTTTGGACTCTGGCTCTGCAATATCTCATGCAGAACAAGGATGTGCCAGTTCCAAATGATACCACAGTTTCGGAAAAGATACAAGGGATTTTCCGAAATTTACCGAAAAATTCTTGACTTTTGCGGCTGTTTTGTCATAATCGCTTCAGCTGAATATCGGGAATGAGGTCTCCCGCGGCAAAAGCCGGAACTGCCTTTGAGCTGATGACTTCTGCATCTTTTTTTGTGATGCGGAAATTGTCAGCTTTTCTGCATCTCAGGAGGGTTTATGATTCTCAGTGTCGCGCTTATTCTCCTCGCCGGACTGGGGGCCGGCTGGCTCTGCGGAAAGATCCGCTTCCCAAAGCTCTTCGGCATGATCCTGGCCGGCATCCTGTTGGGGCCGCACGTGCTGAACCTGATCGACGTCTCCATCCTGAATGTCTCGGCGGAGCTGCGGAAGATCGCCCTCATCGTCATCCTCATCCGGGCGGGGCTGAAGCTCTCCACGGATGACCTGCGCCGGGCGGGCAGGCCGGCCCTTCTCATGTGCTTCCTGCCGGCGACCTGCGAGATCCTCGGCATGGTGCTTCTGGCGCCCCCGCTGCTGGGGATCAGCCGGCTGGATGCTGCCATCCTGGGCGCGGTCATCGCGGCGGTCTCCCCGGCGGTCGTCGTGCCGCGCATGATCCGGCTGATTGACGAAGGCTATGGCGTGGAAAAGAGCATCCCGCAGATGATCCTGGCGGGCGCTTCCGTGGATGACGTCTTCGTGATCGTGCTGTTCTCGACCTTCACCGGCCTCGCAAAGGGGCAGGCGGTCAATGCCGCGGCGCTCATCGGTGTCCCGGTCTCCATCGTGACCGGCATTGCCTTCGGCCTGCTCGTCGGGTGGGGGATCGAAACCTTCATCAAACACACGGCGCTCCGCGGCACGATGAAGGTCATCCTGCTGCTGTGCGCGTCCTTCCTCATGGTGACGGCGGAGGACAGGCTTCCTTCTTTCATTCCGTTTGCCTCGCTGATTGCCGTCATGGCGATGGGGCTCATGGTGCGACGCATCGACGAGGGGCAGGCGGTGCGTCTTTCCGCCCGGTTTGACAGCCTCTGGGTGCCGTCGGAGATCTTCCTGTTTGTGCTGGTCGGCGCCTCAGTGGAGGTACAGAGCGCGCTTACGGCGGGTCCTCGGGCCTGTTTGCTCATCCTGCTGGCGCTTGTGTTCCGCATGGCGGGCGTGTGGCTCTGCCTGCTGAAGACCGGGCTGGACCGCCGGGAGCGCTTGTTCTGCATGATGGCCTATACGCCCAAGGCGACCGTGCAGGCGGCCATCGGGGGCCTGCCGCTGGCGATGGGGCTGCCCTGCGGCGGGATCGTGCTGACGGTCTCCGTCATCGCCATCCTGCTGACGGCGCCTCTGGGTGCGTTTGCGATCGACGGCAGCTATAAGAGGCTGCTGAAGAAAACCGAAAACAGAACGTTTCCGGAAAAAACACTCTGAATGAGGGACAGAAATCGCAGAAAATGACGGATATCCGCGTCTTTTGTTCGTGAAAGGCGCCAAAACAGGCTTGAAAAACATTCGATATGGGATTATAATACTTTCAAATTTCAGGAATGGATGTGATTCGAATGGAAAAAAAGAATCTCGACTGGTCCAGCCTTGGCTTCGGCTATATGGTGACCGATAAGCGTTATGTTTCCAACTGGAAAGACGGCAAGTGGGACGACGGCGCCCTCATCGACGACCCTGAAGTCCGCATCAGCGAGTGCGCTGGCATCCTGCAGTACTGCCAGGAGGTCTTTGAAGGCCTGAAGGCCTACACCCAGAAGGACGGCAGCATCGTCGTCTTCCGCCCGGACCTCAATGCCGAGCGCATGATGGATTCCGCGAAGCGCATGGAAATGCCCGCCTTCCCGAAGGAGCGCTTCCTGGAGGCTGTTGACGCGGTTGTGAAGGCCAACGCTGCCTGGGTTCCGCCGTATGGCAGCGGCGCCACGCTGTATCTCCGTCCGTACATGTTCGCGACCGGCCCGGTCATCGGTGTGAAGCCGTCCGCTGAATATCAGTTCCGTCTGTTCGGCACGCCGGTTGGCCCGTATTTCAAGGGCGGCGCGAAGCCGATTACCATCTGCGTCAGCGACTTTGACCGCGCAGCCCCGCACGGCACCGGCCACATCAAGGCTGGCCTGAACTACGCCATGAGCCTGCATGCCCATGTGACCGCGCATGCGAACGGCTTCGATGAGAACCTGTATCTCGATCCGGGCACCCGCACCTACGTCGAGGAGACCGGCGGCGCCAACTTCATCTTCGTGACGAAGGACGGCACCGTTGTGACCCCGAAGTCCGATTCCATCCTGCCGTCCATCACCCGCCGCTCCCTCATGATCGTCGCGGAGCAGATCCTCGGCCTGAAGGTGGAGCATCGCCCGGTGAAGTTCTCCGAGCTGAAGGACTTCGCGGAGGCCGGCCTCTGCGGCACCGCCGCCGTCATCAGCCCGGTCGGCCGCATCGTCGGCAAGGATGAGGTCATCAGCTTCCCGGCCGGCATGGAGAAGATGGGCCCGACCATCCAGAAGCTCTACGATACCCTCACCGGCATCCAGATGGGCCGCATCGAGGGCCCGGAGGGCTGGGTTCACAAGGTTCTCTGATTGCGCACAAGTACATCAAAAAAGCCGCTCCGGAAGGGGCGGCTTTAAAAGTATTTATATCTTTTTCCTGATCAGTGCGTCTGCGATAATTTTGAATTCAAATGATTTCCGCATGATGCCATATTTTTCCTGAAATAAAAACCGTGCTTTTAATTTTCTTCCTTTAATTCGGAATGCTGAGCGTAGAAAATTTCTTTTTGCCTTTCAATTTCAACGCGAAGTTGTTCCTTTGTAGGAAGATAGGTTAGATATTTTGACATATATAGTCTGTTGCTGTCATGTAAAATGGAAAAACGCGCAATATCTTCGCTGGTTTCTGAACAAAGCAGAACGCCAATGGTTGGATTATCACCTTCTTTGCGCTTTAGTTCGTCATACATCCTTACGTACATATCAATTTGTCCAACATCCTGATGGCTTACTTTGCCCATCTTTAAATCAATCAAAACGTAGCATTTCAGTTCAATATTATAGAATACAAGATCAATATAATAGTCTTCTGTATCGGTAATAATATGCTGCTGGCGGGCAACAAAAGCAAAACCCCGTCCCATTTCCATCAGAAAATCCCTGATGTGGGACAAAATCGCATTTTCCAGTTCTGTCTCAAGGAAAGTATCTTCAGAGCGGAAACCTAAAAATTCAGCAATAATTGGACTTTTGATCAGTTCGTTTGGGCTTTGCAGATTTCGCGTTTTCGTCCTCATTTCTGCGATAACCGCATCCTTTTCGGGCGATTGGAGGAGTCTGTAATAGTATTGAGTCGATATATTTCGATCCAGGGTTCTGGAACTCTAGCCTTCAACGGACGCTTCATTCATATACCACAGGCGCGCATTTTCATCCGGTACACGCAGCAAAGTTCTGAAATGTGTCCAGCTCAGATTATGAACGCATGCGTTCACAATTTCAAAGTCAGGAAAGTAAAAATAAAACTTTCGATAATAATCCAGATTTCTTTTCGAAAAACCTTGCCCAAACTCTTTGGTTAATTCTTCCGCCAGAGCCTGGATTAATTGCTGACCATATTCTGCTCGTTTTTGTCCCTGCTGCTCATCTTCAACGATTCTTTTCCCGATATTCCAGTATGTTAGAACAATAGCCTTGCTGGCTGCCACATAGGCCATGTCTCTCCCACTTGAAATGATATGCTTTATGTCGGAAAGAATCTCATGATAATGAAGACTTGGATCCATTTACTGCACCTTCTGTATTTCTTTTCTGTTTTCTTGATATATTCCATATTTAATCTTTAAAAAGAATCCCACATTGCTGAAAAACTTTTGAAAAAGCAGTTAGCAATATGGGATCGTTTTTAAGGTAAAATCAGTACGCGATGACGATTCCGCCGTCCTCCGCGTACATGGCGGAGAGCGCGGAGGTCGGTGTCATGATGATCTCCCCGATGGCGGGGCACTTCTGCCAGATCATGTCGCGCACGCTCCTGGCGCGCTCCAAACAGTTGCAGTAGGAGATGACGAGGCGCTGGGAGCGCTCCGCGAGGTTCTCCGTCTGCTTCCGGCAGATCTCCACCATCTGGGCGAGGGCGCCGCGGTTTCCGCGGCCCTTGCCGGCGAGCTTGATGCCGCCCTTACCGTCGTCGCTCATCACAGGGCGCAGGGAGAGGATGTTCGCGCCCGCGACGGCCACCTTCATCATGCGGCCGTTCTTCACGAGGTTGTCAAAGGAATCCAGCACGAACAGCGTGCGCATGCCGGCAATTTTCTCCTCGGTGGCGGCGATGATCTCCTCGAAGCTCTTTCCGGCGTCGATCATGTCCCGCACCAGCGTGGCGAGGAGCGTTTCTCCGGCGCAGGCGCTCTCGCTGTCGAAGACGTGGATGCGCTTGTCCGGCTGTTCTTCGAGCGCCATCCCGCGCCCTGCCATCGCTGCGTTGTAGGAGCCGGAGAGCCGGGAGGAGAGGGTGATGACAAAGCAGTCGCCTTTGGCGGACAGCATGTGCTCCATATAAAGTGCCGGGCTGGGACAGGCGGACTTCGGCGGCTTTACCGATGCCTTCATGGCCGAGAGATAGGGAACCAGCTGCACCGTGCCGTCATCAATGTAATCCTGATCGTCGATCGTGATCGTCAGCGGCGCAAGGCTGGCCCGGACGCGCGCCTGAAGCTCGGGATCGAGGTCGCAGCAGCTGTCGACAACGAGACTGCTTTCATTGTTCATGGGGAACCTCCTGTTCGGGATTCGGAATAACCTTCTGTATCGCAGTATAGCACGCATAAACGGAAGCTGTCAACAAATCGAAGCATATCTGTTTTTAAAAAACAGATGAATCCGGAAAAATCAGAAAAGCATCAAAAAAGTGCCCCCGATTGGAGCACTTTTTTGATGAAGAAGAGGAGAAAGAAAAAGAATCCTCGCAGCTGAAGCTCTGCTTTCTTCAACTGTTGAGAGTATTATAATGCGGCCTTGCCGGATTGTCAAGGGTAAATGCATAAATAAAATTAAAAAAATTCAAAAATATTTTTCTGAGGCTTTGAAAGAAGAAAAAATGAATTTTCTGAAGATAAAAACCTTCTGTACTTGACAACCTTTGGAAAAATTCATATAATAGCGCAAAAATCAGGCGGGAGGAATCGGACATGACAAGAGAAGAAGCGCTGGCGCTGCTGCGGCAGTACAACAGCGAGCCGTTCCATATCCGGCACGGCATCACGGTCGGAAAGACCCTGCGCCGCATGGCGGAAAAGCTTGGGGTTGGAAATGAAGCGGATTTCTGGGAGAACGTCGGTCTGCTGCACGACATCGATTTTGAGCAGTGGCCGGAGCAGCACTGCGTGAAGTGCGTGGAGCTGCTCACGCAGGCGGGCGCCGCGCCGGAGCTCATCCATGCGGTGGTCTGCCATGGCTACGGCCTGTGCACGGACGTGAAGCCGGAAAAGGAAATGGAGAAGGTGCTCTTCGCCTGCGATGAACTGACCGGCCTCATCGGCGCCTGCGCTAAAATGCGTCCGTCCGGCAATATCCAGGACATGGAGCTGTCCAGCCTCAAAAAGAAGTTCAAATCGAAGGGCTTTGCGGCCGGCTGCTCCCGCGAGGTGATCAGCCAGGGCGCGGAGCTGCTCGGCTGGCCGCTGGAGCAGCTGCTCTCCGATACGCTGGAGGTCATGAAGCTGGACGAAGCGGCGATCAATGAAGAAATGGCCGCGATCGAAGGCTGAAAAAAATCCGCCCTTGTGGGCGGATTATTTTATGTGCTCAGGCGGTCAGAACGTACTGATTGTCGACCTTTTTCCATCTCGGCGAGCGGCCGAGGGAGGCGGCGCCGACGGCGGCGTGCAGCATGCAGATGCCGCGGTCCAGCGCGGTGTATTTCTTGAAGAACAGCGCCTCATCGGAGAAGGTGATGTCCGCGCCGGTGACCTTCAGCCTCCACTGCTGCAGATTCATGGCGCTGGGCGCGACGCGGGCGGCCTTCACGGCGGCTGCCTGCCAGGCGCCGACGGCATCCAGCTGCGCTTCGGTCATGCCGCAGATCTTCTCGATCGGGCTGCGCTTCGGGGCGAAGGTCGGGAGGCTGCACTTGCCGATCGCGATGACGCAGTGAATGGCCTCGTCGTTCGCAAGCTTCACGTTCTGGCTGATAACGTCGGCATAAAAGCCCTTGGCCAGCCAGCAGGTGCCGAGCCCCATGGCGGTGGCTTCCAGCACGAGCGCCTCGCCCATATAGCCCTCATTCTCCATCGGGGTGCCCTGCTTGGCAACGATCACGGCATAAACATCGGTGCCGCGGATGCTGCTGCGAAGGCCCGGCCCCTGGAAGAGGCGGATGGTGACGCCCTGCCAGCTGAGCTTCCGGGCGAGCTGCCCCAGACGGGCAAGCTGTGCCTCATCGGGGGCGCCTGTATACTGACGGACGGCGCTGCGGCGATAGACCGCGTCCGCCCATTCCTTGCTGATATTCAGTTCCAGCATATGATCACTCCACATCTGCCGCAGAACGGCATTCTTTCTGAACTACTTTATCACGGCGGGGGCGGGCTGTCAATTCAATTTGATGAAATCGGGAAAAAGCGGCTCGCGGGGCGTTTAAAAACATGAAATGAACCACAAAGTTTTTCTTTCAAAATCAGTCAGCATGCATTATAATGGAAGCAAGCATTACAGTTCGTCTGTAACAAAGAGAAAATGGAGGAAAACAACATGTCATATCTTGAGCAGTATAAGACCTGGCTTGCCGCTTCGCTCGAGGATGCCGATCTTCATCCGGAACTGGCGAAGATTGAGGGAAACGACGCGGAGATCAAGGATCGTTTCGCCGTTTCTCTCGCGTTCGGCACCGCGGGTCTCCGCGGCGTGCTCGGCGCCGGCACCAACCGCATGAACATCTATGTCGTCCGTCAGGCCACGCAGGGCCTCGCCAACTGGGTCAAGACCCAGGGCGGCACCCAGACCGTCGCCATCAGCTACGACAGCCGCCTGAAGAGCGACATCTTCGCGAAGAACGCCGCCGGCGTCCTCGCGGCCAACGGCATCCAGGTTCGCATCTATGATGCGCTCATGCCGGTTCCGGCCCTCAGCTTTGCGACCCGCTATTATTCCTGCAACGCCGGCATCATGGTCACCGCTTCCCATAACCCGGCCAAGTACAACGGCTACAAGGCCTATGGCCCGGACGGCTGCCAGATGACCGATGACGCGGCTGCCATCGTCTATGCCGAGATCCAGAAGACCGACGTGCTGACCGGCGCGAAGTACATGTCCTTTGCGGAAGGCGTCGAAAAGGGCCTCATCCATTTCGTCGGCGACGACTGCAAGGCCGCCCTGTATGCCGCCATCGAGGCGCGCCAGGTGCGTCCGGGCCTCTGCAAGACCGCGGGTCTGAAGCTCGTCTACAGCCCGCTGAACGGCTCCGGCCTTGTCCCGGTCACCAAGGTTCTGGGCGACATGGGCATCACCGATATCACGATCGTTCCGGAGCAGGAGTATCCGAACGGCTACTTCACCACCTGCTCCTATCCGAACCCGGAAATCTTCGCTGCGCTGGAGCTTGGCCTGAAGCTGGCCACGGAGTCCGGTGCGGATCTCATGCTGGCGACTGACCCGGATGCTGACCGCGTCGGCATCGCCATGAAGTGCCCGGACGGCTCCTATGAGCTGGTCACCGGCAACGAGATGGGCGCCCTGCTGCTGGACTACATCTGCGCCGGCCGCATCGAGAAGGGCACCATGCCGAAGAACCCTGTCGCTGTCAAGTCCATCGTTTCCACCCCGCTGGCGGATGCCATCGCGGCGCACTATGGCGTCGAAATGCGCAGCGTCCTGACCGGCTTCAAGTGGATCGGCGACCAGATCGCGGGTCTTGAGGCCGCGGGCGAGGTTGACCGCTTCATCTTCGGCTTCGAAGAGAGCTATGGCTATCTGGCCGGCCCGTATGTCCGTGACAAGGATGCCATCATCGGCTCCATGCTCATCTGCGAGATGGCGGCCTATTATCGCTCCATCGGCAGCAGCATCAAGCAGCGCCTGGAGGAGATCTACAAGGAGTATGGCCGCTACCTGAACAAGGTGGACAGCTTCGAGTTCCCGGGCCTCTCCGGCATGGACAAGATGGCTTCCATCATGCAGGGTCTGCGCGACAATCCGCCGGCCGACTTTGGCGGCGACAAGGTCGTGAAGGTGACCGACTACAAGAAGCCGGAAGAGACCGGTCTGCCGGCGGCCAACGTCCTCATCTACAAGCTGGAGAGCGGCTCCGTCGTCGTCGTCCGTCCATCCGGCACCGAGCCGAAGATCAAGACCTACTTCACGACGCTCGGCAAGGATCTGGCCGAGGCCCAGGCGAAGAAGGACGAGCTTGCCGCTGCCATCAAGCCGATCCTCGCGTAATTTTTCCACACAGGAGAGCTTCCTTCGGGAGGCTCTCTTTTTTTCGTGCAGAATACGGGTATTTGTGATATGATAGAAAAAAATACCGCGGAGGTTTGAACCTATGGAAAAAGGCATTCGTTTTGATCAGAAATATGAGACTATGCCGTGGCATCACTGCGACGCCGTGGTTTTTGATATCGGAAACGTGCTGATTCTGTATGCGCCGGATGATTTCCTGAAGCAGCTCTTCCCGGGGGATGAGGAAAAGCAGAAGCACATGCTGGAGCATGTCTATCGCGGGCCATACTGGCCGCAGTTTGATCTGGGCACGATGGAATACACGGAAGCGGCGCAGCGGCTCCATGAGGAGTTTGGTTATCCAACGGAAGATTATATGCATGCGCTGACCGGCTGGATCGAGCTGAAGCGCCCGATCGAGGAGGGCTGGCGCGCGGCGCGCCGCTGCAAGCGGGCCGGCATGCATCTGTACCTGCTCAGCAATTACCCGCTCGAGGGCTATGCCCGTCTGCGCGAAAAATTTGCGGATCTGTTCGAAATCTTCGAGGGCGGCGTCATCTCCAGCCATGTGCACATGGTGAAGCCGAACCGGGATATCTATGAGGAGCTGATCCGCACCTGCCATCTGGAGCCCTCCAGGACGCTGTTTATCGACGATACGCTGATGAACGTGGAGGGCGCCATGGACGCCGGTATCAATGGCTTCCATATGAGCCATGCGGGCGCCATGGACGATTTCTTCATCTGATTTTTCACCGTATGCGAGGCGAAAAATGAGAAAAAGCAAGCTGATTCTTCCGGCGCTGCTGGCGCTGTCCGTGATGGCGGCGGCCGCGGGCGCGGAAAAGTATATCAAGGTTCCGAAGGCGGAGAAGATCGTCATTCCGACGATCGAGCCCGCTGCCAGCAGTACCCCGGTGCCGCTGGGCGTACAGATCCCCTGGACGCCTTCCCCGGAGCCGACGGATCCCGCCCCGGAAGCGGCGGAGACGGCTGAACCGACGCCGTTCGTCTCCGCGGAGACCGGGACGCCGGCGCCGCGCGTCCTGAAGGAATATACGAAGGCGGAGCTGGACGCGGCGGGCGTCGGTGAGCGCATCCTCTGGCGCGGCATGGAGGGGGACGACGTTCTCCTCGTTCAGGAGCGCCTGATCGAGCTGGGGTATCTCTGGGGGGAGGCCGATGGAAAATTCGGCCGCATGACGGAAAGCGCGATCGAGAAGCTGCAGCGGGAGAACGGCCTCGAAAAGGTGGACGGCAAGGCGGGCGAGATGACGCTTGCGCTGCTGTTCTCCGCCGATGTGCTCGTGCAGCCGACGCCCACGCCG
>R14__coassemble_1461_pt1 | contig 11886 bp, 9 predicted proteins | sample R14__metabat2_high_PE_020 | metagenome-assembled genome bin R14 | reverse complement strand
GCGAGGACGGCTTCCTTTGCGGTCATGTGCTTGGGCAGGATGCCCAGCATCAGGCCGCGGCCGGTTACGGACTCGATCCCCGGAACGGCGCTCAGCGTCTTCACGATATAGTCAGACTTTTTCCGGACATCCGCGAGCAGGTCGTCATCGATCCGGTTCAGGATCGTGAGCGCACCGGCGCAGCAGACCGGATTGCCGCCGAAAGTGGAGCCGTGGTCACCCGGTCCAAGGGTGTCCTTTGCCTTTTCTCCGATCATGCACAGGCCCAGCGGGAGGCCGCCGCCGATGCCCTTGGCAGTCGTGACGACGTCCGGGTGAATGCCGGCATGCATATAGGCGTAGAGGTCGCCGGTGCGGCCGTTTCCGGTCTGCACCTCGTCGATCATCAGGAGGATGTCCTGCTCGTTCGCGAGCTTCTCGGCGGCCTGCAGATAGGCGTCGTCCAGCGGATTGATGCCGCCCTCGCCCTGAATGCACTCCATCAGGATGCCCGCGACCTTGTTCTCCGCGACGATGCGGCGCAGGCCTTCGATGTTGTTCGGCTCGGCATAGACGAAGCCGGGCGTGAGGGGCTGGAACAGCTCATGGAAGTGATCCTGACCCGTCGCGGCGAGGGTGGTCAGCGTGCGGCCGTGGAAGGACTGCTTCAGGGTGACGATCACGTGGCGGTCCGCTCCGTATTTGTCTGCGGCATACTTGCGGGCGACCTTGATGGCGCACTCGTTCGCTTCCGCACCGCTGTTTCCGAAAAAGACCTTCTTCATGCCGGTGCGCTCGCAGAGCGCCTTGGCCAGCAGGGCACAGGGACCCGAATAGTACAGATTGGAGGTGTGCTGCAGCTGCGTCAGCTGCGCGGTGACCGCCGCGGCCCAGACATCATCTGCGATGCCGAAGCTGTTGACGGCGATGCCGCTGCCCATGTCGATGTATTCCTTGCCGTTCTCGTCCTTCAGCAGGGAACCCTTGCCGGAGACGAGGGTGATGGGAAAGCGCCCGTAGGTGTGGGCGACAAACTCGCTGTCGATTTCCTGAATGCTCATGCTTTAACCTCCGTATCGGGATCCGGACAGACCATCGTGCCCGCGCCCTTGTCCGTGAACAGCTCGGTCAGGATGGAGTGCGGGACACGGCCGTCCATGATGACGACCTTCTGAACGCCCTGGCTGATGGCGTCGATGCAGCACTCCACCTTCGGGATCATGCCGCCCGAGATGACGCCTGTCTGGGAGAGCGCCTTGATTTCCGAAATCGTGATCCTCGGGATCAGGGTATCCGGGTCGTCCTTGTCCTGCAGCAGACCGGCGATGTCGGTCATCATGATGAGGCGCTTGGCGTTCAGCGCGCCGGCGATCGCAGCGGCAGCTGTGTCGCCGTTGATGTTGAAAATGTTTCCGTCTCTGTCGCAGCCGAGCGTGGAGATGACCGGAATATAGCCCTTGCTCATCAGATCCTGAATCGGCTGCACGCGGACGCGGGTGACCCTGCCGACATAGCCCAGCTTTTCGTCCTTCATTTCGGCGGTGATGAGACGGCCGTCCATGCCGGAAATGCCGATGGCGTTTCCGCCGGTCACCTCAATCAGGTTGACGAGGCGCTTGTTCACCTTGCCGGCGCGGACCATCTGCACGATGTCGACGGTCTCCTTGTCGGTGACGCGGAGGCCGTTCACGAAGGTGCTTTCCTTGCCCATGCGCTTCATGGTCTCCGTGATCTCCGGGCCGCCGCCGTGGATGAGGACAACCTTCACGCCGACGAGCTGCAGCAGGACGATGTCCTGCATGACCTGCTGCTTCAGCTGTTCATTGATCATGGCGTTGCCGCCGTACTTGATGACGACGACCTTGCCGGTATAATGACGGATATAGGGGAGGGCCTGCACAAGGCATTCGGCTCTCCGAAGATTCTCTTCCTTCTTGTCCATAAATACTCCTCAGGTGCGGTAGTCGCCGTTGATTTTTACATAATCGTAGGTCAGGTCGCAGCCCCAGGCCGTGGCACTGCCCTCGCCGTCGTGAAGCGCGACGACGATGTCAATTTCCTTTTCCAGCAGGATCTTCTTGGCGATCTCTTCGGAGAAGTCGATCGCGGCGCCGTTTTTGCAGACGGCGATCTGGCCGGCGGCGGAGACGAAGGAGACATCAACCTTGTTCACGTCCACCTCCACGCCGGCATAGCCGATCGCGCAGAGGATGCGGCCCCAGTTGGCGTCGGCGCCGAACATGGCGGCCTTCACGAGGCTGGAGCAGATGACGGACTTCGCCATCTTTGCGGCGCTGGCGTCATCGACGGCACCGGTGAGGCGGCATTCGAGCAGACGGGTGGCGCCTTCGCCGTCCCCGGCGATCTTCCGGCAGAGGGCGACGGTCACGGTGTTGAGCGCCTGCATGAAGGCCGTGAAATCGGCGCCTTCGCCATCAACCGGCTTGTTTCCGGCGAGGCCGTTGGCGAGGATGACGCAGGTGTCGTTGGTGGAGGTGTCGCCGTCCACGCTGGTCATGTTGAAGGTCTTCTTCACGTCGGCGGAGAGCGCCTTCTGCAGCATGCCGGCGGTGATGGCGGCGTCGGTCGTGATGAAGACCAGCATCGTCGCCATATTCGGATGGATCATGCCGCTGCCCTTGGCGATGCCGCCGATATGACAGACCTTGCCGTCCAGCTCGAATTCGACGGCGACGCTCTTCGGGACGGTGTCGGTCGTCATGATGGCGCGGGAGGCGTTGTCGTTTCCGGCTTCGCCGTAAGCGAGGCCCGCGGCAAGCTCCGGGAGGCCTTTCTCAATCGGAGCGAGATCCAGCGGCTGGCCGATGACGCCGGTGGAGGCCACGATCATGTCGTGTTCTTTGACGCCAAGCGCCGCGGCTGCCATGGCGCCCATTTCTTCGGCGATCTGCACGCCGTTCGCGTTGCAGGTATTGGCGATGCCGCTGTTGCAGATCACGGCCTGCGCAATGCCGTCCGCGATGTTTGCCTTTGTGACGAGGATCGGGGCGCCCTTCACCAGATTGGTCGTATAGACGCCGGCGGCCTGGCAGGGGACATCGCTCACGATGGCGGCGAGATCCTTCTTGGTTTTGTTCGCCCGGATGCCGCAGTGAATGCCGTTTGCCCGGAAGCCCTTTGCGGCGCAGACGCCGCCTTCAATCATCTTCATGAAAAATATTTCCCTTCAGTTCATAGTTCAAGGCCGGTGAGCATGTCGGCGCCCATGGCAATGTTCATGCATTGCACGGCGGCACCGGAGGCACCCTTGCCCAGATTGTCGTATCTTGCGGAGAGGAGAATGCGCTCTTCATTTCCGAAGACGCCGATGGTCATGCTGTCCTTCCCGGTCAGGAGGCCTGCGGAAAGGAAGCCCTGCTCATCGCCGCCGTCCATATACCGGACGACCGGCGTATTGTATCGGCTTCGGTACAGCGCCCGCACATCGTCGGCCGTGGCGCCGTTTCGGAGATCCCTGGCGAACAGCGGAACGGTGACTTCCATGCCGCTGTAGAAATTGTCCACGATGGGGCAGAACACCGGGGCGATGTCAAGCCCCGTGACCGCGACCATTTCCTTCAGGTGCTTATGCTGCTGGCTGATGCCGTACTGCCGCGGAGCATCCAGAAGGGGGTCACGATCTTCTGCTTCATACTGGGCGATCATCTTTTTTCCGCCGCCGGAGTAACCGGTGAGGGAGAAGCAGGTGAGCGCCGTATCGGGAGCGATCAGCCCCGCTTCAATCAGAGGATAGATGAGAACGATGAAGCCGCTGGCGTGGCATCCGGGCACAGCGATGCGCTTTGAGGAGGCGATCGCCGCGCGGTGGCGGGGGGAAAGCTCCGGAAAGCCATAGGTCCAGCCGGGCATCGTCCGGTGCGCGGTGCTGGTGTCCAGAATGACGGTTTCCGGATTGGTCACATAGGTGACAGCCTCCCGGGCAGCGTCATCCGGCAGACAGAGGAAGGAAAGGTCGCTGGCGTTCAGCGCCTCGGTGATGGCGGCGGGATCCTTCCGGTCTTTTTCCGCAAGGGTGATCAGTTCTATATCGTTCCTGGCCGCCAGGCGGTCATGGATGCGGAGGCCGGTCGTTCCGGACGCTCCGTCGATGAATACTTTCTTCATGAATCCTCCGGGAAAATGTTTATTTATGCGTACAGGTGTGTATTATCCACGAAAACGGCATATTTGTCAATAGCAGCCGAACATTCTTTATTATAGAAAACACCGGAATCTGAAAATGAATAAAAAGTGCATAAAAATACCAAAATGCTCAAAACATGAAATATAATCGGCAAAAACAGTTCAACATGCTGATAAACTGCGGGAAAAAGAAAGCAAAAAAGGCATAAAAGAAAACAGCCGGCATGCACCGGCTGTCAGAAGTTCAGTCAGTCTTTCTTTGTGTAACGGATCAGGGCATTTCCGACGATGCCGCCGACTGCCGTGCAGACGACAGCCTCGGCCAGTCCCTGAAAGCCGACCAGCAGGATGACGAACATCAGCGGATTCACAGCGCCCAGTTTCGCGGCGATATTCTGAATATATTCCGTGTTGTAGAAGGCCAGAACAATGAAGCCCATGAAGAACAGCGTGTTCAGCAGCGGGGCGCTGAGGGCGGTCACGAAGCAGCGGATGCCGCCCTTCTTCAGGGGATGCTTCACAAGCTGCCAGATCATTCCGACCGAGATGCCCATCAGCATGCGCATCCCGACACAGAGGAGAAAGGTCTTCACGGGGCTGATCTGAAGAAAAACAGAGGTCATCGCGGAGGCCCCGGTCATGGAATCGTAAAAGCTGACGGCTCCGAAAACGGCGCCCAGCACCAGGCCGGCGGTCGGCCCCAGCAGCATCGCACCGACGGCAATCGGCACAGTCAGGAAGGACATGTACAGCGGGCCGACCGGAACGGATCCGAGACCGGTGAGCTTCATCACGATCTCGACGGCGATCAGCAGGGCAAGCTCCGTCATGTAGCGGGTGCGGGACATTCTGTCTTTCATATTCAGTTTCCTCCTTCTGCCGTTCCGGCTCTGCCGGATACAGCGAAACACGGATGCGGCAAAAGCCGCGGACAACGGGTTTGTCTCCTTTGCATCCTGCCGTCCAAAGGTACAGCGGAACGAAGACAGCGTGATTATACAACGATAAAAACAAAATGAAAAGGGATTTGGCAAAAAAATCAGGATGATCCGGCTTTTTTCCCGGAAAGATTCCGGGTCATCACAAACGCGGGCAGCAGCCCGGCGAAGGCACCGGCGATCTTGCAGACGAGGAGCGGAGCGGCCATCGAAGCATCTACCGCAATGGTGAAGGCAAGGTGCGCGGAAAAGAGGGAGGCGGAGGACACCATAAAGGCTGTGACGAGGATCCGGCTCCGCCGGTTCATGAGGTTCAGCATGGGGATTGCCGGAGTGACCGTGAAGATGGAGACCACCAGCCCGGTCAGCCCGGCAGAATCCAGCCCGGCAATCTCCCGGGAACCGGCGGCCTTTTTGGCAAGCGGCAGAAGAAGCTCCAGCAGCGGCAGCATCCCGACCAGGGAGAGGCCGATGGAGGAGACGACGGCCATGGCTTCGTCCACGGAGCCGATGCAGTTCAGGACGGCCAGCCCGGTCATCTTTTTTACGATGCCCAGCATGAGGCCCGCGATCGCGAGAACCTGAATGCCGCGGGACAGCCCGCGGAAGAAGGAAAACGTCTTTTCCCCTGCAAGGCGAAGACCCAGCGGGATGAGGAGCGCCATCAGGAGGAAGGGGGCGCACTGCCGCAGGAGGGTGAGCAGCGGGATCTGCATGACCAGCCCGCCGGCCAGAAGGCCGATGGGGCAGGCGATGAGGCCGCTGACAAGCCCGGAAATGAAGTCGTCCAGGTTCTCCTTTTTGACGAGGCTGAGCGCCATCGGGATCGTGAAGCACAGCGTGCAGCCCAGCGTCGAGCCGGCGAGGATGCCGGAAAAACGCCCGATGACCGCATCCCCGGCCAGCTGCATGGCGAGCGGATACCCGCCCATATCGATGGCGATGATGCCGCCCAGCAGGCCGGCATCCAGCCCCAGCACCCCGCAGACGGGCACCAGCACGATTTTCAGCAGGTTCCCGATGAGCGGACAAAGGCAGATGATGCCCGCCATGGAAAGGGCGGTGGGGCCGAGGAGCATGAGCCCCTCCCTGAATTTCTCGCCGATATGCAGGCGGCAGCCTGTCAGAAGATCGAAGCCGCCCAGAACGGCGCCAAAGGCGGTCAGCCACTGGATGATCACAGAGACCAATTTTGTTTCCTCCTGAATTCAGAAGTGATTCACGATGACGGAGAAGGCGGGATGCGAGTATCATAGAAAGACCGGGTTCCGGTGTCAAGAGGAAATTCGGGCAATGCCTTTTTCCGGGATGGTTTCTATGGTATAATAAAGCTGTCTGGAAAGAGAATCTGAGCGCGATGCGGGGAACGAAGGGTGCCCGGGGCACTCTGTTTTCTGCATCGCAGTGAAAACAGAAAGTGTGATACCGATGAATCAATATGGACCGATACGCATGCATCCCGCCTTCCGGTATGGAGCCATGACACCCTGGGGCGGAGAAGCGCTGAAAGCGATGGGCAAGGCGGTCCCCGCGCCCTGCACGGGAGAGGCGCTGGAGGTTTCCGTGCTTCCGGGGCTGGAAAGCCGGGCGGATGACGGAACGATCCTGCCGGAGCTGCTGCGCGCCGGCGGAGAAGCCATGCGCGGCACGGCGGTGGGGGAAGAATTCCCGCTGCTGCTGAAGCTGATCAGCGCGAAGGAATGGCTCTCCGTGCAGGTGCATCCGGATGATGCCTATGCCCGCGCAAATGAAGGCGGAAAGCTGGGCAAGACGGAAGCCTGGGTGATCCTGGAAGCGGAGCCGGGCGCGCAGATCGTCTTCGGTCTGCGGGAAGGCGTCACCAAAGAAGAACTGGAACGTGCCTGCCGCGAGGGCGGAAAGGCGCTGCAGGACTGCCTGCATTTCATTCCGGTTCATGCCGGGGAAGTCTATTTTATTCCCGCCGGCACGATCCATGCGCTGGGCGCCGGCATCCTGGACGCGGAGATCCAGCAGAGCAGCGACGTCACCTATCGCTTTTATGACTGGGACAGAAAGGACGCCTCCGGAAAGGGACGTCCGCTGCATGTGCGGCAGGGTCTCGATGTAGCCCGGCTGGAGGAACAGCAGCACGCCTGCGGAACCCCCGTCAGTCTGGGCGGCGCGGATGGCCTGCGCTATGTGGACGGCCCGGCCTTCACGCTGGACCGCTATACGGTGCGGTCTGCCATGACGCTGACGGAAACGCCGGAGCATTTTCGGCTGCTGCTCTCTCTCGGAGAGGGATCGATCCGCTGGGAAGGCGGCTGCCTGCCGCTGCACAGGGGAGACAGCTTTTTCCTCCCGGCGATGCTTTCGGAGACGAAGATCGAAGGGAATCCGGATCTGCTGCTGATGGCGCCATCCGTCCGGAAGTGACGGGTGGATCGCGGAGGAGGGAAAATGGCTGATTTTCTGGATTATGTGAAATGGCGCGGGGATCTGACGATCGCCGAGCGCCCGTTCAATGAGGTGGACAGCCTCATCCTGACAGAGCTGGCCTATGCGCAGCTGGACGGCATTGTTCCCGAAGATTCCGGGATCACGCTGCGCGAGGCGGCACAGGCCTATGTCCAAATGGGCATTGATCAGTCCGGGCTGGTCTGCGATCCGAAGCGCCTGCTGGCGGCCTGCGGGGAATCGGAGCGCTTTGGAAGCCTGAGGATCTCCGATTATGTCAGCCTTCTGGAGCGTGACAGGCAGGTGCAGTTCAGCGCGGAGACCTGGACGCTGGGAGACGGGACGATTTACGTTTCCTTCCGCGGCACGGACAATACGCTGGTCGGCTGGCATGAAGATTTCAATTTCAGCTTCATGCAGGAGACGCCGGGCCAGGAGGCGGCAGCCGATTATCTGCGCCGGGCGATCGCGAAGACGGCGCTTCCGGTTCGGGTGGGCGGTCATTCGAAGGGCGGCAATCTGGCGGTTTACGCGGCGGCATACTGCGGCTCACCGGGGCGCCTGCTGACGGTGCACACGATGGACGGCCCGGGCTTCCGGCAGGAGGTCGCGAACAGCCCCGAAATGCAGGCGGTTCTGCCCAGGGTTCGGCTGATCATTCCGGAGGAATCCGTTGTCGGCATCATTCTGAACAACAAGCCGGAGAAAAAGGTGATCCGCAGCTCCGGAACGGGTGCCTTCCAGCATGACCCCTATACCTGGCAGGTCGAAAGGGATTCCTTCCTTCCGGCGGAGCGCCAGTCCGTCGCCAGCATGCTGATGGACAGGACGCTGTCCCAGTGGCTGGACAACATGGACGATCGGCAAAAGCAGACCTTTGTAACCGCTGTGTTCGAGCTTGCGGGGGCGGGCGGCGCGGAAACCCTGCAGGATATCAGCGCCAAAAAGGCGGAGACGGTCGTGTCGGTTCTGGGCGCTCTGATGAAGATGGAACCGGGTCGGCGGGAAGACCTGTCAAGCGCGGTCGGGAAGCTCGTTCAGGCGGGCGGAAACGCGCTCCTGAGCAACGCGATCCAGTCTGTTCAGGAAGGCACGCAGCCGACCGTTCAGCAGATTCAGGATGCCCTGCAGAAGCTGACGGATTTCTTCAAAAAGAAGGATCCGGAAGAAACGCGCGCTGGAGAAGAAAAAATCCGGCAGACAGAAACCTGAAGTGAAAAGAGAAAGCCGGTCAAAACAGAAAGACAGCACCGCTGCAATCTCCCTGTCGGGATGAACAGCGGTGCTGCTTTGAGTGTACGGATCAGAGCACGACGCGGACGGGCTTTCCAGCCAGGAAGGCGGTCACGTTTTCAAATGCCATGGCTGCACGGCGGTCGATGGATTCCCGCGTGTTGAAGCCGATGTGCGGCGTGCGGATGAGGTTCTTCGCGCCGCGCAGCGGGTGATCTTCTACCAGCGGAGGATCCTTCTCATAGACGTCGATGCCGGCGAAGATGCGGCCGTTATTCAGGGCATCGGCCAGCGCCTGCGTGTCTACAACAGGGCCGCGGGCGGTATTGATGAGGATGGCGCCCTGCTTCATGCGGGCGATCTCGTCTTTTCCGATGAGGCCGCGGGTCTCCGGGGTGAGCGGCGTGTGGACGGAGACGATGTCGCTCTGCGCCATCAGCTCCGGCAGGGTCACATAGCGGATGCCGAGCGCCTCCGCCTCCGGGCGCTTTGTCCGGCTGTAGCCGAGCAGATTGCAGTGGAAGACGCGGAAGATCTCGGCCGTGCGCTGCCCGATGGCGCCGGTGCCGACGATGCCGACCGTCTTTCCGGCGAGCTCATGCCCTTTCAGGGCGATGCTGCCGAGGCCGGAGGCGACATTCGCGTCCTGTGCGGGGATGGAGCGCAGGCAGGAGATCGTAAGCCCGACCGCCAGCTCCGCGACAGCGTCGTCGCAATAACCCGCCGTGTTTGAAATGCTGGCGCCCAGTTCGCGGCAGACGCCCAGATCCACATGGTCATAGCCGACAAAGGCCACGGAGACAAACTTCAGCGCCGGGCAGGTGCGCAGCGCTTCCGCGGGAAGCGGATGGTTGGCGATCATGAGGATGTCGGCACCCTTGCAGCGCCCGGCTAGTTCTGCACCGGCGGCAACGGTATCATAGGACACGAAGGTGTGGCCGGCAGCCTCCAGCGGAGCGCTGAGCTGCTTCAGGGTTTCGGCGGAAATGCCGAGCGGTTCGGTAAGAACGATACGCATGATGAAAACTCCTTTGCAAGAATGGTTTTTGAATGGATTTCTTCGTGGATTTTCAAAAGCCGGTTTGCGCCCGAAGGCACAGTCAGCCCCGGCAGCCTGCGGAGCGCTCTGCACAGACAAGGCGCTTCGAATAAGAATTGAAAAGTTTGCCGGGCTTGCGGATTGCGCGGTGCCTTGCTATAATCAGCCTGTCAGGGATCGATGATCCCGCGCAGCCTCCGGCGCTCCCGCAGCCTGGCCTCCTGCCCCTGATCGGACGGGGTATAATAGCGCTTGCCGCGAACCTCCGGCGGAGCATACTCCTGCTGCACCCAGTGCCCCGGGTATTCGTGCGGATACTTGTATCCGTCCCCGGAGCCGATGCGCTCATGCCCGGAATAATGCGTGTCCCGCAGATGCGCCGGCACAGCGCCGAAGCCGCCCTTTTCCGCGTCCGCTGTGCAGGCATCCAGCGCCATGACGACGCTGTTGGATTTCGGACTTTCGCAGACCGCGATGATGGCCTGGGCGATGGACAGGCGCGCCTCCGGCAGGCCGACCGTCTCCAGGGACTGCGCCGCGGCGACTGCCTGCAGCATGGCGGTTGGATTGGCAAGACCGACATCCTCGCTGGCGTGGGCGATGACGCGCCGGACGATCAGCCGGGGATCGACGCCGGCATACAGGAGCCTTGCAAACCAGGCGAGCGCCGCGTCGCTGTCACTGCCGCGCATGCTCTTGCAGAAGGCAGACAGCATGTCGTAGTAAAGCGATTCATCGCAGCGGATGACCGGGCGCTGAATGCTCTCCTCCGCGACAGCGAGCGTGATGTGGATGAGGCCGTTTTCCGGCTCCGTCGTGAGGACGCCGAGCTCCAGCGCGCCAAGCGCTGAGCGGACGTCGCCGTTTGCAATGTGCGCCAGATGCTGAAGGGCATCCTCGTCCGCCTGCACGTTCAGATTGCCGTAGCCGCGCTCCCTGTCGGCGAGCGCCCGGCGGAGGGCGGTCATGACGTCGGCTTCGGAGAGCGGCTGGAACTGGAAGACACGGCACCGGCTCACGATGGCCGGCGTCATGGAGATGAACGGGTTCTCGGTCGTGGAGCCGATAAAGCGGATGACGCCGCGCTCGATGGCGGGCAGGATGCTGTCGCTCTGGGACTTGCTCCAGCGGTGGCACTCGTCCAGCAGCAGGAGCGTCGGGGCGCCGTAAAGCTTCTGTCGTTCTTCCGCGTCATGGATGACCTTCCGGACATCGGCGACGCCGGATGTGACGGCGTTCAACGGAACGAAGGCTGCATGGGTGCTGCCCGCGATGATGGAGGCAAGCGTCGTCTTGCCGCAGCCGGGCGGCCCGTAAAAGATGGAGGAGGTCAGTCGGTCCGCCTCGATGGCGCGGCGCAGCAGCCGCCCGGGGCCGACGATCTGATTCTGGCCGATGAATTCGTTCAGGGTGCGCGGACGCATGCGGTCGGCAAGCGGCGCGAGGTTCCGGTTTTCCGGGATGGAATCAAACAGGGTTTGCTGCATAAAAATCCTCCGGGAAGAGAAAATCTGAAAGGATGATCCGCATGAAACGGATAATGCTGATTCTGACGGCGCTTCTGACGCTTTTCTGCGGCGGGGCGCTCGCGCTGACGCAGGGCAATACGGCCGAGGTCGTTCGCTGCGAGAGCTATGTCACGCTCCGGGGGGGCGCCAGTAAAAAGGCGGCAGAGGTGGCGAAGCTGCCGCTCGGCACGAAGGTGCTCTGCCTGGGCGGCGAGCAGGAGGGCTTTTCGGAGGTCTCCTTCGGTGGACAGACAGGCTGGGTGCTGACGGAATACCTGGAGGAAGAAATCGCGGAAGAGGAGGGGGAGCCCGTGACGCTCTCCGATGCCGCGACGATCATGATGAATCTGTATCTGACCGCCTTTGCCCAGGCGAATCTGAACAGCTATCAGAGGGAGAACACCACGGCGGACCAGGTGATCGCCTTCGCCTGCGATTATCTGCGCTTTTATGAAAAGGACAAGCTGGAAACAGGGATCTGGCCGCAGGGCGACACGCGCGTCCAGGCGGACGAGGTTCAGGCGGCGGCAAGGACGATGCTGGGGCTGCGCCCGAAGAACCGCACCGCGGCGGGCATCACCTACGGCAGCGGCTGCTATTACTGGACGGAGTCACAGCGGCAGGGCTC
>R14__coassemble_1425_pt1 | contig 12086 bp, 9 predicted proteins | sample R14__metabat2_high_PE_020 | metagenome-assembled genome bin R14 | reverse complement strand
CGTTTCGTTATAATAAGCTTCAGGCCGGTGTGATGGAATGGCAGACGTGACGGACTCAAAATCCGTTGGGCTAATCACCCGTGTGGGTTCGAGTCCCACCACCGGCACCAGATGACGCGTCCGCAGGCGAAAGCTTCCGGGCGCTTTTTTGATCAAAGGCTGACCGCCGGGGCGGTTCCCTGCGGGAAACCCTTTTCAGAGGACAAACAGAAAGAAGCGGTCGGATGGACTACGAGGGCAGCTATGCTTCTCCGCTGGGGCGGATCATCCTGGGCAGTGACGGCGAAGCACTGACGGGCCTCTGGTTTGAAGGCCAGAAGTATGAGAGAAGCACCCTGAAAGACGCGGTGATCCGGGAAGACCTCCCGGTGTTTGCGCAGGCACGGTGCTGGCTGGACGTCTATTTTTCCGGGCGGGATCCGGGCTTCTGTCCGCCGCTGCGCTATGGCAAAACGGCGTTCAGCCGCCTTGTTCAGGCGCTGCTGCTGGAGATTCCCTTCGGAGAGACGTCCACCTACGGAGCGCTGGCTGCAGAGGCGGCGCGGAGGCTTGGAACGGAAACGATGTCCGCTCAGGCCGTGGGCGGGGCGGTCGGGCATAATCCGATCAGCCTCATCATTCCCTGTCACCGGGTGCTGGGCGCGGACGGCAGCCTCACCGGCTACGCCGGGGGGCTTGAGCGCAAAATGTGGCTGCTGAAGCATGAGCACGCCCGCTGTATTTAAAGGAACAAAAACGCAGAAAAAGAAAAAGCCGGACTCGCCGGCTGCGGAGGAAATATGATCAGAAAAATCGTGCATGACCAGATGCTGCTGCGCATGCCGTCCGAACCGGCGACCAAAGCCGATCTGCCCATCGGGGAAGACCTCAAGGATACGCTGGAGGAAAATCTGGGCAGCTGTGTCGGCATGGCGGCGAACATGATTGGCGAGCGCAAGCGCATCATCGTCATCGCAAGCGGCTACGCCCGCTTCGTCATGTATAACCCGGTCATCACCGCGAAAAAGGATCCCTTTGAGGCGGAGGAGGGCTGTCTCTCCCTGCCGGGCACGCGGAAAACGATACGCTATAAGGAGATCACCGTACAGTATCAGGACGAGCGCTTCGTCAAACATACAGGCGTGTATCGCAGCTGGACCGCACAGATCATCCAGCATGAGATCGATCACTGCAACGGCATCCTGATCTGATTCCAACCTGAATCACAGGGTTTTCATTCGGATCCGGAAGCGCGTCCGCCGGCATCAGACCGGGTAGTCCTCCGCGGAGAGGTGCGCAAATTCCCGGACTTTGTACCAGGCGACCGTGTAGCCGGCGCCGTGTGCGCAGAAGACGGAATCCGGCGTGTCGTCCGCAAGCGGATCATAGGCGGCTTCGGCGACGACCCGCTCCTGCTCCGCCGGATCGCAGGGTGCATAGCGGGACAGCGTGAGCGAGAGGCTGCCGAGGCCGCGGGTCAGCGCAGGGAAGTCCTCCTGCCAGGGGATGAAACGGGCGAGCGGAATTTCGCCGGAGAGGCGGATGCTGCCGCTGAGAATCTCCGGCGGATCGAGCACCGCCTGAAGACGGGAGAGCGAGGCGGTGACCCTGCCCTGCTGATCCTCTGGGATCCGGATCTCAAAGCGGCAGACCGGCTCCAGCAGAACGCTCTGCGCCTGCATGAGCGCATTGCGGACGGCCCGGCCGACCGCCTGACGGAAGTCACCGCCCTCCGTGTGTTTGAGATGTGCGCGCCCGCAGAGCAGCTGCACCGTGACGTCCGTCAGCGGGGCGCCGGTGAGGACGCCCTTATGTTCCCGCTCGAAGATATGGGTCTCAATCAGCCGCTGCCAGTTCAGGGTAAGGTCGTTTACGCTGGCGAGGCTTTCAAAGTGAATGCCGCTGCCCGGGGCACCGGGAAGCAGGCGGAGATGTACCTCCGCATAGTGCCGGAGGGGTTCATAGTGGCCGATGCCGATGACGGGCGCGGCCACTGTTTCTTTATAAAGGACCCGCGCGGGGCCGAAGGAAAGCGCCAGGCCGAAACGATCCTGTGCCAGCCGGCGAATGACTTCCAGCTGCAGTTTCCCGGCGGCACGCAGGAAGAGGCGGCTGCCGCGCGCCTGCACGGACAGCGTGGGATCCTCGTCCTCCAGAATGCGCAGCTTTTCCAGCACGCGGAAGGCAGGCACGGCCTTTTCATCGAAGAGGACATCGCTCTCCAGCATGGGTGTGGCCCGGGGCTCGTCCCGTTCGCCGCCGATGCGATCCCCGGGGCGCAGCGCGGCAAAGCCCGGCAGCGCGATGAGGTCACCCGCGGCGGCTGCGGAAAGCGGAAGGCGCTTTGCGCCGTGCAGGGCATAAATGGCGTTCACCTTTTCCCCCGTTCCGGGCAGCTCCTGCTTTGGGGCGAGGCTGCCGGAGAGCAGCTTCAGGCAGCAGAGGCGCTGACCGTCCTCATGCAGGACGCGATAACAGACCGCCTGCAGCGGCTTTGTCTGCCCGGCTTCGTAATCCGTCTCCGTCAGGGTGAGGAGCAGATGGGCGAATTCCCGGATCCCTTCATTTTTAAGCGCGGATCCGGCAAAAACCGGAAATGCCTGTCTCTGCCGGATCTCCCGCCGCAGGGCGGGCAGCCATGCGCCTGCGTCGGCCTCCCCCGACAGCCAGGCCTCCAGCAGGGCATCATCCCGGGAGGCGATCTCTTCCTGCAGCGCCTCATCCGGAGCCTCCGGCTGAAAGTGCCGCAGATCCAGCATGGCGGGATCCAGCCGGCTGCGCAGCTCTGCAAGGGTACGATCCGGGTCGGCTGCGGTGAGATCCGTCTTGTTCAGAAAGAGAAAAACGGGGATGTTCCGCTTCTTCAACAGCTCCCACAGGGTGAGTGTGTGGCTCTGGACGCCTTCGGCACAGGAGACGATGAGAACGGCATAATCCATGGCGAGCATGGCGCGCTCCGCTTCGGAGACGAAATCCGGGTGCCCGGGGGTGTCCACCCAGTACAGCACGTCCCCTCCGGAAGAGATGACCGCCTGGTCGGAGAAGACGGTGATGCCGCGCTCCCGCTCCAGCGGATGATAGTCCAGCAGGGTGTCTCCGTGATCCACGCGTCCCGCGCTGCGCAGGGCGCCCAGGGCGAGGAGCAGCTGCTCCGAAAAGGTGGTCTTGCCCGCGTCCACGTGGGCGAGGATGCCGACTGTTGTGCGCATGATTGCCTCCGGATCCGTTTTTGGAATACCCTGATTATAGCACGGGAAACGCCGACAGCGCCACAGGCGGATGAAATCCGTACAGACGGGGTTCCTTCCGCCCCGGGCAGGCGGAACGGCAGCTTTTTTCAGGGGATGAGGCGGGGAAACCTTCCGCGGGCTTGCAAAAGCTTATCATTTGCATTATAATTCTGTCGCTAATGTTTTGTACGGGGAAACCCGATCAAATAAAGCCGACCGGGCTGACCTCCGTTCGGCACGAAACCATTTGCATCAGATTGAAAATGAACGCGCAGGTGCGCGCTTTTTGTGTGCGCCTGCTTTTTTGAAACAGAAAGGAAAACTGAATGTCCGAAGAAGAAAAGAAAAATGGAGGGCGCGAGGCCTCCGGCAATCCGAAAACCGGTGATGCCGGCACGGCAAAGCCCCGCACCCGTGTCCGTCGCTTTGCCCCGCGGAAGTCTTCCGCAAACGCAAACACCATGCAGGCGACGCCGCTGATCGGCACCGCCGCGGAACAGGCACAGCAGGAAGCCGCGCCGCGCACGGAGCGCAAGCCGGCGCAGCGCCGTCCGCGCAAGAACACGGAAGAGGCATCCCAGCAGCCGGTGAAGACGCGCCAGCCGCGCAAAACCTCCGCACGGAAGCCGGCGGCAGAAAGCGCGAAGCCCGCAAATCCGCAGGAGACAAAGCAGGCTGCCGCGGAGCGCAGGAAGCCATCCCAGAACCGCACCGACAAGCCGCGTGAGGCCGCCCGGCAGCAGAGCGCTGTCCGGAATACGCCGGCACGCAGCCCGATGACGCGCATCGCAAATACGCAGCGTCCGGCCGCCATGCGCCGGAAGATCACGGCGCCGGCACCCGCTCCGCAGTCCGCGGAGGAGGGCAGCCCGATGATCAGCCAGAGCCTCACCTGGGTCGGCAAGAAGCCGCCTGTCATGAGCAGCCACGCGGGTGAGCATGTCCCGCGCAACACCCTGCGCGTCATTCCGCTGGGCGGCATGTGTGAGATCGGCAAGAACATGACCGCCTACGAATACGGCAGCGACATCATCATCGTGGACTGCGGTCAGGTGTTCCCGGACGAAACCATGCCGGGCGTCGACACCGTCATCCCGGATTTCACCTATGTCGTGCAGAACAGGGATCGCGTCCGCGGCATCTTCATCACGCACGGCCACGAGGATCACATCGGCGGCCTGCCCTTCCTGATGCAGGAACTGAAGGCGCCGCTGTATGCCGGCCGCATGACCATCGAGCTCCTGAAATACAAGCTGGACGACCGCGTCTCCGGCCTGGCCCGCAGCTGCGAGCTGAACGTCGTGCCGGACGGAGGCGTCATCAAGGCCGGCTGCTTCTCTGTGGAGTTCATCCATGTGAACCACTCCATCGCCGATGCCTTCATGTTTGCCATCCGCACGCCGGTCGGCACCATCATGCATTCCGGCGACTTCAAGATCGACTATACGCCGATCAACGGCGAGATCATGGATCTGCAGCGCATCGCGCAGATCGGCCGGGAAGGCGTCCTCCTCTTTGTCTGTGAATCCACCAACATCGAGGTGCCGGGCTTCACAAAGTCCGAGCGCCATGTGGGCGACACGCTGGCCACCATGTTTGAGGGGGCGCAGGGCCGCATCTTTGTCGCGACCTTCTCCTCCAATATTTCCCGCCTGCAGCAGATCTTCACGGCGGCGGAGCGCCATGGCCGCAAGGTCGCGCTGTGCGGCAGGAGCATGCTGAATGTCTTCAACGCCGCGAACAACCTCGGCTACATCCAGATGAAGCCGGATACGCTGATCGACATCTCGGAGGTGGATCAGCTGGCGCCAGAGCAGGTCGTGATCATCTCCACCGGATCCCAGGGTGAGCCGATGAGCGCCCTGACCCGGATTGCCTTCTCCAATCACCGTCAGGTGGAGATCGTGCCGGGCGACACCGTCATCATCTCCGCGACCCCGATCCCGGGCAATGAGAAGCCAATCTACAAGGTCATCAACGAGTTGTACCGCCGCGGCGCAAAGGTCTATTACTCCGCGCTGGCGGACGTCCATGTTTCCGGCCATGCCTCCCGTGAGGAGCTGAAGCTGGTGCACGAGCTGGTGCGCCCGAAGTACTTTATCCCGGCGCACGGCGAGACCCGCATGCTCTATCAGCACGCGGAGATGGCGCACAGCCTCGGCACGCCGTATGAAAATATCTTCATTCTCGCGAACGGCGACATCTTCGAGATCGGCAGGAACGGCGCGAAGGTCACCGGCTTCACGAACGGCGAGGCGGTGCTCATCGACGGCAACGTCTCCGGTGAGGTCGACAACGCCGTTCTGCAGGAACGCAAGATGCTGAGCGACGACGGCATCATCAGCGTCTCCATCGCCATCCGCAGCCGCACGGGCGAGCTCATGGCGCCGCCGGCCGTGAAGGCGATGGGCTTCCTCTATGAGAGTGAGCGGGAGAAGATCGAGTCCGGCGCGCAGCGCTTCCTGCAGGAGGCCGCGGAGCGCACGATTTCCGGCGGGCACAGGATCCGCGAGGCGGTCGAGAATGGTCAGCTGAGCGCGCAGCTGCGCTCCTTCCTGTTCTCCCGCACGAAGCGCCGCCCGGTGGCGCTCATCAGCCTCATCGAAATCGATTAAACCTGACAGAAGCAAGGATTAAGGCAATGGAAGAAAACGCAACGGTTTCCGAAAATACGTCCGGCCTCTGCCGGGTTCATGTCATCAACGGCCGCCAGAAGAAGCTGCTGGCGGGTCATCCCTGGGTTTACGGCAACGAGATCGAGCGCGTCGAGGGTGAGCCGGAGAACGGCAGCCTTGTCGAGGTCGTCGATTACCGCGGCCGCTATGTCGGCACGGGCGCCTATAACGCCAACAGCCTGCTGACCGTCCGCCTGCTGACTCAGGGTCATGAGACCATTGACGATGCGCTCATCGCGGATCGCGTGCGCACCGCGTGCGCCCTGCGCCGCTATGTGCTGGAGCGCCCGGGAACGGACTGCTGCCGCCTCATTTACGGCGAGGCGGATCGTCTGCCCGGCGTGATCGCGGATCGCTTCGGCGGCGTGATCGTGCTGCAGGTGCTGGCGATGGCGCTGGAGCGCTTTACGCAGGTGATCGCGGACACGCTCATTGCGTGCGAAAAGCCGGACTGCCTCCTGCTGTCCAATGACGACCAGATCCGCCGCAAGGAGGGCATGGAGTGCTTCAGCAGGGTGCTTTACGGCGCCATGCCGGAGGAAGTCATCGTGCACGAGAACGGCATCGCGATCTCCTATGACCTGCTGGGCGGCCAGAAGACCGGCGGTTTCCTCGATCAGAAGGACAACCATCTCTTCGTGCGTCAGTTCTGCAGGGATGCGCGCGTGCTGGACTGCTTTTCCTATGCGGGCGGCTTCGCGCTGAACGCGGCGGCTGCCGGCGCGAAGGAAGTCACCGCGGTCGACATCAGCGAAGGCGCCGTGGCGCTCATCCGCCGCAACGCGGAGCTGAACCACGCCCGGATCGACGCTGTCTGTGCGAACTGCTTTGATTTCCTGCGTGAGAAGGTTCGCGAAAAGGCGCAGTACGACGTGATCGTTCTGGATCCGCCGGCCTTCACGAAGGCGAAGGCGAACATGGCGTCCGCCTGCCGCGGCTATAAGGAGATCGCGCTGTCCGCCATGCGTCTGCTGCCGAAGGGCGGCATCCTGGCGACGCACTCCTGTTCCTATCATATGCCGGAGGAGACCTTCGTGAACACCGTCGTCTCCGCCGCGCAGGATCTGCACAGACGGGTACAGATCCTCACGCTCCGCCGTCAGGATATGGACCATCCCGTGCTTGCCGGCTATCCGGAGAGCCACTATCTGAAGAGCCTCTGGCTCCGGATGATAGACTGACCCCTTTTTCGGAGAGCTCCGAAGATTTACCCATCAGAAATTTTCTTGGTGTGCTCCCGAAGGATTCCAAAGGGCGGCCGGAAAGTCCTTTGGTGTGCCCGCAGGCAACAGCAGCCTGCTCCAGACCTGGACAGAATAAAAAGAGATTATATTCAGTCCTGTCTTCCTCCGGGAGGGCAGGGCTGTATTCATTGAAAAGGGGAAAGATAACGTGGAGACAGTCATGTGGATTTTTTACGCGCTGACGATCGCTGTCCTGTTCCTGTGTCTCCGGACAAAGACGCGGGAGCGCCTGCTCGCCATGCCCCGGATCGCAGCGGCGGAGAGCAGCCTGTCCCGGCTGACCGCGTGGCTGGCGGCACATGAGAAGCTGTGCTTCCTGTTCATTTTTGCGGCGGGCATCGCGGTGCGCACCTGGAAATTCGGCATTCTCCCGCTGGGACAGAATCAGGACGGCACGATGGGCGGCGTGGAGGCCTGGTGCCTCCTCAAGAATGGCGTGGATCACTGGGGACATTCCTGGCCTACCTATTTTGAGGCCTGGGGCGTCGCGCAGATGTCCGTTCTGTATTCCCTCATCATGATCCCCTTTGTCATGGTGCTTGGGCTTACGAAGCTGGCGCTGCGTCTGCCGATGCTGATCATCAGCCTCGTTTCGCTGCTGCTCATCTGGGATCTGGCGAGGCGGGCCATGGGCCGCGGATATGCGCTGCTGGCGCTTCTGCTGGCGGCGGTGAACCCCTGGCAGATCCTGCAGAGCCGATGGGCGATCGACTGCAACCTCATGCCCCATGTGCTGCTGCTGGCGTTCTGGCTGCTCTGGCTTGGAAAGGATCGGCGCTGGGCGCTGTATCTCAGCATGGTGGCTTTCGGGCTCACAACCTATTCTTACGGCACGGCGGTGCTCATTGTGCCGGAGATCCTGCTGCTTGCGGCGGTGCTCTATGCGATCCGCGGGTGGGTGAAGCCGCTGGACGTCGTCGTCTGCGTCCTCCTCTTTGTGATGGTCTCCGGGCCGTATCTCCTGACGCTGGCGATCCAGACCTTCGACTGGGACACGCTTGTGATCGGCCCCTTCACCCTGCCCCGCTTCACGACGACGCAGCGCGCCACGGATATCGCCCTCTTTGCGGACAATCCCTATGAGCGCATCATTACAAACATCACCTCATTTCTGGAGCAGTTCATGCTGAACAGGCACGGTGAGGAATACAACGCGATCTCCTGGGCAAATACGCTGTACCCCTTCATGACGCCGGTCTGGCTGTGCGGTCTGTATCTCTGGTGGCGCAGTGCGCGGCGGGCCTGCCGGAACGGAAAACAGGAAACCAACGGGGAGGAAATCCTCTTCCGCCTCCTGCTGTTCTGGCTGATCGGCAGCACGGTGAACGGCATGATGATTTCCGGCATGGTGAACCGGCAGAATACCGTGTTCTATCCGCTGATATTCGTCTCTGCCTATGGCATCCTTGAGGCGGGAAAGCGGATGCGCACCGCCGGAGCGGCGCTCACGGTGATGCTGTGCATCGCCTTCGGGGGACTGGTGAACACCTACTTCTTCGACGAGCGCTATCAAAACAGCGTCGGACAGACCTTCCACGACGGCTATCAGGAGGCGCTCTCCGCCACGAAGGACTGGGATTATGACCATTATTACATTCTGGACGGGAGTGCGGCTGCCCTGACCCAGCTGATGTTTGCCCATGGCCTCGACTATGCGGAAATTTCAGAGGAAAGGGATCTCCCGGATCGCGAGGGGAATCCTTCCGGCTGGTATTTTACCGACCGGTATATCTTCGTCTCCGGAAAACCGGATCTGAATCCGACGGACTGCGCGGTTTACATCTTCCCGAAAGAAAAGGCAAAATATTTCAACACGGACGAGTACCAGATCACGGAGTACGGGCTGTATTGCGCAGCCTATCCGCGCTACTGGCTGTAAGGAGGGGATTGCTATGCCGATGACGAGACCGGATCTCCTCTCCTGGCTGCTTGCGGCGGTCGCTGCCGCTGCGCTCCTGTGGGCAGATCGTTTCCCGGACAAAATCCAAAAAGAGATTTCCCCGAAGACGCACAGGGGGCTGTGCATCCTCTTTGCGGCTGCCGGCTGTGTGCTGCGCCTGTGGAATCTTTCCGGGCTCCCGGCGGGGCTCACCGCGGAGGAAGCGCTGACGGGCGTTCAGGCGAAGGCCCTCTGGCAGACAGGCGGCTTTTTCGGTGTGGGCGGGCTCACAACCCAGCTGCCGCAGTGGACGGGCGAGTCCGCCGGCCCCATGCTGGCGGCCCTGACGGCGCCGTTCGCGGGCCTCTTCGGGCTGAACGCACTCGCCGTGCGGCTGCCGCTGGCGCTGCTCTCCTGCTGCGCGATTCCAGCGGCATACGGCATCGGAAAGCGGCTGGCCGGGGAGCGCGGCGCCCGCTGGATGCTGGCCATTTATGCGCTCTGCCCGTTCTTTGTCCTGACGGCGAGATTTACGGCGGCGGCTTCCCTGTCCTTTGCCTTGCTGCCCATCGCCCTGTATTTTGCGCTTCGAGCGCTGGAGAGCAATGGCTTTCTGGCAGCCGCCTGCGCTGTGCTGGTGATGCTCTGCTATACGCAGGATCTGTATTTCTTTCTGTCCCCGGCGCTGATCCTCGTGCTCTGCCTTGGCGTGCTTTGGCACAGAAAAGGGAAAGGGAGCCCTGCCGCGATCCTGACCGGCCTCCTTGCGCTGACCCTCTGTGTTCCGGGCATGCTGACGGTCTATGCCTGCCGGGAGGGCGGAGAAGACATCCGCGTGCTCGGCGTCCTGTGCCCGCATCTTTCGTCCTTTGACAAGTCGGCGAATCTCTTTGCCCGGCTTGCGATTTCCTGGCGCCCGGCGCTTTCGCTCTGGCACAAGCTCTGGTATGTGCTCTGCGGCGGCTTTTTCCAGGATGTGATGCACCAGAACATCGCGGGGAGCTTCTTCTTTCCGGACGGGATGACGCCGCTGAACCTCTTCAGCGTGCCGCTTGCCGCGGCGGGTGCCCTTTTTCTGCTCACGCGGTGCCTACAGAAAAAAAAGCCGACGGCCGCTGCCCGGCTGATGCTGGGACTGGGTGCGTCGACCCTCGCGGCGGAGCTGTTCTTCGGCAGCGTCGGTCTGCAGGAAGTGACCGGAACGACCAGCGTCTGGGATCATGCGCAGCTGTTCCCGTTCACGGCGCTCCTCATGCTGGCCATCCTCGTACATGTGGAAGAAAGGAGCCGGAGGTGCGCGCTCTGCCTGACGGCGGCCTTTCTTATCGGCGGCGTCACGACGGGCGCCTGGCTTTTCGGCGGAGGCTATGCCAAAGGTGCCAACATCTGCTTTGCGGACTTTGAGCAGGCGGTCGCGCAGGCCTCTTCCATCCGGGAAAAGAGCGGCTCGAAGCTGCTGGTGACGGCCGGCATCTATCCGCATACGGAGCCGGAGGCGGCGGCGAAGATCATGCTTCTGTATGCCGCCGACGCGGATATGAAGACTGCCGCCCAAAGCCCGGATGCCTATGGTGAAATTGCCTTTGTGGACGGGGAGGATGCGGATCCACATACGATTTATGTGCTGACCCGGAAGGAGATCATCGGTCTCAACTGGAGCGAAGACGATTTTGACACGCAGGAATTCGGGCGCTATACCGTTCTCATCCCAAAGCCTGCAGCAAATGCTGCGCAGGAAAGCCCCTGACGCTCCGCGGAGCAGGGCTCTTGATATGTAAACCTTGTATGACAGGAGGTACTTTTATGCTGAAGGAACTTGTGACGAAAAACCGCAGCTATCGCGGCTATGATCTGTCCCGGAAGGTGACGGAGGAAGAACTGCGCTCCCTTGTGGAGCTGACCCGGGCGGTGCCTTCCGGCGGCAATCTGCAGCCGCTGTGCTATCGTCTTGTGACCGATCCGGAGGAAGCGGCGAAGGTCTGCGCAAATGTGCGGTTCGGGGCTGCGCTGCCGGAGCTGCATCTGCCCTTTCCGGGGACGGAGCCCGGCGCGTTCATCCTGATCTGTGTGAACACGGCGCTCGGAAAGAATCCGGCGGCCTGCGGCATCGATGTGGGCATCGCAGCGCAGACCATGCTGCTTGCGGCGGTCGAAATGGGTCTCGGCGGCCTCATGATCGGCAACTTCAAACGGTCTGAAACAGCGCAGCTGCTGGATCTGCCGCAGCATGCGGAGCCGATGCTTCTGCTGGCCATCGGCAAGCCGGCGGAGACGATCGTGCTGGAAGACGCTGTTCCGGGAAAGCGCATTGATTATTACCGGGATGAAAAGGGCGTGCATCACGTGCCCAAGCGCCCCCTGAAGGATATTCTTCTCTGACCCAAAGCACTGGCGGATGCGCCGGAAGCGGAAAAAAGAGGCCTGAAAGGCCGCAAAAGTCCGGTTTTTGCCCGTGAATCGGGCTTGCCAAGCCTGTGAAACCATGTTATAATATCCATTTGTGAACGGGCGTTCCGCTGTCGGCAAGGCCGCACATGAACGTCTAGTTGAAAGGAGAAATTTCCCCATGAGCGAAATCATTCGTGCGATCGAGAGCGAGCAGCTCAAGAAGGATCTTCCGTCTTTCCGCGTTGGTGATACCCTTCGCGTTCAGGTGAAGATCGTTGAAGGCGACCACGAGCGTCTGCAGGCGTTCGAGGGCGTTGTCATTGCAAAGCGTAACGGTGGAATCCGCGAGACCTTCACCATGCGCCGTGTTTCCTACGGCATCGGTGTGGAGCGTACCTTCCCGCTGCATTCCCCGCGTCTGGCGTCGATTACTGTGCTTCGCCGCGGCAAGGTCCGTCGTGCAAAGCTGTACTATCTGCGTGGTCTCTCCGGCAAAGCCGCGAAGATCAAGGATATGTAATCTTTGTAATCAGCTGTCAGAGGGCTGCCGCCGTGTGCGGTCAGCCCTTTTTCTTTTATACAGGTTAAATTTATTCTTTTCGTCTATCCTATATAGCAGCCCGACGGAGAGGTTCCCCCGAAGGACGTTTATCATTCCAGATGACCGCGGTTTTCGCGGATGAAACGTTGA
>R14__coassemble_1374_pt1 | contig 12351 bp, 12 predicted proteins | sample R14__metabat2_high_PE_020 | metagenome-assembled genome bin R14 | reverse complement strand
ACCGGGTGAGTGGAAATTGTTACATTGGGGGTGGCTCTTAACTAAATGGCATTGCTGTACCGTCTGAGTATACCACATGTTCGTCAAAATTGCTATTACCTCAAATTTGCAGCGGTTAATTGTTTCAGTCATTTTTATGAAGTTTGATTTTCACCCGACAGTTCTTTCGAAATTTTTCTCCTTGGCTCTTTCCTGATTGATCCTTTCAATCTCCTCCTCGATCAGAGTGCCAAGCGTCTTGCTGTCGATTTCATAATTTTCTTCCTGCTGGGCAGCTACCGACTTGTCAGCGAATTCATCGAACACTTTCTTCTTCTGCGCCAGTACCCTCATGATCTTCTCATCAATCGTGCCCTCACAGAGCAGCCGGTGGACATAAACCGTTCTGGTCTGCCCCATGCGGTACGCTCTGGATATAGCCTGGTTCTCAATCGACGGCTTCAGCTGCGGCTCGCACATGATTATGACATTCGCCGCCTGAATATTCAAACCGGTACCGCCGGCCTGGATCTGGGCGGGTAGCACAGTACCTGCCTACGCAGATTCAAAGCTGTCGATAATCCGCTGACGTTCCTCGCCCGGCACAGATCCGCCGATGGGCTTGGTGCAGTGCAGTTCTGTCAGTGAGCAGATCTTTCGGATCGTTTCCTTGAAGTAGGAGAACACGATGACCTTATAGTTGTTTGCCTTTGCCTCCTCCACCAGTTCGATCAGACGTTTTGTTTTGGAAGACTCGCTGTCTGTATTCCACGAGACCCGCCTGGCCTCCATGTACTGCTTTGCCAGCACAGTATCCTCGTAGTGTTCCTCTTCCTGTGGGAAGAGCGTGCACCACTATTCCTTCTCGATCAGTTCAGGCAATTCCTTCAGCACCTGCTCACGTTTCCTGCGATAGTAAACCGGTGCAACCGCATCTCTGAAAATCGGTGCGGAGGATAGCTGTGTCATCGATTCGACCTTATGCGCGACCTCCGGCTGCAGATAGCGGATGAGCTATACCATTTCCTACGGCTTATTTTCCAGCGCCGTGCCGGTCATAAACAATACACGTTCTGTTTTCCGAGTCAGCTACCTGAGGTTCTGGGACCTCTGGGCGTCCGGATTCTTGACATAATGTGCTTCATCCACAACAAGCAAAGCAGGAGCGAATCCCGCTTTGGATCTGATCATCTGTATAACCAGCCCTGTCGTTTCAAATGTTGTGACAGCCGCTCCGCCGATCTGAAGCCACTCTTTAAGCATTTGTTTCTTATTGTTGCCATGCACCTTAATGGCACGCAGACGACTTCTTGCCTGGATCTACCTGCACCAGTTCGTCACCACGCTGGCCGGACAGACTACCAGAAAATGAGTGGCGCCGGTGTTGCGAAGCGACACCATCGTCGCAATCGCCTGCACGGTTTTGCCGAGGCCCATCTCGTCTCCCAGAAGCACGCGCTATTGATGGAGTATGTACTTAACACCCCATTCCTGATAATGCCTCAGCTTGCATGTCAGGCCATCCGGGAACAGGCACTGGTCTTCTATGCCCTTGGCCAGCTCCTATGGCAAACCATACATGGAATCTTCCGGGGCAAAAAGCTCCGGAACAAGCTCTTCGAGAAGCGCATAGTAGTCCGCCGAGTGGAGTTCAAAGTCATGCCAGATTTCACTCTCTTTGGCTTTGTTGATCTGAGCGAACTCAGCCTGCAAATCACCATACCGCTGCTCCATCATGGTGCAATCATCTGTCAGCGTATGATAGCATCTGATGATATGTTCTCTTTGACTGCGCGGCATGAATATCCACGGGACACCGTTGCCGACCTTTCTCAAAGCGGCGATCCTATCGTCGGCAGAGTTTCCTACAATGTCCTTGACCTTTTCCCTGATAGCCGGATATTTCAGATATTTGTACAGCAAACACAGGACTTTTGTCGCCAAAGGATTTCGGTCGTCGGTGTTAATGCGTATTTTGACCTGTGCCCTGATGCTTTCCGCGAATTGATCCACTGTATGTTTTACTTCGTTTGCTGTATACGCGCTTATTCCTTGGACAAGGCAGATATGCGCAGCTGAATCCTGATATATATCCGCATAGTTATTGTATCCGAAATCACGAAGTGCCTTGACTCTGATGCCATTCTTTCCGCGGTTCAATTGCTCCGTTGGAATGCCGCGCAGCGTATCAATAACGGCAGGCTACACAAGCTGATGTACTGCCTTGACAATCGTTTCCTTGTCCGGCTCCAGTTTTCCATTGAGCTTCTCCGCTTTTGCGTGAATTGAGGCATTCCTTGCGCAAACTGCCGCAAATATAGGAAGTTGCAAACCTTCCTTAAACATATCCGGTACAGCTTCAATCAAAAGCTTTTCCAGCTATGGAAGCATCGGAATAACATTTTCCCACAACTGCCTGTTATTTTCCGCGATCTGCTGTGCCTTCTTGTTGCTTCGCTCCGCATTTTGCAGTGCCTGTAAGCTCTGATTGCCATGTTCGCTGACACTGACATAGTCTTTGTATAAAGGCATCTGTTCCTACTTCGGTAAATAAAACCAGTGAATCGCAGAACTGTCGCATTTGAGTATCCGAACAAGACTCTATGCCAGCGACTCATCGCCCGGGGAAGATTTTCTGATGCTCAATGCTGATTTTTGATATTCGCCGTACAGATAGAACCGACTCAGCAGAGGCATGATTCGATCCACTCTGATGAGTTCCGCTTCCCTGCGTGATACCCTGTCCTGGACATAGGCAGTTAAAGACGCTATCTGCCCATCCGAAGCCGCGTTCTGAATCTCTGTCAGCATTTTCCCCGGAGCAGACAGAATGTCATTAATTTGATTTACCTGCTTCTCATGCTGGTGCTTTAATTCTTCAACGACCTTGATCGGTTGATCTGCATTCCAGAAGTGGGTATTGTTGCAGGCAACCGCATCACGAAAAAGTGCTTTGGATCCTTGGAATTTTTCCCACAGCCGGGGATTGCTCCCGTTCTCCCTGGCCTGCGATATTGCCAAGATCCGCTTTACCTGTTTCTAAATCGCCGGACATATTCTTTGCGACAACTGCGTATATAAATCCAGTGCCTTCGCCCGCTCATCTGCATCCGCAAACAGCATTCGTAAATCAGTGGATATTGGTGTCAACTGTTCAAACAGTTTGGAAACAGTTGAGTTATAGTACCCAACAATTTCATTCGCTTTTCGCGACAGCGCAATCATTTTCATATAATCAACGCAGCTACTGAGCAATTGACCGATTCGTTCATCTGTCGCTGATATATCCTGCTTGCCGCTGAAGTAAGCGCTGGCATATCTTGAAAAATCTCCATGTTCCAGAAGGCTTTGCGAAATCTCGCGGATGGATTTCTGAGCGTTTGATAGGCCTTTATTCAAGTCCTGGAGCAAATTCAGATTATTAACAAAGTCATTCTGCAAAGTTATAATCTACTGCACTTGCTTATCATTAATCGTTTCAATAAAATCTCCAAGCTGTCGACTGTAGCTGTTCTTGTTCTTTTGAAAATCAGTCCATGCTTCTTCCGTCGTGCGCTTCTGGTGAAGTATACTCTCCGCTTTTTCGCGAAGGCCGGCAGCTTTTTCACTGAAAGATTTTAAATCAGCATGATCGGCATACTAACAGGCAGTCATGACTTTAGCTTTGTCGGTGCCACCCCAAAAAAGTCTCTGAATACCACCCTCATAGGATGACAAATCCTGCCTGCACTTAAGAAAGCGAGTGTTGTATTCATCATAAAGTAACTTGAATTTTTCGTATAGCTTTCGGATCTGCATAACACGCCAGATATCGGTAAATAGATCCCCGATTTTGTTCCTGCATTCTTCGCCGGGCTTTTCATCCTGTAGCATAGCTTGTGTGTATGCGTGAATGATCCCGCGTTTTTGTAATTGTTCAAAAGACTCTGTAATTTTGTTCTTTAGAAACTACAGTGCCCTGGAGGCAGCCATCACATCTTCGTAAGAGTCCTATAATTGTGTGCGGAGCGCCAATATTTCTTGCTTAGAGTATGTCCTTGCCATTGGCATATCACCTCACTTCAATCTTCTTTATCGGCAATCACCATTGTCTGTTCATATGGCCACGTTTCTCAGTAAGCACATCGATTGCTTGCACAAGATCAGCATATTGTCCTTGCATCTGTTTGTATTTCTATTCCGACTCTTGTCTCAAAGCCCGTTCGGTTTCCAGTTCTTTCTCCAATTGCTGAGCTTTCTTACTAAGGTCGGATATATACCTCAGGACTGTTTCTACCTTGCTCATTCTTTGCTCTTCTTGATTATATTCGTGTCGGTTGACCTCTTTCGGCGGCTATATTTTCTCCGTCCCGGCTACAGGATTCTGATCTGCTTTTTCCAATCTGTCTGAAATTTCAGTTAGCTGATCTTGATCCTGCTGTAAGTTATTGTCATCGTCGGTAAAAGCATCAACAACATCATCCTGTTTCTCAGCCTTGATGCTATATTCACCTGATTCAAAATCAATGTCAAAGAGATCCCATACACGATTATAGAAGTCATTCATCATCGTGCTCGGAGCAGATGAATCAGTATTGATCTTTGTCCGTTGATCAGCACTTATTCCGGACTTCTCGATAGCCGCCGATACAGCGACATCCATAACAGCCTTCATCTGTTCCGCATCGCTCCTCCTCACTTGGAACGACACAAACTTGTTTTCATCGGTAAACCGCAACTCAATCGTAGTAGTATTCTGCTATGACGGATTTGCTTCAGATATGAATATGCGCAGGGCGCATATATCAAACTTGTAGGAGGACGCTTCACCATTGTATTTGAACTCATAATGGTCCTGGTAGATTTCCAGTTTCCCCTGTAATGTCAGGTTTGCAGACTTATAAACTGCCTCGCATGAATACAGCACGAGCATCCTCCTTCCTTGAGAATTAGAGGTGTGGATCTATTTTTAGTAGTATTCTTTCTAGCGCCCATTGAGAAGCATTTACCAATTCATAGTTTCTGTCTGGACGCGGGGTTTTACCGCCGTGGAACAGATTACATCTGATTTGGTAGATGGTGAAAACTAATGCTTCCATTCTGTCCTTACCAGAAGCTGAATAGTTCATGAAAGTTCTGTAGCGTTCTACTGCATCTCGATTCCTACCGTGCCAACGCATCAAGTCTCCATGTAGATAATCCTACCCATTTTTCGCGCCATAATTCTGTTCAAATACAGGAGAATCTCTGAACACAGCAAGTCTTGGATCCGTATCGAAATTGAAAAGAGTGGATAGCTCTTCGCCCTTCTTGTTCATAAAGTCCTTGATTTGCGACTGCTCGTTTCCTCCACATACACGAGAATAGTATCCATTAAAAGCAATCAAAAAAGATATAAATCGAAATGCGACCTCGGATGGTTCTGTTCCATCCTTTTCGCGCCCCATCTTGTACCAGTCCTTCGGGATATCAATGGCGTCATAAATCATATCGTAAGCCATTGGCGTGTCACCTCTATCTTTTAGTCACACCATTACCTTTCCAGCAAATACGTCGCCGCCTCATCGGCCACATGCACGATCCAGGCCAACGGAAACGCCTGGTACGCATTCGCGCTGTCCCTCGCCGCATCCCCGCCCGGCATCGCGCCCATATGGCAGTTGATCGCCGCGGCCTCATCCGTCTTCAGCTTCATAAACTGCTGCACCAGGAACACCGACTTGGATCCGTGCCCGCCAAAGACGTACTTCTCATCCACGGCATAGTACGGCACTTCCATCCATACACCATTGACCTTCTGGTTTCGTTTGTCTACCTTGTAGAAGTTGACCTTGCACAAATCATGGAACAGCGTAGCAATCAGCAGCGACTCATTGTCGAACGCCAGGTCGTACGCCGCTGCGGCCTTGACCGCCATCCGGTATACATCTAGGGAGTGCTCACACAGTCCGCCCGCATAAGCCCCGTGGAACCGAGTGCTTGCCGGTGCCGTAAAGAAGTCAGCCTTCTTGAGCCAGTCCAGCAGATTCTCTATCCCATCACGGTTAATGCCTTCTCGGCAGAGTGTAAGAAACTCCTGCTTCTGTGCCTCAAGGTCCAGTGCCATGGCTGCCGTCTCCCCTTTCTGCCTGTCGTATTTTGTTTATTATACACCCTTCCGCGCCCAACCGCAACAAAAAGCTCGCCCAATCATTCGCAGACCGGACGAGCCTATATTTGCCTTACCAGCTTCCTCACTTCTTCACTTGACCGTGTTTTGATTGTCTACGACAAGCTGCCAAAGCTATACACACCTTTCAGTTACTCTCTGCATTTGAGGCATGGATGTGCTTATAACATCAAATGCTTCCATGGTCCTGCTCCTTTTCATCCAACATTGCATCGAGGTAGGAAGGGTCGTTAATGATGCTTATCTCCTATATCCCGTTTTCCGCAGTCAGCCCAAAGACTTCGGTGATTTGTTCAAGCGCTTCCGGGCAATAGGCATCAGGATGCAGGTAAATTTTGGCCTGATAATGAGAAATCTCTACTCTCCCTCTCGGGTAATGGTTGAAGGGCAGCGAACCGCTTCCCATTGCATTCCATTCATCCTGATGGCTACGGATAGGCGGATGTTGAAAAAAACTTTCGCTGAAGCAGAGTGATCCATCGCTCAGGCATTTGGCCCTTCTGTACAGCAACTCCGCTCCCGTCCACCAAAAGATGCCTTTGCTGAGCATAATGGCTCCCCGCCAGCTGTTTTCATCCGGGCAATGCGCGGAGCATTTCCCCGTTGCAGGATCCAAAGGTGCTCCGCAATAGCTGCACAGATGCTTCCTTTTCCGGTATTCATAAAAGGCGCCAACCCCAACGATCGCCGTACCTGGGCAAACAACACGCTTCAGATTTTCACATGTCGAGAATGCCATCGGATCAATTTTCGCCATTCCCTGCGGAAGAATAACCTCTTCCAGCAGCTCGCAACCGGCGAAGGCGCGAAAGCCTATTGTTTTCAGGGTGGAAGGGAACACGATTTGCCGTACCTTGCACATGACGAACGCATTTGCCCGAATGTCAACCAGGCCCTCAGGCAGAATGATTTCGTCCGACTCCAATTGGGGATATTGACTGCGGCCGATGAATCGGGTCCCTGGCGGAAAGATCGCAGCTGTCATGCTTACTGCCTCCTTTGCTGCTCTTTTGCTCCTTGATTGAGCATACTATAAATACCATATTCGGTGGGTTAAAAAGAGGAAATTGCGGCAAACCGGACGGACAGATATGCAAAAGTGTTATTGTCATCTTGAAAATCCAATGAAAATCCCGTATCATAAAGACAAGCAAGGGAGGGGATTTCCATGCCGGGTCTTGCGCCGAAGAAAATGCTGATCCTGAACATTCTTGAAATTTTGAAGCGTCATACAGACGAAGATCATCCGCTAACCCAAAAACAAATCATGGATTACCTGGATCGGGATGATGGCATGGCCGTTGACCGGAAGGCAGTCAAGCGTAATCTTGCCGAATTGATGGACGCCGGGTATCCTGTGCGAACCGGCAGCGAAAGAACCCGTAGCAGGGTGGATACGGTTACCGGGGACACAGATGAAAATATCATGTATTCCGATTTTTACTATGAGCACGAATTTTCCAACGGCGAGCTTCGATTCCTGATCGACAGCCTGCTGTTTTCCAAAAGCATACCATCCGTTCAACGCAAACAGCTTATGAAAAAGCTGGAGGGACTCAGCAGCGAGCACTTTCACGCCCATGTGCGGCACATTCATTCTGCGCCCCGGAATCAACCGGAAAACAGGCAGCTTTTTTACACGATTGAGATTCTGGACGAAGCCATTTCCAAAGGCAAACAGGTAGAGCTGACCTGTTGCAGTTACGGAACAGACAAAAAGCTCCACCCCCATCCGGACAACGCAGGGAACATCAGCCGTCAGCTTGTCAACCCTTATCAGATCGTGGCAGCCAACGGGCGGTATTATCTTGTTTGCAATGTGGACAAGTACGACAATGTGGCCCATTACCGGGTCGACCGCATTGCGGATATATGTCTGATGAATACAGCGGCAAAGCCCAAAGATCAGGTGAAGGGGCTGGAGCATGGGCTGAATCTGCCGAAGCATATGGCGGAGCATCTGTATATGTTCCCCGGAGAAAGTGTGCGGGTAAAATTCCGTGCAAAGAAATATCTGCTGAATGACCTGATGGACTGGTTCGGCACGGACGCAGAGTTTTCAAGTGAAACCGAGAACACAGTGGATGTAAGCGTAACCGTCAATCAGATCGCCATGGAAATGTGGGCAATGCAGTATGCCCGGCATGTGGAAGTACTGGAACCAAATGAACTGAAGTTAAAGATGAAAGAGGATTTAAGCATCGCATACCGTTCTTATTGTAGTGATTGATATCACTTCATGAACAGTTTCCTTGATAAAGATAAAGGGGGCGACCGGTTAATGAAAAGAACATTGTTTGTGTATGCCATGACCTGCGATTCCAATTTTGCGCCGTGTATTCAGGAAGGATTGTTGACACTCGCCTGCTGCAAGGGTGGAAAAAATGGAGGCATGCGAAAAAGTGCCGGGGAACTGTATCGAAACCGCAAAGATCCGTCCGATGAAATTTGGATATTGGGTGTCTGCGGGAAAGGTCTGAAAAAATCAGCCGTGCTCAACGAAGAGGAAGATTATAATCCCGTGTTCATGGCCAGGATAACGAATGTGCTGACGATGAAAGCGTATTATACGGATGCAATGTATTCCGGCAGAGCGGATCATGGTGCATACACGGTTTGCAACGATACCTTAATGCCCATTAAGAAGGAATCTCTGAACCCGCACCGGGACGAAACAGATCCTGAACACGAAGCCATTATGAGGGATGTCAACGGGAAATATGTTTTGATATCAGATACTTTTGTTTATTTTGGAAAGAGCAACAGAGAAAATGCAAAAATGCTTCGCAGTCTCCTGCCGGGATACTTCTTTGATTCCGCAGCCGATAGCGGTACAAAGGCAGGAATCGATAAGCATTATCGCGGATATATTCGATATAACGATTTTGATACGGTTGACACCGGATGGTTAGACTTTCTTCAAAATCATATGAGAGATCCAATGCCGGGCAACGATCATCTCTCTGAAGAATTTATCCCGGATGATGACGATGACGAATCGGATTGTGTGCACATATCGTGCAAGAATTGAGGTTCATCCAAATGAAAATCATCTTATCCCGAAAAGGTTTTGACAGCGGATATGGAAAAAAGCCAAGTCCCATTCTCCCGGACGGGACCATGCTTTCACTGCCGATTCCCGGTGTCAGTAGCACAAAATACAGTGATTTGGAATTTCATGGCATGGATTATCTTTCGATTCTGGAATCGCTTGGTTACGACAAAAGTCAAGGGTTGACCTGCCACCTGGACCCTGATCTTCGCGAGGGGCTCCGAAAAGAAACCGTGCCCAATTGGAAGGCTGCCTTTGGCCAGGAGAAAGCAGCCCAAACGTATCTGAATCGATGCGGTGTGGATACCGGAGATCTTTTTCTCTTTTTCGGCTGGTTCAAAAAAATGCCCCCTGTTGAAAGTTCATTCTATGAAACAGCCGACCTGCATGTCATTTACGGGTATATGCAGGTCGGATCAATCATCACAGACGAATCGGTCATGCGTGAATTTTATCCCTGGCATCCCCACAGTGAAGGTGGATATAAAAACAATGCTCTGTACATTCCTTCCGACAGGCTTGTGATAGATGGCGTTGATTATGGCAAAGGGTACGGCACATTCACATATCATCCCGATCGGGTCCTGACAAAAGAGAACTGTTCAAGAGCCCATTGGGTGCCGCATCCATTTCTTATGCCGGGGCATATTCTGGGTTGCAACCGCAAAAATTCCGCTTCAACAGATACACTGTATTATAAAGGTCAGTGGCAGGAGATTGTATTTGACGCTGATAACAATCCCGGAATCATCGAATGGTTGAAACAGTGTATCCTTGTGTGATGCAGGTTCACACAATTCAGTTAAGCCTTTGATCTGTTCGCTTTTCTTTCAAAAACGCCCAGGCTAATCACCAGCCTGGGCGCTACACTTTACTCTAATTTCCTACAGATCCAGTGTCCCAATCTCTTTGATCACACGAAAGCGGTATTCATCGCCCAACCGCAGCAAAAAGCTCGCCCGGCCTTATACGGACCAAACGAGCCATACATTTACTCATCGTCCATCTTTGCCACTTCTTCATCCAGCCGCTTGTTCATCGTCACCTACACAGAGGCAAAGCTATCCATAACTTCCAGATTCTCCCCGCACTTGGGGCACACGTAATCCAAATGCTATATGACGCTCGGCCCAACACGACGCTTTGCGACCAGCTTACCGCAAGCCGGGCTGTAGATGCGGACATCGCGCATCACAATTGGAGTCGGCTCATTACACGGCGGCAGCTGCAAATCCTTCGGCGGTTCCGGTATCCATCCGAGCACAGTCAGATCATTCTACAGCCGCTCCTTCCTTTTCCATCTGCTCCAGGTGCTTGTGAATGGTCGATATACTCAGCCCGACAGCCTTGCTGATATCCCGGTAGCAGGGCGCACACCCGTCCTTGATAAAGCACGCCGCCAGATACTCCATGATTTTTGCCCGACTATGATGACGGCGCCCGATCGCTGTCCCGTTCTTCTCAAGCTACATATCATAACTTGTGTATTGGCGTTCCCGATCTCTGTGGACGTTGATTCTCTTGTCACCCCCTTTGCGGTCAGTAGCGATGCCGGCTTCTTCCTCTGTTTTGCTTTCAACTGCGGACCAAAATGGCTTGATGATCCGGATAGCAAAAATGAAAGACCACATAGCAAAAGCTGCAAAAATTCTGTATTTTTATTGTTTTCCTCTTCTCATTCTGCCGTTTATCATGTATGATAATTGCGTTCGTTGTCTACAGCCTTTGTGCTGTGCAAATTACAGCGAAGAAAGAGGAGAGTGAAAACCATGAAGAAGCTGCTTTCCCTGGTTCTGGCTGCGGCGCTCATGCTGGCCTGCCTGACTGTTCCCGCTTTGGCGGATGACAGCTATCTGAAGGTCATGCTGTCGACCAATGTCATGTCTCTGGATACCAACCTGGCCACCGACGGTGAGTCCTTTGAGGTCATCGCCGACTGTGTGGACGGTCTGATGCAGATGGACGAGTCCGGCGCGGCCATTCCCGCCATTGCCGAGTCCTATGATCTGTCTGAGGACGGCACCGTGTACACCTTCCACCTGCGTGACGCGGTGTGGGCCAACGGCACCCCTGTGACCGCCAACGACTTTGTGTTCGCCTGGCGCCGTATGTGCCAGGAGGCCGGCGAGTATGCCTACATGTTCGACACCTCTGTGGGCTGCGTGAAGAACGCCGACGCCATCATCTATGAGGGGGCTGATCCCACCACCCTGGGCGTGACCGCTATCGACGACAAGACCTTCCAGGTCGAGCTGGAGGTCCCTGTGTCCTTCTTCCCCTCTCTGATGTATTTCCCCGCCTTCTATCCCATCAACGAGGAGTTCTACACCAGCCTGGAAGAGGGCACCTACGGCACCAGCCCCGAGACCTATCTGTGCAACGGCGCTTTCGTGCTGGAGAGCTACACTCCCGGCACCGCGAATCTGACTCTGAAGAAGAACGAGACCTACTGGGATGCCGACCGCGTGCAGCTGACCGGCATTGAGTACCAGGTGGTCGGTTCCTCCGACAACGCGCTGACCGCCTTCAAGACCGGCGCTTTGGATCTGGTAACCATCAGCGGCAACCAGGTGGCCGCTGCCGAAAACGATGCCGATCTGAGCAGCAAGCTGAATGTGACCGGCGCCGGCTACATGTGGTACCTGTCCTTCAGCCAGACCGTGAACAATGCCCAGGGCGGCATGCTGGCTAATGCCAACCTGCGCCTGGCGATCTCCAACGCCCTGGACCGCGAAGAGCTGGTTGAGGACTATGTGATGGACGGCTCGCTGGACACCTACACCGCGGTACCTCCGCAGTTCGCTGCCAGCTCCACCACCGGCGCCGACTTCTCCGCCGATCAGGAGATGTTCGCCGATGTGTGCGGCTACAACCCCGAGAAGGCCGTGGAGTATTTTGAGGCCGCCTGCGCCGAGCTGGGCGTGGATACCTTCGAGTTCACCATGATCTATGGCAGCAACGAGGGTGATGAGGTGGCCAAGGTGGCCCAGGCCATTCAGACCCAGATCCAGGATTGCCTGCCCAACATCACCATCAAGCTGCAGCCCATGACCAAGTCCGAGCGCCTGGACAAGATGCAGAACGATAACTACGACATCGCTCTGACCCGCTGGGGCCCCGACTATGCCGACCCCATGACCTACCTGGGCATGTGGATCACCAACAACTCCAA
>R14__coassemble_1304_pt1 | contig 12756 bp, 13 predicted proteins | sample R14__metabat2_high_PE_020 | metagenome-assembled genome bin R14 | reverse complement strand
AGACGAAATCGGTGGAGGTCTTCGTCAACGACGAATACCGCGGCCTGTATGAGCTCCTTCAGCGCGTGGACACGAAAAAGGAGATCCGGGCCTGGGGCAATCCGGAGACCGACGTCTGCATCCGGGTCATCCACGAGCATAATCCGGATGAAAAATATCCGCGGCAGAACAGCGTAAGCATGCACGGAAGCGCCTACCAGATCCGCTATAAGCCGGAGAATATGACGGAAGAGGAAGCCTTTTCCCTGATGGACGATTATGAAAAGCTGTATACAATCGGGCCGGATCAGCTGGAGGATGGGGCCTTTGTTTCGCTGATGCAGGCGCGCTTTGACCTCCGGGAGCTGCTCGATTACTATCTGTTTCATAAGCTCTGCGGTTTCCGCAATAACCTGACAAACAATCTGTATATCTGGATCAGCCGCACCGAAGACGGAGGGCTCACCTATCATCTGTCCCCCTGGGATATGGATATCGCGTGGGATCTGAACGAGGAGGGTGACGCGTGCTCCTTCCCGTATATCGACAGGCTGCTGGATCTTCATGCGTTGGACAGCTGGACGATTCTGCGGGAGCTGCTGGCCGAAAAGGAAGAGCGGGTCATCGGGACGGGCGCTGTCGAAGGCATTTTTGACACCCTGCAGAATGAACTGCAGAAGTCGGGCGCCTATCTGCGCGAAACGGCGCTCTGGCGCGGTGGGGCGGTGTCCCCGAATGTGCGGAGAATTCAGGGCTCCTATTTTGACCGGCTCGACTCGGTTCGCGACTGGCTGGAGGATCTGCTGGCAGAATAAGGCACCAACTCCCGGGAATAGTCAATTTTGTAAAAATCACAGCATTTTTTTACCTGAATTAAGGTTCAGACGGTATGCTTCTCCTGTTTGGAAACAGAATGAAAAAACAGACCCGATTCAGGTAAAACAATGAAAATGATAAAGCATAAAGTATTTTGCTCTCTGGCGGGACTTGCCCTGCTGGCCGCGGTCGGCGTGCGGGCGGAGCAGAGCGCCTTTGAGGCCTGCCCGGATTCCTTTGAGGAGATCTGGGAGATCGAGGATACGCATGCCCAGTCGGCGGAGCGGCTGGTCGAGGTGGAGCTGGACGGATACAGGCTTCCGTATGACGCGGCGACGGGCACCTGGTATTGCCCGGTCGGCATCGACAACGGGAACGACTGGCCGGAGCTGAAGCTGACGGCATCCGGGGAAGGCGAACCGCGGGCGATCTGGATCGACCGGTATACGGACGACGGCTGCGCGCAGGCGGTTCAAAACGGAGAAGTGTATTCCTTTCTGGCGGTCGCCGGGGAGCGCTATGCGTATTACAACGTTCTGTTCACCGGCGCGGAGCTGATCGACATCCACTGCGATCAGGACATCGAGGGCGAATATGTTCCGTGTCAGGTCGGCATCCGCTCCGAGCATCCGGAGGACAATGTCGATTCGGACGCGCTGATCCACCTGCGCGGCGGCGGAGACCTCCATGAATCGGAGAAGGTCTCCTATCGTATCGAGTTCCATAAGACGGAGGAAAAGAAACGGAAGGTCTCCGTGCTCGGCCTTCCGAAGGACACGGACTGGATCCTTCGCGCCGTCGTGGAGGATACCACCCTCGTGTGCGACCGCGCCTGCTGGGCGCTCTGGAATCTCTGGGATCAGGGGGAGGGACGCACGCAGCTGCAGACGAAATCGGTGGAGGTCTTCGTCAACGACGAATACCGCGGCCTGTATGAGCTTCTTCAGCGCGTGGACACGAAAAAGGAGATCCGGGCGTGGGGCAATCCGGAGACCGACGTCTGCATCCGGGTCATCCACACGCATAACATGGACGAAAAATATCCGCGGAAGAACAGCGTCAGCATGCCGGCCAGCGCGTATCAGATCCGCTATAAGCCGGAGAATATGACGGAAGAGGAAGCCTTTTCCCTGCTGGAGGATTATGAAAAGCTGAACACAACCGGGGACGGCGCGCTGGATGACGAGGCCTTTGTTTCGCTGATACAGGCGCGCTTCGATCTGCGGGAGCTGCTCGATTACTATCTGTTCCATGAGCTCTGCAGCCTTCACAACAACGTGGACAATAATCTGTATATCTGGATCAGCCGCGGCGCGGACGGGGAGCTCACCTATCATCTGTCCCCCTGGGATATGGATTCCGCGTGGGACCTGAACCGAAGAGCCACGGATACCTTCCATTATATAGAGAGGCTGCTGGATCTGGACGCGCTGGACAGCTGGAAAATGATGGAAGAGCTGTTCGCGGAAAAGAAGCAGCGGATCATCGATACGGGGGCGCTGGATGCCATTTTTGACGGCCTCGTCCATGAAATGGAGAGCTCGGGCGCCTATCTGCGCGAAACGGCGCTCTGGCACGTCGCGGCATCCCTGCCGGATTTTGAACTGGAATACAATCATGATCTGCTGGGCTTTCTCCGCGAAAGTCAGGCAGCCCGGCTGGAAAAATAAAAATAAGGACGCTTTCCGGCGTCCTTTCTTTATGGTTTTATGCTTCCCCGCAGGCCTTGCGGTGGGCGGCCTCGGCCTTTTCTGTGATGGCCTCCCGCCTGTCCTGTGTGAGATATTCATCGGCCGTCATATAGCGGTTGATCCGGTACGGAAGATAAAAGATATACGAAGAACCATCGGAAAAGCAGACAGTGGACTCGATTTTTGTGCCGTTTCGCAGATATTCCACCGTCCGGATCTTATAATCCATGATGGACGCGTCGCGGGAAAGCGTGCCCTTCCCCCGGCGGAAGTGCGGGAACAGGGTATAGAGGAAGATAAAGATAATATACACGAACGCGATGCAGATCAGGCCCACCAGAAAATAACCGAGGTAGGTTCCGAAATTTTCCATACAGGCAGCCTCTTTCCTGTGCCCATGGGCACGCCTTGATTGGGGAAAGGTATAAAAAAAGAACCAGCTTTCGTTGGTTCCCAGCCGGGCGACAAACTCCGGTTTAGCTTGGTGGGGTCGAAAGGGCTCGAACCTTCGACCTCCACGATGTCAACGTGGCGCTCTGACCAGCTGAGCTACGACCCCAAGCACGTAAATTAGTATACCGCGGTTTGTGTGTTCCGTCAAGACCTTTTTTCAATTTTATCGAAAAATTTTGAAATCCCGGCAGAAGGGGCGCCGCGGGGCGGGCGTCCTTGCAAAGTATACCGAACTGTGCTAAGATGGGAGCGCAAACAATTTGTGCGATTGTTTTCAGAAAGGAAGCGGCGTTTATGACGACGATTCAGATCAGACTCACGATGATGAGCAACGACGTGAAGCAGTTCGCTGCGATCGTCGGGGAATATCCGTATGACATCGACCTGTGCTCCGGGCGCTATGTGGTGGACGCGAAGAGCCTCCTGGGCATCTTCTCCATCGACCTCTCGAAGCCGATCGAGATGCGCATCTACAGCGATGACTGCGATGAGCTGCTGCAGCGCATCCGGCCGTTTGTGATCGAAGAAGGCAAGGACTGACGCCCGCGGTGACGGCGGGCATTCACGGCTTCCGGGGCGACCGGATCCATTGAAAAAGGAGGGGCAGCATGCGGACACCGCCGAAGGATTATGACATGCTCGACAAGCTCGCCCTTCTTGCGATGATGGACGGGCTCGGGGGCTGCACGCGGGATCAGCTGATGCGCTTTGCCGTTGAGGCGCGGCTCATGAAGCAGTTCCGCTTTCTGCTCATTCTGGCGGAGGTGCAGGAGGCGGGCTTCATCCGGGAAAAGGAGAGCGCCGAGGGCACGCTCCTCATCCTGACGCCGGAGGGGCGCAGCACGCTGGAGCTCCTGAAGGACGACCTCCCGGCGGAGATCAGTGATCGCATCCATGGAATCGCGCCGCAGTGGCGCATCCGTTTCCGCGACGAACGTCAGCTGCCCGCGGCCTGGGAAGAAAAGGACGGGCGCTGCATGGTCACCCTCCGCGCGCTGGAGGACGGGGAGGAGAGCCTGCGCATCACCCTTCAGGCGGTTTCCCGCAGGCAGGCGCAGCAGTTCTGCAGGCAGTGGCCGCGAACCGCCGCGGACATCTATGGCACGCTGATCGCGAGGCTCGGCGGCCCGGACGAAAAAAAGCAGTGAATCCATCCGACAAATGAACAGAAGAACACGGCCGCGCGGCGGTTCGTGTCCTTCTTTATCCTGGGAGGCCGGCAGAGGCCGGAAAAAATTCGATGAAACAGGAAAAAATCCGGCTTTCGGATCATTTCAGCTATGGGCGGCTCATCCGCTTCACCATTCCGGTCATCGGCACGATGATCTTTACGTCCATCTACGGCGTGGTGGACGGCTTTTTCGTCTCCAATTACGTGGGCGCGGTGCCCTTCGCGGCGCTGAACCTCGTCTGGCCGGTGCTGATGCTGCTGTCGGCGGTCGGCTTCATGTTCGGCTCCGGCGGGACGGCGCTGGTCTCCATGACGCTCGGCATGGGGCGCCCGGAGAAGGCGAATCGCATCTTCTCGCTGATCGTCTATTCGCTGATCGCGGCGGGCGCCGTGCTGTCGGCCGCCGTTTTTGCGGGGGCGGAGCAGGTCTCGCGCCTTCTGGGCGCCAATGCGGAGATGCTGCCGTACTGCGTGCTGTATCTGCGCATCAACCTGGTCGGCCTCATCTTCTTCATGCTGCAGAATCTCTTCCAGAGCTTCCTCATCACGGCGGAGAAGCCGAAGCTGGGGCTGGCCGTCACGGTGGCGGCGGGCCTCACGAACATGGTGGGGGACTGGCTGCTGGTGGGCTGCCTGCGGCTCGGCCTCGCCGGCGCGGCGCTCGCGACGATCGGAAGCCAGTTCATCGGCGGCGTGATTCCGCTCATCTGGTTCTTCCTGCCGGGAAAGAAGCTGCTGCGCCTCGGCCGCACGCGCTTTGACCTGAACGCGCTCGTGAAGACCTGCGCGAACGGCTGCAGCGAGTTCTTCTCGAATGTGTCCGCGTCCATCGTCGGCATCCTGTACAATTATCAGCTGCTGCACTACATCGGGACGAACGGTGTCGCGGCGTACGGCGTCATCATGTATGTGAATTTCCTCTTCGTGGGCGTCTTCTTCGGCTATGCGATGGGCGTCTCCCCGGTCGTGGGCTTCCATTTCGGCGCGAAGAACACGGACGAGCTGAAGAGCCTCTTCCGCAAGAGCCTCGCGCTGATCGGGGCGGCCGCCGTCCTCATGACGATTGCGTCGGAGCTGGCCTCCGGGGCGCTCGTCGGCATCTTCGTCGGCTATGATCCGGAGCTGAACGCGCTGACGGTGCGCGGCTTCCGCATCTACACGATCGCGTTCCTGTTCATGGGCTTCAACATCTTCGGCTCCGCTTTCTTCACGGCGCTGAACGACGGAAAGCTGTCCGCCATCCTGTCCCTCAGCCGCACGCTCGTCCTGCAGCTCATCCTGATTTACGTCCTGCCGGTGCTGCTGGGCGCCGACGGCCTCTGGCTGGTCGTCGTGGCGACGGAGAGCCTCAGCATCCTGCTGACGGCGGCCTTCCTCATCCGTTTTTCGAAGAAATATCAATATATTTGAGCTCCCTGCGTTTTCGGCTTCAACGGAAACGGCCTGCAGGCACGAGGCGGAGGAATAAAATCTGTAACTGATTATAGTTGCAAATCCGGGATAAATATGGTATCCTGTTAGCGGAGGCGGAGGATGGGACAAAAAGAGAAGCTGATTGCCCGGCTGAAATCCAAACCGAAGGATTTCACTTTTGAGGAAGCTGAAGCTCTGCTTGGCTTTCTGGAGTATCGTCGTTCCAACAAAGGAAAAACGAGCGGATCACGTGTGATGTTTATCAGGGATGACCATCCTTCCATTTTGCTGCATAAGCCGCATCCGAGAAAGGAGCTGCTCGCTTATCAGGTGAAGCAGCTGCTGGATATGCTGGAACAGGAGGAATTGCTGTGAATAATACGATTGAGTACAAGGGCTATGTTGGAAGTGTGGAATTTTCTTCTGAAGACAGCCTGTTTTACGGAAAGGTTCAGGGCGTTCGCTCACTGATCTCCTATGAGGGAACGAATGCAGCTGAACTGATTGAGGATTTCCACGGCGCAGTGGATGATTATCTTGCTCTCTGCGAGGAACAGGGTCAGCAGCCGGAAACGGCCTATAAGGGAAGCTTCAATGTGCGTCTTTCCCCTGAAGTTCACAGGGCGCTTGCAATCTATGCGATGACCAGGCAGATTTCCCTGAACAGCGCGATGGAGAGCGCGGCGAGGGAATATCTGGCCTCTCACACATGACCTTCTTCCCGGAAAAGAAAATCGTGCGTTTTGCGCAGAATACAAAGAGGACCGCATCGCTGCGGTCCTTTTGTTCTGCTTTGGAATCAGAGGGAGGTATAGCCGCCGTCGACCGGCAGGATGACGCCGTTGACGTAGGTGCTGGCCGGGGAAGCCAGGAAGATCGCGGCGCTGTCCAGCTCGCCTTCCTTGCCATAGCGGGAGAGCGGGATCATGGTGTGCGCATAGTTCTGGAAGAACTCGGTCTCGAGGGTTTCCTTGGTCAGCGGGGTCTCGAAATAGCCCGGGCAGATCGCGTTGACGGTGATGCCCTTCTCGCCCCATTCGCAGGCCAGCGCGCGGGTCAGGTTGACGACGCCGCCCTTGGCCGCGTGATACGGGGAAGCAGGAGCGATCTTGTTGCCGACCATGCCGTACATGGAAGCGATGTTGATGATGCGGCCATAGCCCGCCGGGATCATCGCGGCATTGGCGACCGCGCGGGCGACCTTGAAGGTGCCGAAGAGGTCGATGTTCATCTCGTTGGAGAACTGCTCGTCGGTGATCTGCTCGGCCGGGGCAACGGCGCCGGTGCCGGCGTTGTTGATGAGGATATCGATGCGGCCGAAGGTCTCCATGACCTTCTTGATGGCGGCTTCGACGTTCTCGGTGCTGGTGATGTCGCACTTCACGCCGATGGCCTTCACGCCATAGGTCTCCGCGATCTCGGCGGCCACGGCCTGAACCTTGTCCTCGCGGCGGGCGAGGGCAACGATGTTCGCGCCCTGATTGGCGAGCGCCTTTGCCATCTGGACGCCCAGTCCGCTGGAGCATCCGGTAACGACGGCCACGCGGCCGGTGAGGTCAAAATACTGCGTCATGATGTCTTTCTCCTTTTTCTGTCATTATGGAGCATTTTATGCTCCGGATTTGTATGGAATTATAGCAGAGTAAAAATCGAGTGTCAACTTTTGACAAAAAGTTGCCGGATAAAATCGGAAGATTGCACCGCACGCGAAACCGGGTCTGCCCGGCTGGGCTTGAAAAGCGGGGAAAGCGGGATTATAATCAGGGCATCTCAGGAAAGGAGATCAAAAATATGGATATTCAGAAGATCATCACCGACCTCGTCGGAAAGCTTGCGGCGGACAAGAACCTGACCGCGAAATTCAAGAAGGATCCGGTTGGCACCGTGAAGGGCCTTGTGAACGGCATGGGCGTCACCGACGCGCAGATCAAGACCATCGCGGACGGCGTCATGGCGAAGATGGGCATCGAGGACGCCGCGGGCCTCCTCGGCAAGCTCGGCGGCATGTTCAAGTAATCCGCAAAACCGCATTCAAAGCCTCCTGGGTTTCATACCGGGAGGCTTTTCATAAATCTGTCCGAAGTTTCCAAAGGATGAAAATAAATACCAGATTTGAAAAGAGGAGCCTGTCAAGGTTCCCTTTTTCATTGCGGCTTTGTTATTTGACAATGTGCCCGCGGGCACACCCAGGGGCTTTCCGGTCGCCCCTGGGGACCCTTCGGATCCGGCTACCCAAGAAACTTTTTAAGAATAGATTAAAAAAGGACCGCCCGAAGGCGGTCCCTGAGAGGCTTGCGATTAAGCCTTGCCGTTGCAGCCGAGGACGTCCACGATCTTGTGGGCAACCATGTCCTTGACAGCCTGACGGGCGGGCTTCAGATACTGGCGCGGATCGAAGTGATCCGGATGCTCGATGAAGTACTTGCGGATGCTGGCGGTCATGGCAAGACGGATATCGGAGTCGATGTTGATCTTGCAGACAGCGAGCTTCGCGGCCTGGGCGAGCTGCTCCTCCGGCACGCCGATGGCGCCCGGCATATTTCCGCCGTACTGGTTGATCTCCGCGATGAACTGCTGCGGAACGGAAGAAGCGCCGTGCAGAACGATCGGGAAGCCGGGCAGCTGCTTTGCGCACTCCTCAAGCACGTCGAAGCGGAGCTGCGGCTTCGTGCCGGGCTTGAACTTGTAGGCGCCGTGGCTGGTGCCGATGGCGATGGCGAGGGAGTCGCAGCCGGTGCGGGTCGCGAAGTCGACGACCTCTTCCGGATGGGTGTACATGGCGCGGTCAGCCTCGACGGAGACCTCGTCCTCCACACCGGCGAGGGTGCCGAGCTCAGCCTCGACCACGACGCCGTGGTCATGGGCATACTCGACGACGCGGCGGGTGGTGGCGATGTTCTCTTCATACGGCTTGGAGGAGCAGTCGATCATGACGGAGGTGAAGCCGCCGTCGATGCAGCTCTTGCAGAGCTCGAAGCTGTCGCCGTGATCCAGATGCAGAACGATCGGGATGTTCGGATGCTCTTCCACAGCGGCCTGAACCAGCTTGACGAGGTAGGTGTGGTTCGCATAGTTGCGGGCGCCCTTGGAGACCTGCAGAATGACCGGCGCGTTCAGCTCGCCGGCGGCCTCGGTGATGCCCTGAATGATTTCCATATTGTTGACGTTGAAGGCGCCGACGGCATAGTGGCCGTCATAGGCTTTTTTGAACATTTCCTTGGAAGTGACAAGAGCCATGGTAATCCTCTCCTTTATCTCTTTGGTGAAAATATTCGGATACAGAAACAGTATAGCAAGATTTTCGCCGTTTGAACAGCCCTAAACCGGAATTTTTGTCATCTCGGCGAAAAAAACAGGGGGAGTTCGGCGCAATTCAGGCGCCGTGCATGCCGGACAGGGCGCTGATGAAGGCGCGGGTGCGCTCCTCCCTCGGGGCGGCGAAAAACTCCCGGGAGGGGCCGCTCTCCACGACGGCGCCGTTTTCCATGAAGACCGTCCTGTGGGAGACCGTCCGGGCGAAGCCCAGCTCATGGGTGACGACCAGCATCGTCATGCCGTCGTCGGCGAGCTGCTTCATGACGGAGAGCACCTCGCCGATGAGCTCCGGGTCGAGCGCGGAGGTGGGTTCGTCGAAGTAGATGATCTCCGGGTCGGTGGCAAGCGCCCGCGCGATGGCGACGCGCTGCTGCTGTCCGCCGGAGAGCTGATCCGGGAAATGATCCGCGCGGTCCGCGAGGCCGACCCGATCCAGCGCCTGCAGGCCGACGCGGTTCGCCTCCGCCCGGGGCATATGGCGGGCTGTGATGAGCCCCTCAGTCACGTTGCCGAGCGCCGTGCGGTTCAGAAAGAGGTTATAGCTCTGAAACACGAAGGCCGTCCTGCGGCGCACGCGGGCGATGTCCCGGCGGCTGATGTGCGCGAGGTCAAAGGCTTCGCCGTCGAAGGTGAGCGTGCCCGCGTCGGCGTGCTCCAGAAAATTGATGCAGCGCAGGAGCGTCGTCTTGCCGGAGCCGCTGGGGCCGATGACGGCGACCACCTCGCCCTTTCCGACGGAGAGCTCCACGCCGCGCAGCACCGGCAGGCTTCCGAATTTCTTTTCGATTCCGCGAACTTCCAGCATAGCTCCTCCTGATCAAATGGATTGCCCTTAGGGCTTTACGGATGGCTCCGAAGGTTTCCAAAGGGCGATCGGAAAGCCCTTTGGTCATCCCGCAGGATGAAAGTAAATTGCAGACAGGAACAGAAAAGAAAAGCCTGTCAGGGTATCCTTTTTCTAGGAAATCTGCGAGTGATGTGAGGGTATACCCGACAGGCCTTCGACATGGCACAATCAGAGATCGTGCCCGGATTCGTTCACTGGAGCCCTTCAGAATTTACCTGTGCCTGTAGGCACTCAGTTTCTTTTCCCCGAAGGCCTGCAGCTTTGTGAGCACCGTGGAGAAGACGAGGTAGATAAGGCCGACCTCGCAGTAGAGGGCGAGCGGCTCATAGGTACGGGCGACGATGCGCTGCGTGGCCATGAACATCTCCGCCACGGTGATGTTCGCCGCCAGGCTCGTGTCCTTCACCATGCTGATGAGCGAGTTGCCGAGGGAGGGAAAGGCCGTCCGGAAGGCCTGCGGCAGGACGATGCGCCGCATGATCTGGAAGGTGTTCATGCCGACGCAGTAGCCCGCCTCCATCTGCCCGGAGGGCACCGCCTCGAGCGCGGCGCGCATAGTCTCCGCGCAGTAGGCGCCCTCGTTGACGGAGAAGACGAGCACCGCGCAGGGAAAGGGATCGATCAGCACGCCGATGCCCGGCAGGCCGAAGAAGATGACATACAGCTGCACCAGCAGGGGCGTGCCGCGGATCACCCAGATGTAAAACCGGCAGAGCTGCCGCAGCACGGGCACCTTCATGTACTGGATCAGGGCGGCGATGACCGCGATGATCATGGCGAAAAAGAAGGCGAGCGCCGTGAGGGGCAGCGTCATCGTCAGGCCGGGAATGAGGATCTTGACGAAGGACTGCGTCAGGATGCGGATAAGGCGTTCATTCATGCTCTTGACTCCGTGCGGAAAAAATTCAGGATAACCGGGACAATTGCGTCTTTTTATGATATCATCAGGCGATGTGTTTGGCAAATGATTTTTAGGCGGCACCCGGAACGCGCGGCGTCCGCGGAGAGGAAGACCATGAAAAAAGGCTGGCTTTCGCGCTATGTCGGGGACAGGCGCTTTTACGCGCGCATGCTGCGCATCGTGCTGCCGATCATGGCGCAGAACGCCATTACGAATTTCGTGTCCCTGCTGGACAATATCATGGTCGGCGCCCTCGGCACGGAGCCGATGACCGGCGTCTCCATCGTCAACCAGCTGATCGTCGTGTTCAACCTGTGCATTTTCGGCGGGCTCAGCGGCGCGGGCATCTTCACCTCCCAGTATTACGGCGGCGGGGATGAGGAGGGCGTGCGCAGCACCTTCCGCTTCAAGCTCCTGCTGGGCATCTTCGTCACCGCGGGAAGCGCGGCCGTCCTGTTCTTCGGAGGGCGGGGGCTGGTCGGCCTCTTCCTGCATGAGGGCGGCGAGACGGGCGACCTCGCGCTGACGCAGAGCTGTGCCATGGATTACCTCTATATTATGCTCCTCGGCCTGCCGCCCTATGCGCTGCAGCAGGTCTATTCCACGACCCTGCGCGAATGCGGGGAGACCGCGGCGCCGATGAAGGCCGGCTTTGCCGCCATCTTTGTGAATCTCTTTTTCAATTATGTGTTCATCTTCGGAAAGCTGGGCGCGCCCGCCATGGGCGCGGCAGGTGCGGCCCTGGCGACGGTCATCTCCCGCTATGCGGAGGCGGGCGTGCTGCTCCTGTGGACGGGTAGGCACCCGGACAGGACGGCGTATCTGCGCGGCGCGTACCGCACGCTGCGGGTGCCGGCGGAGCTCATGGGCAGGATCGTGCGCAAGGGCATGCCGCTGCTGGTCAACGAGTGCGTCTGGTCGGTCGGCATGACGGCGCTGGTGCAGTGCTATTCCATGCGCGGCCTCGCCGCGACGGCGGCGGTCAACATCTCCTCAACGGTCATGAACCTCTTCAATATCGTCTGGACCTCCTACGGCCTCGCCGTCTCCATCATGGTGGGGCAGGAACTGGGGGCGAGCCGGTTCGAGGAGGCGAAGGCGACCGTGCGGAAGGTCATGGCCTTCTCCGTGGCGCAGGCGCTCGTCCTGGGCTGGGCCTTCTCGCTCCTGGCGCCGCTCTTCCCGATGCTCTACAATACGACGGAGGAGGTTCGCTCGCTGGCGGCCGCCTTCATTCGCATCACGATGCTGACCTCTTTTCTGCAGGCCTTCGCGAACGCCAGCTACTTCATCATCCGCGCGGGCGGCAGAACCTGGGTCACCTTCCTGTTCGATGGCTTCCTGCTCTGGGCGTTCCGCATCCCGCTCGTGCGCCTGCTGATCGACTTCACGGCGCTGCCGATCGTGCCCATTTTCCTCGTCAGTGCCCTCACGGAGCTGGTCAAGGACGCGGTGGGCTATATCCTCCTGCGGCGCGGCGTCTTTCTGCACAATCTGGTCGGGGTCGCGGAGGAGCGCGCCTGACCGGCGGACGGAGAAGCATTGTCAACCGGAAAAACTTTTATTTTAAAGGATTTTCGCCTTTCCGGATTGCAGCAGGGAAAACTCTGTGCTAAAATTGAGTCAATCATTTCCTGAAGGAGCGGAGAAACATGAAGAGAGAAAGACTGGGAAGCCGGCTTGGCTTCATCATGCTGAGCGCGGGCTGCGCGATCGGCTGCGGCAACGTGTGGAAATTCCCGTGGATGACGGGCCAGAACGGCGGCGGCTGTTTTGTGCTCATCTATGCCATCTTCCTTGTCCTGCTGGGGCTGCCGGCGCTCACGATGGAATTTGCCATCGGGCGTGCCGCCCAGGCGAGCCCGGTGCGGATGTATCAGAAGCTGGAGCGCCCGGGACAGAAGTGGCACTGGCATGGGCGCCTCGCGCTGATCGGCAACATCTGCCTCATGGCGTTTTACACGGTCGTCACGGGCTGGATGATTTATTACTTTATCTCCTTCCTGACGGGCGCCAGCCAGGATCTGAATTTCGTCGCGATGATCACGAACCCGCAGGTGAACGTGGCGTACCTCTTTATCGCGGTGTTCATCTGCTTCGCGATCCTCACGATGAACCTGCAGGGCGGCCTGGAGAACGTCACGAAATACATGATGACCCTCCTGCTGGT
>R14__coassemble_1284_pt1 | contig 12949 bp, 10 predicted proteins | sample R14__metabat2_high_PE_020 | metagenome-assembled genome bin R14 | reverse complement strand
CGCTCTGCAGAATCACCCATCGCTTCCTCATCCACGATGAAGTCGACAGCCTCCGGCGCGGGCGTTGCGGTCGGCTTGCCCGGCGCATCCGGCAGCGGAACAGGCGTAGACGCGGACAGGCGTTCTTCTTCGATGACAGCCTGCGGACGTGCCGTGGCAACCGGCGCCACGATGATCTCGGTGTTGTCATAGTTATCCGGCATCTCTTCGATCGCGGCATAGTAACGGAGAACGAGGACATTCTCAATGTGCTCAAAGTCAGCTGCCGGTTCAACCACGATATAATGCTTGTTGTCCTCAATCGCGCGCGTACTCTCCCGGACATAGCCGATCAGAAGGCCCTTCGGGAAAGAAACACCGACGCCGGAGGTAATCACCCGGTCACCCGGACGCGGAACCGCATCCGCGGACAGATAATACATGCGGCAGAGCGGCTGCCCGGTGCTGCCCAGTGTGCCCTTCACGGCACCCTGATCACGGCTGCTTTCAATCAGTGCCGCCAGGCTCGCCTGGTCATCAATGATAGTGATTACCTTTGCGGAATCATCAAATACCTCATAGGTATAGCCGATCAGTCCGTCCGAGGTGATGACGGCCATCTGCGTGTTGACACCGTCATTTTTTCCTTTATTGATCGTAAAAACCGAAAAATAATTGCCTGTTTCGCTTGCAATGACTCTCGCCAGAACAGGATTCATTTCCGATTTCGCTTCATATTCTCCCAGCAAGGCACGGAGCTGCGAATTCTCCTCCACGACCTCATCATAGAGGAGGCTCTTCAGCGTCAGTTCGTCATTCTGTGCCTTCAGCTGATTGTATTCATATTCAATATTGCTGCGAAGCTTCAGCCTGTAGAGATAATCCGAAAAGCCCTGACCCGCCGCGGAGACGATGCTCTGTGCGGTGGTCATCACCCGATTCATCAGCGGCTCCGGGGATACCTTCCATCCCAGATACTGGCTTGCGATCGTAAGGCCGACCATTGCGATCAGGATCAACAGGAATAGCCTTCGGATAAATGCATAAAGAGCAGGGTGCTTGTTTTTCATGAACCTGATTCCTCTGCGTTATTCTTTTTGAGTAGCAGTTCCGGAGAAGACATCAAAATGATAAGTCATATAGCCGGCGCCGAGATCCACACTGTCCCCCGCCTCCGGCGCAACACGCACCGGAATTCCGACTGTTTCCGAGATCATCCGATCCAGCTTCGGGAGCTGCGAAGTTCCGCCGCACAGAACGATGCCGTTCCGCAGCACGTCCTGACACAGCTCCGGCGGCGTCTTGCCCAGCGCCCACTGAATCGCTTCGATGATCTCATTCACAACCTTCAGGATGCTGCCTGCGACGCCCTCGAGGGACACATCGGAAGTTGTCGGCATTCCCGTTGCGATGTCTCTGCCGCGGACGATGACCTTGCGATCCTTGTTTTCGCCGGGACGGATATCGATGAGGTCAAATTTGATCTGTTCCGCCGTTCTGGGCGTAATGATCATGTCATACTCCCGCTGAATATAGCCCGCAATCGCGTTGTCGATCTCCATTCCGGCGACGGGCTTTGAATGGGAAACCACAATTCCGCCCATGGAAAGGAGCGCGATCTCCGTCTTTCCGGCGCCGATATCCACAACAAAACTTCCCTGCGGCTCATAGATGGAGAGCCCCGATCCAAGGCCGCCGGCAACCACCTGCTCGATGGTCGTCTGTTTTCTGGCCCCGATGTTATTCAGCACATTTGTGAACATGCTGCCTTCCAGGCGCGTCAGTCCGAGCGGCACGAGGCCAATGATCCTGGGCTTCATGCGGACGGAGCCGAGCGCCTTGTTTACAAAATAGTCCGCCATCAGCTGGGCTGTTTCAAGATCGGTGATTCTGCCTTCCTTGATGGGATAAACAAGGCGGACGGACTCCGCGGACCGTCCTGCAATCTGCTCGGCATCCTCTCCGACCGCAATTCCGCGGCGCGAATTTCCGGCTTTCATAGCCACGACAGACGGTTCGTTGACGATGATTCCTTTTCCGCGCACATAGACCCGGGAACTGCTTGTTCCCAGATCAATGGCGATGTCAGCCGGAGAAAATTGCGTAATGGCCAAATCTGTTCACCCTCCAGGATTATTCTGCCTCTTGAATCAGCTGCGCCGCGACATGCATGGGAAGGCCGACCACGTTGGAATAGGATCCTTCGATCCGGTCGATAAATGCACCCGCCATGCCCTGAATCGCATAGGCGCCCGCCTTGTCATAGGGTTCCTTCGTATCCAAATAAGCGGAAAGGGACTCCGCATCGACCGGCACAAAATGAACCATTGTTTCCTCGACCCGGCTGACCGTCTTTCCGGTCTTCGTGTTGACCACGCAGACTCCGGTAAAAACAGAATGCCAGCGGCCCGAAAGCATCTTCAGCATGCGTTCAGCGTCCGCACGGTCTTTCGGTTTTCCAAGGACAAGGCCATCCACCGCCACCACGGTATCCGATCCCAGAACAAGGGAATTCTCATGGCGCCGGGCTACCGCCTCCGCCTTCATGCGGCAGAGATACCCCACCGTTTCAGCGGGCGTACCGGAAAAGTGCTCGTCTTCATTGGAGACGTCCGTCTCGAAGGTCAGTCCCAGGTTGCTGAGGAGCTCGCACCTGCGCGGGGAACCGGATGCCAGTACGAGCGGAAGCAAAGGCTGTTTCAAATGATCACCGCATTTCAGAAAAATCAGAAAAAATGCAAGAAAAGCCAGGCGCATTGTCCTGACTTCCTCTTCTCAAGACTCCTTGAATTCAATCTTTCCGTCTGCCATGGAGCTGACCATTGCGAGCGAGCAGAGACGGATTCCTTCTTCACGGAGCCGCTGCGGGCCCGGCTGGAAGGACTTCTCAATCACGATACCCACGCCGGCAAGCTTCGCGCCGGCCTGCTCAATGACGCGCCTGGCGCCGAAAGCAGCCTCGCCGCTGGCCAGAAAATCATCAATAAAGAGGACGCTGTCCCCTTCGGGCATAAAATCACGCTTCACGGTGAGATTGTACTTCGTGCCCTTCGTATAGGAGATCACTTCCGTGCTGAGGAGGTCGCCGGTCAGAATTTTTGAATTCTGCTTCTTCATGATGACCAGCGGGACATTCAGCCTGAGCGCCGTAAAGGCCGCGGGCGCAATACCGGAGCTTTCAATGGTCGCCACACGGTCAATTTTCAGATCCGCAAACTGCTTTGCGAACTCTTCTCCGACGTCCTTCATCAGGCTCACATCCACCTGATGATTCAGGAATGAATCAACAAGCAGAATATCCGTGCCGATTGCCCTGCCGCGCTCAAGAATCGCGTTTTCCAGTTCTTTCACAGCTGTTGCCTCCACTATTCGTCTTTTGAAGTCTTGTTCCGACTGAAATTCTGAAGATCAGATTTCATCCTGGAAATCAGATCCTGAAACATCATTTCCTTATCCGGATAGGACATCGCATCCAGCCAGCGGATCTCCGGGTCTCTGCGGAACCAGGTCAGCTGACGCTTCGCATATCTGCGGGAATTCCGCTTAATCAGAAATACAGCCTCTTCCCCCGTCATGGTTCCCTCAAAGACAGGGAACCATTCTTTGTATCCGATGGCCTGCGCGGCGCTGCCCCACTTTTCAGCAGGAACAGCGCAGACAAGCCGCTCCGTCTCCTGCCGTAATCCTAACTTTACCATTTTATCCACGCGCTTGTCAATGTGTTCATAAAGAACATCACGCGGAAACTCGATGCCGTATGCAAAAACAGGATAAAGCGCCTGTCTTTCAGGGACAGAAGAACCGTTTTCGCGGGATCTGGCGACTTCAAGCGCCCGGACGACACGGCGGACATCATTGGGATGCAGCTTTGCGGCTGCCGCCGGATCAGCGTCTTCCAGCATCCTGTGCAGCCTTTCATGTCCGCCTTCTGAATCGGCGATCCGATGCAGCAGCTCACGATATTCCGGGTCCGCATCCGTCCCGGAGAACTGCATGTCATACCGGATGGCATCCAGATACAGCCCGGTTCCGCCTACCAGCAGCGGGATCTTCCCCCGTGCCCGGATATCCTGAATGCAGGCAACCGCCTTTTCCTTGTAATCCGCGGCGGTGAAGCTGTCCGTAATCTCCGCAATGTCGATCAGGTGATGCGGAATTCCGTGCTGCTCCTCCGGCTTTGCTTTTGCCGTGCCGATATCCATGCCGCGATAGATCTGCATGGAATCCATGGAGATGATCTCCGCGCCCAGGGCTGCAGCTGCCGCAAGAGAGGCCTCCGTTTTTCCGGAGCCTGTGGGCCCGACAATGGCCAGCACCGGCTCTTTCTCTTCTATATTCATTGATTGATTCGCTTGAAGCGCTTTTCAATTTCATGTCTGGACAGCGTCACGACCAGCGGCCGCCCATGCGGACAGGTCGGCGGCGCATCCGTCTCGCCCATTTGATCAAGCAGCGTGATGATCTCCGCCTGAGTGATCCTGTCTCCGCCCTTGATGGCTTTTTTACAGGCCATCTGCAGAATGGCGTCCCGCCGCTTCTGCTTCGTCATGAGAACAGAAAGCTCGCTGAGGCGATCCACCATATCCATAAAGGCGCCTCTGCTTTCCGGTTCGCCAAGGACATTCGGCACCGCACGGATCTGATAGGCGTTGTCCCCGAAGTCATCCACTTCATAACCGGCCCCTTCAATTTCCTGCCGGTAATTCTCGATCCGTTCCCGATCCTGCGGCGTCACATGGACAATCTGAGGAACAAGCAGCTGCTGGCTCCCACTGCCAAGGTCGATCTGCTTCATCAGCCGCTCATACAGGATTCGCTCATGAGCTGCATGCTGATCCACAAACAGGATCTGCTCATCGTTCTGAAGAATGATATAGGTATCAAAAATGACACCGACCAGCTGATATCCCCGAAAAGTCCTGCTGGCGGTTCCTTCCTTTCCCGCAGCTGCTGCGGAACCTGACCCCTTCACAGGCGGTATCAGGGCGTCCGTTTCCTGAACAGACGCGGAAGAAGGGGCAGACGCCTCTGCGGCCGGCGCCAGATAAGGCGCAAAGTCCAGCTGAGAGGGTGCAGCGGCGGCAGCCGTTTCAGAAAGGGATGCCGTCTGCTCCTCTTTTTTGTTGGCCGCAGACGGAACAGCAGAAACGTAAGCGGCCCCCTGTTCCATGCCCACAGGGAACATATCCGCAAGAGAGGGCCGCGCAGATGCCGGCTGCTCTTTTTCTTCCGGCTCTGACGTCTCCGGCTTTTCCGGCGCTGCATTCTTCGGAAGAGGGGCTGCCTCAGACGGAGTGACCGCTGCTGCCGCTTTGGCGGCCTGCAGCCCTTCTTCTGTTGTGGTTGAAATGACCCGGATGGCTGCCTGCGGAACCGTAATCGGCTTTTCTTCCGGCAGAATCATCTTCGGAGCACTGTCAAACGACTCCTGCGGAAAGCTGTTCTGAACCGCGGACAAAACCTTTCCGAAAATCAGCCGCTCATCGCTGAAACGGACTTCCAGTTTGTTCGGGTGAACATTGACATCCACCATCGTTCCGGGCATGTCCAGCTTCAGCACGCACATCGGGTAATGGCCGACGGTAAAGCGCTCCCGGCAGCCTTCTTCCAATGCCGAGGAAAGCAGGGCGCTGTGAATGTTTCTTCCGTTCACGATATAGGTCTGCCTGTTCCGGCTTGAACGCGCTTCATCGCCGACGCCGATATATCCCTGAATAGAAACCGAGCCGTCCAGATGAACCGGGATGACATTGGCTGCGGTCTCCCGGCCGTAAAGGGCAAACACAGCGCTTTTGAGGTCTCCGCTCCCGGTGGAAGCGTAAACCTGCTTGCCGTTGCTGATCAGCCTAAAAGAGACTTCCGGTCTGGAAAGGATAAATCTCGAAATGACATCCGCGACCTTGACCGCCTCCGTATTGGCTTTTTTCAGAAATTTGAGGCGTACCGGCGTATTGTAGAAGAGATCCCGGACAACGATGGTGGTGCCCTGCGGACTCGCCGCCGCATTCATGCCGACGATCTCCCCGCCCTCATTTACGACTCTCAGTCCGTTTTCTTCCTCCCGGCTTCTGGTGGTCAGCGTCACCTTCGAAACGGCGGCAATGGAGGCCAGCGCCTCACCGCGGAACCCAAGCGTCCGGAGGTCATACAGATCCTCCGGCGCTGTGATCTTGCTCGTAGCATGGCGTTCAAATGCCATGCGGATATCCCGCTCCCGGATTCCCTTGCCGTTGTCCGTCACACGGATGTAGCTGATTCCGCCCTCCCGGATCTCCACCGTCACGGAGCTCGCTCCGGCGTCCAGGCTGTTTTCGACCATTTCCTTGATCGCGGAAGAAGGATTTTCAACCACCTCACCTGCCGCGATCATGCCAATCAGTTCATCCGTCAGCCGTTGTATGGGTCTGTCTTCCATGCTACCCTCAGACCTTTCTCGCCTTTTCCTTTAATGTAAAGAGTGCATTCAGCGCGTCAATCGGCGTCATCGCGAGCACATCCATCTTCCGGATTTCTTCCACAAGTTCCATGGATGCCGTCTCGAAGAGGTTCACCTGCTGCGGCTTTTTCGAGGTGCCGTCGTCCAGAATGTTCTGCCCCAGTGTCTGATGATTGACATCGTTCGCTTCCAGTCTGGCCAGAATCTCGTGGGCACGCATGACCACTGGCTTCGGCAGACCGGCCAGGTGCGCGACATGAATGCCGAAGCTCTTGTCGGTCCCGCCGCGTTCGATCCGACGCAGGAAAATAATGTCCTCGCCGTGCTCCTTGACGCTGATTCGATAATTAACGACGCCTTCCTGCTTGCCCTCCAGCTCGCTCAGTTCATGGTAATGGGTCGCAAAGAGCGTTCTGGCACCGATTTTCTTCTTATCCGCCAGGTATTCCACGATGGACCAGGCAATGCTGAGTCCGTCAAAGGTGCTGGTTCCGCGCCCGATCTCATCCAGAATAATGAGGGACTTCGGCGTTGCGTTCGCCAGAATATTCGCCATCTCGTTCATTTCCACCATGAACGTCGACTGCCCGCCGGCAACGTCATCCGAGGCGCCGATACGGGTAAAAATCCGGTCCACGATGCTGATGCTCGCCCTGTCTGCGGGAACGAAGCTTCCGATCTGGGCCATCAGCGTAATCAGCGCCACCTGACGCATATAGGTGCTTTTGCCTGCCATGTTGGGGCCCGTGATAATCAGCATGCGGTTCGCATCCTGATCGACGAGCGTGTCATTCGGAACAAACAGGCTGTCCCCGTGCGCCGTACTTTCCACAACCGGATGGCGCCCGCCCTCGATGCTGATGACGCCGTCTTCCGTGATCTCCGGCTCCACATAACGGTTCCGGATCGCGGTCAGCGCAAGCGCGCCAAGCGCATCCAGCTGCTTCAGGCCATCTGACAGCGTCTGAATTCTGGAAATCTCACCCACCAGCCAGTCGCGGATCTCGGCAAAGAGCGTCTGCTCCAGCCGGATAGCCTTTTCCTGGGAGCCCAGCACCGTTTCCTCGATCTCGTGGAGCTCCGGTGTCGTATAGCGTTCGCTGTTCGCCAGCGTCTGTTTTCGGGTATAGCGGTAAGGCACCTGCTGATAATTGGACTTCGTTACTTCGATATAATAGCCAAAGACCCGGTTATACTGAATCCGCAGATTCTTGATACCCGTCAGCTCACGCTCCCGGGCCTCCAGATCCGAGATCCACTGTCTGCCGTTTTGGGAAGCCTCCCGATATTTGTCCAGCTCCTCATTGTATCCGGGACGGATAAAGCGGCCGTCGGACATGAGTGCCGGTGCATCCGGATCGATCGCCTTTTCCAGCCTGTCTTCAATATCCTGCAGCGGCTTCAGCATCTCCGTCAGGGCTGACAAAACGCCCGAGCTTTCGAGAGAAGCCACTGCATCATGAATCGCCGGAACGTGATGCAGGGAATCCCGCAGCGCAAGGCATTCCTTTGGTGTCACGCTGCGGTATGCCACATGGCTCACCAGACGCTCAATGTCGTAAACTTCCTTCAGCTCGGCCCGGATGGAATCCAGCACCATCTCGTTTTCCTTCAGGCAGCGAACCGCCGAAAGCCTCTCCAGAATATCCTCGCGGACGCAGAGCGGCTGCTCCAGATAAGTGCGCAGCTGTCGCCCGCCCATGGACGTACAGGTGCAGTCCAGAACCCCCAGAAGCGTGTTCTTTTTCTGCCGCGAGCGGATGGATTCCGTCAGCTCCAGGTTGCGCCGGGCGGCCTGATCCAGCACCATATAGCGCCCGGTGCTGTAGAGACGGATCCGCGTGATGTGCGCAAGAGAGTTCTTCTGTGTGTCCTGCAGATAGCAGAGCAGGGCGCCGGAGGCACGGATGGCAAGCTTCATTTCATGGATGCCAAAGGCCTCCAGGGACTGAACATGGAAATGCTCCAGAAGAACTTTCCTGTCTGCAGCCAGTCTGTAGGTTTCCGGCGGAAGAACCGTAGCCTTCATCTCCCGGTCACCCAGCGAAATTTCTTCATTACAGATGACCTCGCTGGGTGAAATGCGCATCAGCTCATCCCCCAGCTTCGCGGAAGCTCCGGTCAGTTCATAGGTATAAAATTCGCCGGTTGAAACATCGCAGAAAGCAAAGCCCATCCGGTTTCCGTCCACACAGACCGACAGGATATAGTTGTTCTGCCGCTCATGCAGCATCGAGGGTTCGATGACCGTGCCCGGGGTCACGATGCGGATGACATCCCGCTTTACAAGTCCCTTGGCCAGAGCGGGATCCTCCAGCTGTTCGCAGATCGCGACCTTATAACCCTTGTTGATCAGCTGATTGATATAGGTGTCGGCAGAATGGAACGGTACGCCGCACATCGGTGCCCGCTCCTCAAGCCCGCAGCTTTTGCCGGTGAGCGTCAGTTCCAGCTCCCGCGAAACCAGCTCGGCATCATCGAAAAACATCTCATAAAAGTCGCCAAGCCTGAAAAAGAGGATCATTCCCGGATATTTTTCCTTCGTATCCAGGTACTGCCTCATCATCGGCGTTACGCCTTCCATTTGAACGCTCACTTCCTTTCCTGATTATTTCGATGCACAGCCGCCGCAGCTGCCGCAGTTCCCGGAGCAGGTGCCCGTTGCGGACAGCTCACCGGTCACCGTGAATTCCAGCACCTGATTCACCCTGTTCATCAGCTGCAGGAAATCCGCCCGGGCCTCAGCGGCCCTGACAGAGGCAGGAAGCGCCGCGATTGCCTTTTTGTCTTCCTCAACCGCCGCCGCAATTTTTGCGATGGCATCGGGATCCCGCTGAGCCTCCGGGCTGACCGCTGCCAGCTCCAGAATCTTTGCGTTCATCTTTTCCTGCAGGGCCCTGACCTCCGGATCCTCCCGCAGCGCCTCATCCGCCGTTTGCATCGCCCGGTACGCTGCGGAATCCCGGATAGCCTCTCCCAGCATTCTGGTCTGCTCGATAATCTTATCCATTCGCTTTCTCCACCATTTCGCCGCGAAGCGTACTCTCGCCTGCTGATACGATCCTGACATCCGCAAACTGTCCGATGAGATCACGACAGCCCGGGAAGTTCACCATGACATTGTATTCGTTCTTGCCTGCAAGCTGGTTTTCATCCCGCTTCGATGTGCCTTCCACCAGGACACGCTGAACCTTTCCGATGCAGTCCGCCAGGCGTTCCTTTGTGATTTCCTTCTGGATCGCGATCAGCTGCTGAATGCGTCTGGAGGAGACCTCCGCAGGGATCTGATCCGGCATTGCGGCCGCACGGGTGCCGACACGCGGAGAATAGATGAAGGTGAAGGCGCTGTCATAGCGAACTTCCCGCACAAGGCTGCAGAGCGCCTCGAAATCCTCTTCGGTCTCGCCCGGATAGCCGACAATCAGGTCTGTGGACAGCGCGATATCCGGGATCTTCTCCCGAAGCTTCCGGACGGTATTCAGATAGGTCTCCCGGGTATAATGCCGGTTCATGGACTGCAGGATCCGGTCGCTGCCGTGCTGCGCCGGGAGGTGCAGGCTGTGGCAGATATGCTTTCCGGATGCCATGACGTCGATCAGTTCGTCTGAGATATCCTTCGGATGGGAGGTCATGAAGCGCACCCGCTCCACGCCAAGGTCGTCCACTTTTGCGAGAAGCTGCGCAAAGGAGAGCTCGCCTTCCCGGTCAAGGCCGTAGGAATTGACGTTCTGACCCAGCAGCATGATCTCTTTCCTGCCTTCATCGCGAAGGCGGCGTACTTCGTCCAGAATCCGGGCGGAATCACGGGAGCGCTCCCTTCCGCGCACATACGGAACGATACAATAGGAACAGAAATTATTGCAGCCGTACATGATCGTCACATACGCCTGACTGCCGGGGACACGGCGCTCCGGAAGCTCCTCCGGAATCAGATCCACTTTGCTGTTCACGATCTCAACGACACGGCGCCGCTCCAGCACACGCTTGTAAAGAAGCTGAGGCATTCTGTAGAGATTTGCCGTTCCGAAGGCGATATCGACGAACGGATACTGCCGCAGAATCTCTTCTCCCATGCCCGGCTGCTGCATCATGCAGCCGCAGACAGCCACCATGAGATTCGGACGGTCCCGCTTCAGTTCCTTCAGCCAGGTGACGTTGCCGAGTGCTCGCCGCTGGGCATTGTCGCGGACACAGCAGGTGTTGAAGATGACAAAGTCCGCCGTCTCCCGGTCAGCTGCCTCGGTCATGCCCATTTCGGTGAACATGCCGGCCAGCGTCTCGCTGTCCCTCTCGTTCATCTGGAAGCCATAGGTGACGATGCAATAGGTTCCCGGCCGGTCTTGAAGCGCCCGGAATTCCGTCATATACTGCCGCTGCTCCTGAACCTCAGCAGGAGAAAGCTCTCTGGCCTTTACGCGTTCCAAATCTCTGTTCCTCCAGTATTTTTTATTCTCAATGGCTTCTGAGCGTGACGCTCCACTTTCCGGAAGCAAGGCGCTCAGCGCCGAATTCATATTCCTTCTGCACGAGCTTTTCGAGGACTTCCCTTTCCTCTTCGCTGCATTCAAACCGATGGATCTTTTCCTTGCCGGAGATCTCCTGTCTGCGCAGATTCCGCAGCCGCTGCAGGGCATTGGCCCTCGCGTTCAGCACCGTGCCTCTCCCCGCACAGCAGCGGCATTCCGTGCGCATCTGCTGCGGAAGCGACCGGGATTTTCTCTTCCGTGTCATTTCAAGCAGCCCGAGTTTCGAAATGCCGGAAATTTCCACGCCAGCCCGATCCTCTGCGCAAAGGCCGCGTATTTCCTGAAGAACCGCATCCCTGCTTTCCTGCCTGCGCATATCGATCAAATCGGCCACGATGATGCCGCCGACATCGCAGAGGCGGATATGACGGGCAATCTCCCGAACGGCCTCCAGATTGACGGCGAGCGCCGACGCTTCCGGATCCTTGCCGCGGACCATCTTCCCGGAGTTCACATCGTACACCGTCATAGCCTCACAGAAATCCACAATGAGAAAACCGCCGCAGGGCAGCCAGAGTTTTCGGTGCATCAGCTCTTCGATCTTCTGATCCAGCTGCCAGAGATCGCCCAACAGCCCCTTTTCCTCAGAAAAGAGGCTGATCCCGACATGCGCCGGCAGAAGTGCCTGCTCCTTCTGCCCCGTCAGATACCGGCAGGCTGCCGGGTCATTGGTCACGATCTCATCGACAGCACATCCAAGCTCTGAAAAAAGGATGTCCGTATAGAAATCGCTGGAGAGCAGCCCGGGCTTTGAATCATACCGGGCCCGCCGTTCCATTTTCTCCCACTGTGCCCGCAGCTCTGAAAGCTCCGTCAGAATCGCCTCATCCTCCGCATTGGCGGATGCGCTGCGCAGGATCACGCCTTCGCTTTCTTCCAGATGCTGCTGCATCAGCGCACGAAGTCTTTCCTTTTTATCCGCAGCGTGGATCTTGGTCGAGACGCTGATCATCTGCTTTCCGGGCTGATAGACAAGCAGCTTTCCCGCAATCTGGATTTTTGCGGATACCCGGAATTTCTTTCCGGAATCCGGGGGCGGCAGCGCCGTTCCCTGCACCGGCAAAAAAGCCCCCTGGCGAAGTCCATCCGGGGCTTCCGTCAGAAAGGCCTCTTCCTTGTCGCCGATCAGGACAAAGGCTGCCTCCAGCTCTCTGCGCACCGTCTGAACCTTCGCCAGATAGATTGCTCCGGGCTGAGGTCCTTCACTGACCTGCATGACGCGGAAATCCGTCAGCTCCGTACCGTCGAAAACCGCCGCGCGGACTTCATCCGCCAGGCGGTCGATGACCATTGTCTTCTTCATGCCTGATAATCAATCAACGGCGTCAGCGCACCGCCCGCCATCGTGTAAAGAGCCGTTCTGCGCGCCGAATAGTCGCATTCCTGAATTCCGTTTTCCCTGCAGAGCGCTTCCATCAGCAGATTCGGCTTCAGCGTAGAGGCTTCCGTAAAGGAAACAACCGTGTCCATCACCGTTTCATGCGCATCGGAGGAAACGACCTCCAGGGACATGATCATCGGGCGGATGTTGACCATCTTCTCCGCAGTCTTCGTCTTGCGGAGCGCCAGAATCTCTTCTTTGGCGAGGAACCGCGAAAGACCGGCCGCAATTCTGACACCCTCCGTGCCCCGGATTTCAAGGCGATAGCCCGCAAACGCCATCAGACTTGCCAGCTTCGGAAAACGATCGTCCACCATGCGCACCAGAGTCGGCTGCAGGGCGGGCGGAAGCGCCGTCTTCATGGCAGAAAGCGCCGTTTCTTCGTCGACAGGGGCAGCAAGACCGACCTCCAGCAGCTCCGCGTCGCCCGGAATTCCGCTTGAAAGCGCGGAGGCAAAGGACATGAGGATGTGCGGATTGAACCCGTTCGAATAGGCGATCGGCAGCCCGCTGCGCCGAAGCGCTCGCTGCATGGTCCGCTGCATATCCAGAAGCCCCAGATAGCGGATCACATCGCCCTTCTGAAACTGAAGAAGCATTCTCATTTGTCCGTACACACTCCTTCAA
>R14__coassemble_1251_pt1 | contig 13227 bp, 13 predicted proteins | sample R14__metabat2_high_PE_020 | metagenome-assembled genome bin R14 | reverse complement strand
GGGCAAGGAAAAAAGGCTTCGCTGGACGCTGGAGACGGACGCGGTCGGCGGCGGCCTCTCCAGTGCCGTCCGGGAGGACGGAACGATCTACACGGTGGGCTATTATAACACCGCGCCCGTCTGTATCTCGGACGCCGGGCAGCTGCTCTGGCAGGGCGTGAATGACGATCCGGCCTGCTATTGGCCCTGTCAGCTGGAGGCGGACGGGGAAGGCGTCAGGGTGACCTATGAATCCGGGACGGCGCTCTATTTTTCAGATGCGGGAAACCACTGCGGCACATGACAGCACAGTGACAAAATCCGGGAACCGGTGCACTGAACCGGTTCCTTTTATAAAAGGAAAAATTGTTAAAAATCTGCGAAACATACCTTAAATTGGTTGATTTTGGGTGCAGGCGGGGTATAATAGAAACAGTCCGGGCGAGAAGAGTCCGGAACTCAAATCAAGGAGGAGAAAACCATGAAAAAGTTTCTGACGCTTTCCATGGCCGCTGCGCTGGCTCTGTCCTGCACCGCCGGCATGGCTGAGATCGCTCAGAAGATGACCCCGGGCACCTACACCGGCAGTTGCCAGGGCGTCAACGACAAGGTCGTCGTCGAGGTCACCGTGACCGAAGACGCGATCACCGATGTGAAGGTCGTTTCCCATCAGGAGACCCCGGGCATCGGCGCTCCGCTGACGGAGGAAGGCTATGAGGGCTTCACCCCGATCGCCGTCCTGCCGCAGGAGATCGTTGACCAGCAGAGCATCGACGTGGACAGCCTCTCCGGCGCCACCATCACCTCTGCCGCCATCAAGACCGCTGTGAAGGACGCCCTCACCCAGGCGGGTGCGAACGTCGATGAGTTCAAGGTCAAGCCGGATCACGGCGCCGCGACCGAAGAAACCGAGACCGCTGATGTCGTCATCATCGGTGCTGGCGGAGCCGGCCTCGCTGCTGCGATTTCCGCTTCCCAGAACGGCGCTGAGTCCGTTATCCTGGTTGAAAAGTGCGCGGCTGTCGGCGGCGACACGCTCGTCTGCGGTGCGATCTACAACAACCCGGATCCGGAGCTCCAGTCCGCTGTCCAGATGCTGGACTCCAAGAAGGCGACCATCGAGAGCGCCATCACGGCGCAGACCGAAGATCCGGAGTACAAGGCTCTGATCGAGGCCGTCACCAAGGAATGGGACGAGTACAAGGCTTCCGGCCGTACCGACCTGTTCGATTCCGTGAACTGGTTCACCCTTCAGACCTATCAGGGCGGCGACTGCGTCGCTGAGCTCCCGCTGGTCAAGGTTCTGACCGAGAACGCGATCGCCGGCTATGACTGGATCCGCAGCCTCGGTATGGAATTCAAGCCCGTCATCGGTCAGGGCGCCGGCTCTCTCTGGCAGAGAACCCACACCTCCACGATGCAGATGGGCACCGGCTTCATCAGCACCTATGTGAAGAACATCGCTGCTGACAGCAAGATCACCATCCTGACCCAGACCACCGCTGACAGCATCACCACCGATGAGAACGGCGTTGTGACCGGCATCACCGCGCACGATGTGTACGGCGACACCTACACCATCACCGCGAACAAGGGCGTTGTCCTCGCGACCGGCGGCTTCTCTGCCAACAGCAAGATGGTGGCTGAGTACAACACCTCCGACAAGTGGTCCGCGACCGACCTGTCCAAGGTTGCCACCACGAACCGCTGGGCCTGCTCTCAGGGCGATGGCATCACCCTTGCTCTGAACGCCGGCGCTGCCCTCAACCAGATGGATCAGATCCAGCTGCTGTATCTGGGCAACCTGAAGGATGGCTCCCTGACCAAGTATCCGAAGCGTGTTGTTTCCAACACCGACCAGGAGATCTTCGTCAACAAGGAAGGCAAGCGTTTCGTCCAGGAGGACGGCCGCCGCGACCAGATCTGCCTCGCTGCTCTCCAGCAGACCGACGGCATGTTCTACTTCCTCGAGTCTGCTGACGGCGACTATGAGGACATCGACACCGCGATCTCCGCGGATGGCTTCTCCCTCCGCTTCCTCGAGGAGCAGGGCTACATCTATGTGGCTGACACCCTCGATGAGATGGCTGAGAAGCTCGGCATGGACGCTGATACCCTCAAGGCTACCGTTGAGAACTTCAACGCTTCCGTTGAGGCTGGCGAGGACAAGGACGGCTTCGGCCGTACGCTCTTCAGCACCAAGCTGGAGAATGGTCCGTTCGTCGCGACCCCGCGTAAGCCTTGCATCCATCACACCATGGGCGGTGTGAAGATCGACACCGAAGGCCACGTCCTGAATGCTGACGGCAACGTCATCCAGGGCCTCGTCGCTGCCGGTGAGGTTACCGGTGGTATCCACGGCGGCAACCGCCTCGGCGGCAACGCTGTTGTCGACACTGTCGTCTTCGGCAAGCTGGCCGGCGAGACTGTCGTCAAGTAATCTGAACTGCAAAAGGGAGCCGTCCTTCGGGGCGGCTTCTTTTTTATGTTGTTGACGCGGGGCGGACATGGTATAATCAACTCCAGAAAGCAAGGAGGACACAGATATGCTGAGAGCTTCGTTGAGCGGCATTCAGATCACCCGGGAGCAGCGGAGGAAGATGCGGGAACTGATCGCGGATTATTTTACCGACGAGGAGAACCTCGAGCTGGGGATGATCGCGCAGGATGATATTCTGGATTTCTTTCTCGAAAATCTGGGCCCCATGATTTACAACGCGGCGCTGGATGATGCCCGTGCCTGGGCGCAGCAGGCGGCCTCCAACGCGGAAACGGATTATTATGCCCTGTATAAGGAGGAATGAAGGAATGAAAAAAATCGTGCGAAAAGTGGCAGCAGCCGCTGCCCTTGCGACCCTGCCCGTGCTTTCGGCTGCCGAAAACGCGCTTCCGGAAGCGGACTGCCAGGCGGAAAATCCCTTTATGCAGGTTGCTATCGAGGAGGCACGTGAGGGAATCCATAACGGCCACGGCGGCCCGTTTGGCAGTGTCATCGTAAAGGACGGAAAAATTATCGGCCGGGGGCATAACCACGTGCTCGTCAATCATGATTCCACCTGCCACGGCGAGATCGACGCGATCCGCAAGACGGAACAGGCGCTGGAGACCTTCGATCTCTCCGGCTGCGAGCTTTATACCACGGGTGAGCCCTGCCCGATGTGCCTCGCTGCCTGCCTGTGGGCGAACATCGACCGGGTGTATTACGGCTGCACGATCGCCGATAACGAGGTCATCGGCTTCCGGGACAAGAAGTTTGACGAGCTGTTCGGCGGCCGCGAAAAGCTGGCGGATTATCTGGTGGAGGTGGACAGGGAAGCCTGCCTCGCGCTTTTTGACGAATACAATGCGACCAATGGGGAGCGTTACTGAGATATGGACTTTTCAAACATCCGGATCGCCTTTTTTGACATCGACGGGACGCTGATCGACATGCAGCGCAAGCAGATCACGGAGCAGACGCTGGAGACGCTGCGTGCCCTGCAGGCAAACGGGATCCGCATCTGCATCGCCACAGGCCGCGGACCCCATGCTGTGCCGAAGTTCCCGGGCGTGGAATTTGACGCGTATCTGACCTACAACGGCGCCTGCTGTTATACGCCGGAGAAACAAATCTTCTCGATGCCGATCCCGCGGGAGCAGGTTCGCCGGATCATCCGGAATGCCGCTGAAATGGGGCATCCGTCGGTCGTGGCGTCTTACAGCTGTGCGATCGCAAACGGAACGGAGCCGGATCTGGACGCCTACTTTGGGATCGCCAAGGTGCCGGTACCGGTTTCAGAACGATTTGAGGCGGCGGTGTCGGGCGAGGTCTATCAGCTCATGATCGCCGTGAAGCAGCCGGAGTATGAGCGCCTCCTGCGGGACGCACCCGCGGCCAAGATCGCGGCATGGTGGGACAGGGCAGTGGATGTCATCCCCGCAGCCGCCGGAAAGGGCGTCGGCGTGGCGCACGTTCTCGCTTACTTTGGTCTCGACCGCGGCCAGGCGATTGCCTTCGGGGACGGAAACAATGACCTGGAGATGATCGAGGCTGTTGGATGGGGCGTCTCCATGGGCAACGGCTCCCCGGAGCTAAAGGCTGCCGCGCAGGATGTCTGCGGCCCTGTCTGGGACGAAGGCATCCATCGGTACTGCCTTGAAAAAGGACTGATCAGGTGAACCGCGGATCAACAAACAGAACCGAAAAAAAGCAGGCGCCCGAAAGCGCCTGCTCTTTGTTTTTTGCGGATTACTCAGCCTTTGCAGCCTTTTCGCCTGCAATGCGGCCGTTGACGCAGAAGTCCACGATGGCGTTGCCGCCGAGGCGGTTCGCGCCGTGGAGGTTGCCGGTGATCTCGCCGGCGCAGTAGAGACCGCTGACGATGCTGCCGTCAGCACGGAGCGCATGGGTGTCAAGGTCAACATTGACGCCGCCCATGGTGTGGTGTGCGGCAGGCTTGCGCGGATAAGCATACCACGGAGCCGTGACGAGCTCCTTGGTCCAGGTGGTGCGTCCCAGGGCATCGGTCGCTTCGCCGCGGACATAGGAGTTGAACTCGTCGATGGTGTTCTGGAGGGTGGCCGGATCCATGCCGAGCTTCTCCGCCAGGCCTTCGACGGTGTCAGCCATCACATAGCCGTACAGGTTGTTGTCCAGGAAGTAGCCAACGGTCTTGTCGCCGAGGGTCTTGCCGGTTGCCGGATCCGGAACAGCGTCGCCGCTGAACAGCTGATACATGAGGCCATCGGTCTGGGCGATGATGGCAAGGCTCATTTCATCGCGGCGGCCATCCTCACGGACGAAGCGCTTGCCTTCCTTGTTGATGTACATGCTGGCGCTGTAGGTGAGGGTGATGTCGTCGGTCGCGCCGGTCCACGGGTTCGCGTACGGCAGCAGCTGGATCTGATCCATGTTGATCAGCTGAGCGCCGGCCGCTTCCGCCATGGCGATGCCGTCGCCGGTGACGCCGGGCATGTTGGTGGTGATGACCTTCGCACTGAGGTCCGGCCACTTATCGCTGGTGCAATACTTTTCGCGCATCTCAACGTTGCCCGCGAAGCCGCCGGTCGCGAGGATGACGCCCTTGTTGGCGTGGAGGGTGACGGTGTTGCCGGTCTTGCCGACGGCGTTGACGCCGACGACCTTGTCGCCGTCCATGATGAGGCTCTTCGCGGTCGTGTCAAAATACGGCTTGAAGAGGTCGCCGCGGGTGGCCAGGGTATCGTTGAAGGCCTTGAAATAGCCCGTGCCGTTCGGCATCACAGAAGTGTGGGTGCGCATGTAGAGGGAGCCGGAAGCGGAGTTGATCTTGTCCGCGAACTGCATGCCCATGCTCTCCAGCCACTCAAGGGTCGGATACGCGTTCTGGGCGAAGAAGTAGACGTGGTCGAGGTCGCCGACCTTGTCGCCGCCGTTCCAGGTCTGGAGGGCGAACCACTCGGCGCTGTCGAAGACGTGCTTGTCGGTCTTCTTGTATTCTTCGAACTGCTCGCGGATGGTCGCCTGGAGCTGCGCGTGCAGATCGTTCACCGGCTCCTCATTCAGGGCATCTTCCACGAGGCCGTCGAGGCTGCTGGTGATGTCGGCATAGTCCTGCATATCCGGATCCGGGCAGTTGAAGATGCCGCCGGAAACGATGGCGTTGCCGCCAAAGAAGCCGGTCTTCTCGATCAGGATGACGGAAGCGCCGTTCTCGGTCGCGGAGATCGCGGAGGCCAGGCCGGCTCCGCCGCCGCCGACGATGATGACGTCCGCCGTAAGGTCGAGATCCTCGGCCTTCGGGGTTTCAACCTTCTTGCCGAAGACGGCCATATCCGCGCCGGCTTCCTCAAGGGCATTCTTGACGGCCGTCATGATGGCACGGCTGCAGAAGGTCACGCCGGTGACCACATCGACGTCATAGGTCTGGTTTTCGAGGATCGCAGCCGGGATCTGGGCGATCGGATAATCGGCGACACCGGGGGTGTCGACATGGGAGACCACCTCGACGCCGGTGATGGCATCCTCGGAGAGGGTGACTTCAACGGTCATCGGGCCGTGCATGGAAGCGACGGTCTCGGTGTAGGTGCCTGCGGTCATGGCGCAGGCGCTGACGGCCAGACACAGGGTGAGTGCCAGGCAGAGCAGCAGAGCAAGGCTCTTCTTCATGAGTTTTCCTCCTTCTTTTTTCCTCCGTGAAGAGGATTGTGGATATTATAACGCACAATCGGGGAAAATACCAGACAAATGTTCGAGGCAGGGAGAAAACGGAGTGCTGTTTTCCTCAAAAAGAAACGTAATTCTGAAGCGGACGCATTCTGTATGGAAATCACGCCGAAAATATGGTATGATAGGGCACATACAGTCAGACGGAGGCAACGAAAATGAAAATTGCAGTGACCTATGAAAATGGAGAGGTTTTCCAGCACTTCGGGCGCACGGAAACATTCAAAGTCTATGATGTCCAGGATAAAAAGATCCTTTCTTCAGAAGTCATCGGCTCCGATGGTCAGGGTCATGGTGCCCTGGCACTCGTGCTGCAGCACCATCACATCGACGTGCTGATCTGCGGCGGCATCGGTATGGGCGCCCAGATGGCGCTGCAGGAAGCGGGCATCGAGCTTTGCGCAGGCGCGTCTGGCGATGCGGATAACGCGGTGCAGGCATATCTTACGGGCAGTCTTGTAAACACAGGCTCCAACTGCAATCATCATGGCGAAGGTGAGTCCTGCAGTCATGGTCATTGCTGTCATTGAAATCCATGCCGGGAATCGCGGCAGGGCTGACTTATCCTGAAGAGGTTTGAAATTCAGCGGCAGAGGTGAGCATCTTGAAGACACGCGTTGAACACGACTCCATGGGCGAGGTTCTCGTCCCGGAGGACAAATACTGGGGTGCGCAGACGCAGCGCAGCTATCAGAATTTCCCGATCGGCAGCGGCATCGAGACCATGCCGGGCGAGATCATCCATGCATTTGGTATCCTCAAAAAGGCGGCGGCCGAGGCCAATCATGGCTTGAAGCCGGAAAAAATGACCGATGAGAAGCTGTCTGTAATCTCACAGGCGGCGGACGAGGTCATCTCCGGCAGCCTGTCGGCGCATTTCCCGCTCGTCGTCTGGCAGACGGGCAGCGGCACGCAGAGCAACATGAACGCCAACGAGGTCATCGCCAACCGGGCGAATGAGCTGGCCGGGAAGAAGCTCTGCCATCCGAATGATGACGTGAACATGAGCCAGTCTTCCAACGATACCTTTCCGACGGCGCTGCATATCGCGGCGGTGCTGTCGCTGGAGGAGCGCCTCATCCCGGCGGCGGAGAACCTCATTGCCGTGATGCGCAGGCTGGAGGCGGAGAATGCTGACGCCGTGAAGAGCGGAAGAACCCATCTGCAGGACGCTGTGCCGATCTCCTTCGGGCAGGAGGTCAGCGGCTGGCGCGCCTCGCTGGAGCGGGATGTGGAACTGGTCCGCCATGCTCTGGCGCCGCTGTATGAGCTGGCCCTCGGCGGAACCGCCGTCGGCACCGGCCTGAACGCCCCGAAGGGTTTTGCGGAAAAGGCTGCGGAGCGCATTGCCGCCCTGACGGGCAAGCCGTTTGTCACGGCCGGCAACAAGTTCCATGCCCTCACCTCCAAGGACGAGATCGTGTTCGCACACGGCGCCGTGAAGGCCATGGCCTGCGACATGATGAAGATCGCGAACGACGTCCGCTGGCTGGCGTCCGGTCCGCGCTGCGGTCTGGGCGAGATCCGCATTCCGGAGAACGAGCCGGGCAGCTCCATCATGCCGGGCAAGGTCAATCCGACCCAGTGCGAGCAGGTGACGATGGTGGCGGTTCAGGTCATGGGCAACGACGCGGCGGTCGGCATCGCAGCCTCTCAGGGTAATTTTGAACTGAACGTCTTCATGCCGGTGATCGCCTATAACTTCCTGCAGTCCGTCCGGCTGCTGTCGGAGTCCATCGCGGCCTTCACCGCGAACTGTGTCGTCGGCATCACGGCAAACCGCGAAAAGATGCACGAAAACCTGTACAATTCCCTCATGCTGGTGACGGCGCTCAATCCGTATATCGGCTATGAAAACGCCGCGAAGACCGCCAAGCTGGCCTTTGCGGAGAAGGTCTCCCTGAAGGAGGCCTGCGTGAAGCTGGGCTTCCTCACGCCGGAGCGCTTTGATGAGGTCTTCCATCCGGAAGAAATGATCTGAAATTGTCCGGGGCAAAACCATCAGCAGAATTTACAGACTGTTCAATAACGGCATTCTGAAAGGAGAATTCCCATGGATTACGGCAAAGCATCCCTTGAAAAGCATGCTCAGTGGCGCGGCAAGATCGAGGTCACGACGCGCGCACCCCTTGATAACGCGGAGGCGCTCAGCCTCGCCTATACCCCCGGCGTCGCGGCGCCCTGCCTGGAGATCCAGAAGCATCCGGAGAAGAGCTGGGAACTGACCCGCCGCTGGAACACCGTCGCCGTCGTGACGGACGGCACTGCCATCCTCGGCCTGGGTGACATCGGCCCGGAGGCCGGTATGCCGGTCATGGAGGGCAAATGCGCCCTCTTCAAGGCATTCGGCGGCGTGGACGCCATCCCGCTGTGCATCCGCAGCAAGGACGTGGACACCATCGTGAACACGATCTCCCTGCTCGCCGGCTCCTTCGGCGGCATCAATCTGGAAGACATTGCGGCGCCCCGCTGCTTTGAAATTGAGCGCAAACTGAAGGAAAAATGCGACATCCTCGTCTTCCACGATGACCAGCACGGCACGGCGGTCGTCGTCGCCGCGGCGCTCCTCAACGCCCTGAAGGTCACCGGCAAGAAGATGGGGGAGATCAAGATCGTCATCAACGGCGCCGGTGCGGCGGGCATCGCCATCGGCACCCTGCTGATCCGCATGGGCTTCGGCAACGTCGTTCTCTGCGACATCAACGGCATTATCTGCGAGGGCGACGAAGGCCTCAACCCGGCGCAGGAGCGGATCTCCCATGTCTCCAACCTGAACCATGAGCACGGCAGACTGGCCGATGCGATGCGCGGCGCGGATGTTTTTGTCGGCGTGTCCCGCCCGAACCTCGTGAGCCGCGAAATGGTCGCTTCCATGAACAACGGCATTGTTTTCGCCATGGCGAACCCGGTTCCGGAGATCATGCCGGAGGATTCGAAGGCTGCCGGCGCGGCGGTCGTCGGCTCCGGCCGCAGCGACTATCCGAACCAGATCAACAATGTGCTGGTCTTCCCGGGCATCTTCCGCGGCGCCCTGGACGCCCGTGCAACCGACATCAACGACGAGATGAAGATCGCCGCGGCGCATGCCATCGCTGACCTTGTCTCCGATGAGGAGCTGAATGCTGAGTATATCCTGCCGAAGGCGTTCGATCCGCGCATCTGCAAGGCTGTTGCGGCGGCAACCGCCGAAGCGGCGCGAAAGAGCGGCGTGGCCCGGGCATAAAGCCAGGTTGTCCGGCGATTGACCAAACCGAAAAAGAATCAAAAATCCCTTTTCCTTCGCTGCGTTCGGAGGAAAAGGGATTTTTTCGGAAAATCAGGATCGGCTTTCTGTGAACGGCAAAAACAGGAAGAACGGCAGCCCCAGCGCGAAAACATAGACATAGCGCAGACTGAAGGCCACGGGCGTGGCGATGAACACCGTGGCGAGATTGCAGGCGGCAGGCAGATAGGGAAGCAGCCCGCAGCGTCCGCGCCGACGCAGGCAGAGCATCGCGCCCAGCACCGTGAGCCAAGCGAGCGTGCCGCTGCCGATGTAGAGCATGAAGCCCTTCAGCTGCGGCTGGATGGAAATGCCGGTGAAGGCTTCCAGCAGATCCGTGCCCGCGATGCCGTGCTTGTTTTTGTAGATCTCGTAGTACATGTACCCGTAATCGTGGGTCGCCGTCGGAGACCAGAAGCCGTAGGTGGCAAGCAGATAACCTTTTATATAGGAAAGCGGATTCCGCAGGAGGCCATGCAGCCAGACCGTGAAGAACTGCCCCTTGGTTTGGGCGAGAAATTCATAGTCAAACAGCGGATTCCATTTCAGGGTGTCCACGAGGCAGGGACGGTAGGCATAGCCCCAGACGTCCTCCCGGCAGAGACGGAAGAGGTAATCCCTGTCCTCCTGTGAAAAGTCCGCGTCCTCATTCAGCGCGCAGGCGAGCTGCTGCAGGGGGATGCCGACGCTCTCCCCGAAGTCGCTCGTGATGTTCCAGACCCGGGTCATGACGGAAATCATGCCGCTGAAGAGCAGCGCGGTGCTGAGGCAGACGGCAAAGAGCGCCCGACGGTGCCGCCGGAGCAGCGGCAGGGCGAGGAGCGCCGTGCCCGCAACGACATAGAGGCCGTTGTTCCGCGTCATCATGGCGGTCATGCAGAAGAGAAAAATCAGCCCGAAGACAGCGCGTCCGCAGCGATCCTCCGAAACCCGCAGGAGAAGGAAGGAAAGCAGCAGCAGGGAACAGGAGTACAGAATGTCCTTCCACATCGTGACGGCGTAGCTGGGGAAGATGGGCATGAACATGAAGAACAGCAGGGAGCAGAGGACGACGGGCAGCGGCAGTCCGCGGCGATACAGGAGGCAAAGCTCCAGCACGATGCACAGAATCATGAAGCCGGACTGGAACAGCGTGAAGAGGAACACACCGGCGTTATAGCTGTGAAAAAGCAGATTTCCGGCCTTCAGGAACACCCCGACCAGCAGCGTGAAGCAGACCGGGTGATGGCTGGAGATGGGATGCCCGTGCTCCAGCATCTGATTGATGCTGGACATGGAGTCGTCCAGCAGGTTGCCCGGGTACAGGCTGAGGACGTAGGGCAGCCAGGCGAGCGCCAGCAGGATGGCGGAAGCGGCGGCAAAGCGGAGCAGGCGTCCGCGCGGCGGCACCTGGTTTTCACGGCAGCGGCCCGCTGAGGAACCGGCAAGACGGCAGAGCATGCCGAAGATGAACAGGGCAAGGATAAAAATCCCCGCAAAGCGCAGCAGATCGGCAGGCTGCAGGGCCGTCAGGTGATTTTCGGAAAACTTTCCTTTTATATTGCCGCTGAAGACGACATGCCCGGACAGAACCGCGCAGGCGGCAAAAAGGCAGGCGGCCAGTCCGGCGGCAAGGCTGCGCAGACGCGGATGCCCGGCAGCAGATTCAGAATGTGTCATGATTCCTCCTGGGAAGCGCATGCTTCGCGGCCTCTATCATACAATAGAAAAACGGGAAAAGGCAAGTTTTTACCCCGACAGAATAAAATGAAACAATATTTAGAAAAATGAGGATTAAAAACGCGAAAAACGGAGAAAAACGGAGATTTAAAGAGAAGCGAAAAGAAATCTGAGAAAATCAGAAAAAAGTGTTGACAGAAGCATGGACATGCAATATAATGACGAAGCATGTTTGACAGACGGTTTCTTTCCGCCTGTCCGAAAACGAAGGAGGTGCCTAGGATGGCTGTAAATGGTGCACGCGTGAAGATCGTGCTTGCCTGCACGGAGTGCAAGCAGCGCAATTACAACACGATGAAGAATAAGCGCAACGACCCTGATCGTATTGAGATCAGCAAGTACTGCCGTTTCTGCAAGAAGCACACTGTGCATAAGGAGACCCGTTAATCGGTCTGCCGAAACGGATAAGGATGTGAGAGAGATGTCAGAGAACAAGAAAGAAAAGCCCGGTTTCTTCGCACGCGCTTCCAAGTGGCTCTCTGCGCTGCCGGCCCGTATCACGGAGGCATTCAAGAGCATGGTTGCCGAGCTGAAGAAGGTTGCCTGGCCGACCCGTCAGGATCTGATCAACTACTCCCTCGTTGTGATCGGCTTTGTCGTCGTTCTGGCTATTGTCGTCGGCGTGCTGGATCTTGCGTCTTCCGCGGTGGTTCAGCGCCTGATTGCGCTGTAAGCCGGAGGAACGGACATGGCGGAGGAGAAAGCCCTTTGGTATGTCGTTCATACCTATTCGGGTTATGAAAACAAAGTCGCAACCGACCTTCAGAAGACGGTTGAAAACAACGGCATGGGTGACCTCATCACGGACGTCATGGTTCCGGTGGAGGAGGTCGTAGAGGTCCGCAACGGGAAGCCCCATACCATCCAGCACAAGATCTTTCCGGGCTATGTGCTGGTCAAGATGATCAAGACCACGGAGAGCTGGTATGTCGTGCGCAATACGCGCGGTGTAACGGGCTTTGTGGGCCCGGGAAGCGAACCCATTCCGCTCACGGACGAAGAATTCGAACACATGACCAGCTGCCAGGGCACGATTCACATCGACCTGGAGAAGGGCGACAGCGTCCGCATCAAGCAGGACAACCTGGAGAATGCGGTCGGTGTTGTGGAAGAAGTCAACGCCGAGGAGCACAGGGTTCAGGTGTCGATCCTCATCTTTGGCCGCAAGACCATGATGGATCTCGACATTTCGGAAGTGGAGCGCCTGTAAGGACGCCCCTGAGAAAAGCAGATTTCCGGGGAAACCCGGTTGTCGATGCCCGCTGCAGCAGGCGGGCGCAAGTGGGAGGAACACCGTTCCGCATCACCACAATTTGAGGAGGTACAATTATGGCTAAGAAAGTGACAGGCTTTATCAAGCTGCAGGTTCCTGGCGGCAAAGCCAACCCGGCTCCGCCTATTGGTCCGGCCCTCGGCCAGCACGGCGTCAATATCCCGGGCTTCTGCAAGGAGTTCAACGAGCGCACGAAGAACGATGTTGGCATGATCATTCCGGTCGTCATCACCGTTTATTCCGACCGTTCCTTCACCTTCATCACGAAGACCCCGCCTGTTCCGGTCCTCATCAAGAAGGCCCTGAACATCGAGACCGCGTCCGGTGTGCCGAACAAGACCAAGGTCGGCCAGCTCACCAAGGCTCAGGTTCGCGAGATCGCTGAGAAGAAGATGCCTGACCTGAACGCCGGCAGCATCGAAGCTGCTATGAGCATGGTGAAGGGCACTGCCCGCTCCATGGGCGTCACCGTCGAAGAGTAATTCAGTCATCCCTCCGGGGATGAAGACTGTGGAAGGCGCAGAAGCGCCGTTTGCACCACAAGGAGGATATTAAAATGAAACACGGCAAGAAATACCTCGAGAGCGCCAAGCTCATCGAGCGCAACAAGCTCTACGATCCGGAAGAGGCTGTGAAGCTCGCTCTGCAGACCGCAAAGAGCAAGTTCGATGAGACTCTGGAAGTGTCTGTCCGTCTGGGCGTTGATCCGCGCCAGGCTGATCAGCAGGTCCGCGGCGCCGTCGTTCTCCCGAACGGAACCGGCAAGAAGATCCGCGTTCTCGTGTTCGCCAAGGGCGCTCAGGCCACTGA
>R14__coassemble_1224_pt1 | contig 13495 bp, 11 predicted proteins | sample R14__metabat2_high_PE_020 | metagenome-assembled genome bin R14 | reverse complement strand
ACATACAGCTCCCGGGTCTCCTGCCGCATGCGGTTCTCGTCGTCCAGCGTCTTGCCCGTCTGGATGCACATGAGGATCTCCTGCGCATCGGCGTCCTCCCGGCGGAGATAGTGACAGTCGTTCGTGGCGATCATCGGGATGCCGGTCTCTTCGCTCACGCGGACGAGCAGGGGCAGGACGCGCTTCTCGTCCGGCAGGCCGTGATCCATCAGCTCGATGAAATAGTTGCCCCTGCCGAAGATGCCCTCCATCTCGCGGGCGTGCGCGCAGGCCGCCTCAAAGCTGCCGTCCAGCAGGAGGCGGGAGAGCTTTCCGGAGAGGCAGGCGCTGCTGGCGATGAGCCCCTTCGCGTATTTGCGCAGGCAGGCCATGTCGACGCGCGGGCGATAGTAAAAGCCGCGCACCCAGCCCTCGCTGACGAGCTTCGTCAGGTTCTCATAGCCCTCCTGCGTCTCGCAGAGGAGGATGAGGTGGTTCATGGCGCGCATTCCGGCGGTGCCGCTGCGGTCGTTCATGTCGGGGCAGACGTAGATCTCGCAGCCCAGCACGGGATGGATGCCGCGTTTTTTCGCTTCACTGTAAAAGTCCACGACGCCGTACATGACGCCGTGATCCGTGATGGCGCACGAATCCATCCCCAGCTCCCTGACGCGGTCCAGCAGCGGCCCGATGCGGTTCGCACCGTCCAGCAGGCTGTATTCCGTGTGCAGATGCAGATGAGCGAAAGCCATGATACCCTCCTGAAAGATCCCGGGGAAGCCCCTTAATGATCCTCATTTTATGCCTGCTCATCCCTGTTGTCAATTGACGAAAGCCAATCCTTCCATTATAATAATAGTCTTGTGTGTAAGGAGGAATGCGAATGCAGCCAATCCAGTCGATGCTCCTGGCCGTCCGGGAGTGGATGAAACCCCTCGCCAATATGAAAAACGCGATGAGCATCTCCAGCGCGATCACATCGCTGATGAATCATACCGGTCTTCCGGAGGCGCTCCGCCGTGTCGTGCAGGGCTGGGTGCTGATGGCGCTCGGCGTCATTGTCGGCGCTGCCCTTCTCCTCAGCCTGATGGCACGCCATCAGCGCGACCGCTGGAGTGTACGGCCATACTGGGAGGAGCGCGGCAGGAAGAACTGGGTCGCCTCGGTTCTTGCGCTGCTGTTCGGTTCGCTCAGCCTGCACCGCTTCTATATGCGCCGGTATATCACGGGCGTCCTGCAGCTGCTCGGCATCGTTCCGTTCTTTTGCGGCGCTTATCTGCTCAGTCAGGCGACCATGATCGAATTCGTGGCGCTCAGCGATGCGGTGGTCGGCGGCGTACTTTTCTTTCTGATCGGCCTTGCTTTTGTCGTCTGGCGGCTGCTGGATCTGTTCCTGATCCTGTTCGGCGGCCTCATCCCGGCTAAGCCGCATCACCGGCACCGCAGGGAAAAGCTTCCGCCCGAGCCTCCCCGTCCGGAGCTCCCGCAGCGGCCTGCTCCCCTGCCGGAAAAGAAGCGCCTTTGATTTCGGGGATGTACAGGGCGGAACCGAAGGATTCCAAAGGAAGACCGGAAAGCCTTTGGCCTGCCGGTAAAAAGCAAAGCTTCGGTATGAGCAGAAAATTTGAATCAGATTGACGAAAATCCCCCAGAGGGACAAGAGGTAAAAGATGTTTGTTGATGATGTCAAAATTACGGTGAAGGCGGGCAGCGGCGGCAACGGCGCGGTCTCCTTCCACCGCGAAAAATTTGTCCAGAACGGCGGCCCGGACGGCGGCGACGGCGGCAACGGCGGCGATATCGTCCTCCTTGCGGATCCGAATATGCATACGCTGATCGATTTCCGCTATAAACGCAAGTATGTGGCGGAAAACGGCGAAAACGGCTCCGCGCAGATGAGCCGCGGCAAGAGCGGGAAGCCGCTCATCATCAAGGTTCCGGTCGGCACGGTCGTCCGCGACCCCAAAGATGAGCGCGTGATCTGCGACATGCACGAGCCAGGTCAGCAGCGCGTGCTGATTGCCGGCGGACGCGGCGGATGGGGCAATGCTCACTTTGCCACCAGCACCCGTCAGGCGCCCAGCTACGCGAACCCCGGCCAGAAGCGCGAACTTGTGGAGATCAAGCTGACCCTCAAGTCCATCGCGGACGTCGGCCTCGTCGGCTATCCGAATGTGGGCAAGAGCAGCCTCCTCGCGCAGGTGACCGCGGCGAAGCCGAAGATCGCCAACTATCACTTCACGACGCTGTCCCCGAATCTCGGCATCTGTCGGCGCTACGGCGTGGACTTCGTCATGGCGGATATCCCGGGCCTGATTGAAGGCGCCAGCGAGGGCGCGGGCCTCGGCTTCCGTTTCCTGCAGCATGTGGAGCGCACCCGTATGCTCCTGCATGTGGTCGATGCCTCCGGCTGTGAGGGGCGCGACCCGGTGCAGGACTTTGAGCAGATCATGGACGAGCTGGCGGCCTACGGCGGTCTGGCGGAGCGCCCGATGATCGTGGCGGCGAACAAAACGGACCTGCCGGAGGCGGCGGAAAACGTGGAGCGCCTCCGCGAACACCTGCAGGGGACCGACATCGAGGTCTATCCGATCTCCGCGGCAACGGGGGAGGGCGTCGACGCGCTCATGGACGCCGTCGTGAAGATGCTTCCCACCCTGCCGGAGACCACCGTCTTCGAAGAAGAAGAGGCGATCGAGGCGGAGGCAGAGGAGCCCTTCTCCGTGGCGAAGGACGGCGAGCGCTTCATCGTCAGTGGACCGCTCTGCGAGCGCATGCTGGAGAGCACGGACTTCGATGACACGGAGTCCATCGCCTGGTTCCACCGCACGCTGCGCAGCAAGGGGGTCATCGATGCCCTCCGCGCCGCCGGCGCAAAGGAAGGCAGCAGCGTTGTCTTCGGGGATATGGAATTCGACTTTGTCGAGTAAAATATTAAAGCTGCATGGGAAGTCTTCCGCGGAGAACCTCTCCGCCTCTTTAAGGAGGCACCTCCCCTTTCAGGGGAGGCTACGATTTTCGTTCCGCCGCGACTGAACGTTTTCCGTAGGCTCCCCTGAAAGGGGAGCTGTCGGGCGGGTCAGCCCGACTGAGAGGTTCTCACGCAGGATTTATTGAAAACCAATGTAGAAATAAAATAACGGAAAGGAATACTATATGATTACAAGCAAACAGCGGGCTTATCTCCGCTCTCTCGCCAATACCCAGCAGCCCATCCTGCAGATCGGCAAGGAAGGCATCGCGGACAACGTCGTGCGTCAGGCCGATGAGGCTCTGAACGCCCGTGAGCTCATCAAGGGCACCGTCCTGCAGAACTGCAGCCTGACCGCCCGCGAGGCGCTGGATCAGCTCTGCGCTGCGGCTGGCGCGGAGCCGGTGCAGACCATCGGAAGCCGCTTTGTCCTGTACCGCGCAAAGGAGAAGGATCCCGTCATCGTGCTGCCAGAATGAATTTTCCGCAAGTTTTGCGATTCGAAAGTGCGGAAAGACGATAAAAATCCAAAATTTGTGCAAAAATCAGGCGGAATTTGAATATTGAATGCCCATTGTGTTCTTGACAGAGTTTTCTCAGCATTATATAATAATACGCACTTGCCTCAGAACCGAAAGGTTCAGGCAGAATTAAAGGAGGAATTCCCATGAAGAAGCTGCTTAGCCTCGTGCTCGCTGCTGTTCTGGTCCTTTCCATCGCCGCGATCGCGGCCGCGGACGGCTACAAGATCGGCATCGTCACCGGCACCGTTTCCCAGTCTGAAGATGACCGCCGCGGCGCGGAAGCTTTCCAGGCTCAGTACGGTGAGGACCGCGTTATCCTCGCCACCTATCCGGACAACTTCCCGGATGAGAAGGAAACCGTTATCCAGACCATCGTCAACATGGCGGATGATCCGGACATGAAGGCCGTCATCGTGAACCAGGGCGTCCCTGGCACCGCTGAGGCTTTCCGCCAGATCAAGGAGCGCCGTCCTGACATCCTGTGCATCTCCGGTGAGAGCCAGGAAGACCTGCCGGTCATCGCTCAGGCTGCTGACCTCGTCGTCGTCAATGACTTCGTCTCCCGCGGCTACCTGATCATCAAGACCGCTGCCGACCTCGGCTGCAAGACCTTCGTTCACATCTCCTTCCCGCGCCACCTTGGCATCGAGTCCCTCAGCCGTCGTCTGGCGGTCATGAAGGAAGCCGGCAAGGACCTCGGCGTTGAGGTTGTTGAAGAGACCGCTCCGGACCCGACCAGCGACGTCGGCGTTGCGGGCGCTCAGCAGTACATCCTCGAGAAGACTCCGGAATGGGTCGAGAAGTACGGCACAGATTCTGCTTACTTCTGCACCAACGACGCTCACACCGAGCCGCTGCTGAAGCAGCTCCTCGCTTACGGCGGCTGCTTCGTCGAAGCTGACCTGCCGTCTCCGCTGATGGGCTATCCGGGAGCTCTCGGTGTCTCCACCACCGAGGCCAACGGCGACTTCGCCAAGATCCTCAAGATCGTCGAGGACGCTGTTGTTGAAAAGGGCGGCGCCGGCCGTTTCGGCACCTGGGCCTTCTCCTATGGCTATGCTTCCTCTTATGCGCTTGCCCAGCACGCGATGAACGTCATCGACGCTGCTCCGGAAGGCGAGAACTGGGATGCTGACAAGCTCTGCGATATCGATGAGATCTCCGATGCTTTCAGCGGCGTCTCCAACGTCAACTGGAACGGTGCCAACTACACCGATGCCAACACCGGCGTCAAGACCGAGAACCTCTTCCTGATCTATCAGGATACCTACATCATGGGCAACCCGGGCAAGTACATGGGCACCACCGAGGTTGAGATCCCGGAGAAGTATTACACCGTCAAGTAATCGCACATGCCGAAAGGCAGAACATAAGCAAAGGGGAGGTTCATCCCTCCCCTTTGTTTTAGTAAGTATGGTGGGTTGAGAAAATGAATGATCGAGCACCTTTGCTGGAACTGAGAAACATCAAAAAGGATTTCTACGGCAACCAGGTTCTGACCGACATCAATCTGACCGTAGAACAGGGCGAGGTGATCGGCCTCGTCGGAGAGAACGGCGCGGGCAAGTCCACGCTGATGAAGATCCTCTTCGGCATGACCGACATCCTGGAGACAGGCGGATACGGCGGAGACGTCATCCTGAACGGCGAAAAAGTCAGCTTCAAGTCGCCGGAGGATGCGCTTGCGCACGGCATCGGCATGGTTCATCAGGAGTTCTCGCTGATCCCGGGCTTTACGGCGACGGAGAATATCCTGCTGAACCGTGAACCGGAGAAGAAGAGCATCATTTCCCAGGTGTTCGGTGAGCGTCTCAATACGCTGGACCGCAGGGGAATGAAGGAAAAATCCGAGGCTGCCATTGAAAAGATGGGCGTGCACATCGACGGTGAAATGGTCATCGCCGAAATGCCTGTCGGTCATAAGCAGTTTACGGAGATCGCCCGCGAGCTGAGCAAGGACCAGCTGAAGCTGCTGATCCTTGACGAACCGACCGCCGTGCTGACCGAGCAGGAAGCTGCTGCCCTGCTGGAGTCGATCCGCGGCATGTCCGCCCGCGGCATTTCCGTCATCTTTATCACGCATCGTCTCCAGGAGATCCTGAACGTCTGCAACCGCGTGGTTGTCATGCGCGACGGCGTTCTCGTGGAGGATGTCCCCGCGGCCACGACGACGATTCCGGAGATCACCCGCTGGATGGTCGGCCGTACCGTCAGCCTGAATGTCGCGGATCGGCGCGAACCGCCGATGACCCGCACCATTTTCTCCATCCGCAAGCTCTGGGTCGATATGCCGGGCGAGATTGTCCGGAATGTCAATCTGGATATCCGGGAGGGCGAGATCCTCGGCATCGGCGGCCTCGCCGGTCAGGGCAAGCTTGGCATCCCGAACGGCGTCATGGGCCTGTATCCGGCGGGCGGCACCATCGAGTTCGACGGCAAGGAGATTCCGCTGAATCAGCCGCGCAAGTGCCTGGACAGCAAGATGGCCTTTGTTTCCGAGGATCGCCGCGGTGTGGGCCTGCTGCTGGATGAGACGCTCGAGTGGAACGTCGCGTTCCCGGCGATGCAGATCCAGAACAAGTTCCTGAAGCCGCTGCTCGGCGGTCTCGTGAAGTGGCGCGACGACGAGGGCATTCATAACGTGACGCAGGAATACATCGACGAGCTGAAGATCAAGTGCACGAGCGCTAAGCAGCGCGCAAAGGAGCTCTCCGGCGGCAATCAGCAGAAGGTCTGCCTTGCGAAGGCCTTTGCGCTGCAGCCGCAGCTGCTCTTCGTCTCGGAACCGACCCGCGGCATCGACGTCGGCGCAAAGGCGCTGGTGCTGGATGCGCTGAAGAAGTTCAACCGTGAGAACGGCGTCACCATCGTGATGATTTCCTCCGAGTTGGAGGAGCTCCGCCAGATTTGCGACCGCATCGCGATCGTTTCCGGCGGCAAGATTGCCGGCATCCTTCCGGCGGCCGAGTCCAGTGAGGCATTCGGTACGCTGATGGTCAGCCAGGTTGTGTAAGGGAGGCGGAAAAATGAGTGAACTGAAAAAGGGATCTGCGGATGCCCTCACCGAAAGAGTGAAGGACGGCCTGCAGAGCTTCGGCCTTCCGCGCCTGATCATCGCCGGCATGCTCCTGATGCTGCTGGTTGCGGCGCCGTTTGTGGGCGCCAACTTCTGGATGCAGATCACGAACATCCTGAACCGCTTTACCTGGAACGGCGTGCTCGTCCTCGCCATGATTCCGATGATCCATTCCGGCTGCGGCCTGAACTTCGGCCTGCCGCTGGGCATCATCTCCGGCCTGCTGGGCGCGACCCTCTCCCTGGAGCTGGGCTTCACGGGAATGCCGAGCTTCCTCATGGCCATTTTGCTGTGCACCCCGTTTGCCATCATTCTGGGTCTCGCGTATGGCTGGCTGCTCAACAAGATCAAGGGCGGCGAGATGATGATCGCCACCTACGTCGGCTTCTCCGCCGTCTCCTTCATGTGCATGATGTGGCTGCTTCTGCCGTATCATAAGGAGGACATGGTGTGGGCCTATGCCGGCACCGGCCTGCGTACCACGATTTCCCTCGAAAGCTATTATGACCAGATCCTTGCGAAGTTCCTGCAGATCCGACTCGGCGACCTCGTGATCCCGACCGGCTCCATCCTGTTCTTCGCGCTGCTGGCCTTCCTCATCTGGGCATTCCTGCACACGAAGACCGGCACGGCCATGACGGCTGTCGGCTCCAACCCGGCCTTCGCCCGCGCCGCCGGCATCAACGTCGACAGCATGCGCACTCTCTCCGTTGTGATGAGCACCTGGCTGGGCGCCATCGGCATCCTTGTCTACCAGCAGGGCTTCGGTTTCATTCAGCTGTACATGGCGCCGTTCAACATGGCGCTGCCGGCGGTCTCCGCCATCCTGATCGGCGGTGCTTCCGTCAATAAGGCGACGATCACGAACGTCGTCATCGGCACGATCCTCTATCAGGGCATCGTGACCATGACGCCGACCGTCATGAACAGCATGATTCACATGGACATCAGCGAGGTTCTCCGTATGGTCGTTTCCAACGGCATGATCCTCTATGCACTGACGAGAAAGACGGAGGCGACCAGAAAATGAACAACAAGCAGACGTCCTCCGCAAAGCAGAAGCTCCTGAACATCCTCAGCGAAAACAGCGTTACGATCATGTTCATCCTGATCGTCGCGGTCTGCATCCGGCTGGCGGGCTTCTCCGCTTCCTTCCTGATCAATGAGATCATCACCCGTATGGGCCGCAACATCTTCCTGATCCTCAGCCTGCTGATCCCGATCATGGCCGGCATGGGTCTGAACTTCGGCATGACGCTGGGCGCCATGGCGGGCGAGATCGCGCTCATCCTGGTCAGCGACTGGCAGATCTGGGGCATCCCCGGCGTCATCCTGGCCTGCATCCTTTCCGTTCCGATCTCTGTGATCATGGGCTGGATGTGCGGCAAGATCCTGAACGCTTCCCGCGGCCGTGAGATGATCACGAGCTACATCATCAGCTTCTTCATGAACGGCGTGTATCAGCTGATCGTGCTGTACATGATGGGCTCCATCATCCCGATCATCCACACCTCCATCAAGCTGCCGCGCGGCTATGGCATCCGCCAGACCACCGGCCTGCTGAATATGCGCCAGTGCCTTGATAACGCGCTTGCCATCCGCATCGCGGGCGTCAAGATCCCGGTGCTGACCTTCATCATCATCGCCGTCATGTGCCTCGTGATCATCTGGTTCCGCAAGACGAAGCTGGGCCAGGACATGCGCGCCGTCGGCCAGGATATGGAGGTGGCCCGCTCCGCCGGTATCGAAGTGGAGCGCACCCGCATCATCTCCATCATCATCTCCACGGTGCTTGCCGGCTTCGGCATGATCATCTATCTGCAGAACATGGGCGATATCGCGACCTATTCCTCGCATTCCCAGATCGGCATGTTCTGCATCGCGGCGCTGCTGGTCGGCGGTGCCTCGGTTGACCACGCCAACATCGGCAACGTGTTCCTCGGCGTCATCCTGTTCCATCTGATGTTCATCCTCGCCCCGAAGGCGGGCGCTGCCATCACCGGCAACGAGATGATCGGTGAATATTTCCGCGTGTTCATCTCTTATGGTGTTATCACGATCGCTCTGGTCATGTATGAGACCAAGAAGCGCCGTGCAAAGGCAGGCATTGGCGAACAGCTGGCTGCCGCCCAGAAGGAGGATGAAGCAAATGAAAAATAAGCGCAGGCTGATCATTCAGATCGCAGTGATTTTTGCTTTCATCCTTCTCGGCGCGGCCATGATGTGGATCGGCCGCGGCCATACCATCTATCTCGACAACAAGACGCTGACGACGGAAGCCGGTACGGAGTATAGCTACTTCTATCGCGTGGAAGCGAGTTATCCGAACGGCGAGAAGATCGGAAAGCTGGCCAAAAAGGAACGCGGCAGCGCCACTTGCATGGGTCAGACCTTCAAGTTCCACGTCGAAATTACGGAAAACAAGGGCGACGACCCGAAGTCGCAGGACATCACGCTGAAGCTGCCGTATGGCATCGACGGCATCATTGTGAACCTTCCCGCTTATCTTGCGGGCGAGCCGGAGAGCGTCTGGATGAGCGAGTTCGTCGCGGCGCCTGAAGAGCCGTCCACAGAGGACGAGAACGTCACGACGGATGAGTTCAGCGTCGGCGATATCTGATTTTCAAAACTTACCATGCAGAGCGGCATCTTCCGAAGCGGGGGATGCCGCTTTTATTTTGCGAAACCGGTTGACCGACAGGCTGGATGATTTTATAATAAAACGAAAGGCGAAAACGGTTCCCCGGATTTAGGTTCGCAAAAGGATTCGGGGATAGAATAAAGCAAATGATTCGGTGTATCCGGTTCCGGCTGAGGAGGTACTTATGATATTCAATGCGCTGAGACTGAAGGGGCTGGCCCTTGTGCTGGGCTGCTGTGTCCTGTTTACCGGTTCCGCGCTTGCTTCCTATGATGAAGAAGACGGCGTCTATTATGCCGAGGACGATAACTACGTGGAAGACAGCACCGGCGTGGTTTCCGGTTATGTGTGGCTTTCGCGCGGCGCCCGGGTCTATGCGGACGCCAACCGCAAGGATCCGCTCGGATATCCCACGGAGGATTGTGTGGTTTATGCCATCCGCAGCCGGGTCTATGAAAAAGGCTGTCTTTATGAGCTGCGCTTTGACACCTCCCGCACGACCGGCGAAAAAAAGTATGTCACAGCGTATTACTATTCCCGCAATCTGGAGCTTGTCGGCGAAACCACGAAAAAGCAGCTGTCTCAGGAAGGACTGACCGGCGCCCGCATCGTGGACGGCGTCGCGATCACGACCATTCCCTTCCATTACGGCGTGGAGACCGAGGCGGAATCGAATTACAATATCGTGACGGCTTCCGGCACGGTCTATATTGCCAAGGCGGGTGTGAATCTGCGCAAAGGCCCGGGCCGTGACCAGGGCATCATCGTTCAGCTGCCGAAGGGCACGAAGATTACCGTCACAGGTCTTGTGACGGTGGACAAGGGTGTTGTCTGGTACTGGGCACATGATGACAACGGCAACGAGGGCTTTGTCATGGCGGAGATGACCGCCAGCAACCCGGTGACGCTGACGAATGACCCGACGCCGACGCCGGAGCCGACCGAAACGCCTGTCCCGGAGGAGACACCGGCCTCCGCGGAGGAGGTCCTCACGAATGCGGCTGAGGAGAATACGACGCCTGAGGGCGAGAACGAAACCGAAGGCGATGCGCTGAACCCCGATGAGGCGGCCGATGCTGAAGCCGAGATGAATTCCGAAGAGGCGACTGATCCGGAAGCCGAGCCGGATTCCGAAGAGGCAGTCGAATCGGAAGAAACCGAGGCGCCGGAGCGCAGCGTGCATGTCAGCGTGACCTGGCAGAGCAAGGGCGAAAAGAAGGCCTTTGGCGACACCGTGATCCTGACCGCGGAGCTGACCGGCTATGATGAGGTGACCCCGGTTCTGCAGTGGCAGTCCAGCACGGACGGCTCAACCTGGACGGATGTCGCAGGCGAGACCGGAACATCGATGTCCGTCGTGATGACGCAGGACAACTATCGGAACTTCTGGCGTGTGCTTGCGACGGCGCCGGAAGCCGACAGAAACACGGATTCTGACGGAAACAGCGAAGAATCTGCGGACTGATCAGGCATCAAACAGCATTAAAAAGCATCAAAAAGGAAGAATCTGCCTCCGGCCGGTTCTTCTTTTTTCATGACAGAACGGAAGCAAAACGGGAGAAGCAGGATAGCCCCTTGCCAAAGTGCTTTTCTTCATGATATGATACCGTCCGGAGCTTGTCTCCGGATTTTTTTGTGCCTGCGCGTGTACAGCGCATCGTACGGAAAGGGAAAATATGAATAAACCAGTCACCTTCGATCTCGTATCCAGGGATGCGAAGACTCATGCCCGCCGCGGCGTCGTCCATACCCCGCACGGCGATATCCAGACACCGATCTTCATGCCGGTCGGCACGCAGGCCACGGTCAAGGCCATGACCCCGCGGGAGCTGGAGGAAGTCGGATCACAGATCATTCTTTCCAATACCTATCATCTGCATATCCGCCCGGGTGAGGACCTCATCCGCGAGGCGGGCGGCCTGCACCGCTTCATGAGCTGGAACAAGCCGATCCTGACTGACTCCGGCGGCTTTCAGGTGTTCTCCCTGGCGAGCCTCCGCAAGATCGAAGAGAAGGGCGTCAGCTTCCGGAATCATCTGGATGGCAGCAAGATGTTCATCGGTCCGGAGGAGAGCATGGCGATCCAGGAGGCGCTGGGCAGCGATATCGCGATGGCCTTTGACGTCTGCACGGCCTACCCCTGCGACCACAGGACAGCGGAGGACGCCATGCGGCGCACGCATCGCTGGGCGGAGCGCTGCAAGAAGTTTCATACGCGTGAGGAACAGGCCCTCTTCCGCATCGTGCAGGGCGCGATCTTCGAGCATCTGCGCATTGAGAGCGCAAAGACGCTGGCGGACATGGACTTCCCGGGCTATGGCATTGGCGGCCTCTCCGTGGGGGAGCCGAAGCCGATCATGTATGACCTGCTGGAGAAGATTGAGCCGTATATGCCGGCAGACAAGCCGCGCTATCTGATGGGCGTCGGCAGCCCGGACTGCCTGGTCGAAGGCGTATATCGCGGCATCGACATGTTTGACTGCGTGCTGGCGACCCGCATCGCCCGCAACGGCACCTGCTTCACCGATTCCGGCCGCCTCGTCATCCGCAACGCCAAGTATGCGCACGACTTCGGGCCGATCGAGGAGGGCTGCACCTGCTATGCCTGCCAGAACTTCTCCCGCGCCTATATCCGCCACCTGATGAAGGCGGGGGAGATCACCGGCGGCCGCCTTGCCACCATTCATAACCTCCATTATCTGCTGCACCTCATGGAGCGCATCCGCAAGGCCATCGAGGAGAACCGCTTCGAGGAATTCCGCCGCGATTTCTTCAATAATTATGATATGAGCCGGAATTTCTGAGAAGGCTTGCATCCTTGGCCGGAAGGGCGTATAATAAAGATTGCATTGTGACCAGAAATATCATTGAAAGGATGTATCCCTTATGAACGAAATGCTGACCCGCCTGCTGGGAGCTGTCCCGGCCATCGCTGAGGAAGCCGCCACGGCCACCGCCGCAGCCGGCGAAGAAGTGCCCGCCGCGAACACCGCGCTCGCCATGATCATCCAGCTCCTGCCGATGATCCTCATCTTCGTTGTGTTCTACTTCATGCTGATCCGTCCGCAGCGCAAGAAGGACAAGGAAGCCCGCGATATGCTGAACAGCCTGAAGGTTGGCGACCACATCACCACCATCGGCGGCATCAACGCGACGATCGTCCGCATCAAGGATCAGACCCTGACGCTCGAACTGGGCGCCCCGGGCTATGAAGGCAAGACCTATATGACGCTCGAGCGCTGGGCGGTTCGCAACGTGAATCAGCTGGAGACCACCAACGAAGCCGAGACCCTCATCTGATCTGTATCCGGAAGACAGAAGGACTCCTGAAAAGAGGAGCCCTTCTTTTTCATCCATGCGCGGGCGAAGACGAATCCGGAAAAGAATTCATCTTGACAAACCCCGCGCCGCACTGCATACTGAAACGGAGCCCGGGCTTCGGGCCCAAAAACAATCAATAAGGGAAAAGGCATGAAGAAGCTTTTCATCTATCTCCGGGATTACCGGAAGGAATGCGTTCTGGCGCCGCTGTTCAAGATGCTGGAGGCCTGCTTCGACCTGGCGGTTCCGCTGGTCGTCGCCTCCATCATCGACCGCGGCATTCCGGAGGGCAATGTGGGACACATCGTCCGCATGGCGCTCCTGCTGGTGCTGCTGGCCATGGTGGGTCTCTCCGCCGCGATGACGGCCCAGTATTTTTCCGCGAAGGCTGCAACCGGCTTCGCCGCGAAGCTGCGGCGGGCATTGATGGCGCACATCCAGACGCTCGGCTATGAGGAGCTGGATCGTCAGGGCACCTCGACCCTCATCACGCGCATGACCAGTGACGTGAACCAGCTGCAGAGCGGCGTCAATATGGCGCTTCGCCTGCTCCTGCGCAGCCCGTTCGTGGTCTTCGGCGCCATGATCATGGCGTTTACCATCGACACGCGGAGCGCACTGCTGTTCGCGGCCGCGATCGCTGTCCTGTTCGTGATCGTCTTTGCCATCACGCTTGTGACGATCCCGATGTACCGCAGGGTGCAGGGTCAGCTGGACGGGGTCACAAAGGCGACCCGCGAAAACCTGACGGGCGTCCGCGTCCTCCGCGCCTTCGGCAAGGAGGAGAGCGAGGTCTGGCGTTTTGATTATCTCTCCTGCGTCCTGCAGAACATGCAGCAGGCGACGGGCCGCATCGCCGCGTTCCTGAATCCGGCGACCTCCGTGGTCATCAATCTCGCGATCATTCTGCTTTTGCAGACCGGCGCCGTCCGTGTGAATCAGGGCGCACTCAGCCAGGGCCAGGTCGTCGCGCTCTATAATTA
>R14__coassemble_1213_pt1 | contig 13557 bp, 13 predicted proteins | sample R14__metabat2_high_PE_020 | metagenome-assembled genome bin R14 | reverse complement strand
GCGGAAAGCGGAAAGCGGAAAGCGGAAAGCGGAATAAGTCTGCCCTTTTTGAATTGTATAACGGCTCACTCGTTCGTCGGGACGGGTGGGCTTTTTGCGTTACACGTCAATGCCAAACTGGGCATTGATCGACCTTAGCCTGAACATCCGCCCAGAAGAGCGATGCCAATTAAAGAAAGTGAGGAGCAACATGAAGAGGATTTTTGTGCTGACGCTGTGCCTTATGATCTGTGTCAGTGTATCTGCCCTTGCATCATGGACTTGCCAGTCCTGTGGACAAGAAGGGCTTGAAGGAAACTTCTGTAAGTCGTGCGGGGCAAAAAAGCCTGTTTGGACGTGTTTGGCCTGCGGAGAAAAAAATCAGGACGGCCTATTCTGTGAGAATTGCGGAGCGAGCCATTTTACTGCAAACAATTCTATTAAAGTGGGGGATGTTATTTCCCTTGGACATTATCCTCAGGACGCAAGTGGCATCGACAACACGCCAGTTGAGTGGATTGTGCTGGATGTGCAGGGATATAAAGCACTGCTGATCAGCAAATACTGACTGGACGCGAAGCCGTACAATGAGAAGGATACAAATGTGACGTGGGAGACTTGTACGCTTCGGAAGTGGCTGAATAACGACTTCCTGAACGCGTGCTTCGACATCAAGACACAGGGCGCGATTCAGACGACGACCGTGGATAACAGCAGCAGTCAGTGCTACAGTGGTTGGAGTACGAGTGGCGGCAACGATACGCAGGACAGGATCTTCCTGCTGAGCTATGCGGAAGCGAACCAGTACTTTGGTGTCACATCTGACAATAAGGACAACACCGAGGCACGTGTTTTGCCGACAGCGTATGCTAAAGCACAAGGAGCGTATACAAGCACAAGCAACTCTTATACAGTGGACAGCAGCGTATACGGTACAACCGGCGCAGCCGGTTATTGGTGGCTGCGGTCGCCGGGCTTCTATCGGGACTATGCGGCTAATGTGTACGTTGGCGGGTCCCTCGGCGGCAGCAGTGTGAACTTTGGCGACACGTGCGTTCGTCCGGCTTTGTGGGTGAATCTGAACGCTATACAATAATCATCTGAACTCAGCTAATAAAAAAACGCCCCCGAAGGAGCGATTAAATCAGGCTTTTCCAGTCACGGTGTTCATAGAGAATTCTTCGGACTTCCATCGTATTCTCTTCGACTACATAGAAAACTGTAAAATTACGCACACGAATGCGATACCAAACATCTTGCAGGGAAAGGCGGGAATGATACTGCTCGAAGGAGGCTGGGGACTTTAATCTTTCCAGAATAGCGGAATGCACATCATCGACCAAGCGCTGAGCGGCATCGGGGTTCAGCAGAGTTCCGGCGATATAATCCACGATTCCGGTCAGATCATCCCGAAAGTCCTGTGTATATCGAAGTTTATACCCTGCGGTATCCATCGATGCGCTCCTTGATCTGCCCGAATACCTCATCATCCGTGAATCGGCGGGAATTTGTGCGGGCGTTCGCTTCGGCTTCCAGCAGAAGACGATCTGCCTGATGCGTCATGGCGTCGTATTGCTCAATACTCATGAGCACCATGGTGCCGTAGCCGTTCTTGGTCAGGAATACCGGCTCGCGGCTCTGCTGCACTTGGGCTTCCACTTCCGGAAATTTGTTGCGCAGGTCGGATACGGGACGAATCTGGGTCATGGTCAACACCTCCGACAAAATACTATCATCATTTTATCATAAAAACAAGAGAAAGAGATCGGAATGCGAAAAAGCTCGGCCCTGAAATGCTGCCTATCGATCCGCAGCGTTAAGAAGATGGGAACAGGCTGAGGCCCGTGGCTGCCGCTGTAACGGCGGAAACGGAGGATCAAATGCAAAGATCGCCTCTTTGCGGCGACGCAAAATAAAGAAATACCAGGGACTTCTCCCCGGTATTTTTTGCATGAATGGCAGGCTCCGCGCCCCGCGGGAGCTGTGCAGCTTTACTTCACATAGATCGTCACGTCACCGGTGTAATCGCCCGCATCGAACGGGATGCTCCGGGCTTCATCGGCATACAGATCGGGCAACTCTTTGCCGAAGGTCATAGAGAAGATCCAGCCTTCGCCGGTGGTAAAGACCTCCTGCGTGCCGTCCCCGAAGACGATCGTCAGCGTCCGGTCAGTGTCGTGGCGGCCTTCGCCAAGCGAAGCGTCATAGGCCGGGCACGGGGTGCCGTGCTGATACTGTGTGCGATAGAGAGGCGTCCCGTCTGTCGCGGAAACTTCAAGGCTTTCGACGATCATCGTGTCGGATGCCATCGTATAGACATAGCGGGACTCCTCATCCTCCGTGGTCAGGATCACCTTGCCGTCCTTCGTTTCGACGCTGACAGGCTTCTCGCTTTCCTCGAATGCGAAGGGATCCTGATGCCAGCCGTCCAGAGCCGCATCGTCCGGCGTGCAGCGGATAAAGGCAAAAACGTACTTCTCGCCGTTTTCTATCCACCAGCCATCGCCGTCCGCGGTCATCTCTTCGACCAGATCCCCCGTCGGACTCAGCCATACGATCTTATCCGCAGACTTCCAGCACACCGTCTGCGTCCCGTCTGCTTCCTCTTCGAACAGCTCATAGCTGCCGTAGACATCCATGAGATGCGGGAAGCTGTTTGCCTCCTGAAGGCGGGCAAGCACTTCCTCGCCGGAGAGCGCGGGTTCCTCCGCCAGCGCGGCGGTCACGGACAGTGACAGGATCAGACAGAGCGCGATCAGAAGCTTTTTCATACAGAATTCCTCCTCTTGATTTTCCGGGCGTTGGACGCAAAAAAAGCGTGCACTCAGGCACGCCGGAAGGCGATCGGAGGATCGCTTTGCAGCTGGCTGCCTTTCCGGGCCCTGTAGCTTTGCGTCGCCGACTTTCGCCGGGTTTGCCGATGTCTACAATTTACACCCAACTGCAGGGAATGTCAAGCGGGAAAAAGCGGCTCCGTGCGAGGAGGAGAGACGGAGGCCTTATCTCGCATACAGATTGATATTCCCGGAGGCCGGAGAACGGTAAATTTCCGCCGCGGTACGAACGTAGTCCATGATGTCCGAATTTGCGTCCGTCCGGAAAACAACGCCGCCCTCTTTTTGAAAGGGAAGATTCAGATCCAAAAAGGCGTATCCTTTTATTTTTTTCGCAAATGGGGCAGAGGTCAGGACGGGAATCCCGTCGTTCAGTTTTCGAAAGAGCGTGTCCATTCGCCGCTCTTCCGGAGATTCGATCGTGAGGCGCGGAAAATGATCCTGAAGCAGGGGCAGATGCGCTTCATAATGGCTGTTGAATTCCCTGCCGTTGGCGAAGATCGGAAGGGAGCGGAGCTCTTCCGGGCTGCTGATGCCGGTGAGCGCTTTGGGGAGCAGGCAGAAATAGGGAAGGTTCATCATTTTCTCGTAGCGCAGCCCGTTTCGCCTGTACTTTGGATGATAAACCGCGTCGCCTACATCGATGATCCCTTCCGCCACCAGGTCGCCTTCGTGTACGCTGGGCTGGAAAACCTTTTCAATCATCACATTCGGGAAGCGCTTCTGAAACAGCGCTGTAACCGGCACCAGCATGATGTGGTAGTCAATGTGGCATAGCCGAATGACGCGGGAGACCCCTGCCTGAAGGCTGATGACGCTTCTGGCGTTTTCTTCGGCCGCCAGAATGGCCCTGGCCTCCGGCAGGAAGGCCTGACCGGCCTGCGTGAGCATGACGCCGCGATGGGTTCGCTCCAACAGCGAACAGCACAGACAGGCTTCAAGGCTGTTGATTTGCTGCATGATCCCCTGCCGGGTCAGGAAGAGACGGGACTGCGCCGCCGAAAAGCTGCCTGTTTGCGCAACCATGAGAAAGGTCTTCAGATGTTCTGTATTCATATCCTCACCTGTCAGCATTTTGCTGACACTATTGTAACAAAATGCTCCTTCCTGTTCAAGACGGATTTTGCTATGATTTTCTCATTCCTGAGCAAAAAAAGAAATTCAAAAAGGAGGAAAAACCATGAAAAAAATCTTTTCCATGCTGGTGGCGGCGGCTCTTGTCCTGACGGCAGGCGGCGCCATAGCGAACAATGGCAGCGACCTTCTTTACAGCCGGACGACCGTTCACGCGGACGGCAAGTATGACACGGCCGCTTTGCCGGAAGGGACTGTCGATCTGCTCCTGAACGCGGCCTTCTCCGCGCCGAGCGGCGGCAATCAGCTCTCCAACAATTACTATGTGATCACGGATCGTGACCGCATGGCGACCATCCAGAAGGGCCATCCTTACAGCCAGCCGCTGGATACCGCTCCCATGGTCATCGTTGTGGCGGGGGATGAGGCAACCTGCAAGTACCCGGAGCTGCTTGAAATGGATGCCGGTCTGGCCGCGGGCGCGATGCAGGCGCAGGCGACGCTGCTCGGCCTGTCCTCCTGCGTGATGTCCATCTATCCGCAGGAGGAGCGCGTGAACGCGGTTCGCGAAGCCTGCGAGATGCCGGAGACCATGAAGCCGGTGCTGATGGTTGCCTTTGGTGTCCCGGCTGTGGATTCCGTTTCCACCGCTTCTGTTTATAATTACAATGCGGGACAGGTGCACAGGAACGGCGCGGCGACCCCGACCGGAGAGACGGTTGACGCCGCGACCTCCGCGAGCGTGGGCGGCGAGGCGGTTGACGCTTCCAGCACCGCTACCGTCGGCAGCCAGAAGGCGGACATTCTTTATGAGCGCACGACCGTTCACGCGAACGGCAAGTATGATACGGCCGCACTGCCGGAAGAGACCATTGAAAAGCTGCTGAACGCGGCCTTCTCTGCGCCGAGCGGCGGCAACCAGCTCTCCAACAACTACTATGTGCTGACCGAGCGCGACCGCATGGCGACCATTCAGAAGGGTCATCCTTACAGCCAGCCGCTGGATACCGCTCCCGTGGTCATCGTTGTGGCCGGGGACGAGGCGAGCTGCAAGTTCCCGGAGCTGCTTGAAATGGATGCCGGCCTTTCCGCCATGGCCATGCAGATTCAGGCCACTGAACTCGGTCTGTCCTCCTGCGTGATGTCCATCTACCCGCAGGATGAGCGCGTGAACGCGGTTCGCGAAGCCTGTGAGATGCCGGAGACCATGAAGCCGGTGCTGATGGTTGCCTTTGGTGTCCCGGCTGCGGATTCCGTCTCCTCCGCTTCCGTCACCAATTATGACGCTTCCAAGGTTCACTGAATAGAAACAATATCAAATATCCGTACCCGGTCGGGCACGGATATTTTTTGCTTTTCGGGATTTTAAAGGGACGCCGGATGCTTCGGAAGGCTTCGGTTCGCCTCGACAGCCCGGCGCACGGCCTGCGCCCAGGCGGCATATTCCGCCGGGGTCAGGAGATGCCTTGTTCCGGCGTAAAAATCCTCGTCCAGACAGTCGGCGAGGGCGGAAAGCCCCTCCGGATCCAGACGGCGCAGGAACATGCCGGCGGTTTCGCGCTTTTTCATGGCGAACGGCTGACGGCGGCAGGCTCGTCTCGCGAGGATATACAGCCCCTCCGGCGTATGCTTTCCGGCCAGATAGGCCGCCTCAAAGGAGACGAACCCGGCGACCCTGCGCAGCAGCGCAAGGAGGGCGGAAAAGAAGTGGCTTTTGCGGATGACACGGGTCTGCCTGCGCCGGCCTGCGGGCTTCAGCCGGATGCGCAGCAGCGCGCGGCAGAGCGCAAAGAGGGCCGCGGCGGCCAAAACGCCGAGGAGCACCGCCAGAATCGGCGAGAATCCGCCGCCGGCCGTTTCCTCCGCGGGCCCCAGAACCAGGCTGTCGCCGCTGTCCGTCGTGACGGTCCGGAATCCCACGGATTTGCCGGAGAAAAGCAGAATGAGGAAGGCCAGAATATGGAGGAAAAAATTCCCGATGGCGGAGAGGACGACAGAAATGCCGCTCCAGAGAAAGAGCAGGAAATCGACCAGACTGTGGATCTGCCCGGAGCCGAAGCCGAGAAGAAGGGACGCGGCGAGGACACAGAACCCCGCGATCAGCAGCAGGATCAGGAGGCCGCCGAAAGCGGAGCCGCGGATGACGGAATCGCCTTCCAGCCCGGTGCGTAGGGCGCTGACCATCAGGAGACAGCAGATGAGCACGCCGCCTGTCAGGAGGAGCACCTCGCGGTTCAGCGGCTTGTTCAGGCCGAAGGCGGAAAACAGATACAGGCCGCAGACGGACGAGAGCACATCGACCCGAAGGATCAGGTCGTTGGAATTCGGCGGGCGATAGGCGCTGTAAGCCGCGCGGCACACGGAGAGAAGGACGGCGGCCCCGATGAACACCGGCCAGGATTCGCTGGCGGGGAGAAAGACCGTCCCTGGCACGACGAGCAGCACGCCGCCCACCATCGCGGCCACCTGAACCAGAAGATAGAACAGCATCGGGATGCCGCGTTCGGCGAGAAGCTGATCGAGCGCGGCGAGCCCGAGGAGGAAAAGCAGCCACTGCGCCGAGGCAGGGGTGAAGCTCCGCGGGCGGTCATAAATCGTGAACATGAGGGCCGTCAGAAGGCAGGCCCCGGCGGCGTCAAAGGCGGCCGCGGCAAAGCTCCGGCCGATATTCTGAAGGCGGTTCAGGACGGGTCACCTCCCGACAGGAGAGAATCCGCGGTCAGGACGCCGGCCTCGCCCGGGGTCTCCGCGGAGGTGCTGACGATGAACCGGACGCGGCCGCGCCCCAGCTCCGCCGCATGCATGGCGAGGGTGGTTTCCGCCTCGGAGAAGGCGCAGAAGAAGAGCCTGCCGGAATGGCTTTCATGCAGGATCACCTCCGGGTCAAAGGCGGCGCTTTCCCCGGCATAGTCGATCTCTGCGAGGGCATAGAGGACCCGCGCGAGCGCGGCGTCTCCGCATCCCGGCTCGGCGCGGAGCGCCTCCCTGCCGCCATAACCGGGAAGCAGGAGCGCAAAGCGCATGCCGCGCGCGGACAGCCCGGTGAGGAGGGAGGCAATCAGGGAGATCATGCGCTCCAACGCCGCTTCGCGCACCGTGATCCGGCGGATCGTCCTGCCGTCGGAGCTGTCGGTCTCCTGAATCAGACGATAGCTTTGGAGGTCGAGCACGAAGAGCATGCAGCCCGGCGTGTATTGTTCATACTGATTGATCTGCATGCGCCCGGACATGGCGAGCGCGCGCCAGTTCAGCTTCCGCGCGGGATCGCCCGGCTGATAGTCGCGGACGCTCCGCAGCAGCGTCGGGTCCTCGGTCTGCCCGCGCTTTCCGGCCTGCGCTTCGCTGATGAGCCGCTCGAAGATCGTGAGATCCACCGGAAGCAGGGCGGGATAGATGACGAGCGTCCGCGGGGCCTCCAGCTTCGCCCAGCGCCTGCAGGCGGCGAGGCCGAAGCCGTCCCCCGCCGAAAGGAGAACCCGCTCCAGCGGAACGACGCCGCGCTTTGCCGCGTACAGGGCTTCCTCGCAGCGGAGCTCCTGCTGCCAGAGCAGCCAGACAAAGCGCTCCCGGAAGACGGCGCGGGGGCCGAGGGTCTCGATCTCGCAGACCTCCCCCGGCTCGTCCGCGTTCCGGGACAGAAGCGCCTTTTTCCCCATGGGCAGGACGGCCTCCAGCCAGATGACCGGAAAGAAGCTGCGGTTGTGCAGGCAGAGGGTGAGGCGCAGCCATTCCCCGGCGTGGCAGGACGGCTGCTCCTCCGGAATGGAAAGCGCCGCGCGCCGGAGGGCGCCCCGGCTCCAGAGCCAGGAGATGCCCTCCAGCAGGAAGAGGATCAGCAGAAACAGGGCGGCTGCCCTTGCGCCGAGCCACACCGCGCCGAAAGCCCCGGCCAGCAGCAGAAGGAGCATGAACGGCTGCGCGAAGAGGCTGCTCTTATTCAGCTGCTGCATGGAAGATGGCCTTTCCCTGCGGGGGGACAGCGGTTTCATCCAGAATGGCATCCAGAATGGATTCGATCCGGATTCCGTGCATTCTGGATTCGCCGGAGAGCAGGCAGCGGTGGGCCATGACGGGGAGCCAGATCTCCTGGATATCCTCCGGGGTCACATAGCCGCGCCCCTGCATGGCCGCCCAGGCCTTGCCGCCCTGATAGAGCGTCCGTGAGGCGCGCGGGCTTCCGCCGGCCTTCAGCTGCGGCTTTGTCCGCGTCGCCTGAACGAGCGAGACGATGTAGGCGTTCACCGCGTCCGAAACCTTCACCTGTTTGATCTCCTCCCGGAGGGTCAGGAGCAGGGCGGGATCCGCGGCGCGCCCGATGACGCTGTAATCGGTGCCGTCGCCGAGCCGCGAAAGGATGCCGGCCTCCTCCTCGGCGGTCGGATAGCCCATGGAAAGGCTGATAAAGAAGCGATCCATCTGGGCGGCGGGCAGGTCAAAGGTGCTTTCGTGCTCCACGGGGTTCTGCGTGGCGAGGACGGAAAACGGCCGCGGAAGCGGGAGCGTCTCGCCGTCGATGGTCACCTGTCCCTCCTCCATGGCCTCCAGCAGGGCGGCCTGGGTGCGGGGGATGGCGCGGTTGATCTCATCCGCGAGGAGGATGTTGGTATGGATCGGCCCGCGGCGAAGCTCGAAATCCCCGGTTTTCTGATTGAAGACGGTCATGCCGAGAATATCCGAGGGGAGGAGATCCGGCGTGAACTGAATCCTGCGGAAGCCGCAGCCAACGGCGAGGGACAGGGCGCGGACGAGGGTCGTCTTGCCGCTTCCGGGCAGATCGGACAGGAGGACATGGCCGCCGGACAGGATGGCCATGAGGATGAGCCGGATCTGTCTGTCCTTTCCGATGATGATCTTCCGGGTTTCCTGTTCGATCAGCCGGGTTGTCTGGGAGACGTTATTCATGGGCTTCTCCTCTTTTCAAAAAGCAGATGTGGGGTGTGGCGTGATCCCGCCTCTGGCGGAACATCCGCCCTCCGGGGAACCTCTCCGTCGGCCTGAACCTCGGCCGACACCTCCCCTTTCAGGGGAGGCTACGGGGTACATGAACAAGTATCTTACGGAATCTCGATACGTCAATGCCCGAAGGCAGAAGCATCCCTGACTTTCCGTAAAGAGCCGATTCTTTGGCAGATAACCCATTATAGCATACAAAAGTGAAAACGAACTGAAAGAATCCGGGAAATCCGGGCACATGGACAAATAAAAAAGCCCCGCCCTGTTCGGGCGAGGCAGGTCAGGATTACAGGGAGCGGATCGTACCCAGAACCTCTCCGAAGAGCTCTGCGCCGTCCTCGGAATCGGTCGCCCAGTAATAGGCATAGAGCCAGTCGTCCGCGCCGACGAAGCAGAAAACCATCTGAGTTTCATCGCTGTTGGCGCCAAAGATGTGCTCGAAGTTCAGGCCGGAATCGACCAGCGCGTTCGGGACGGTCTCAAAGCCCTCGTCATTCAGAGCGGCCGCATAGGTCGTGAGACCCACATCCTCGACGACGTAAACCTGCAGCAGGTTGTGATCGTTTTCGGCAGAGAAAGCGAGACCGCTTTCATAATCCGCATCGGTCAGCTCAGCAATCGTGAAATCTTCCGGGATGGAGAACTGCATGGAGATGTCGTTCAGCGGGATGTCCGTCCAGCCTTCGATCGTGTCCGCGAGGGCAACGGTGCCGACCAGCATCAGGGCGGCAAAGAGAACTGCAAGAATCTTTTTCATGGGAAGGATCCTCCTTAACAAGTGTACTTTCATCAGAAAGCTGACTTGCATTATAATAGCTGAAAAATCGCCTGTCAAGATATGCCGCGTCAGCCTTCTGCCCGCTTCTCTGTCCGGTCTGCGGGGCGCGGAAGGGCTGAGAACCCTGTTTTTTGCTTTTACGCAAAGCCGGCCATGCGTGGGGTCCTGTCCGCGCATGGCCGGCTTTTCTGTCATTTGGGAGCCTGTCACTTGCCGCTGGCGCCGTAATTGCTCAGCACCCGGGCGGAAGGATCGTTCACGTCGCAGCCCTTCCAGGCCTTGTTGGGCATCCAGAAGTCCGTGATCATCTCCGCCTGACCGGGATAATACTTCTCGAAGATCTCCCGATAGAGGAGCGACTCTTTCGTGAAGGGCTGCGCATGAGCATATGCTTTGCGCTTCTCTTCAAGCTCCGCGTCCGTATAGAGGCTGTTCGCGTATTCCTTCAGGTCGTCCACCATGGAATGCCCCACGGCATCGGAGAAGGCAGCCTTTTCGCGGAAGAGAATGTCATAGGGGAGGCATTTGTCTTCCTCAAAGGCGTGGCGCAGCAGGTACTTGCCCTTGCCGTAGATGTTCATCTTTTTGGCGGGATCCACCGCCATCACATAGCTTACAAAGTCCAGATCGCCGAAGGGCACGCGCGCCTCCAGCGAGTTCACGGAGATGCAGCGGTCGGCGCGGAGCACATCGTACATGTGCAGCTCGCGGATGCGCTTCTCCGATTCCTCCTGAAAGGCCGCGGCGCTGGGCGCGAAGTCGGTGTATTTGTAGCCGAACAGCTCATCAGAGATCTCGCCGGTCAGCAGCACGCGGATGTCGGTATTTTCGTGGATCCACTTGCACAGCAGATACATGCCCATGCTGGCGCGGATCGTCGTGATGTCAAACGTGCCCAGCATGCGGATGACCTCTTCCAGGGAGCGCAGCACCTGCTCCCGGGTCATATAGACCTCGGTGTGGTCGCTGCCGATATAGTCCGCGACCTGCTTTGCGTACTTCAGGTCGATGGCGTCCTTCTCCATGCCGATGGCGAAGGTGCGGATCGGCTTTTCGCTTTTGCGCGCCGCGATGGCGCAGACCAGCGAGGAGTCCAAACCCCCGGAGAGCAGGAAGCCGACCTTCGCGTCCGCCACGAGGCGCTTTTCCACGCCGGCGGTCAGCTTGTCATGGATGTTCCGGCAGACCGTCTCCAGATCGTCCTGACAGACGGCCTCCGCGTGCCAGATCCGGCTGTAGCAGACGAACTGCCCCTGCTTCCAGTAATGCCCGGGCGGGAAGGGCAGGATCTTTGCACAGAGCCCCACCAGGTTCTTCGGCTCACTGGCAAAGCAGATGACGCCCTCCGGGTCATAGCCGTAATACAGCGGGCGGATGCCGATGGGATCGCGCGCCGCCACATACTCGCCGGTTTTTCCGTCATACAGAACGAGTGCAAACTCGGCATCCAGCCGAGTGAACATCTCCGTGCCGTATTCCCGCCAGAGGGGCAGCAGGATTTCGCAGTCGCTGCCGCTTCGGAAGGTGTAGCCCTTTTCCAGCAGCGCCGCCTTGTCCCGCTCAAAGCCGTACAGCTCGCCGTTGCAGACGACATAGCTGCCGTCCAGGGCGAAGGGCTGCATGCCCTCCGGCGTGAGGCCCATGATGGCCAGACGATGGAAGGCAAGCCAGCCCGCGCCGGTGTCGACGACCCGGCTGTCATCCGGACCCCTGGATTCCGTTTCGGCAAAGCCTTTCAGAAAGGCATCAATATGGGCACCGTGCCCGCAGTATCCCGCAATCGAACACATTGTTCTTTCCTCCTGTGTCCGGTACGCGGCGCAGGCCGCATACCCTTTTTATTCCACGTCCTGCAGGGCGGCGAAATCCTCCTCGCCCGTGCGGACCTTCACGACGCGTTCCACGCCGTACACAAAGATCTTTCCGTCGCCGATATGGCCGGTGAACAGCGCCTTGCGCGCCGCATCCACCACCTTCTCCACCGGGATGGCGGAGACAACCACTTCGACCTTCACCTTCGGCAGCAGCGTCACGTCCATTTCAACGCCGCGATAGCGCTCGCCGGCGCCCTTCTGAACGCCGCAGCCCATGACCTGCGTCACTGTCATGCCGGTCACGCCCAGGTCGTTCATGGCCTCGCGCAGCTTGTCATAGCGGCTCAGCTTCGCGATGATGACCACCTTGTGGATGCCGGTATTGATTTCAGGCGCCTTCGCAACCGGAACAGAGGCGTTCACGACGGCCGGGCTGGCCTTTTCGATGTCCTCCACGCCCAGGTTCGTGTTCTCGTTCACGTTCATCTCCATGCCGGAGGCGTCCATGATGGAGAAGCCGGAATAGGCGGAGGGCAGGCCATGCTCGGTGGCGTCCAGGCCGGTGATCTCCTCCTCCTCGGACACGCGCAGGCCGAAGAGCGCCTTGATCAGCAGGAAGGCCAGGGTGATGGTCACCGCCGTCCAGGCCGCGGTGGCCAGCATGCCGGTGAACTGGATGCCCAGCAGCTTGAAGCCGCCGCCATAGAACAGGCCCTTGCCGGCGATCTGGTTGGCGCCGAAGGTGATGCCGTCGCCGATGCCGCGGGCAAAGCCGGGGGCGGCGTCCGTGGCAAAGAGGCCGACCGCGATCGTGCCCCACACGCCGTTCAGGAAATGGACGGACACGGCACCGACCGGGTCATCCACGCGGGCAACATTGTCGAAGAACCACACGCCAAAGCACACCAGCAGGCCGGAGACGGCGCCGATGCAGATGGCACCGGCCGCGTCGCAGACATCGCACGGGGCGGTGATGGCGACGAGACCCGCCAGAGAGGCGTTCAGGCACATGGAGACGTCCGGCTTGCCGTACTTCACCCAGGTGAAGATCATGCAGACCACGGTCGCGATGGACGGCGCGATGGTCGTCGTGACGAACACGCTGCCCATCTCCGCGACGGAGGTGCAGGCCGCGCCGTTGAAGCCGTACCAGCCGAGCCACAGGATGAACACACCCAGGCAGGCAATCGGCAGGTTATGACCCGGGAAGGCGTTGACCTTTATGATTTTGCCGCTTGCGTCCTTCGTGAACTTGCCGATGCGGGCGCCCAGCATGGCCGCGCCGATCAGGGCGCAGATGCCGCCGACCATATGGATGCAGTTGCTTCCGGCGAAATCGTGGAAGCCCATCTGCGCCAGCCAGCCGCCGCCCCAGGTCCAGTGCGCCTCGATCGGATAGATCACCGCGGAGATGACCGCCGAGTACACGCAGTAGCTGAGGAAGCGGGTGCGCTCCGCCATGGAGCCGGACACGATGGTCGCGGTCGTGGCGCAGAACACGAGGTTGAAGACGAAATTGCTCCAGTCGAAGCTGCCGTAATGCGTGAAGATATCCAGACCGGGCTTGCCGAGGAAGCCGATCCAGTCCTCACCCAGGAAGAGGCCGAAGCCCAGCAGGATGAAGACGACGGTGCCGATGCAGAAGTCCATGAGGTTCTTCATGAGGATGTTGCCGGCGTTCTTCGCGCGGGTGAAGCCGGTTTCGCACATGGCGAAGCCCGCCTGCATCCAGAAGACCAGCGCGGCGCCGATGAGGAACCACACGCTGAAGATGTTGCTGTTGACCTGTTCAAGAATTTCTTCCATATTCCATTCCTCCATAAACGGCGGTGCGGAACAGGAAGCTGGCGTGCAGCCCTGCTCCGCACGCCTTTGTGCCTCGTCACGATTTCCGCAGGAAATCGTGACCTGTTGCTTCGTAATATAAGACTTTTTCGATTTCCGCAGGAAATCGTGACGTAGGAACCTCTCAGTCGGGCTAACTCGCCCGACAGCTCCCCTTTCAGGGGAGCCTACGATAACATATAAAAGATACTTTATTATGAATTCGTAGCCTCCCCTGAAAGGGGAGGTGGCCCCTTAAAGGGCCGGAGAGGTTCCCGCCGCAGCGGTGGCCCCTTAAAGG
>R14__coassemble_1192_pt1 | contig 13686 bp, 9 predicted proteins | sample R14__metabat2_high_PE_020 | metagenome-assembled genome bin R14 | reverse complement strand
GTTGCCGCCGGAATAGCCGTGACCCGAATAATACAGGATGCAGGTATCATATTCATCCGCCTGGCCGAAGGTGGACTCGATCGCATTCAGGATCTGTTCCTTGGTCGGATCCAGCAGGGTGTTCACGGAATAGCCCCACAGCCCCAGCGCGTTCTTCATGGTGGCCAGATCCGTAGGAGGACCCTTCAGCGTCGACACGAGGGCGTTATCGGCATAAGATTCCGCAATGACGAGTGCGAGGCGCTTTCCCCCGCAGTCAAAATCCAGATTCTGACTCCGTGCCGTCCGGTATGCGGCGCTTTCCTTCGAGCAGTTGACCAGCACGGCGTCGCCGGCATCCGCCACCCAATCCGTGCCGAAGGAGGTCGTGCTGTCCGGAACGCGGATGATATTCAGACTGCTGTCTGCAAAGGCTCTGCTGCCGACGCTCTTCATGCCGTCGGAAAGGATCACGATATCCAGATCCGTGCGGCTCCTGTAGGCCTCATCCGCGACGGAGGTTCCTCCGATGGTGATCTGACTGCCGGTCGAGGCAAGCGACGGCGCCGCAAAGAGGAGGACGGCCAGCAGAAAAAGCAGCCGGGCAATCGCTTTCATGGGCCTCCTCCTTTCTTTTCCGTTACAAAGTAATATTCAGTATAGCATGTTTCCGGGGATCATGGAAACAGCGACAGACGAGATTTAACATTTAAATTCGTTTCCGGAGCCAATGAAAGCAGCCGGCAGATAAACCCTGCCGGCCGCCAATATGATCCTGTTTTTCTTTCGGAAAGCTTACTTCAGCATGGACTCTTCCCAGCAGTCGTACGGCTTGATCCCGAGCAGCTCCGCGACGGTCGGGGCGACATTGGCCAGGCCGAACTTGCCCTGCTTCATCTCGTGCTTCTCGTCCTTGTCATAGATGATGAACGGAACCGGGTTGAGGCTGTGCGCGGTGCGGACAGCGATCTGGCCCTTCTTGTTCTTCTCCAGCATCTGGTCGGAGTTGCCATGGTCGGCGGTCACCAGCATGATGACGCCGCACTCATCGCAGACCTTCTTGATGCGGGCGATCTGCAGATCCACGGACTCGACAGCGATCTCGGTCGCCAGCAGGCTGCCGGTGTGGCCGACCATGTCGCCGTTCGGGAAGTTGCAGCGCATAAAGCCGTACTTGCCGCTCCGGATGGCCTCGATCATGGCGTCGGCAACCTCGGTCGCCTTCATCCACGGGCACTCATCAAACGGGCGGACATCGGACGGGATCTCCAGATAGTCTTCCAGCTCCTCGGAGACCTTGCCGGAACGGTTGCCGTTCCAGAAATAGGTCACATGGCCGTACTTCTGGGTCTCGGAGCAGGCGAATTCCTTCACGCCATGCTCGACCAGCAGCTCGGTGAGGGTGTGGCGGATCTCCGGCGGATTCACGAGGAAATTGTGCGGAATCTTGAGGTCTCCGTCATACTCCAGCATGCCGGCATACTTGACGCTGGGGACGGTGCCGCGGTCGAACTTGTCGAAGGAAGCGTCGCCATCGAACGCCATGGAGATCTCCTGCGCACGGTCGCCGCGGAAGTTATAGAGGATGACGCTGTCGCCGTCATGCATGGCGCCGACCGGCTGGCCGTTCTCCGCGACGACAAACGCCGGAAGATCCTGGTCGATCACGCCGGTCTCGGCACGGAAGGCCTCGATCGCGGCCTTTGCGCTCGGGAACTGGCGGCCTTCGCCGTGGACATGGACATCCCAGCCTGCCTTGACCATCGGCCAGTTCGCCTGATAGCGATCCATCGTGATCTGCATGCGGCCGCCGCCGGAAGCGATGCGTCCGTCAAAGCCGGCGTCATTCAGGCCGGAGAGAACCTCCTCCAGCTGCGCGACATACTCCAGCGCGGAGGTCGCGGGCACATCACGGCCGTCCAGCAGAATGTGGCAGCGGACGGACTTCACGCCCTCCGCCTTGGCTTCCTGCAGCATGGCGATGAGGTGCTTGATGTTGGAATGGACGTTGCCATCGGACAGCAGACCCAGGAAATGCAGGGTGCCGTTGTTGGCCTTCACGTTGTCGATCAGCATCTTCCAGGTGTCAGACGCATAGATCTTGCCGGAAGCGATGCTCTCGTTGACCAGCTGAGCACCCTGAGAATAGATCTGGCCGCAGCCGAGGGCATTGTGACCCACCTCGCTGTTGCCCATATCATCATCGGACGGAAGGCCGACGGCGGTGCCGTGCGCCTTAATCGTCTGCCAGGGGTTGTTCGCCTTCAGATCATCCAGGGTCGGGGTCGTTGCCTTCAGAACCATATTGCCGAGCGTCTCCGGGGTCTCGCCGACGCCGTCCATGACGATCAGCACAACAGGCTTTTTCATCGCATTTTCCTCCATTTGTACGTATCCTGATTTTTCAGAAACAACCATTCATGTGGGAAAACATCTTTTCCTAGTATATTAGTTTAATCCTTCCCGTCCGGATTGTCAACCATGGTCACGATCCCCAGCGGGGATCGTGATCCCGCCCGCAGGGCACTGCATAAATGATCAACGACCCCCGATTACAGGAAAAACGGGAGCCGGAGCTCCCGCCTGATTATGGATTTTCGCTCTCCTCGCAGCGCACGCTGTGAACGCCGAAATAATCCGCCATGGAGACATTTGTCCAGACAGAAGCATCCGGGAAAACCGTCGCCTTTCCGGTGACCGTCTGCACTTTCCAGGCTGGAAGAAGGATGTCGTCCTCCGCCGAGCCCACCTCGCAGAGGGCGTACTCGTGCTGAAACTGTGCGATGTAGGCGTCCTGGGTGCCGTCCAGCTGGTCGCGGACGAGCTTCGCGTAATTGCCGAGCTGCCCGCCCGCCAGGCAGAGGGCTGCACAGACCAGTGCGGCGGGAACGCAGCACTTTGCGCCCCTGCCGATCCGCCCCCGGAGGGACGCCGGCATCCGCCGGATCACCATGCACCAGAGGAGCGGCATCGCCGTGAGGACATAATCGTGATACATGTTCACCACGCGCCCGGAGCCGGCATAGCCGGAGGAATACATGTGCGGGATAATCATGGCGCAGAGGATCGCATAGAAGCCCAGGCCGCCCGCCCAGACGGGCGGCACGCCCTCCTTCCCCGGCAGGCTCCGGCAGAGCGCCGGCGTCAGCAGCATGAGGATCGCCAGCAGCGGCGTCCGCAGGGAGAAGCGCAGGATATAGAAGAAGGCATCCCGCAGCGTCCAGAGGATCGTGGCAAAGAGCCAGCCGAGGCCGCTCTCATGCGCGCCGTCCGTCGCCATGCGCACGGAATTGCCCGGGGCGATCACCGAGAGCAGCAGACCGAGCCCCAGCGGCAGCAGAAAGAGCAGCGTCCGGACCGCGGCTCTCCGCTCCCCCCTGTACAGGCGGAGGAGCCCCAGCATCAGCAGGGAAGCGCCGCACATCATCGCCGTGATGAAATTATCCATGCCGAGCGCAAAACAGCCGAAGGCCAGCAGCGCCAGCCGGACACAGCCGCCTTTTTTCACCGCGAGGCTGTCGATACCCGTCAGCAGCAGGAGGCAGGCGGCGTTCGCCCCGGTATAGAACCAGGCGCCGTTGAACCAGTAGATGCCCTCCACGATGTCCGGCAGGAACAGGAGCGATACCGCCGTGAGGCAGAGGGTCAGGCAGCGCCGCATGGCCGTCTGAAGGCCCGCCCGCTTCAGGAAATGGCCGAGGAACGTGAACATCGCGGCGATGTCCAACAGCAGCAGGATCACCGCGTGCACGCCGTACAGCTTCAGCGAAAAGACCGCCGGATTCAGCGTCATGATGATGACGCCGGTCACCGTGCCCTGCCAGTCCCGCCAGGTGCGAAGCGCATAGGAGAAGCTGTCCTTCAGGACATGCGGCAGGCTGTGCGTCGCGAGCCAGGTCTTATGCGTATAGGTGGCGAAGGTGAAGTCGTCCGTCGCCGGATGCGCCGCGGGCGCCCCGAGAAAGAAGGGCAGCACCAGCAGAAGGAACAATGCCGCGCAGACGATCAGGGCAGTTTTCTGTTTCCTTTCCATTGCCTCTCCTCTTCTTCTTCCCGGTTCCGGACTTCCTCATGAATTCGTCAGATCACCGTATCTTTATTTAGACGTTAAAGCGGAACAGCGTCACGTCGCCGTCCTGCATGACGTAGTCCTTGCCCTCGCTGCGGACCAGACCCTTTTCCTTGCAGGCATTCATGGAGCCGTTGGCTTCCAGATCCTCGAAGGAAACGATCTCCGCGCGGATGAAGCCGCGCTCGAAGTCGGAATGGATCTTGCCGGCGGCCTGAGGCGCCTTTGTGCCCCGCTTGATGGTCCAGGCACGGCACTCGTCCGCGCCGCAGGTCAGGAAGGAGATGAGGCCGAGGAGGTCATAGCATTCGCCGATGAGGCGATCCAGACCGCTCTTGCCGATGCCAAGCTCCTCCAGGAACATGGCCTTCTCCTCATCGTCCATCTGGGCGATGTCCTCTTCGATTTTTGCGGAGATGACCAGCACCTTCGCGTTCTCTTCCTTCGCGATCGCCTTCACGTCGGCGATGCCCGGGATGCTGTCCTCTTCCTTGCCGAGGTCGTCTTCCTTGATGTTGCAGGCATAAATGACCGGCTTGGTCGTCAGCAGGAACCAGTCGCGGGCGATCTCGCGATCCTTGTCGCTCATCGGGCAGGTGCGCGCCGGCTGCAGGTCATCCAGATGCGCCAGCAGGCGGGTACCGAGGTCAGCCTCCTCCGCATAGTGCTTGTCGCCGGACTTCAGCATCTTCGCGGCCTTCTCCTGGCGCTTCGCGACGGTCTCACGATCCGCGGCGATCAGCTCCAGATTGATCGTCTCGATATCGCTCTTCGGATCATGGCTGTCCGCATGGCGGATGATGTCCGCATCCTCGAAGCAGCGCACGACATGTACGATGGCGTCGCACTCGCGGATGTTGGAAAGGAACTTGTTGCCGAGGCCCTCGCCCTTGCTCGCGCCCTTGACCAGGCCCGCGATATCGACGAATTCGATGACGGCCGGGGTTTCCTTCTTCGGATTATACATGGCGGCGAGCTTATCGAGGCGCTCATCCGGGACAGCCACGACGCCGGTATTCGGGTCGATCGTGCAGAACGGATAGTTCGCTGCCTCCGCACCGGCCTTGGTGATTGCATTGAAGAGGGTGGACTTGCCGACATTCGGCAGACCGACAACGCCTAATTTCATTTTTCATTCTCCTTCTATCAGATGTGCAGCAGCACTTTGTTTGATAAACATACAGATTCAGTTTTTGATTATAACAGAAACCATGACATTTCTCAAGTTCAAAGAGCAGAAAACAGAACGCGAGGCAAAAGAATACGCTCCTCCGGTTCACGTTTTTCAGGGGGACGCTTCGCAGCAGCCTCTTCCGGCAAATCTCAAACATGCAACATGTTACAGCTTGTCTTTTTACGCCGGAAAAGATGTTGCACCTTCCAAATAACCGGAATGAAATGACGCATGCCTGAGGAAAAAGCCCGTCTCCCTGTTTGCGGGAAACGGGCTTCATTTTTTGACCTTTACTGCCAGTCGGGCGGGAAATAGATCTTCGTGCTCTTGCTGCCGTAATCCGGGAAGGTCAGGAACTCGATCTCGCCCTCCGCCTCGGAGATATAGCGGAAGGCGTTGTCCATGATGGCAAAGCGTGTGCCGCAGAAATCCATGATGGCCTGCGCACTGACCTCCGTGTCCTCCATCTCCCAGCGGGCGGCGTTGCGTGCGACCGCGCCGGAGTCGTTCAGCATATGGACATAACCGTTCGTCAGCGCCTCCACGTTCTCCTCCGTAAAGACGCTTTCGCGCACCTGCTGCCAGTACGCATACAGCCGGCCGCGCATGCCGTTCGCGTCCAGCTGAATGAGACGATCCAGGCTCGGGAAATACATCCAGTAGTCGAAATCCTCGCCGACCCGGTTCGTGCGGTCGCCCCAGGTGGCGTCCATGTCCCATGGATAAAAGCGGTAACGCGTCTTCGCCCCGGTGCAGTCCGCCCAGACATCGAGGTTGTTCAGGATGTTGTCCGCCATGCCGCCGGCCTGAATGAGCGCCTCCATGCGCAGCATCGTGTCCGTGTCGAGGAGCTTCTCCGCCTCTTCGGCATACCGGCTGTCATCCTCTTCCTGCACCAGCGCAAAATAGGCGCGGCAGGCGGCAAAGCCATCCGTGAGCGAGGCAGGCTTGTACAGCAGGCGGAAGCCGCGTGCCGGCAGATAATACCCCGCCGTCCAGTCGTATTTTCCGTTCAGCGGCGCCTCGGAGACCCGATAGAAGCAGTCCGTATTGACGTGGCTCTCCCCCGCCTTTGCCATCTCCTGCTTATAGTCATAGGGCTCCAGCATCAGATAGAGCCCCTCGTATGCCCCGTTTACATAGAGCTCCGTGTACTGCATCTTCCGGGCGCCGAAGGGCTCGCCCTCCTCCGTCATCTGCGCATACAGATCCCAGGAGAGGCGGTCGCGCATGAAGGTCGTGTCAAAGACCATCGGCAGCAACACGATATTTTTGATGACACCCAGCCCCGGGACGTCCATCTCCGTCTTCTTTTTGCCGTTCGTCTTCTGGGTGAACTCCACGCGATAGGAGCGCTTTGGCATCTGGGCGGTCACGCCGCCGCGCAGATGCACGCGTGCCGCATGCGTGATGGCCGTGCTGCCGTCATTCACGCTGATTGTCGCCGGAACGTCCTCCGACAGCGTAAGCTCCTCCTCCGCAACCAGGCAGGTCTGCGTCATGCCCGTGAAGACGATTGAAAAATAGCTGAACTCCGACTCCGTGTACGCGATCACCTGATAGGCATAGCCCCCGGCCATCGCCGTCGCCGGATCATCGTACTGATAGTCATCCACGAAGCACATCTGTACTTCGCCGCTGCCGCCCGCCGTGAGGTTCAGCTCCGGCCACTCGGTGCTGTCCAGCGGAAGCGGACAGTAAAAACAGGAAGCGTCTGCGTCGCAGCCCAGCACGGTTCCGTCCTGCATCAGGGTCGTCACCAACGGAGCGGCGGACTGCTGCCTCGCATCCTCGATCGCCCAGATCTCCTCGATCGGGCGAAGCGCCCCCACCTTCGGGGGCTGCGTCTCCGTGGACGACCCCAGGAGAACCACCGCCGCGATCAGGAGCAGAAAGCCGGCAATTCCCGCAAGCAGAAAAAGTCTCATCGCTCAGTCTCCCTGTTCTTTGGAATGATGAAGCCGGGCGTCACTCGGCTCCGTACCGGATCTGCCGGCTCTTGTTGCCGTAATCATCATAATCGAGGAAGCCAATCGGGCCGTCCTCCTCCGCGATATAGGCAAAGGTCTCATCCAGCACCTGGAGGCGCACGTCGCAGTAATCGAGGATGCCCTGCGGATCCGCGATATAGTGCTCATTGCCCCAGCAGACGCCGTTGCGCTGCATGGCGCCGGAATCGTTCAGCTCGTGCGCATACTGCGTGGTCAGCGCGTCGAAGGTGTCATGCGTAAAGATCTCCTGCCGCAGGGACTGCCAGAGGCTGTAGACCCGGCTGCGCATGCCGTCCGCGTCCATCTGGATGAGGCGGTCACAGGTCGGGAAATACATCCAGTAGTCGAAATCCAGGCCGATGCGGTTCGGACGCTCGCCCCAGGTCTGATCCATGTCCCAGGGATAAAAATGATAGACCGTATCCCCGGAGCCGTTGTCCGCCCAGACGCCCAGATTGTTGAAAATGTTGTCCGTCATGCCGCCCATCTGCACCAGCATCAGCATGCGCAGCATGGACGCCGTGTCCACATGCCGCTCCACTGCCGATGCATATTCCGCGTCATCCGTCAGGGCGCAAAGGCGGCGATAGACGGAAAGACCCGCAAAGGGATCCGCGGCGCCGCCCGGGGCGTACATCAGCCGGAAGCCGCGCTCCGGCAGATAGGTGCCCTCCGTCCACTGATACCGGTCGGCGTTCTCCGGCGAGACCCGGTAGACATAGTCCGTGCCGGGATGGATGCTGCCCGCCTTCTCCACTTCCTGCTTATAGGCATAGGGCTCCAGCATCAGATAGACGCCCAGATACTCATCATTGACGAAGAGCTCCGCATACTGCAGCTTCCGCGGACCGAAGGCCGTCCCGTCCGGATTCAGCTTCGCATAGAGATCCCAGGAGAGCCGGTCCCGCATCAGCGTGTCATCGTAGACCATCGGCAGCAGGACGAGGTTGCTGACCACCCCCATGCCGGGGACATCCATGTCGATCTTCTTTTTGCCGCTCGCCTTCTTCGTGAATTCAACGCGGTAGGAATGCTTCGGCGACGCGGAGGTCACGCCGCCGCGGTAATGCACGCGCCCATAATGGGAGATGCCCGTCCGGCCGTCCCCCAGATCGATCTGCGCCGGAACGTCGTCATCCTGGACAATTTCCTGCTCCGCGTGCAGGCTGATCTGCGCCATGCCCGTGAAAATTACGGAAAAATACGAAAATTCCGTATCCGTCCAGCAGAACACCTGATAGGGCGTTCCGTCCGCCATGGCCGTCTGCGGGCTGTCATACAGATAATCATCCGCAAAACACATCCGCACGTCCGGATTATCCGGCGCCGTCAGGGTCAGCTCCGGCCAGGACGTGCAGTCCAGCGGGATCGGGCAGTAATAAGAACCCGTTTCCGCGTCCAGGCCAAGGGCGGCTCCGTTTGAAAAAATCCGGGTCACGAGGGAGCCCTTCGCCTGGGACCGCGCATCCTCCATCGCCCAGATCTCCTCGATCGGGCGGAGCGCCTCCACCTTCGGAAGCTCCGCCGCCTGCGTCGAGCCGAAGCAGACCGCGGCCCCGATTGCAAGCGCAAAAAACAGCATGCCGGCAAGAAGACGCATTCTCATTCTTCTGTCCCTTCCTCCTCAGTTTCCGGGAAAATCGGGCCGCTTTCCAGCCAGTATTTGGATTCGCTCAGGAAATCCACCTCGCCCTGCGCGTCCGCGATCTTGTCCACCGCCCGATCCATCACGCCGGTGCGGATCGAATAGAAATCCAGCAGCTCCGTCGGATCCGCCTCATAGGATTCCTTCTGCCAGCGGGCCGCGTCCCTGGCCATGGCGCCGGAGGCATTCAGCTCATGCGCGCAGGCTTCGGCGATCTGCGTCACGTTGTCCACGGAGAAGACGCCGGAGGCCATCTCATGCCACTTTGTCCGCAGATCCTCCCGCAGCGTGCCGATGTTCAGGTTCAGCGCGTGATCCGCCGTCGCGAAATACAGCCAGTTCGCGTACTCCTCGCCGACGTAGTCCTTCTTCGTGCCCCAACTCATGTCGAGATCCCAGGGAAAATACCGGTACTTTCCGGAGACGCCGTCCGCCCAGATGTACATGTTGCTGGAGAAATTGTCCGTCGCGCCGATGGCCTGCACAAACAGGATCTGGCGCAGCATGCTGTCCGTATCGATCAGCCGCGTGAATTTCTCCGCAAAGGCGGTGTCGTCCACTTCCTGAACCAGATCCAGATAGGACGAGAGGGCGGCATACTCCTCACCCTTTCGCGGCGCATAATAGACGGCGATGCCGCAGTTTGCCCGGCGCGGATGCTTCACATGATCCTTGCCGCGCGCCAGATTGACGACCAGCGTCCGATACAGGCTGTCGGTCAGCAGGCGGGTGCCGCCGGCCTGCTCCAGCTCCTCCTCCGCCTGAAACGGCTGGAAGGCGAGATACACGCCCAGATAATCGCCGTTCAGGATGAATTCGCAGTACGTGAAGGCACGCGCCCCGAAGGGCTCCTCGTCCCCGACCAGCTGATTCCACAGCGTCCAGCTCAGCTTCTCGCGGATCCTGGTGTCGTCCTGAATGAGCGGCAGAAGGACGATCGAGTCATAATTGCCGAGGCCCGGCACCTCTCTTTTGACCTTCTTGCGGCCGTCCGACCGCTTCGTGAATTCCAGACGATAGCCGCGCTTCAGTTCATTCGTAAGGAAGGAGGAGGCGCCGCGGCGGTGGATCCTGCCATAGCCCGACAGGCCGCCCTCAGGCGCAAGCCAGTCCGCCTGCGCGGGAATGTCGTCCGCGCCGATGTCCTCCTCCGCCGCAGCGCAGCTGACGGAGAGCACCGGGAAGCCCGTGAAGACGATCGTCTCATAGCAGTAGGCCGTTTCCGTCCAGAAGAGGATATGATACTCGTTGCCGGCGGCGACGGCGTCCGCGCAGCTGTCCCAGGCATAGTCATCCGAGAAGCAGGCGGAAACGCCCTCCGGCAGAACCAGCTTCATCTCCGGCCATTCCGCCCGATCCATGCCGATCGGGTCATAGAAGGTGCCCGTCTCCGGGACATAGCCGAGCGCCGTCCCGTCCGCCGTCAGGCTCGTGCACAGCGGCGTTTCGGACAGCGTATGCGTATCCTCGATATTCCAGACCTCCTCGATGGCCGGCAGCGGGGCGACCGTCTCGCTCTTCCCGGCAGGCATGCAGACAAGAACCCCGATCGCGGCCGCGCACAAAAGCGCCCCCAGCGCCAGTCCTGTTCTTTTCATGGTCGGCATACCTTCTTTCTTGTGTTTTTCTATCCAGATGATGAATGTTCAAGGGCACACCAGCGGGCTTTCCGGCCCCCTTTGGAGGCCTTCGGCTTTATTTGGACGTGACGGGCCATTCCTCGTTCAGGCAGGCCTCGAGCGCCATGATGCGGTCCCAGCCCTTGTTCATCAGCGTATCCAGCTCCAGATCCATCGCCTCGCCCCACCATTTCTGGCTCTCCCGGGCATAGGCGCCGGACTGGGTCAGCTCGTTTCCGGCGTCCTCCAGCCATTTGTTGAAGGCGTCGCGGGTCAGGATCGTGCCGCGCTTTTCTGTCCAGAGCGCATGAACGAGCTCCCGGCTGCCCAGGGCATCCAGGGTCAGGAGCCGGATGGGGAGCGTCCACTGCCGGTTGATGCGCTGCTCCTCCACGCCCTCAAAGCACATATCCATGTCCCAGGGGGACACAGAATAGCGCAGCTCACCGCTGTCATCCGGAACCGCCCATACCCAGGCGTTGTTCCAGACATTGTCATCCCCCAGACCGACCGCCTGGAAGAACAGCCAGTAGTTGAAGATGTCCCGCAGGTTCACACGCTTTTCCGCCAGCTCCAGGAAGGCGTCGTCCTCCAGCTGGAAGCCCTCGCGGGCGCTCAGCTTCGCATAGTCGTCGAACAGGGCGAGCGCCTGCTCATCCGTCAGCTTGTCCGTACGGCGGCGCAGCTCCAGCAGCGCCCCGATGTACTTCTGGACATCGCGCCGCGGACGGGTGCCGGGGTTATGCGTCATGACGATGCGCGCCGCAAGGCCGTTTTCCCCGTTTTTCACGCGCGCCAGTTCTTTTTTCGGGCGAACCGGCGGCTGCATGCCGTAGATGCCCTGATACTGATCCTCCACGAAGAGCTCCACCATGCGGTTCGGCAGGAGCGCAAAGGCATCGCCGTCCGGATTCCATCGGTTCCAAAGGTCAAAGCCGAGGTGATTCAGCAGGCAGGTATTGTCCTTCGGGCTGGCGATCAGCAGCCAGTCGGAGTCCTCGCCCATGTCCAGCACAGAGAGCGCGTTGTCCTTCAGCCGACCCTTTTTGTTCTCGGTCTTGAAGGCCACGCGATAGGAAAGCTTGTCATGGGAACGGTTGTCCCCGCCGCTGCGCAGATGCGCCTCCGCCGGGGAATCGATGCCCGCATAGCCCGCCGCGCTGACCGTCAGGCGTGAGGGCATATAGTCGTCGTTCATCGCCGCCCAGTCCTGCGTATGCAGCGTCACGACCGGCAGACCCGTGAAGACGATGTGAAAATACTCGTATTCCGTCTCCGTCCAGGCGATCAACTGATACGCCGTGCCGGAGGCGATCGCCGAGGCCACCTCATCCCATGCATAGTCGTCCGTCCAGGCGGCCTGAAGCCCGTCCGGGCCCGCCGCGGAAAGGGGCAGCTCCGGCCAGCTTTCATTCTTCATGCCCAGCGAACAGTAAAAGGTATGCGATTCCGCGTCAAAGCCCAGCTCGCTGCCGTCCATCGTCATGCGCGCCACGAGCCCCGGGGTCTCCTGATGGGTGTCCTCGATCTCCCAGCAGCGCTCGATCTCGAGCAGCGGCTGCACCGCCGCGTTCGCCGCGGGGACCGCGCAGAGTGCCTCAATCTCCCGCAGCTCCTGCGCCTCCTCCTCCGTCGACCGGGCGGTCTGCGGCGGCGCAAGGCGCACGGCAAGAAAAGCCAGCGCCGCAAACAGAAGGAAGGCCGCGAGGATGCCGCAGAACCCGCGGCGCAATTCGTTTTTCATCATGCCCTACCTCAGAGCGTCAGGAGTCGGATTCGTCCGTTCCTTTCACGGACGGGGACACAAGGCAGCGCCCCATGTCCTCGCCGTTGATCACAAGATGCACCGCGGCCTCCTTCGCCTCCCCTTCTTCCGAAGGCAGCAGAAGCCCGGAGCCGCCGCGGCAGGAAAGCACCCATTTGGCGCCGGCCTCAAAGTCCAGCAGGGGCAGCTTATTGTTGTGCAGGCGGCCCTTGCGGTTGATCTCCTTCAGGGTCAGCGTATAGCGGCAGCCGTCCTCGTCCACGTCCTCCGGCGTCAGCTCCGCATAGGATTCCTGCGTCGCCTCCCCCTTCAGGGTGGCCCAGGCGGGAACCGGCTCCGGCTCCTCCGCCTCTTCCTCCTGCGTCTCTGTCGTTTCGATTCCTTCATCCGCCGGGACCAGCTCGGCGAGACGCTCCTCCGGCACGCAGAGGTACAGCATGGGCAGACCGTTTTCATCGGTGTCGTTCATGATCTGATCCCGCGCCTTCAGCTGAAGGCTGATCAGCAGTTCATTCTGTTTCACAGCCGTCTCGTTGTCCACGACCTTCTTGTTGACGGGAAAGACGGACAGAAACGCCGTCATGCCCACCAGCAGGAGCATGCAGACCGCGAGAAGCAGGCTGGTTAATTTTCCTCTTTGCAAAGCGTATCCTCCGGATGCTGAAAAATCCGGTACACCGCTTTCGATGAAACGGCGCCGGATCCTTCAGTTTGCCTGATTACAGTTCGCGCAGGGCGTCGACCAGAGCGGTCTTGCCCTCGGTCTTTTCGTCCTTCATCTTGATGATGCGCGCCGGGACGCCCGCCACGACGGCGTTCGCCGGGACATCCTCCGTCACGACCGCGCCCGCCGCGACGACCGCGCCATTGCCCACGGAGACGCCCTCGATTACGACGGCGTTCGCGCCGACCAGCACGTTGTCACCCACCGTCACCGGCTTTGCGGACGCCGGCTCCACCACGCCAGCCAGCACCGCGCCCGCGCCGATGTGGCTGTGCTTTCCGACGATCGCGCGGCCGCCCATGACGACGCCCATGTCGATCATGGTGCCCTCGCCGACCACAGCGCCGATGTTGAGGATGGCGCCCATCATGATGACCGCGCCGTCTCCGATCTCCACGCGGTCGCGGATGATCGCGCCCGGCTCGATGCGGGCGTTGAACTGCTTCATGTCGACGAGCGGCAGCGCGCTGTTGCGGCGGTCATTCTCGATGACGATGTCCCGGATGACCTCTTCATTCGCTTTCAGAACCGGCTCCACATTCTTCCAGTCGCCGATGACGACCTGGTCGCCCGTGCCGAAGACATGGCAGTCCGGGAATTCCAGCGGCTTGTCCGCCTTCAGGTAAACCTTCACAGGGGTCTTCTTCTCCGCGGTGCGGATGGCTTCGATAATCTCGTATGCGTCCATTTATTTTCCTCCGAAAAGTACGTCTTCCATGT
>R14__coassemble_1147_pt1 | contig 14118 bp, 9 predicted proteins | sample R14__metabat2_high_PE_020 | metagenome-assembled genome bin R14 | reverse complement strand
AGATTACCCTGATTGTTCCCTGCTTTTATGAAGAAGATGCGCTGCCGATCTTTTATGAGGCAGCTTCCAAGGTCGCCAGCGGCCTTCCGGCTTACGATTTCGATTTCCTGTTTGTGAATGATGGCTCAAAGGATAAAACCCTTCAGATTATGCGCGGCCTCGCACAGAAGGACGCGCGCGTACGCTATCTTTCCTTCTCCCGCAACTTTGGCAAGGAGGCGGCCATGTTCGCCGGCTTCGTCAACGCGAAGGGCGATTATGTTGCCGTCATGGATGCGGACATGCAGGACCCGCCGTCCCTCCTGCCGGAGATGATCGGCATCCTGGAGGGCGGGGAGTATGACAGCGTGGCGACCCGCCGCGTCACCCGCGAGGGAGAGCCGCCGATCCGTTCCTTCTTTGCACGGATGTTTTACCGCATCATCAACCGCATCAGCGACGCCGACATCGTGGATGGCGCGCGCGATTTCCGGCTGATGCGCCGGGAGATGGTGGAAGCTATCGTGTCCATGTGCGAATACAACCGATTCTCGAAGGGCATCTTCGGCTGGATCGGCTTCCGCACGAAGTGGCTTCCCTTCAAGAATGTGGAGCGCGTGGCGGGCGAGACGAAGTGGAACTTCTTCAGCCTCTTCAAGTACTCCATCGACGGCATCGTGAACTTCTCTCAGGCGCCGCTCTCCATTGCGAGCTACACCGGCATCGGGTTCACGTTCATCGCCTTCCTGATGCTGCTCGTGGTGTTCATCCGCAGGCTCGTGTTCGGGGATCCGGTCGCGGGTTGGGCCTCGACGATCTGCATCATCCTGTTCATCGGCGGCGTGCAGCTGCTGTGCATGGGCATCATGGGCCAGTATCTCTCCAAGACCTATATGGAGACCAAGCACCGTCCGCATTTCATCATTGCGGATTCCAACGATGATCAGGCGATCCGCATCCGCTGAGAAAATACATGATGACAAGAAAGAAATCGTTCATGAAACGGGAAGCTTCCGGCGGGCACGCCCAGAAGCACAGCCTGGGGCAGAACTTTATCAACGATGAAGACCTGCTGGAGGAGCTGGCACAGCTCTCCCTGGTGACACCGGAGGACTGCGTGCTGGAGATCGGCCCGGGCATGGGGACGCTGACCCGGCATCTTTCGGCGCACTGCGCAAAGCTTGCCGCGGTGGAGATCGACACGGATCTGCGTCCGTTTCTGGAAGTGGCGCTGGAGGGGCATCCAAACGCGGAGGTCGTCTTTGCGGATGTCATGAAGACGGACCTGCGCGCCCTCTGCCGGGAACATTTCGGCGAGGAAGCCTCTGTCAGGGTTGCGGCGAATCTGCCTTACTATATTACAACGGACATCCTTGAGAAGCTCATGCGCGAGCTCCCGGAGGCAAAATCCGTCGCGGTGATGGTGCAGAAGGAGGTCGCCGAAAAGCTGACCGCCGGGCCGCGCGAGGACGGCTATGGGCCGCTCAGCCTCATCTGCAGATGGTACTATGAACCGGAGATCGCAAGGATCGTTCCTGCGGAGTGCTTTGATCCGAAGCCGAAGGTTGACTCGGCGTTCCTGCTGTTCAGACGGCGCGCGGAGCACCCCTTTGCGGTGGACAGTGAGCAGATGCTCCTGCGGCTCATCCGCGGCGCTTTCGTGATGAAGCGCAAGACGCTGGTCAACAATCTCTGTCGGATGTTCCCGCTTGACCGGGAGCACGCGGAGGGCTGCGTGCTTGCCGCGGGTCTGGCCGCGACCGTCCGCGCGGAGGAGATGGAACTGGCGGATTATAGCCGGCTGGCAGATGTGCTTTGCCGGGAAACGGAGAAATAAGGATCATGAATATTCGGAGAATTTGGCGACTGTTTCTATTGCTGATGCTCCTTTGCTTCGGTGCCTTGGCGGAAACGGCCCCGGACCTCACGGACCAGTGCACATTCAAGTCCCCCGGCAGCAATGCCACGGCGAAGGTGCATGACGGTCAATACACCAGCTACTGGTCGGGCAAGGAAGGCAAGAACAACTATCTGGAGTTTACGATGCCGGAAGACAGGCCCGCCGGCTGGATCTATATCTGTTTCGGCATCACGCCGGATGCCTGGGCGATCGAGAATGACAATGGCGGCGTCTGGGAGACGGTTTACGAGGGTGACGCCGAAAGCTATGCGCATATCCCCGTTGAGCTTGGCGGACTGACCCATTTCCGCCTCATCGATACGACGGGCAGGAAGACGAAGTTCAAGATCAACGAGATTTCCATTTTTGGCGAAGGCGATTTGCCGGACTGGGTTCAGCAGTGGGAACCGGCCGCGGAAAAGGCGGATCTCATGCTGATTGCCGCGCATCCGGATGATGAGCTGATCTTCTTTGGAGGCACAATCCCGACCTATGCGGTGGAGCGCGGGAAGAATGTCGTCGTGGTCTACATGAGCTCCTCCAATTCTACGAGGCGCAGCGAGCTTCTGAACGGCCTCTGGAGCATGGGCGTCCGGAATTACCCGGTGATCGGTGATTTCAAGGACACCTACAGCAGCAAGGTCGACGATGCCTATCGCAAGTGGGGCAGGGATGAGGTCCTGAGCTTCATAACGACGCAGATCCGCCGCTATAGGCCGGAGGTTCTCCTGACCCACGACGTGGACGGCGAATACGGACACGGCGCGCATAAGCTCTGTGCCGATGCGGCACAGTACTGCGTTGCCCATGCGGCGGAGCGCAGCTTCCAGCCGGATTCCTATAAGGAATACGGCGTCTGGCAGGTACGCAAGCTCTATCTGCATCTCTATCCGGAAAATGAGGTTGTGATGGACTGGAACGTTCCCCTTTCCGCCCTGGGCGGGGATACGGGACTTGAGGCGGCCGCGAACGCCTATAAGCTGCATGTCACGCAGCAGACAACCAAGTTCGTCGTGACGGATCAGGGCGAGACGAGCTGCGCCCGGTTTGGGCTTGCCTTCACCGCGGTCGGCGAGGATGTCGCGAAGAACGATTTTCTGGAGCACACAGGCGACGATATTCCGCAGGAGATCCTCACGCAGGAAGCTGAAGAGGCGAAGGCGGCTGCCGATGAGGCCGCAGCGAAGGAAGCAAAGGATGCGGAGCAGGCCGCCAAAAAAGCAGCAGGCGGCCCTTACGGCAAGGCACAGGCGAATGTCGAATGGCCTGTGGAAAAGCCGGCGCTGGATGAATACGGCTATCCGCTTGAAGGGGAGGTTGTGCTGGAGGACGACGAGAACGGCGTATGGTTTTATGCGTCCCCGACCCTTGTCGTCCGCATCGACCGCATCTTCAACGAGAAGGAGATCCGAACCTGGTATGAGGCGCAGATCTTCTGCGATATGGACAAGGAACGCTTCGGCTCCTATCTGTATGACCCGGAAAACCCGACGAAGAAGCATGTGCAGGCGGAGCTGATCTCCCACCGGGATCAGGTCGTCTTTGCGATGAATACGGACTATTACACGTACCGCCTCGGCCGGAAGACCAAGGTCGGCATGATCATCCGGGACGGAAAGGTGCTGTATGACCGTGTTCCGGAGGCCGACCGCGCGCAGTTCCCGAATCTTGACACGCTGGCCATGTATGAGGACGGCAGCTGGGCGGTCTATAAATCGGATGAGCTGACGGCGGAGCAGTATCTCTCGGACGGTGCGGTGGACGTTTTTGCCTTTGGCCCGTATCTGCTTCGGGACGGGGAGATCAACCCCTTCATCGCCAAAATGCGCAACGGCAAGACGGATCAGCCGCGCTGCGCGCTCGGCATGATTGAACCCGGCCATTACTTTGCCATTCTGGCAGAGGGCCGGATGCAGAAGATCAGCATCGGCGTCAGCATCAGCTGGCTCGCGGAGCATATGCAGGCGGCGGGCTGTGTGAATGCGCTGAACTTCGATGGCGGACAGACGGCGCTGATGACCTTCATGGGCAAGCGCATTACGCGCATCGGACGCTATGCCGGCGGCCGCACAACGCCGCGCGAGACGACCGAGATCATGGGCATCGGACATTCGGATCAGATCGAACCCGAGTGGAAGAAATAACGGGCAGGAGGACACAGGAATGGCAGGGACGGCATTTGGCAAATGGGACAAGCGCTTTATGGAGATGGCGCAGCTTGTCTCTTCCTGGGCGAGCTGCTATCAGGCGGAGCGCAAGATCGGCGCCGTGATTGTGAAGGACAAGCGCGTCATGACGACCGGATACAACGGAGCGCCGCAGGGCGTCAAGACCTGCGTGGAGCGCGGCGAATGCCTCCGCAAAAAGCTGGGCATCGCTTCCGGCACACGGCACGAGATCTGCTATGCGGTTCATGCGGAGCAGAACGCCATCATTCAGGCGGCGAAGCTCGGGATCAATATCGACGGCTCCACACTGTACTGCACGCATCAGCCATGCATCCTCTGCGCGAAAATGATCGCCAATGCCGGCATCCAGCGCGTCGTTTACGAAAAGGGATATCCGGATGATTTTGCCATGGAGATCCTCGCGGAGGCGGGCGTCCTTGTGGAACGGTATATTCCCGAAACCGAAACCTGTGTCTCTGACGCCGAAAATCCATAACCATGAGGCATGTGAAAACAGAAATGTGAATCACATGCCTTTTTATCGCCGGACCGAGGCGCGGCCGGATCCGCGGAAGCGGAGGAAAGCGTGAACAGCATGAAAGAAATCGCAGTTACGGAGATTGAAAACATTGAGATCGGGCAATACGAGAATGCCGAAGCCGGAACGGGCTGCACCGTGTTCATTTCCCGGGAGGGAATGCCGGCGGGGCTGGATGTCAGGGGCGGAGGCCCGGCTTCCCGGGAATCGGAGCTTTTGAAACCCACGGCGACGGCCGGAAGCATTCATGCCGTCGTGCTGGGCGGCGGAAGCGCCTATGGCCTTGGCGCGGCGGACGGCGTGATGCGCTGCCTGGAAGAAAAAGGGATCGGGTATGACACCGGCGTCTGCAGGGTGCCGCTGGTCTGCCAGTCGGATATTTTTGACCTCACCGTAGGGAGAAGCGATGTCCGTCCGGACAGCAGCTATGGCTATGCGGCCGCGCAGGCAGCGCTGTCCGGGGGAAATTACCGGGACGGAAACTACGGCGCGGGCTGTGGGGCGACCGTGGGAAAGTGGCTGGGCATGGATGCCTGCATGAAATCCGGCATCGGCAGCTATGCCGTACAGATCGGGGATCTGAAGCTGGGTGCTGTGGTCTGCGTGAATGCCCTGGGCGACATCTATGACTGGAAAACCGGAAAAAAAGCGGCGGGCCTTCTGAATGCCGACAAAACCGGCTTCAGGGATACCGTAGAATTGATGACGCAGAATACGCAGACTGTGGAAAATAAATTTACCGGAAATACCACAATCGGCATCGTCATCACGAACGCCGCTTTCAATAAGACGCAGCTCTGCAAGATCGCGTCCATGACGCATAACGGCTATGCCAGGGCGATCCGTCCGGTTCATACCTCGGCGGACGGGGACAGCATCTATGCCGTGTCTCTTGGAAAGATCGCAGCGGATCAGGATCTCGTGGGCACGCTTGCCGCGGATGTGATGAGCGAAGCCATTCTGCGGGCTGTGCAGAACTGCGGCAGTGCCTTCGGTTATCCCGCGGCCAGGGATCTGCAGAAAGCATGATGAGCCCGGATTGAAATCCGTCCATGTTTGCGAAACTTTTTCGAAATCAGACAGGATAAAAGGAAAACAAAAACGAGCAGCCCGACGACGGTCAGGCTGCTCGATTTATGAAGGATGAACGGAAGCTGCCGGAAAAGGGGAAAATGACGGGAATCCCTTATTCCTTCGTGATTTCTTCGATGTCCCGGCCCTGCATGTAGGCGTCCATCGCCTCGGCGACTTTCTTGGAGTGCTCCACGGCCTCCACGACGGTGCGTGCGCCGTTGACGACGTCTCCGCTGGCGAAGATGCCGGGGCGGGTTGTGCGTCCGTATTCATCGGCGATCAGGAGGCCGCGCTGATTGGCCTGCAGGCCGTTGGTGGTGGAGACGATGCGGTCACGCGGTCCCTGGCTGATGGAGATGATGGTGCTGTCCGCCGGCCAGAGCTTTTCGCTTCCTTCTACCGGTTCCAGCGTTCCGTCCTCATGCTCGATGAGCTCCCTGAAGATGACGCCTTCGTCCACGATTTCCACCGGGGCCTGATTGTAGACAAAGTCCACGCCCTCCAGCTTTGCGTAGTCCGATTCGCTCTTGGAGGCGGTGATCGCCTTGGTGCGGGAGAAACAGGTCACATACCGGGTGCCCTTGCGCAGCGCCGTGCGGGCGACGTCCATGGCTGCGTTTCCGGCGCCGATGATGTTGACCCGCTCTCCGAGGTGATAGCTGTCCGGATTGTTCAGATAGTTGATGGCGAAATGGACATTTCCGAGGGTCTCGCCCTTGATATGCAGGGCGTTCGGCTGCCATACGCCGGTGCCGACGAAGATGGCCTTGTAGCCGTCGCGCTGAAGATCGTCAATGCCGATGGCGCTTCCGATGGAGGTGTTGGGACGGACGCGGATGCCTTTCAGGAGCAGATGACGATACTCAAAATCATCCAGAATGGACTTGGGCAGACGGAATTCCGGAATGCCATAACGCAGAACGCCGCCGATTTTGTCCTTGCTGTCAAAGATGGTGACCTGATAGCCCTTGCGCGCCAGAATGACGGCGATCGTCAGGCCTGCGGGGCCGCTGCCGATGATGGCGACGCGGATGCCGTTTGACTCGGCGGGGCCGTGTGTCATCTTGCTGGAATACGCGGAAGAAATATAGTTCTCGATGTTGGAGAAATGCACGGGCGTACCCTTGCGGCCGAGGACGCAATGGCCTTCGCACTGATTCTCGTGGTTGCAGACGAGGCTGCAGACGGTCGTCAGCGGATTGTTTTCAAAGAGCATCCAGCCCGCTTCATCCAGCTTTCCGTCCAGCATCATGCGGATGACCTTCGGGATCGGGGTGTGGATCGGGCATCCCTTCTGGCACTGGGGAACCTTGCAGTTCAGGCAGCGCTGGGCTTCTTCCAGAACATGAATCGACATAAGTGGTTTCCTCCTCTTATCGTATGATAATCCTTCTTCGGAATGGAGTTCTTTTGCAGCCGAAGCCTGAAATGGGGCTTATGTCGGGCGCAACCGGCTTCGGTTGGCAAGGATTCAGGCCTCTGTCCAGGCGTCGCCGTGATCCTGGATCTGTTTGTTCAGCAGGTTGATGTTGCCGCAGCTCATCGTGATCACGAGATCACCCGGCTGCCAGTGCGCCCGCAGATAGCGCTCCGTATCGTCAAAAGTGGGGGTATAGTGGACGCTCTTTCCGGTGGCCGCGATGGCGTCGACCAGCATGGTTGAATGGATGTCACCGGGATCCTTCTCCCGCGCGGCAAAAATGTCCGTGATGAGGATCTCGTCCGCCAGATCGCAGCAGTGAATGTAGTCCCGGAAGAGCGTCTTGACGCGGGAATAGGTGTGCGGCTGCATGACGGCCCAGATGCGGTTGTGGGGCTGGTGCACGGCGTTCTCCAGCGCTCCGTGCATTTCGGCCGGATTGTGGCCATAGTCGGTATAGAGCCTGACGCCGCAGACATCCCCGGTGTGTTCAAATCGGCGGTGGGGGGCTTCAAAGCGGGAAAGGGAGGCGGCCACGGCTTCCGAGGCGGCGCCGGCTTCCGTGCAGGCGGCCATGGAGGCCAGGGCGTGCATCAGGTTGTATTCCCCTGGAATCTGCAGGTGGAGATGCGCCTGCTTTGTGCCGTTTTTCATGAAATCGAATTCCGCACAGCCGAGGTCGTCCCAGACGATCCCCGCCGGATACCAGTCGCAGTCCGCCGTCATGCCGAAGGAGACGGCGCGGCAGTGCTGCATTCCCAGCAGCTTCCGGACGAGCGGATCGTCGCCGTTGCCGATGCAGACGCCGTCCGCCGGAAGCAGGTCGGTGAACTTCCGGAAGGCGTTTGCGATGTCGTCCAGATCCTTGTAATAATCCAGATGGTCTTCCTCAATGTTCAGCACGACGGCGATGGACGGATGGAAATGCAGGAAGCTGCCGTTATATTCGCAGGCCTCGACGACAAACGCGTCGTGGCTGCCCACGCGGGTGCTGCCGCCGATGTAGTCCAGCTGTCCGCCGATGTGAACCGTCGGATCGATGCCGCAGTCCAGCAGGATTTCGGCAATCAAGGAGGTGGGGGTTGTCTTGCCGTGCGGGCCGCAGATGTTGATGGCCTGACGATAGCCTTCCATCAGCTGCCCCAGCAGTTCGGCGCGCTCCATCTGGGGGATGCCGCGCTCCGCGGCTGCCTTCCGCTCCGGGTTATCCGGATGAATGGCGGCGGAATAAATGATCAGCTCGGCGCCGTCGATATTTTCCGCGCGATGGCCGATGAAAACCCGGATTCCCTCTTTTTCCAGCGTGTCCGTGAGATAGGAACGGGCATTATCCGAGCCGGTGACTAGAATGCCGTGCTGGCGGAGCATCCCGGCGAGGCCGCTCATGGAACTGCCGCCGATGCCGATCATATGGACATGGCGGCCAACGTAATCAAAGATGCGGGGCATAGGGCATTACCTCCTGAGAATCATCGCAATAATTATACTCCGTATGCCGCGGTTCGGCAACAAGAGAAAATTATTTTCAAAAAAGCTTGACAATCCAAATGGGTTGATGTATCATCTATTTCGTTCCGAGCGAGAATATTCCTCAGTAGCTCAATGGCAGAGCATTCGGCTGTTAACCGAAGGGTTGTAGGTTCGAGCCCTACCTGGGGAGCCAGAAAGAATCCTGAATTTCAGGATTCTTTTTTTGTTATGCTGAACCCTGCGCCGGAATCGAAAATGCACCCTGCCCGATTGAGCAGGGTGCTGGAAGAAATTTTTGGATATTTCCTGAGCCTGCCTGAAAAGGGCGGTTCAGATCACCGCTACCTTTTGCTTTAGTCCGCCAGGGTGCCCATCGGATCCCAAGGCGCCAGAACGACAGGCTCCTGCGCATACAGGGCCGCGGTGCTGCCCAGAAATTCCTTTTCCACGGCTGCCTGATAGACATACTGGTCAAACCAGGAATCCGAGCTCACGTAATAGCCCTTGTTTCCGTGCTCGTCCCCCCAGCTATTCTCGACGCGCCAGCGAACCGGCTGTCCGTTTTCCAGATGAACGCCGGTCAGAACCATGGCGTGGTTCATGGCGGAGAGCCCGTAGTTCAGCGCATCCTCCTTGCTGACGTCCATCGGCAGGCCGGTGAGCAGTTCGAAGTCGAAGCTCCTGTCGTCCCAGATGCCGATATCCCGGTCGCCATAGTGGCTCACGTCGCTGCCGAACCAGACGACGCGTCCGGCCTTCAGCTGGCTGATGATGGCTGCCTTGAATTCCGACAGGCTGAGGTTCAGGTGGCGGATCGGCCGCCCGCCGGCCACGTTGCCGAGAAAGCTCACCGTATAGGTTTTTCCGTAAGGCTTGTCGGCGGTCGGGGCATGAATGATGCTGACGGTCTCATCCAGGAGCTGCAGGGCGCCGGTGCGCTGTGCAAAGGTGAGCGGCGTCAGGTTTTCCTGTACATGATAAACCTTGTCCTTGTCGACAAATTCAAAGCTGAAGGACTTTGGCGGCTCCCCGTAGCAGCTGACGAGGAAGCGGTAGGCCTTCTGCAGCATTTCCGCTTTTTCTGTCTGCAGCTTCTCTGCGGAGAGGGCAGCATCGCGGCGGAGCTGTGCGGCGCAGCGCTTCAGATAGCGATTCAGCACATAGTTCATCCGACGGGTATTGCTGGACTGATGCGTCTCGTCGTAAACGTCCTTCGGGACGATGCCGTATTTGCGCACGATGTTTGCAAACATATCCCACTGGCCGCCGTCGTGGACGCCGGTGGAGAGGATGAACATCACGGTGCGGTCGTCTGCGGGGAGGCCGGAAGTCTCCAGAATGCTCTCCAGGAAGTAATTGCAGCGCTCAAATTTGTCCCAGAAGGCGAGATAGCTCTGAGAAAGCTCGAAGTGCTCCAGGTTGTGTTCCTTTGCGATGCGTTCGCGCAGGACGTTCGTTGCGGCGAAGAGCCAGCAGCGCCCGCTGGATTTCTGGTTTGTGACCTCCAGCGTGGGGATCTCGACGGAGAATTTGTGGCGAAGCTTTCCGGCGGCTTCGCTGACGAAGGCGACCTCGTTCAGGTCACACTTGGCGAGGGCATGGGCGGCAAGGCGGCACTGCGGGTCCGCCTGGGCAGCGGCGTCAAATGCCGTAATCTGTTCTTTCGTAATCTCCTGCATCCTTTATCATCCTTTCCTGGTCAGGAAAAATTGAGAGAAATTGTGGAAGAGCTGAGGGTTTCCGGGAACCGGGTCCGGTTCTGAAAGCACCTCATTTTTACAGACTCAAAAGAAGCGCTGAGTTTGACGGCATCTTCTTCAACCATCAGTTTATGCAAGATTGCGGCCGCCGTCAAGCCTGAGTTCCTTTCGAACCGACCTCGGCGAACAGCGCCCGGAGGGCCTGCTCAAAATGCAGGTCATCCTCCGGGGTGCGCTTTGCCGGGCCATGCAGATGATTCCGCCGCCTGGCCATGCGTGCCTCCCGCGCCAGATGCCGCTGCATCAGCAGGGAGTCTATGTTGTCGTTTGTATAGCGCATGCCGCTCTGGTGCAGGGCATGGCATCCCTTCCCCAGCACGGTGGCGGCAACGCCATAGTCCTGCGTGATGACGATGTCCCCCGGCCTCGCCAGATTGAACAGGGCAATGTCCACGGCGTCCCTGCCGGCGTCGATCGTCCGCACCTCGGCATAATCGTCCGAAAGAATATGATTGGTGTCGCAGAGCAGGACGACCGGGACGCCGCGCGCCCGGCTGAGGCGGATGACGATCGATACGACGGGACAGGCGTCCGCATCCACATTAACTTTCATGGCAGCTCCTTTGCGATTCGGTGCGTTCCCTGCTTGACAGGGAGAAATCCAAACGTCATAATAAAGCATATACTAGCATATTTTGAATAAGGGGAAACGCAATGGGCATTAAGAAACCGTTTATCACCAGAGAACAGGCGGAGGCTGTCGCAGCGCAGTATCCGACGCCGTTTCATATTTATGACGAGGCCGGCATCCGTGCCCGTGCGCGGGCACTGAAGGCGGCTTTCGCCTGGAATCCGGGCTTCCGGGAGTATTTCGCGGTCAAGGCGACGCCAAACCCGGTCATCCTGCAGATTCTGAAGGAAGAGGGTTGCGGCGTGGACTGCTCCTCTTCCACGGAGCTCATGCTGAGCGCCGCCGTGGGCTGCAGGGATCATGATATCATGTTCTCCTCCAACGAAACGCCGGTCTCCGAATTTGAGCGCGCCTATAAGCTGGGCGCCATCATCAATCTGGATGACATCACGCTGATCGAGACGCTGCAGGAGGCCTGCGGCGGCACATTCCCGGAGCTGGTCTGCTGCCGGTTCAATCCGGGCGGAGAATTTGGCATCGGGAACCGCATCATGGATCATCCGAAGGACGCCAAGTACGGCATGACCCGCGCACAGCTGACGGAGGCTTTCCGCCGCCTGAAGGCAGCCGGTGTGAAGCAGTTCGGCATCCACGCCTTCCTGGCCAGCAACACCCTGACGGACGATTATTATCCGACGCTGGCCGGCATTCTCTTTCAGACTGCGGTGGAGCTGCATGAAGAAACCGGCGCGGACATCCGGTTTGTGAACCTGTCCGGCGGCGTCGGCATCGACTACCGTCCGGAGGATCGCCCGAACGATATCGCGGCGATCGGCCGCGGCGTGCAGGCGGCTTATGAGCGCATCCTTGTGCCGAAGGGCATGGGCAATGTGTCCATCTTCACGGAGCTGGGCCGGTTCATGCTGGCGTCGAACGGCGCTCTGGTGACCCGCGCCATTCATGAAAAGCATACCTATAAAGAATACATCGGCGTGGACGCCTGTGCATGCAACCTGATGCGCCCGGCAATGTACGGTGCCTATCATCACATTACGGTTCTGGGCAAGGAGCATGCGCCGCTGGATCATGTCTATGATGTGGTCGGCAGCCTCTGCGAGAACAACGACAAGTTTGCCATCGACCGCTCCCTGCCGCGGATCGACCGGGGCGACCTGCTCTACATTCACGACGCGGGTGCGCACGGCTTTTCCATGGGCTATAACTACAACGGCAAGCTGCGCAGCGCGGAGCTCCTCCTTCAGGAGGACGGCGGGGTGCGCATGATCCGCCGCGCGGAGACCCCGGCCGACTATTTCGCAACGCTGGATTTCCTGGGGCTTGATCTGAAATAAGGCAGTCCCATCGGAACCCCGGACATTCTTCTTTTGAAAAACAGAATAAAACAGGAAGGGCCTTGTCCGGCTCTTCCTGTTTTTGCGTGCGGATCAGTCTTCCATCAGGTAGGTGTATCGGACGGTCAGGCGCGGCATCGTGTCGTAGAGGCCGTATGCCTCACCGTAGATCTTGTATTTGGTTCCGATCACCCAGGTCGTCTTGGAGCTGTTCTCCAGCAGAACCTCCTTGCTGAAGGCGGAGGTTCCGATATCCATGACGGCCAGCTGCGGCGTGGTGGAGATGATGCGCTTGATGACACCGGTGCCGACGTAGATCGTTCCTTTGCGGATGCTCATGTAGTTGATGAGGTCGCTGTACTGGGAATCCAGATCCCATGCCTTGCGGGTGTAGACATCTGCCGTCGGCATGTAGTACACCGTGTGCGTGATGACGGAATCCTCGCGCCCTTCATAGGAGGCGCGGATGATGACCTTGTTGTCGCCCAGACTGGGGAAGAGCGGCTTGAAGGTGAAGGAGCCGGTTTCGTTGTCGACCACGAGGTTCTCATGCGGGGATTCCACCGTGACGGTGGCGCCCGGCAGGGTTGAGCCGGAGATGCTGGCCTGATTCAGCGGATTGTCCGCTTCGTAGTTCCATTCGGTGATGACGGTCGGAGAGAGCTCCAGCGGGATCTCCTGCGGGGCGCGGTAAAGCGTGACGTCCATGACGGTTTCGCGGTAATACTTCGACTTGACGGAAATGGAAATGACGTTGTCGCCCACCGGAAGAACCTGCACATTCTTGGAGACGTTTCCGGTCTCGCGGATCAGCGTGGAGACGTTTGTGCCGTCGATGATGACGGTGGAGCCCTTCAGAACGTTGATGCGGACCTCGAAGACGGATACGCCGACTTCGGAGCGGATCGTCGCGGGATTCAGGAGATAGACCGGGGATTCCGGCACATCGATGGTGTACTGGATGGGCTCAATCTCAAACTGTTCGCCTTCCTGGGAATAGCGGATGAAGGGGGAGATGGTGACGTCCATCGTGTCCTGATTGGTTGCCGTGGCATAGGAGGAGGAATCCGTGTCGTACCACATGTAATCCGGGATCGTCACGCTGACGATGCCGTCAGCCACGATATAGCTGGAGGCGGTCTCCTGCAGATAGACGGTCGCGTTTTCCCTTCCGTGGACGATGATGGTGTGCGCGGGATGACCGTCCTCCGTCTCGGTGGCGATGCATTCCGTATAGGCATCGTTGGTTTTCGTGACCTGCTGCCCCTGGGACTGGACGTACAGCCGGGCAGCCAGCATGCCGCCTGCGGCAAACAATCCGGTGAAGACCAGGAGGAGGACGATGAGCATCACGCGGCGGACGGCACTCTTCTTCTTTCGCTCGCTCTTCTGCGCATCGGCATAGGAGACCGTATGGTTTCCAGCACGGTCAATGCGCCGCGGCATGATGGGCTGTCCGTCTCCGTCTGTCAGGTCATCCTCCGGAACGTAGCCGTCATGGAAGACGGGCGCGTCCTCGTCTTTTTCGGTATAGATATAGACCGGCTGCGAGGAGGGTCTTCCGCTGCTGGAGGAACGCCTGCGGGAATAGACGACGCCATCCAGCTCGGCGTCCGGATTCCGTCGGATGCGCTGGGGCTCGGCCTTCTTTTCGGCGTCCTCAGCGGGGCGGATCACTTCGGTCTCCCGGAAGGAACGGCGGATCTCCTCGGCATGCTCCTTCAGGGATTCGAGCTTTTTCGTGCCTTCCTCGCGCCGCTGAGAGAGCTCTTCCAGTTCTTCCGAGAGTTCGCTCTGGCCGACCGCGTCCGGATCGTCGTGTGCAGGGTTCTCCGGGTCTTCGGCTTCATCGGCGGACAGGGGGGCGTCCTCATCCAGCTCATATT
>R14__coassemble_1134_pt1 | contig 14247 bp, 13 predicted proteins | sample R14__metabat2_high_PE_020 | metagenome-assembled genome bin R14 | reverse complement strand
GCCCTTCAGGTGAACAAAAGCACACCGCCGCACATTTTTTTGTGCGGCGGTGCGTTTCTTATTGGGTCAATTGCTGCTCTTCAGCCGACAGCCCGGGTATATCGGCGCCTGGTGACGGAAAATATGTCCGGCATGGGAATGAAAATTGAAGAAGCGTCATTCTTCGGAGAAAGCGTAAACCGTTATGTCGTTGATGCCATCCCCACCTGTATAGGGCTCTTTCTTTTCCGGATCCGTATAGGCATAGTCGTATCCGTCTCTGGAATATGGAATGATTTTGAATTTGGAATCCACCGTCATGGAATAGGTTTGCTCCTGCTCGGTACCAACATCGTAGACCACGGTGATGGTTCTTGGGGATGTTTTTTCGCCGTTCTTGAATTCGTCGACCAAGGCGATCATGGTCTTCATCTCTTCCGGCTGGTCGGCGTTGTAAGTGATTGTGTAACTTACATAAGGAATGTCGCCGTCCGGCGCGAGGACCATCTGCTCACAGGAGTGGATTTCAAGCGTTTCCTGATCAAGAATGTAGATGAGCCGCTGATCTGACGTATAGAATGCCTCCGGATATTCGTTGCCGTCTTCCCTGAACAACTCTGCCGAATCTTCCGCTTTCAGGATGGTTGCGACGGTGAGCGTGCCATCGCCGTTGTCGACGATACTTTCGATTGTTTCTTTAAGGGAAGAGCTTCCATTGACGACGGGCTCTTTATAACTGGCTGTCGTAATCCTGTATTCAGACTTTTCTTCATCACTCATGGCAAACCAGTCGTAAACCAGAACCATTTCGCCGTCTACATCCATATAGTTCCAGTAGTCTTCTGTATCAGCCAGCTGCAGATATTCGGAATTCTTTTCATAGCAGAAATCCGATGCGACATACAGATCAATCAAGCCGGGATAATCGCTCTCCATATGATTGAGAAGGCTCGAATACCTTGAAAGCAGGATGTCAGAGGAGTTTGCCTGAATGATTGCTTCCATTGTGATTTTGCCGGGTACTGCGGCCCCTTCACAGACGGCTGAGGCGCAGCCTGACATACTCAAAGCCAGTAAGGCAGCCATGATTTGAGTTTTCATTTTTTCGTCCTCCCTTGTTCAGTTTGCTCCTGTTTTGCCGGGAAAAGTGACATCTTCATAATATAGCGCATATTTTTCGGCGTCAAGATAAAAGGCATGCTCTTTCTGTAACCTTTTTTCTGTTCATCCCCCGGGTTTCCGTGAAGAACCTTATTTTTCCCGGATCTGCTTTCCGGTCATGTGTTCGATGGTGATCTCATAGATCCGGGCCTCGCGCCCGGCCTTTGCGATCTCTTCCTCGATCAGCTCCTGCGAGGGATAATAGTCCTTTGCGAGCGCCCGGAGCTTCTCCTGCTTTTGCGGCTCCTCATTCAGGATGCGGCAGCGGCCGAAGACGACCGTGCTCTGCAGGCGGGGCGCCCAGTCGCCCTCGTCAAACTGCCTGTTTCCATAGACGGTGAAGCAGACCTTGTCGCTCTTCTGCAGCGCCTCGACCTTGTGGCCGGCCTTTGCGCCATGGAAGAAGATCTTCCCGGCCTCCCGGTCGTAAAGATAGTTGACCGGCACGGCGAAGGGATAGCCGTCGTCGCCGTTCACGGCAAAGATGCCGATCTTTTCGTTCTGAAGCAGTGCCTGCGCCGCCTCCTCCGGAAGTTCGTTTTTCACGCGTCTCATTTTACGGAACATGGTTTTGTCCTCCTGAAGCTCCATTATAAAGCAATTTTCCCCTGCCGCCAGCACTCCGCCAGATAATCCCGCGGCTGGTAATAAAGATCCGAATTCAGCTGGCAGATCTCCCGGCTGAGCCAGGAAGTATACACCCGGATCAGGGTCTCAATCACGTCCCCGCCGCCAGCGTCCTCGATCAGGCGCTGATACACGTTTCCGATGGTCCAGCAGTCCGGCACCGTATAGCGGCAGGCAGCGACATTGTCATACGTTCCTTCCGGAATATTGCAGAGCCGTATAAAGTCGTCCGCGACCTTCTCGAGCGGTTCGCAGTGCAGAACATCCGCAAAACGGTAAATCCGGCGGAGAACGGTCTCGCCGAGTGCCTTCACGACCTCACCCCGCTCCAGTTTCCGCGTCCTGCCGATGCATTCAATCACGCTGCAGGTGAAAAACAACGCCGAATCACTCACCGATGACCACCTCCGTCGCCCCGGAAAAGCGCAGCGTTGCCAGCGCCCGCGCCGTATGGAAGCTGATCTGGTGTGTCGGTCTTTTGAATTTTGCAAGCGCCCAGAAAGCTTCCCTCGAAATTTCCCCGTCCATGAACTGCTGTACATAATTGAAGATGGTATCATCCGCCATCGGCCCCTCCACGATGTCATAATCATGCGGATGGCCTGACCGGCAGGCAGCGATAAAATCCAGCCATTCCTCCGACATTTCCGGGAAAATCAGAACCCTGAGATCCGGATTCGGAGTATACAGGTATTCGTTCAGGATGCCGCGCCCTTCGTGGCGCACAGCCCAGCGTCTTGCCTGTTCCGGATAATTTGTGCAGTAAAACCCGAAGTAGAAATCCTTCTGATACTTCGCAATCCGAATCTCCGGATATTCAACACGGACACAGCTTCCGTGATACAGCCGTCTTTCCGTAGCCATCACCTCTTTTCTGACAGTATAGCATATGTGAGCCTGAAAGAGAATGTCAATCGTTTTTAAAGTCTGTCGCTTGTTCTTCCGAGTCCGCCGTGGGTCGGTTTTCCGCTCTGATGAGCGTCCATCCAAACGACCCGTCAGATATACCTTCCCGTCACGCTGTCCTTCGCTTCGCGGATCTCCTCCGGTGTGCCGCAGGCGACGATGCGCCCGCCCTCCTCGCCGCCGCCCGGGCCCATGTCGATGATGTAGTCCGCGCTGCGGATGACGTCCAGGTCGTGCTCGATGACGATGACCGTGGCGCCGTTCGCGATGAGCGTCTCAAAAACGCCGAGCAGCGTCTCCACATCCCGCGGGTGCAGGCCGATGGTCGGCTCGTCGAAGACGAACACGCTGTCCGTCTGCGTCCTGCCCAGCTCGCCCGCAAGCTTCAGGCGCTGCGCCTCCCCGCCGGAGAGGCTGGGCGTCTCCTCGCCCAGGGTCAGATAGCCGAGGCCGAGCGCGCGGAGCGTCCCGAGGCGCTGGGACACGAGCCGCATGTCCCGGCAGGCGTCCAGCGCCGTGTTCACGTCCATGTCCATGAGCTGCGGCAGGGAAAAGCGTGCGCCGTCCTTCGCGGTATAGAAGACCGTGCCGGCCTCCGGGGCATAGCGGCTGCCGCCGCATGAGGGGCAGGGCACCTCCACATCCGGCAGGAACTGCACGTCGAGGCTGATCGTGCCGGTTCCGTCGCAGACGGGGCAGCGCAGCTTCCCCGTGTTATAGGAAAAGTCCCCCGCCCGGAGACCCGCGGCCTTCGCCTCCGGGGTGCGGGCGAAGAGCTTGCGCAGCTCGTCATGCACGTCCGCATAGGTGGCGACCGTGGAACGCACGTTGACGCCGATCGGCGTCGCGTCGATCAGCTTCACCTGCCGGATGCCCTCCGCCTCGACGGAGCGCACGTGCTCCGGCAGCTTTTTCCCCTCCGTGAAGGCCTTCAGCCCGGGCACGAGGCTCTCCAGAATGAGCGTCGTCTTGCCGGAACCGGATACGCCGGTCACCACGGTCAGCCGCCCCTTCGGGATGCGCGCCTCCAGCGGCTTCACCGTGTGGATCGCCGCCGTCCGCAGCGCGATCGTCCCCAGGGAGAAGAGCGCCTCCTTTTCGGTCACCGGGCGCACACGCGCATGCTTCCCCCTCAGGTACGCCCCGATCACGGACTCGGGATTGCCTGCGATCATGGGCACCGTTCCCTCGGCGATGACCCGGCCGCCCTTTGCGCCCGCCTCCGGGCCCATCTCGATCAGCCAGTCCGACCGGGAGAGGATCTCCGTGTCATGGTCGACGAGGATGACGGAGTTGCCGTCGGCGATCAGGTCATGCATGACGCCGTTCAGCCCCTCGATGTTCGCCGGATGCAGCCCGATGGACGGCTCGTCCAGCACATAGAGGACGCCGGTCGTCCGGTTGCGCACGGCCCTCGCCAGCTGCATGCGCTGACGCTCGCCGGTGGAGAGCGTCGCCGCCTCGCGGTCGAGCGACAGATAGCCGAGGCCGAGATCCAGCAGGCGCCCCGCCGTGTCCCGGAAGGCCTCGCAGATGCGCTCCGCCATGGGGCGCATCTCCTCCGGCAGGGAGGCCGGAACGCCGTCCACCCACGTCACCATTTCGGAGAGCGTCATCCGGCAGGCCGCGTCGAGGGAAATGCCGCGCAGCAGCGGCGAGCGCGCCCTTTCGGAGAGCCGGGTTCCGCCGCACAGGGAGCAGGTCTCCTGCTTCAGGAATTTTGCGACGCGCGCCATGCCGCTCTCGTCCTTCACCTTCGAAAGGGCGTTTTTCACGGTGTTCACGGCGCTGTAATAGGTGAAATCCAGCTCCGTCGCGTTCACACTCTCCTTGTTTTTTGGCTTATAGAAGATGTGCTTTTTCTCCATCGGGCCGTCATAGACGATGGCCTTTTCCGCCTCCGTCAGTTCCCGGAAGGGGACGTCCGTGCGCACGCCCATCTCCCGGCAGACGTCCGTCATGAGGCTCCACATGAGGGAGTTCCACGGCGCGACCGCGCCCTCCTCGAGGGTCAGCGACTCGTCCGGGATGAGGGTGGAACGATCCACAACCTGCACCCGGCCGATGCCGCCGCACGCCGGGCAGGCGCCCTGGCTGTTGAAGGCCAGCTCCTCCGCGCTGGGCGCGAAAAAGCGCTCCCCGCACTCGGGGCAGCAAAGCGCATGCCCCGCGGCGACCGCGAGGCTGGGCGGCACCCGGTGTCCGTTCGGGCAGCGGTGGCTGGCGAGCCTCGAATACATGAGGCGCAGGCTGTTCAGCAGCTCCGTGCCGGTGCCGAAGGTGCTGCGGATGCCCGGAACCGCCGGGCGCTGATGCAGCGCAAGCGCCGCCGGAACATAGAGCACCTCGTCCACGCTCGCCCGCGCCGCCTGCGTCATCCGCCGGCGCGTATAGGTGGAGAGCGCCTCCAGGTACCGCCGGGAGCCCTCCGCATACAGCACCCCGAGCGCCAGGGAGGACTTTCCGGAGCCGGACACGCCCGCGATGCCGACGATTTTGTTCAGCGGGATGTCCACATCAACGTTTTGAAGGTTGTGTACGCGCGCCCCGCGCACGAGCATCTTATCGATCAAGCTTCTGTCCCTCATTCTTTTTCAAAACAGTCCATAACAGCGCGAGCGAGAAGACCATGCAGAGCACCTCCTCCGCGGGCTGCGCGTGGATGAGGCCGGCATAGCCCCAGAGGCCGTTGAACAGCAGCAGGAACGGAATGTACAGGATGAGCTGCCGCACAAACGTGATGCCGAAGGAAAAGAGCGGCTTGCCGATCGCGTTGAAGGTGTTGCGGACGATGCAGGTGCTGCCGACAAAGGGCAGCATGAGGATGAACGCCCGCAGCGTCACGGTGCCGAGGGAGACGACCTCCGGCGTTCCGGAGAAGAGGCCGATGAGCGCGGGCGCAAAGAGGGCGAAGCCCGCCATGATGACCATCTCGATGGCCGTCGTGACCCCGATGCCCGCGAGAATGAGCTGCCGCAGGCGCGGGATGTTCCCGGCGCCGTAGTTATAGCCCATGAGGGGCTGGCAGCCCGCCGCCATGCCCTGATAGACGTAGTTGCCGAAGCTCATGATCTTGTTCGCGATGCCCATCGCCGCGACGTACTGCTCGCCGTAGCCCGCCGCGAGGTTGTTGTTCACGATCATGGCCGCGGTGGAGAAGAACTGCTCCAGCGTATGCGGGATGCCGACCCACATGATCTCGCGGAAGATTTTCCCGTCAAAGCGCAGGAGGCCGGCGCGCGGCATGAGCAGCGTCTTTTTCTTCGCGTACAGGAAGAGGAAGATGGCAAGCCCCAGCGCGTTGCCGAGGACGGTGGCAATCGCGGCGCCCGTGATCTCGAGCCGCAGCGCGAAGATAAAGACCGGATCCAGCACGATGTTGGCGACAGTGCCCGCGATCATGCCGACCATGGAATAGAAGGTCGAGCCCTCGCTGCGCAGGAGCTGCCCGACGGCGTAGTTGCCCATCGTGAAGACGCTGCCGATCAGCATCACAAGGCAATAGGCCTTCGTATAGGCGAAAGTGCTCTCCTTCGCGCCGAGGAGGGTGACCATGGGGTCGATGAAAAGCAGTCCCAGCGCCGTGATGACGAGGCCGGAGAGGACGATCATCTCAAAGCCGAGGGTCAGCGTGTGCTCCGCCTCCTCCTTTTTCCCCGCGCCGATGCACCGCGCGATATAGGAGGCGCCGCCGTTGCCGACGATGCCCGCGAGCGCGATGAGCACCATCAGCAGCGGATAGGAAAGGTTGGTCGCCGCCAGCTGGCTGTCGTCGTGCAGCATGCCGACGAAATAGGTGTCGACCAGATTATAGAACACCATGAACAGCATGCCGAAGGTCACCGGCACGCCCATTTTCAGCACGGCGCGGGCGGGCTTCTCCTCCGCCATCACGGCAATGCGTTTATCCTTCTCCGGGGATTGTGACATTTGTTGATTCATAGCTCCTCCGTCCGAAACGCGGAAATTTTCTGTATTATACCACGACTCCGGAAAAGAAAAAAGGCGCGTTTCCGCAGCCTTTCATAATGCCTGTGATTGGAAAAAGCATCTTTCTTATGAATCCACAGTCTCCCCTGAAAGGGGAGGTGTCGTAGTTCACGATCCCGCCTCTGGCGGGACATTCGCCCCTTCGGTGCGATGCGAAAGCCGAATTTCAGGCTGACGGAGAGGTTCCTCCGGATCAATCGTCGTCCTTGTCCTTCTTGTCTTTTTTAAGCTTCTTGTACTGCTTCTTCGTGAGCAGCGTTCCGTCGTCCATGCTGACATAGACGCGCTTCGTGTCCTTTTCGCTCGTGCCCTTCAGGCGGTAATACTTCACGCCGCCGCGGCTGACCTTTTTCTTCAGCGCAAAGGTATAGTCCGGATAGGCCTTCTCCGCGAGGGAGATCGCCTCCTCCAGCGTCAGCTGCTGCCCCGCGGTCTGCGCGGTCACTTCAGCCGCGGCCTCTTCCGCAGTAGTCTCTTCCGCAGTGACCTCTTCCGCCGCAGCCGCCGGCTGCTCTGCCGTCTCCGTCGCCGCGCTCTCCGCCAGTGCCGCGCAGGCCATCATCGCGAGCGCCAGTGCCAGCGCCGCGGTCTTTTCAAAAATGCGCATAAATGCCTCCTTCGTTGGTTGCCGGCTTCGTCCCCGCAGCGTCCGGATCCGAAGCCTTTTGCGGAAAAAGTTTCTTCGAAAAAGGCTCCCCCCGCAGCGCGAAGGGAGCCGCTAAGGTCAGTCCTCGGCAGGCAGGACACGGATGTCCGCCGCCTGAACGGTGAGGGTCGTCTGCTGGCCGTTTTCATCGGTGATGATGATGGTGTAGGCGCTGTTCTTCGCAGGCTCCCGCGGCGTGGTCTCGGCCTCTTCGGCTGCCTCGTCCTCGGAAACGGCGTCCTCCGGGATGTCGTCCATCTCCGGCATCATCTCCGGCGCGTCCTCCGGCTTCGGGCCGGGTCTGCGGCCGTCCTGCGGCTGGTCGTTCTCTTCCGGCCGCTCCGGCTGACGTCCGTCCGGGTTCTGCGGCGGCATCATGCCCTGCGGACACTCCGCCCAGTCCTGCGGCTGGTCGTTCTCTTCCGGCCGCTCCGGCTGACGTCCGTCCGGGTTCTGCGGCGGCATCATGCCCTGCGGACACTCCGCCCAGTCCTGCGGCTGGTCGTTCCCTTCCGGCTGCTCCGGCTGACGTCCGTCCGGGTTCTGCGGCGGCATCATGCCCTGCGGGCAGGCTCCGCGCGGCGGCGTGGCTTCGGATGTCGCATCCTCCGGCGCATGTTCGCCCGGATGCCGCGGCCCCCGACCCTGATCCGGGCCGTGCGGCGGCTGACGATCCTGTCCGCGATCCATGTCCGGGCCCTGCGGCGGCTGATTTCCCTGTTCCTGACCCTGCGGTCCGTGTCCCCGTCCCGGGCCCTGCTCCGGGCCGCGCGGCGGCTGACGATCCTGTCCGCGATCCATGTCCGGGCCGCGCTGGCCGTCGTTCTGATCGTCGGCTTTCTCTGTCGGCGGTTCGTTTCCGAAGTCCGGGGCGGGATCGATGTCCCGATTGCCGCCGTTCTTCAGGAAATCGTATTCTTCCTTGGCGAGCACTGTCCCGTCCTCCGCGCTGACGTAGACCGTGATCTTTCCGCCCTCGACCGGCGTGCCCTGCAGTCTGTAATAGACCGTTTTGTTCACAACGCTGGTCTTCTGGTATTTGAAGGTATAGCCGGGGTACGCCTGCTGCGCCGCCTCAATGGCGTCGTCCTGCGTCAGCTTATCCGTCGGCTGTTCCGCCTCCGTGGCCTCCGCTTCCGGCGCTTCCGGCTCTGCGGCCTGCTCCTGCTCAACAGCCGGATCAAAGGCCGGGGTTACCTCAGCCAGCGCGAAACTCCCAAGCATAGCGAAGGCAAACGCCGCCGCTGCCGCTTTTTTCAGGTTCTTCATTCTTATCCTCCTTCGTCACGATTTGCGCTGCAAATCGTGACCCTGTTTGTTCGCCGTGACATTCTTTTTCGCAGAAATTTTCATCTTCCAGCCTCATTATGGCACAAAATCTTAAGAAGAACCTAAAGTTTTTTAAAAAGGTTAATAATTCTCGTCACGATTTGCTATTCAAATCGTGACCCTGTTTGTTCGTCGTATAAAAGCCTCTTCACGTTTTGCTATGCAAATCGTGACCCTGTTTGTTCGTCGTATAAAAGCCTCTTCACGTTTTGCGTCGCAAATCGTGACCCTGTCTGTTCGTCGTGTAAACCCTCTTCACAGCTCGTGATAGTACAGGCAGATGTTCTCGAAGTGTCCGTCCTTCATCCGGAAGCCCTTCGGGACAATGCCGAGGAGGCGGAAGCCGAGGCGTTCATAGAGGTGCCGCGCGTGGATGTTGCATTCCACGACCGCGTTGAACTGCAGGACGCCGAAGCCGTGCTTCTTTCCCTCCGCGAGGCAGTCGGAGACGAGCGCCTCGCCGATATGCAGCCCGCGGGCGGAGGACAGCACGGCATAGCTCGCGTTCGCGAGGTGACCGCAGCGCCCGATGTTGTTCGGGTGCAGGATATACATGCCGAGTACGCGGCCGGTCTCCTGCTCCTCCGCGACGCCGCAGTGCGTCTGGGCGGCGAAGAACGAGCCGGCCTCCTCCTGGGTGAGGCACTCCGTCTGCGGGAAGGCGACGCCCTCCTCGACGACCTCGTTCCAGATGGCGGCCATGGCCGGGACATCCGCCCCGGTATAGGGTCTGACTTTGATCTGCATGATAGAACTCCTCTTTTCTTCTGATCCTTCACAGAAAGTTAGGGATACGATCGTCCTTTAGGGAATCTCTCCGGCCCTTTAAGGGGACATCGCTGCGGCGGGAACCTCTCCGCCCCTTTAAGGGGGCACCTCTGGCATCGACCCAAAGGGTCGAATGTCCGGCCTTAGGCCGGATCAATGCCCTTTGGGCATTGACGTATCCCCTTTCAGGGGAGGCTACGGATTCATATAAAAGTATCTTTTGTATGTTATCGTAGGCTCCCCTGAAAGGGGAGCTGTCGGGCGAGTTAGCCCGACTGAGAGGTTCCCCCGCAGGGCGTACCCGCCGAGTTAGCCCGACTGAGAGGTTCCCCCGCAGGGCAGCTTCCCCCGAAAATGATTTGGCCACCTCCTTTTGAGGGGAGGTGGCACGAAGCATGCCGGGAAACAGATGATCCCCGTATTGAGTTAAACCTTCTTCTGGATGTGCTTCTTCGCAAAATCCGTGACGCCGGTCACGAGGTCGCGGACGAGGTAGATCAGCATCAGCGCCGCGTTGACCGGCACGGAGGCATACAGATACCGCATCGGGAGCTTCATGATGGACGTATGCTGCACGGCCTTCGAGACGAGCTGGCAGCCGTAATGGAACAGCGAGGCGATGAAGATGATGCTGAGCACGGTGATGGCGATGTTCAGGATGTCCATCCAGGCCTTGCCCTTATAGCGCTCCTGCAGGATGTCAACCTTGAAATGCGCCTTGTCGCGCATGATCAGCGTGGAGGCGGTGAAGATCATCCAGGCCATCAGCAGCTCCACGATTTCATCCGTCCAGGAAAGGGACGTGTTGATCGGCGTGAAGCGAATGATGACGCGGACAAACAGGATGAGCGCGATGGAACTGCACATGCAGATGACGAGAATCTTCAGGATGCCGGCGATCACGGCATCGATCTTTTTGAGTGCGTTCATATCCGTCCCTCCTTATCCGATGAGACTCGGCAGGAATGTGGAGATCGGCGGCCAGAAGGCGCACACAAGGAGAACCACAAAGATGCCGATGACATAGGGCAGAACGCCCTTCGAAAGCTTCATCAGCGGGACATCCGTGACGGAGGACACCGCGTAGAGGCTCATGCCGACAGGAGGCGTCAGCAGACCGATCATGGAGGCGAGGCACATGACGACGCCGAACTGGACATAGTCCATGCCGACATAGTCGATGATCGGCAGGAAGATCGGGGTCGCGATCAGGATGACCGCCGTGCCCTCCAGGAACATGCCGAGGAGGATCAGCACGAAGATGATGAGCAGGATCAGCATCGTCGGGTTCTGCGTCACGCTCAGCAGGCCGTTGATGACCTGATTCGGGATCTTCTGATGGATCATGAAGTAGGCGAGGAAGTTCGCGACGGCGATGATGAACAGCGTCTTGCAGCTCGTAATGATGCTGTCATAGATGATGTCCAGCAGCTTGCGGAAGTTGACCTGCTTATAGACGACCATGCTGAGGAAGAGCGCGTAGAAGGTCGCCACAATGGCCGCCTCGGTCGCCGTGAAGAGGCCGCCCCAGATGCCGCCGATGATGATGATGACGGTCATGAGGCTCGGAATGGCCTCGACGAGGCACTTAAAGCGCATGCTCCAGGGCATCTTCGGCGTCGTCGGGAAGCCGCGGCGCTTTGAAATCACATAGACGCAGACCATCATCGCGACGGCCATGAGCAGTCCGGGGATGAAGCCGGCCGCAAACAGGCGCGCGACGGAGACGCGCGTCACGGAGGAGTAAACGACAAACGGAATGGACGGCGGAATGACCGGGCCGATCGTGGAGGAGGCCGCCGTGATGGAGGCGCTGAACGTGTGATCATAGCCCGCGTCGTCCATGGCCTTCATCTCGATGACGCCGAGACCGGCCGCGTCCGCGACAGCGGCGCCGGACATGCCGGAGAAGATGACGGAGGACACGATGTTCACCTGTCCAAGGCCGCCCTTCCAGTGGCCGACACAGGCCTTCGCGAAGTTGAAGATGCGGTCGGTGATGCCGCCGGTGTTCATGAGGTTGCCGGCGAGGATGAAGAACGGAATGGCCAGCATCGTAAAGCCGGTCGTGCCGTTGTAGATACGCTGCGCCATGACGGACATGATCTTTTCATAGCCCAGCGCCGAGAAAACCGCTTCACTGGTGATGCCCATCGTAATGCCGACCGGCACGCCGAGGACCATGAGACCGATCAGCAGGATGCAGACAATCAATGCGATCATACAGAACGGATCCTCCTTTACTGATTCCACAGAATGGGAGTTGAAGAAAAAGATGGCAGCACCCGGAGGTGCTGCCATCCCTGTTCCGGAAAGGAATGTCCTTTATTGCGGACTGCCACCTCTTCGGGGCGGAGCGTAAAAAGGCTTATTCGACGACGGTGTCAGCAACCATCTGGAGGAAGTAGTTCATGTCGTCAACGCTGCCCTCATACTCAGCCATCTTGTCCCAGGCAGGCTGCATGCAGGCCTTGAACTCCTCGATGTTGACTTCGGTGACGATCATGCCCTTGTCCTTCAGCTTCTGGATGTAGTCCTGCTCGCTGTTCTGCACTTCGTCGCGCATCGCGTCACGGGCAACGGCAGCGGCCTCTTCGACCCAGCCGCGCTGCTCATCGGTCAGTCCGGTCCACCAGTCGTTGTTCACGGTCAGGTTGACGGCGTCCCAGGTGTGGCGGTCGAGCGTCAGGTACTTCTGGTTGGCCTCCCAGAGGGAGTTGTTGTAGATGGTGGAAAGCGGGTTCTCCTGGCCGTCAACGACGCCCTGCTTGAGCGCGGTGATCAGCTCGGTGAAGGCAACCTGCTGCACGTCAGCGCCGAGGGCTTCCATGGCGGCAACCTTCTGGATCTCGCTCGGGGTGCGCATCTTGAGGCCGGCGACATCGGCAGGCGTCTTGATCTCGCGCTTGGAGTTCGTCATGCTGCGGAAGCCATAGTCCCAGGCGCCGACATTGTGCAGGCCCTTGGACTCCAGCGTGCCGTCGCCGACCCACTCAGCGAACGGGCCATCGACAACGGCGTAGGCCTGCGCATAGCTGGTGAAGACATACGGAGAACCGGTCAGGGAATAACGGATGTCATAGCGATCCAGGGTGGACTGGGTCACGAGGCAGGCCTCGATCGCGCCGATCTGGGTCTGCTCCGCCATCTCGGTCGCGTTGCCGAGCGCGCTGTTGCCCTGAATGTCAACGGTCATCGCGCCGCCGGAAACCTCGGCGAGCTTATCCGCGAAGATCTGCGCGGCGTTGGTGACCGGCTCACCGGGTGCGCCGTAATGGCCGAGGGTCATCATGTCAGCGCTGGCAAGGCTGGCCGCCTGGGCCAGGCTGAGGGCAAGAGCAAGAGTAACAAGCTTCTTCATATTTTTTCCTCCTTATTTTTTCGTCGGATACCTTCCGACCTATTGTCTAAACTATATCACGATTACGCCCGTGAATCAAGCGCACACCGAAAAGAGAGATCATTTTTTTGTAAAAAGCGCCCGGTCAGTTCCGGACGCTCTTGATGCTCTTGATGTCTTTCGCCTGCTCAGATGAGGAAATCCTTGCGCTCGGGCGCAAAGACATCGATGAGGATGCCCTCCTCCAGACAGACGCAGCCGTGGATGACGTGCGGCTGCTTATAGGTGGCGTCGCCCGCGCGGACGACCTGCTTCACGCCGTCGATCTCGAATTCGAAGGCGCCGGACACGACATAGCTGCACTGCTCATGCAGATGCTCGTGGGGCTTGCCGACGGCGCCCTTCTGAAAGTGCAGCTCGCACACCATGAAATTCTCGGAATGCACGAGCACCTTGCGCCTCACGCCCTCGCCCGCGGGCACCGACCCGATGTCCGCGTTCATGAAAAAGTTCTGCATGACAAATTCCTCCCTTGAATTTGAAATGATTGATGGGAATATTGTAGCATAGAAAGCGCCCACGCGGTACCCCAAGGGCAAATTTTCGAATTGATTTCATGCGCCCGCCGTGATATTCTGTATTCAATTCGTGTAATGTCCGTATAATGGTGTAAGTGAGAGCTGACACGGCTGGGGGTTGCGTTCTTTGGAATTTTTGCTTGTGGCCGTTGTTTTTCTGTGCTCTTTTTTCCCTCTGGCTGTTTTCTTTTTGAACGGTAGGTCTTATAATAGAAGCGAAAATCGAAGAAGTGGACGGTGAGATCGTTGACGAGACGCGAGCAGTATCTGGAGGCCATCAAAAAGTTTCGTCTGATGGACGATGATTTCATGTCCAAGGTCTTCGACGGCAGCCCGGAATGCACGGAGCATGTGCTGCGGATTCTGCTGGAGCGGGATGATATTCACGTCATCAGCGTCAAAACCCAGTACGATATACACAGCATCGAGGGTCATTCCATCCGCCTGGATATCTTGGCGAAGGGCGCGGATGATGTGCTCTTCAATGTCGAGATCCAGCGTGCTGACAGAGGTGCCGGACAGAAGCGTGCCCGGTATTACAGCGGACTGCTGGATACGACGGCGCTGCAGAAGGGCGAGGATTACGGCTGCCTTCCGGACACTTACGTGATCTTCATCACGGAGCGGGATGTGCTGGGAGAAGGAAAAGCGCTCTATCACGTCGAAAGAATGATTGACGGCGAGAAAGAATTCAACGATGGTTCGCACATTCTCTATGTGAACGGTGCGTACCGCGGCGAAGACCCCATCGGCAGGTTGATGCATGACTTCAACTGCACGGAGGCCGACGATATGACGGACACCCTGCTTCAAGGCAGGACAAGATACTTTAAAGAGAGCACGGAAGGAGTGAACAGCATGTGCCTTTTGATGGAACAGATGAGAGACGAAGCGGCGGAGAAGTCTGCGGCTGAGCAGGCAAT
>R14__coassemble_1110_pt1 | contig 14503 bp, 12 predicted proteins | sample R14__metabat2_high_PE_020 | metagenome-assembled genome bin R14 | reverse complement strand
GCGCCACCTACGTTCTCTCCGGCGCCGTCGTCTGGCAGGCGGTGCTCGCCGCGACGCTGTTCAACATCGCCGGGAACTACCTCGGCAGCGGGCTCGCCATGACGAAGGGGGCAAAGGTCATACGCCCCATGTTCCTCGGCATCCTAGCCCTGCTGTTCATCCGGGTTCTTCTGTCCCTTTTCGCCTGAAGCAGGCTTTCCAACGGCATTTTACCATGCTTTGCGGGCACTGACAACCAAATAAAAACGGAACTGACCGAATTCCCGGCCGTTCCGTTTTTGTATCAAAGCTCCGAGATGACCCGGATCATGAAGATCGCCAGCACGACGAGGATCAGCGGCCTCACAAATTTCGCGCCGCCCTTTGCAAAGAGCTTCGTGCCGAGGTAATTTCCCGCGATGCTGAAGAGGCCCGCGACCAGCCCGAGGAGCAGGATCGTCTTCCCGTTCATCAGATAGACCGAAAGCGCCGTCACATTCGTCGTGAGGTTGATCACCTTCGCGATGCCGTTCGCCTCGGTCAGCTTCATGTGGGCAAGGCCGGTCAGCAGGAGCAGCAGGAAAGTGCCCGTCCCCGGGCCGTAAAAGCCGTCGTAGGCGCCGATGATGAGCGCCGCCGCGAGGCTGATGGCCGCTGTTTTACCCATCGGATAAGGCGTTCCGCTATCCTCCAGCTTTCGGGAGCGGAACACATAGAGCGCCGTCAGCGGCAGGATGACGAGCATCAGCTTTGTGAAGACCGCCGCACTCAGCAAAAGCGCCAGATTGGCGCCGAGGGACGAACCGATCAGCGCACAGACTGCGCAGATCCCCGCCAGCCCCCAGCGCACATAGCCCGCCCGGGCATAGCGGATCGTGGCCAGCGCCGTGCCCATGCCGGAGCTGAGCTTGTTCGTACCGATGGCATAGTGCACCGGGATGCCGGAAATCATATAGGCCGGCAGCGAGATCAGGCCCCCGCCGCCCGCTGCGGCATCCACAAGGCCCGCCAGAAAGACCAGCGGGCAAACGATCAGGAACTGCAAAAGGGTGGGCTGCATCTTCTTCCTCCTTCGCAGCGGCGTTCCGGTTCCGGAGAAGACCGGGTTCAGGCTGCTTGGTTCATCCTTTGCCGCAGAGCGGAATTCAGGCCTGGGGTTCCCCCATGGGCTTCCCGGCACCGAGCGCAAGCGCTTTCCCCTGCCAGAGGATCTCCACCGGTTCACCCGAAAGGAGCGCAGCCGCCGCGCCGCAGCGGCTCATGCTGATGCGGATCAGGCGCCCCTGCCAGAGCACCGGCAGCACATAGCCGTCCCAGCCCTCCGGCATCGTGGGGTTCGCGGAAAAATGCGTTTCATCCGCTTCGACGCCCGCAATGCCCAGCATGGCGGCATATGCCCCGATCAGATGGGCGGAATGCATGCGCTTGCCGGACTGCTCATCGTCCTGCGTCAGGTATTCCGCCTCCTGCCCGGCGCCCGCAAGGAACTCGTTCATGCACCGCTGCTTCTGATCGGCCGTCAGCAGAACCGCGCCCCGCAGAACGTCGTCCAGCCTGTTCAGGCCGACCGAGCGGGCAAGCTGATAGACGGAAAAGTCCAGCATATCCTCCAGCGGAGCGGGGGCGGAAAGCATCGGCATCATGCGGCGGGACCAGGCCGCCAGCTTTTTATGCTCCCTGCGAACCAGCTCCTCGCCGCCCAGCTGCCGGGCTTCCGTCATCATCGCGCGCACAGTCTCCACCGGATCCGCAAAGGTGACGCCGTCCGCGTAGACCGCGAGGCGGTTGAGGCGGATCTTGTCCCCGGGATGCACGCGCCCCTCATAGACACCGGATATGCGCCCATCCCCGACCGTACAGCCGCCCGGAAGGGAGCAGCCTTCCGCGGAGCGGCAGGCGACCCTGATATCCCGGCTGCGGCAGACGATCAGGCCTTCATTTTCCTCAATGGAAGCCTTCACATCCTTCAGCGCGCGGTTTCCATCGGACGAGCCCGCGTCGACCTCCGTCTCGATGCGCAGAATCCCTTCATAGGTCAGGGATTCCAGCTGCATGCGCTGCAGGAACAGGCCGGGGATCTCCGTGCTGGCCATCCGGTAAAACCGCACGAGCAGGGTCCCCTGCGGGAGCTGCCACACAGAGGCGCGGGTGCTGCAGCCCACCTGCGTATCCAGCTCCTGAATCCGGGAGACCGTGTCCTCCGAAAACATGGCGTACGGCACGCCGTCCGCAAAGAGGCGCGTCGTCTGGGCATCCGGGACATCCACCCTGACGAACTGAAGCCGGTACGGATCCTCCAACATTTCCACACGGACGTGAAGATGACTGACGCGGGAGCTGCCCGGAACGGGACCCTCCTCCGGCGCGCAGCGAACATCCAGATAGCCGTTTGCGCTCCTGAAAAGCGTCTCCAGCGTCGGGATATCTTCCTGCTTCCAGCTCCTGATGATCTTCATACCGCATTCCTCCGGTTTGTCCTAATGACTTTCATAAATGGCAACGAACAGAGATGATAACACAGAAAACTGGATTTGAAAACACACTTTTAGTGTTGATCCAGCCAGGCCTGCACGGCAGGGACATCCGCCGGGCAGAAGGAAAGCCCGGAGAGCTCCCGCGGCGTGCACAAACGGATCTCGCTGTGCTCCAGCGCCTGCGGTTCCCCGGAAACGATCTGCGTCCGCCACACGGTCAGCCGGATGGAGATGTCCGGGTACGCACAGACCTGCTCAAAGAAGCAGTCTTTGACCCTCGTCCGGATGCCCAGCTCCTCCATGAGCTCCCGCTCCAGCGCCTGCGGATGGGTCTCCCCCGCTTCCACCTTGCCGCCCGGGAACTCCCAGAGACCCCCGCGGCTCTTTCCGGGCGCACGCCGGCAGGCCAGAACACGCCCGTCATGCTCGATCAGCGCAGCAACAACTTCTGTCATAGGCTCCTCCGAAAAGGCAAAAAAAAAACCTGTCCGAAGGACAGGGATTCAAGTGGCACCTCCAATGAGAATCGAACTCATGATTTTGCCTTGAGAGGGCAACGTCTTAACCGCTTGACCATGGAGGCATCTGGCTGGGGAACTAGGATTCGAACCTAGACAATACGAGTCAGAGTCGTAGGTGCTGCCATTACACAATTCCCCAATGGCATTGGCTTCTTTCGAAGCGCTCTTCACTTGACGAGAGTCATTATAACGCGGAACATCGCTTCTGTCAACAGCTTTTTTCAAATTTTGAAAAATTCCTCTTCGTCCCTCTGCCGGGAGAAGAAGCGCCGGCCGAAGCCCGATGCCCCGGCCGGCTGTTCCTTATTCTTCTTTTTCGCCCTTCTTCGCCCTGCTTCCGGCTTCATACGCCCTGGCATAGAAAATCTCCTGACTGGAGATCGCCTCGTCGTCGCCCGGGCGGCGGCGGACGTATTTGCCGTCCGGCTGCAGTTCACGCGCCTGTACATTGTCCTGCAGCATCAGATCGAACATGCCCTGCACGCGCTCCTTCAGGCGCTCATCCAGGATCGGGGCCGCGACCTCCACGCGCCGCAGCGTGTTGCGCGTCATGAAGTCGGCGGACGCGATGTACATCTCGGAATCCTTCCCCTTGCCGAAGATGTAAATGCGGGAATGCTCCAGGAAGCGGCCGACAATGCTGATGATGCGGATGTTCTCCGTCCAGCCCGCCACGCCCGGACGCAGGCAGCAGATGCCGCGGACGACCAGATCCACCTTCACGCCGGCGCGGCTCGCCTCGATCAGCTTCTCGATGATCGTCTTGTCGGTCAGGGAGTTGATCTTGATGCCGACCCAGCCCTCGCCGCCCATGAGCGAGATGCGGATCTGCTCGTCGATCTTCTCCAGGATCTTGTTCTGCAGGCACTTCGGCGCGACCATCAGCGTATCGACGCTGTCCACCGCCTCGCCCATCGCGAGGGCGCCAAAGACCTGGGCCGCCTCCTCGCCGATCTCCTGGCGGGCGGTCATGAGGGACATATCCGTATAGATGCGGGCGGTCTTCTCGTTGTAGTTGCCCGTACCGATCTGCGTATAGTAGACGTTCTGATCCCCCTCGCGGCGGGTGATGAGGCAGAGCTTCGAATGAACCTTGAAGCCGTCGAGGCCGTAGATGACGGTGCAGCCCGCGTCCTCCAGACGGCGGCTCCATTCGATGTTGTTCTCCTCATCGAAGCGCGCCTTCAGCTCGACCAGAACGAGAACCTCCTTGCCGTTCTCCGCGGCGTCGATGAGCGCCTCCACGACCTTGCTCTGGCGCGCCACACGATAGAGCGTCATCTTGATGGAAGCGACCTTCGGGTCATTGGCCGCCTCCTGCAGCATATCGAGGAAGCCGCGCATGCTCTCGAACGGATAGCACAGGAGCTTGTCCCCCTCCCGGATCTGCTCCAGAATCGGGCGGCCGGAGACGATCTCCGGGGAACGCTGCGGCACGCGCTTGCCATAGAAGAGCTCCGCGTGCTGGCGCAGCTGATCCTGAATCTGGAAGAAGAACGAAAGATCGAGCGGCGTATTGTTCTTGAAGACGAAATGCTTTTTGACCTGCATGTATTCGCAGAGCGTCTTCAGGGATTCGGCATCGAATTCGCGGGAATACTCGAGGCGAACCGGCTGCAGATGCTTCCGGCGCTTGATGACCTCCGCCATGAACTCGCGGTAGTCGACCTCTTCCTCCTCCTCATAGAGGGCATCCGCGTCGATATCCGCGTTGCGGGTGACCCGGATGAGGGTCTTGGACTTCACATAGTAGCCCGGGAAGACCTTATAGACGAAATGCAGAATCAGCTCCTCGGCCAGCATATAGGTCTTTTCCTGGGAAGAGACCTCGATCAGGCGCGGAAAGACGCCCGCCTGACAGGGGACGATGCCGAGCCGGCGACCCTTGCCGCCCTTTTTCTCCAGCCCGACCGCGGCATAGATCTCCTTGCCCTGCAGGAAGGGGAACGGCTGGCGGCGCTCCACGAGGATCGGCGTGATCAGCGGGGCGATCTGGGAATCGAAATAGCGCTCCAGGCGGTCGCTCTCCTGCTTGCCGATGCGGCGGAAGTCCACGATGTGGATCCCGTAGCCGCCAAGCTCCTCCAGAAGGCGCAGATAGACCGTGTCCTTCCGTTCGCCGAGGGCGCGGACCCGCTTCAGGATGGCGTCGATCTGCTCCTTCGCCGTCATGTAGGTCTTGTTCTCCTTCATCTTCGGAGAAACGTCGTCCTGATCGACGAGGGAGCCGACGCGAACCATGAAGAACTCATCCAGATTGCTCTGGTAGATGGACGCAAAGGACAGACGCTCGCACAGCGGCACACGCTCGTCCTCCGCTTCCTCCAGCACGCGCTCGTTGAACTTCAGCCAGGACAGCTCACGGTTCTCATAGACCGGCGCGGCGTTTTCGCGTTCGCCCTTTTTGGCTTTCTCGTTTTTAGCGGCAAGCTCCGCCTCACTTTTGACTTTCTTCTTTTTCTTTTTGAAAGAACCCATGACTTTCCTGTACTCCTTATCAAAATAATCCAAACTGCCCGTGGACAGTATAATAACAGACGGGTGCATGAACATCCGTCTGTATTATAATCCCTGTGCCCGTAAAAATCTACCGGAAAAGCGCGGTTTTTTCGATGTTCCCGGCGATTTCACTCAGCATAACCGCACAATTTGCGCAGATTTTACAGAGCCGCCCGGATCTGGCGGATCAGCCTGTCGACGCTGTCCGCCGGCACCTTCATGGAGACCGTCTGCGTGACCGGCAGCAGATAGGAATCCGCGTCCAGCCAATAGAAGCAGAGCGTCTTCTCCCAGCCGCTGCCTGTGAGCTTCACGGTCAGCACCGGGGCGTCCCCGGCGGTCTGCTCCGTGCGCTCCGTTCCGGAGAGGGAAGCCAGCTGCCTGAAGATCGCCTCGCCGGTTCCCGCGGTGTCCTCCGCTCCATTGGTCACGACGGATACGGTCTCCTCCGGGCTGTCGGTGCCTTCCGTCTCCGTGGCTGCCGTGGATTCCGGAGCGGCCGTCTCAGCGGGCGCCTGCTCCGTGCGCGTCACCGTCAGGGTGCGCCCGTCCTCCAGCGTGCAGGTCATCTCCATCAGGTCGTCAAAGGCCTGTGTCACCGGCTTCTTCTGCCAGAGGGTATCCACGGAGGCAGACAGAACGTCGCTCACATCGTCCTTTTCAATCGTATAGACCATTTGGGCGTCGGCGAGGCGCGCATAGACATCGCCGTCGTCGTTTTCGCTGCCCAGCACAAGCCGCAGCCCCGTGCCGTCCGCCGCGGTCAGCTCCACCTCCGTGCCCACCGCGAGGCCATAGGTCTGCAGCTGCTCCTCCGTCGCATCGACCGCCGTGAGGTCGTTCCAGGTGAGGCCGCTGACGGTATCCGCCAGCCTGTCCACGAGGCTGCTGTCCAGCACTTCGCCGGTCGCCTTCACCGTCCACTCACCCGCGTCGTTCTTTGCGAGATCGACTGCTTCGCCGATGCGCAGGGCTGTCGGATCCGAAACCTCCGGGATCGTCTCCAGCACGGCCAGCTGGGACAGGCGCTTGTCAAAGAGATCGGCGAGGGAATCCCGGATCGTATAGACGACGCCGTCCTGATCCGACACGGAGAGATACCAGCCGTCCTCAAAGGGCGTCTGCGCGCCCATGGAATAGGTGATCTCCCGGCCGTCCGCGTCCTTCACGGTCACGGCATAGGCCGGCTCGGCGAGGCCGTAATCCGCCGGACTTGTGACGCCGGTCAGGCGGCGCTGCGCCGTCATGCCGGTGATCTTCTTCTCCAGATTGGAGAGCGCCGTCTGGTTGACCGGGAAGGCGAGGCTGTCCGCCTTCACCCATTCCCCGTCCGACTTTGCAAAGGCATAGTCGTTTCCGTTCGCGCTGAAGGAGAGCGCGGAAAGGCCGCCCTCCCCATAGTCCGCCACGGCAAAGCTCCCGCTCTCTTCGGAGGCGGAGGCCTCTTCTTTTTTCGTCACCTTGGTCACGAGCACCGCGCCGCCGGCCAGAACAGCCAGCACCGCGCAGAGCCCGATGAGCTTCACAGAGCGTTTCATCTTCTCTTCCTCCTGATGGCAATCACAACGCCGCAGACGATCAGCAGAACCGGAATGAGCCCCACCATGACGATGCTCCAGAACGCGCTCTGGGAGGCCGTCACCGTCAGGCGGCTGGAATCCAGGGACTTCCCCCGGATGGAGATGGTCTCGCTCTCGCCGTTCATCCAGTCGAGACCGTTCAGGAACAGGTCGCTGTTGGCGCCGGAGACCATCGCGTTCACATTTTCGCTCAGCAGCTCCGAGGAGGTGATCCAGACCAGCTTCGCGTCGCCCAGCTCGGAGGCCGCGCCGATATGGAACGAACCGTCGGTGTCGCCGTCCTCCCTGTCGGTCGTCTTCATTTCAAGGGCGGCCTTCTTCGCGTAGGCGGAATCGGAGGTCGTCAGCAGCCAGCTGATGTCCGCGCCCGCCTCCTTCTTTTCAACGAGCGGCTGGGCCAGCGGCACGAGGATTTAATACCCGCCGTCTTTGAGGGGCGTCAGGATGTCGTGGCTCTCCAGCGTCGGCAGCAGGTAATACGGATAGCGGGAGAGGTGCATGTTCCGGTCGGCCTCGATGATGATGCCCTCATCGACGCCAAGGCCCATCTTCGCCGTCACCTTCAGCAGGTTTTCCATCTTCCCCGGGGCGATGTAATCGGTCATGAGGAAGAGCTTTCCGCCGTTCTCCAGATAGGTGCACAGCAGCGCCGCCTCATCCTCGCTGATGTCGCCCGTCGGGTTGTTGATGACGATGGCGCCCGTGTTCTCCGGCACCGCGTCCAGCGAAAGCAGGCTGAGGCTCTCCGTGCTGAGGTTCTCGCGCTCCAGCAGGTCGGTGACGGTGTCGCTCAGCGCCGTCTCGCCGTGGCCGGTCAGCGTATAGATCACCGGCAGGTCGTCGCGGGAGACATAATGAATCGCGTTCGTGAGGGCGTTCTCGCCGTCGAAGTCCGTCGTCGCGGTGTAGCTGTAGGACTCGTAATCCATGCTGTAGTTCGTCACATAGATTTCGTCATAGCCCACCAGTCGATGGCGGTCCCCGCAGACGACCAGGACGCTGTTCTGATACAGCTTCTGCTCCGCCAGGTCATAGGCGGACAGGAAGGTCGGCCGCTCGGTCGGGTCGACAGTTTCCACCTTCATATGGCTGTTCAGATCCTGATAGCGGGACAGAAGCCGCGTGACCTTGTTGTCCTCGTTGCCGCCCGAGGCGAGGAGATACAGCGTCACATCCCTGTCCAGCGAGGAGACGATCCGCTTCGTCTGGTCGGAGAGCGTATAGAGATTCTGGCTCGTCATGTCGGTCTGCGTCATGCTCTCCGGCAGCGCAGAGACGAGAAGATTCGCGGCAACCGCGATCGCGATCACCAGCAGCGCCGCAAAGGCCGCATAGCTGCCCGCCTTAAAGCGCCTGCCGAACATCGCCTTGATGCCTTTCATTCACTCCACCTCCGCTTCTCCATGGACTGGGTCGTGAGGAACAGCATGACGCCGATCACGGAGAGATAATACACGATCGCCGTCCAGTCGAACACGCCGTCCACAAAGGTATTGAACCGGTCGAAGACGCTGACGGCGCTCATAAAGGAAGCGAACAGCCCCTCATAGACGGAGGCGTTCAGCACATAGCCGACGGCGAGCGCGCCGATGCCGGCAAGGGCCGTCGCGCCCGCGACGATCGGGTTCTTCGAGAGTCCCCAGAGGATGAGGGCAAACACGAGCACCAGCGCGGACAGGGCAATCAGAGAAGCCCCCGCGCTGCCGTCCACAAAGCTCGAAAGGGACTTCATGAAATACAGCAGCAGCACCGTCACCAGCGTGATGACGGCGGAGGCGACCTGGCTCTCCGTCAGGGACGAGATGAACAGGCCGATGGAAAGCAGGCTGGCGCCCAGCAGATAAAAGGCCAGCAGCGTCCCGTACGCCGTCGTGAGGGAGACCGTGCCGAACTGCGTCAGGATCAGTGGATACAGCGCAAGGATCGCCGTCGGCACGAGGAGCGTCACCAGCATCGCCAGGTATTTCCCGACGACGACGCCCGTCATGCTGACCGGCAGAGCATACAGCAGCTGATCCGTCTTCGTTTTGCGCTCCTCCGCGATGGAACGCATCGTGAGGATCGGCACGGCAATCAGATAAATGAAGCCGATGGCGCTCAGCACATATTCAAAGTTCGAATACGCGCCGCTCAGGTTGTAGGCCATCGTATAGATGCCGGCGAACACGAGGATGAACGCCGCAAAAAGCCAGCCGAGGACGCCCCTGAAATAGGCGCCGACCTCTCTTCTCAGGATCGCAGTCATGCCTTTTCCGCCTCCTTTTCCGAGCCCGTGAGCTCCAGGAAGATGTCCTCCAGGCTCACCCTGTCGCGTGTCATTTCGAGCAGCGGGCAGTCCGCGGCGGCAAAGCGCCGGAAGAGCGCCTCGCGCAGCTCCTCGCCGTCCTCCGGGATGACCGTCAGCTTCGTCTCGCCCTGCCCCGCGGCAAAGGTGCATTCCTTCACGCCGGGCATGCCGTCCATCACGTTCCGGGTCTGCTCCTCGGTGCCCTTCGCGGTCAGATGCAGGGTCGTCGTGCCGGCGAAGAGCCTTTCGAGGTTCTCCGGCGTGTCGCTGGCGACCATCTTTCCCCTGGAGATGATCATGATGTGGTCGCAGACCGCCCGCACCTCGCTCAGGATGTGGCTGGAGAGCACCACGGTGTGATCCCTGCCGAGCTCCCGGATCAGCTCGCGGATCTCGATGATCTGCGCCGGATCGAGGCCGACCGTCGGTTCATCCAGAATGATGACCTCCGGATCGCCCAGCAGCGCCTGCGCGATGCCGACCCGCTGACGATAGCCCTTCGACAGGTTGCCGATCAGGCGATCCTGCACCTCCTCCAGCTTCGTCCTGCCGACAACCGCCGAAAGCTGGCGCGCCCAGTCCTTTTTCGGCACGCCCTTCGCCCGCAGCACAAAGCGCAGGTACTCGGAGACCGTCATGTCCATATAGACCGGCGGCAGCTCCGGCAGATAGCCGACCAGCTTCTTCGCCGCCAGCGGCTCCTCCAGCACCGGGATGCCCCCGATGAAAACATCTCCCTCCGAGGCGCCGAGGCAGCCCGTGATGATGTTCATGGTGGTCGACTTTCCAGCGCCGTTCGGGCCGAGAAAGCCATAGATCCTGCCCTTTTCAATTGTAAAAGACAGGTCGGATACGGCCGTATGCCCGCCGTACCGCTTCGTAAGATGCCTGACCTCGATCAATGCATTGCGCTCCCTTCACTTGTCTCCGATCTTCTGTGAAAATCGGGACGCTGATCACGATCCCCGTGGGGATGTGCCTGATTTGAAAGTGCCTTCAGGATAGGGCGCAATCTTAAAATTTCCATGTAAGCATTTTGACGAAAATGCGAACAAATGTGACGAAATCATGGCGTCGTCCGCCCCCGGACAAATCCGCCGCTGACTGCCTTGCAATTTCGCGGTCTCTGTGCTATATTCAAAAAAAATTCCATAAGGAGGTCCCCATGAAAAAGCTTCTCAGTCTTGCCCTTTCCGCCGCTGTGCTGGCCACGCCGGTCCTCGGATCCGCAGAGGCGGGCTTTGATACCGCCTTTGACGCCCTCTCCACGGCCAAAGCAGTCGAGGCACAGCTCACCGCGGAGACGGACACCGCCGTGCTGACCGCCTTCGGCCTCGACACCACCACCGCGCAGGCCGTGAAGGACCTGCTGGATGTTTCCGGCCTCTATGGCTATGTGTCGGACAACAGCATCTATGCCGAGGTGTTCGTGAACGACACCACCATCGCCGACCTCTCCATCGAGACGGAGGCGGACAGGGTCTGCCTGCAGTCCGATCTGCTGGGCAGCCAGGTCTACAGCATCGACAACGCCAGACTCGCCGAGATCCTGCAGAGCGCATCGGGCACCGCCGCCGCGGTCTCCGCTTCGGAGAGCGGCACGACCGGCATCAGCCAGGAGCAGGCGCAGGAGATCGCGCAGCAGATCATGAGCCTCGATTTCAATTTCGACAACACGCTCGCCGCCGTGAGCGCGCTGGCCGACAAGATGGAAACCGCCGAGCTGAATGGCGGCTCCAGCACCACCCTTGAGCTCACCGACGAAGAAGTTGTGTCGCTCCTGCGCACCGCCGCCGCCGACCTCTGCGCCACCCAGGGCCTCGCGGACATCCTCTCGCCCTATATTCCGGGGCTCACGAGTGAGAACCTCAGCAGCATGCTCGGCAGCGCCATCGACAGCATCGCGGAAAGCATTCAGGGCAAGAAGGTCGCCCTGTCTTTCCAGGCCTATGAGGACAGCACCGGTGTCACGATCGCCATCATGAGCAGCGACGGCTCCGCGGGCTTTGGCCTCTCTGCCAGCCTCTCTGACGTCGTGACCCTCGGCCTCTATCAGATTGAAAACGGCGAGGCGAATGCGATCGTTTCCCTTCAGGCTTCCGCCGCCCTGGAGGACGACAACGCCGCTCTGACCATCGTCCTCACCGTTCTGGATCAAGCCTATACGCTTGACCTCTCCGCCCTGGCCGATGGAAATACGATCGAAATGAAGGCCCTCGCCGCGGAAGGCGAAACCGTCATGGGTTCCCTGGACTTCCAGGTGCAGCCCTATGTCGAGGATCCGGTCGACCTCATCGAGGACACGGCCGACGCGATCGACCTGCTGTCCCTCTCCCAGGCGGATCAGGAAGCAATGGTGAACACCGCCGCCGCGAACCTCCAGACCCTTCTGACGGAGGAGGCCTCCCAGCTGCCGGCGTCCGTCCGCACGATGCTGGGGCTGTAAGCCGGAAAACGCAAACCGCATAAAAAGAAAGGGCTGCCTTCGGGCAGTCCTTTTTCGTCGGAAAAAACTCTCCGTTTCTTATTTTCTGTGCGCCTTCACGATGTCCAGCACATTCTCCGCCACGTATTCCGCATCCCTGGGATCGAGGGTCGAATACAGCGGCAGGGAGATCTCGTTCTCGGAGAAACGATAGGTCTTCGGGAAGTCCTCCGGCCGATAGCCGAAGCGCTTCACATAGGCGCTCATCGTATGGAGCGCGATGAAGTGGACGGAGATGCCGATGTTGCGCGCCTTCAGCTCCTCCAGGAAGGCGTCGCGCGTGATCGTGAGACGCTCCGGGACGATGCGCAGGATGTACAGATGGCGGCTGTGATGGCAGTAGTCCGGCGTCTTCTGCAGGCGCAGCTCCGGCACATCCCGGAAGGCCTCCTCGTAGATGTCCACGCATTTGAAGCGGCGGCGCTGCATGTCCTCAATGCGGGAGAGCTGGGTCAGCGCCAGCGCGGCCTGAATATCGAACATGTTGTACTTGAAGCCCGGCTCCTCGATGTCATAGCGCCAGGAGCCTCCCCTGCCATAGCGGTTCCACGCCGCGGCGCTCATGCCGTGGCAGGAAAGCACGCGTGCCCGGTTCGCGAGCTCCTCATCATCGGTGACGAGGGCACCGCCTTCGCCGCAGGCGAGGTTCTTCGTCGCATAAAAGGAATAGGAAACCGCGCCCCGCGGATGATGGCCGATGAGCTCACCCTTATAGCGGGTCTCCACCGCGTGCGCCGCGTCCTCGGAGAGGAAGAGGCCATACGCATCACACAGCGCGCCGATGGCGTCCAGATCCGCCGCCAGGCCGGAATAATGCACCGGCACAATGGCCTTCGTCCTCGGCGTAATCTTCTTTTCGATCTCCTTCGGGTCGATGAGGCCGGTGTCCTCGTCGATATCGGCAAAGACCGGCGTCGCGCCGACATGCAGGATCGTGTTCGCGGTGGAGGCGAAGGTCAGCGGCGTCGTGATGACCTCGTCGCCCGGCCCGATGCCCCGGCTGAGCAGCGCCAGATGGGCGGCCGCCGTGCAGGAATTGACCGCGACGCAGTACTTCGCGCCGACATACTGCGCAAACTTCTCCTGGAACTCCATCGTGCGCGGGCCCTTTGCCCACCAGCCGGAGCGGATGACCGCCGTCACCGCCTCGCAATCGGCGTCCGAAATATCCGGCATGCAGTACGGGAGCCAGCTGTCCCGGATCTTAAGCTCACTCATTTTTTTCCTCCGTTCGGTTTTCGTCTCCCGGCTATTATACAACGTTCAGAGGCAAATGACAATTTTTTTATTTTGGGCTTGACAAAGCGTAAACCGGCCGCTATAATGCAGCCATAAACCGTTGAAGGAAGAGAAGTAACGGGTTCTGTCCTGCCAAAGAGAGCCGCCGATGATGGGAATGCGGTGCAGGTCGATCGTGAAATGGACTTCCCGAGGGTTCTGTCAACAGGCCGCAAGGCCCTATTAGACAGGAACGGGACGCAGACCCGTTATCAGGCTGCACCGTATGATGGTACGGGTGAAGCGGGCCGAAAGGCCAATATGAGTGGCACCACGGAAGTTGATTCCGCCTCATGTTTCGGGAGAAACATGGGGCGTTTTTCTTTTCCCCGGGCCTCCCGCTTTCCCGCACAGGAACAAAACGACAAAGAAAGCAGGAGGAAAACACCATGAAGCGCATCATCTCTCTCACCGCCGCCCTCTCCCTCACCGCCGGCCTCTCCATGGCAGAAGGCAGCTACAAGATCGGCATCTGCAATTTCGTCGACGACGCCAGCCTGAACCAGATCGTCGCGAACATCAAGGACAGCCTCACCGCGATCGGAACCGAACAAAATGTCACCTTTGAGATCATGGAAGACAACTGCAACGCCGATTCCAGCGTCATGCAGCAGATCATCGCGAACTTCATGGCGGACGACGTCGACCTGATGGTCGGCATCGCGACCCCGGTCGCCATGACCATGCAGGCCATGACCGAGGACAATCCCATCCCGGTTGTCTTCGCCGCGGTCTCCGATCCGGTCTCCGCCGGACTCGTGGCGAGCCTCGACGCCCCGGGCGCCAACATCACCGGCACCTCCGACTACCTCGACACCGCGGCCGTCATGAACCTCATCTTCGCCGCGAACCCGGAAGCCGACAAGATCGCCCTCCTGTATGACCTCGGCCAGGATTCCTCCGCCACCGCCATCGCCGCCGCGAAGGCCGCTCTGGACACGCGCGGGGTTGCCTATCAGGAATACACCGGCACCACCGTCGCGGAGGTCATTCAGGCGGTTGACGCCCTGATCGCGGACGGCTGTGACGCCGTCTTCACCCCGACCGACAACACGATCATGACCGCCGAGCTCTCCATCTATGAGGCGCTCGCCGCCGCGGGTGTGCCGCACTACACCGGCGCGGACTCCTTCGCCCTGAACGGCGCGTTCCTCGGCTACGGCGTCGACTATGCGAACCTCGGCCGCGAGACCGGCACGATGATCGCGGACATCCTCGTGAACGGCGCTGACCCAGCCGCGACGAAGGTCATGACGTTTGACAACGGCACCGCGACCGTGAACACCGAGACCTGCGCGGCCCTCGGGCTGGACTTCGACACCGTCTCCGCTGCCTTCCAGCCGTACTGCACGAAGGTACAGGCGATCACCACCGCCGAGAGCTTCGACGACGTCCAGTAA
>R14__coassemble_1077_pt1 | contig 14820 bp, 12 predicted proteins | sample R14__metabat2_high_PE_020 | metagenome-assembled genome bin R14 | reverse complement strand
ATCTTGAAGACGAAGAATGGAATGGTGATAGCGATGGTAATATACTTGCGCATCTGGTTATTCATTGTCGTAATTCTCCCTTATCTTTCCCTCGTAGGAAACATGGATCTTACCATAGCATAAACCGGGACGCGGGCACAGCCCGCGTCCCGACGGGTCACCTGCCAAGAGGAAATGTCAAGTTAGATTGCTTGTGTGATCTTAGTTGAAGGCGTAGCCCATCTCTTCGTAGTAGCGGGCAGCGCCGGGATGCAGCTCAGCACCGGTAACAGTCTTGGAACCGGCGGTAGCGGGATCGAAGTACTCGAGAGCAGCGGAAGCGGCAACGAGCAGATCCTTATTCTCGCACAGAGCCTTGGTGATCTCATAAGCAACTTCCTCATCCATGTCCGCGGACACGATGATGCACTGCTGAGAACCAACGGTCTTGATTTCGGTGTCCTGCTTGTTCCAGGTGCCAGCCGGGACGGTGACATAGTCATAGCCCTGCTCGCAGAGCTTGGCCATGGTCTCTTCGCCAAGCTGGACATCATACATATCGTGGGTGAGGCAGAGCTCGGTGGTGTTCGCCTGGCCGGCGCCGATGTGGTCGATGGTCATGTCATACAGATCATCAACGAGGCCGTCCTTGATCTGGGAGCCGCCGGTCTTCTCGACGGTCAGCCATGCCGGCGGATTGTTGATGTCGATGCCGAACACGCCGAAGACACGCTCAGCGGCAAGCTCGCCGAAGGAACCGTTCTTCTTGCAGACCAGCTTGACCGGCTGCTGCTTCTCAACGAGCTCTTCAACGGTGGTGATGCCGGTCGCGTCAACGAACTTCTGGGTGAACATGACGTTGATGAAGTCGTTGCCCAGGCCGCCAGCGATGCAGCGGACGGACTCGCAGACCGGGACGGAAGCGGACTCGATGCCGGTCGTGGCAGCCCACAGCGCCGGAGCGGAGTTGGACATGGTCAGATCAGCTTCGCCTTCCTCGATCAGCACCGGAGAAGAAACATTGCCGGAGGAGTTGGAAACGAGGGACACGCTCATGCCGTCAACCGTCTGGATGGCGTTCATGATCGCGGTGGCATAGGTATAGCCGGCGGTGCCGGTTTCCTGGGTGCCGAACAGAAGCTCCGTTGCGGAAGCAGAGCAGGCCATCAGCAGCATAGCGACGACCAGGGACAGGGTAAGAAGCTTTTTCATGATGAAAACCCTCCTTTAATATTTCTTAAAATCCTCTTCGGATTTTTAAGACAGGTGAATTACTTTGCCAGCTTTGCCTTGCGGGCAGCGGACAGTTTGATGGCGTAGTCGATGGAGTTCAGCAGGCTGAGCTCGTTGGCGAGGCCGGTGCCGGACTGGTCGAAGGCAGTGCCGTGATCGACGGAGACGCGGACGATCGGGAGACCGAGGGTCAGGTTGATACCCTCGACGGCATCCCACTTGCCCTCTGCCTGGTTGTATACGAAGCCAAGAACCTTCAGCGGGATATGGCCCTGATCGTGATACATGCAGACGACGATGTCATACCAGCCGCCGCGCATCTTGGAGTGCACGGTATGCGGCGGGATCGGGCCGACGACATTGATGCCCTCAGCCTGGGCCTGCTCGATGGCAGGGGTGATCTCCTTGATCTCCTCATCGCCGAAGAGGCCGCCCTCGCCGCAATGCGGGTTCAGGCCGGCAACAGCCACGCGCGGATTCTCAATGCCGAGATCCAGGCAGGCCTGATGGGACATGCGGATGACGTCCAGAACGCGATCCTTCTTGCAGCGGTTGCAGGCTTCACGCAGGGAGCAGTGCGTGGAAACGTGGGTCACGCGCATGTTCTTGAAAGCCAGCATCATGCAATACTTTTCCGCATGGGTATAATGCGCATAGATCTCGGTGTGGCCATCGAAATGATGACCAGCCTTGTTCATGGCTTCCTTGTTCAGGGCGTTCGTGACGGTGCCATCCACTTCGTTCGCCATGGCGAGCTCAATGTCTTTCACAACATAATTGAACGCGGCATTGCCGGCCATGATGGAAACCTTGCCGAGCTCCAGCTTGTCAAGCTCGACCAGCTTCATGTCATAGACATCGATGGTGCCCTTTTCAAACTTTGCATCAGCAACCTTCTCGACCGCATGAATCGGAACATTTTCCATGCCGACATACTTGCGGGCGGCTTCCATGACGCAGGCATCTCCGATGACGATCGGACGGCAATTGTCATAGATTTCCGGATGGTTGATGAGCGCCTTGAGCGTGATTTCCGGTCCGATGGAGGCCGGGTCGCCCATGGTAATACCGATAATAGGCTTGTCGTTCATGGGTTTTTCTTCCCTTCTATAAAGTGCTTTTGAAATGGATCAGTCCATGCCCTTGGCGTCGTTCTCAGCCAGGATCTCCTTCAGGACCGCGATGCCCTCATCGCTGACATAGCAGAACGGCTTGCGGCAGTTGCCGACCGGGAAGCCGCGCAGCGCGGCAGCCTTCTTGATGACGGTGTTCGGGTTGCCGAACTTGAACGCGCGCTGAATCGTAGCGACGGCGTCCTGCATCTGCTGTGCCTTTTCCACATCGCCGGCGACAAAGTAATTGTAGATCTGGGCGACAGTGTGCGGCCAGATGTTGGCACGGCCGGCGATGCCGCCGTTTCCGCCTTCCTTCAGGCAGGTGAGGATGTTGCCGTCATTGCCGGCGAGAACGGAGAAGCCCGGGATATCACGGGTCTCACGGATGTAGGCCTTCAGGTTCTCAACGTCACCGCTGGAGTCCTTCGCGCCCATGATGACATCGACGTCGCGGCCGAGCTTTGCAACGGTTTCCGGCAGCAGCTTGTTGCCGGTGCGCGGCGGGATGTTGTAGAGGACGATCGGGATGTTCACATGCTTCGCGATTTCGCAGTAGTGATCATAGAGTTCCTTCTGGGAAGCGGCGGCAAAGAACGGGGTGATGATGGACAGCACGTCCGCGCCCAGCTTCTCGGCCTCTACGCTCATTTTGATGGTCTCCGCGGTGGAAATGCAGCCGGTGCCGGCATAGACCGGGACGCGGCCCTTGACCTGATCCACCGTCGCGGCGATCAGATCCAGTCTCTCGGTGGCGGTGAGGATATAGGCCTCGCCGTTGGTGCCGGACGGGAAGATGCCGTGCACGCCGCCCGCCAGCAGACGCTCGATCTCGCTGCGGAACGCGTCCAGATTGACGCTCTCATCCTCGTTCATCGGGGTGAGAATCGGGGGGATAATGCCCTTGATTTCAACCTGCTTCATGGGGAATCACTCCTTTTTGATTGTTTTACTTCACTCCTGAGGGGAGATTACATGATGGTCTTATAGATCTCGCGGGCATCGTCCGGTCCGATCTCACGCATGTTGTTCACCAGCAGACGGGTGACCTTCATGCCGGCTTCGACGAGACCCTCGAGGTCCTCCTGCGGGATGGTGTACTTTGCGGCGAAGCTCTCCGGAATCTTCAGCGCCTTGACGATCGCATCCATACGGTCGATCATCCACTGTGCCTTCTCTTCGGTGGTCTTGCAGGCGCTGTCGTCATGGGCGCAGCGGTCATAGGCCATGGCCAGACGCTTTGCAAACTCCGGGCAGCCCATGTTGAACTTCATGACCTGCACGAGCAGGATGGCATTGGAGATGCCGTGCGGGATGTGATACTTGCCGCCCAGCGGATAGGAGAGGGCATGAACGCCGGTGGTGCCGGAAGCGGTGATGGCGACGCCGCCGTACAGGGCAGCGATCTGCATCTTATTCTTGGCTTCCATCGCTTCCGGATTGGTGCAGGCTTCCTCGATGTTGTTCAGAATGAGGTCCAGCGCTTCCAGCGCGAAGGTATCGGAGAACGGATTTGCCTTGTTGGAGGTATAGCACTCGACGGCATGGGCGAGGGCGTCAACGCCGGTCGCTGCAGCGATGCCGAGCGGCAGATGCTTGATCATGCGGGAGTCAAGGATGACGTAGTCCGCGATCATGTTCTCATTGACGATGCCGACCTTCAGTTCCTCTTCCGGAACGGCGACGATGGCGTTCGGGGTGACCTCAGCGCCGGTGCCGGCAGTGGTCGGAATGAGGACGATCGGGACGCACTTCTTCGCAATGCCCGGGGTCTTCAGCAGTTCCTTGACGCCGTATTCATCGGTGACGAGGACGCTGGCGAGCTTTGCAGCGTCCATGACGGAGCCGCCGCCGCAGGCAACGATCAGATCCGCGCCGTCCGCCTTGAACTGGTCGATCAGGGCCTGAACAGCCATGTAGGTCGGTTCCGGCTTCAGATCGTCCAGCACATAGTACTCGACGCCGCTGGCTTCCACAGCCGCCTTCGGAAGATCGAACAGGCCGCAGCCCTCGATGCCCTTGTCGGTGAACATGGCCACCTTCTTGGCGCCGGTCGCCTTGATGATGGAGGTGATGTTCTCCATCGCGTTCTCGCCGCCGTAAACCGCGTGCGGCATCTTCAGATTGTACTTGGTCAGCATGTTTTATTCCTCCCTATTATGATTAACAGACGAACGCTTCGCCTTATAGATTAACGGGTCTGTGCTGCGGTCGGATTGTAGAGGCCGACGCGCTCGCGCTTCTTGCCCATCACGGCTTCCTCAGAGAAGGAAACATACTTGATGCCGTGGCGGGTGTGGGAAGCATAGGTGAGATGCAGCATGCCGTCCTTGCTCTGCATAAGATACGGATATTCATACTGCTTGTTGTTGGTGCGGTTCTCTTCGCCCATGTAGCCTTCGCCGCGTTCCATCCAGCGGATCATTGGGAAGGTCAGGCCGCCGTCCTCGGAGAGGGCTACGGCAACCGGGCAGCGGAGTCCCGGCCAGGCAGCCTTGCCCGGCTTCGGATCCGGCGTGCAGGTCGGATTGTAGGCGATTGCGATGCGGCCGCTCTGGAGGCGCAGCGCGCTGATGGAGGAGTTGTTGTTCGGCAGCGGGGTCGGCTTCGGCTCGGACCAGGAATCGCCCCAGTCAAAGGACTCGCTGCGATAGATGTTGTCGGCTTCGCGGCTGCGCATGAAGGCAACCAGGTGACCGTTGTCCAGCTCCACAACATTGGCATGCACGCGGCCATTGCTCTTCGGCATATCCACCTGACGCCAGGTCTTGCCCTGATCATCGGAGATCTGGAAGGCAGTCGGGTCGCCGGAGAGGCCATCGACAGAGTCAGTGCACAGCCAGTTGCCGAAGATCCAGCGGCCGTTGGCCAGAATCTGGATCGGCTGGCGGCAGAAGCTGCCCTCACGGGCGAACATCGTCGTATACGGGCCCCAGGTCAGGCCGCCGTCGGTGCTCTTCTGGCAGCGGATCTGGGAAGTGAACTGCATGTTGTCCTTGCCGGCCTGGCGGTCCTTCTGGGCGGTGTACATTGCCCAGACCGCATTGTCCGGCCCATAGAACAGGGAAGGATTCTGCTCGCTGCGCTCCGGATCGCCGGAGATGTCGACCGGCTCGGTCCATTTGCCGCTGCCCTTCGGCAGACGGGCGCAGATGATGCGGATATCGGCGCTGCCTTCATAGGTGCCGCCGAACCAGCAGCAGAGCATGTCGCCGTTCGGGAGCTCCAGCATGGCCGGAGCATGTGCGGTGGGATAGCCGCCGGTGGGAAGCAGGGCCTCAAGCGTGCCCATGTCCTCGTTTTCGTAGATCTGGCCGTCCCAGGTCAGACCGGGGAGCTTCTGGATAGCCATCGTGTGTCCTCCTCTGATTTGCTTCTTTGAACCGGCTGCTGCCGGAAATGACGAAATTAAGCCTTGAGCTGGGCGACAATGTCGGCGAAGAGGGTATTCTTGCCGAAGCCGCCGGACTTCGAAATGACAAAGCGGGTCGTGCCGTTCAGGGAGAAGCGGGACAGGACGACGCCCGCCGCCAGCTCGCCGATCGGCTCCATCTCATAGACCTGCACGCAGTTCATGCACTGCAGCAGCGTGTCTCCGCCGGTGATCAGCAGGGTGCCGATGTCCGGGCAGTCGAACAGCTGGCGCATGATCGTGCCCAGCGTGTGGGAGATCTGAACGCGCAGATCCTCAGTCGTCATGCCGTGCTCCTCAGCGTAAGAGGCAGTCGGCTCGTTGTCGATCGGATCGTTCGCGTCGATGATGCAGTAGGGATTGTCCGCCAGCTTCCGGCGCCAGCCTTCGATATAACGGCGGCCATTCGGCGTGTCGAAGTAACCTTCGGTCAGTTTCTGATCCGGACGCATCCGGAGATGGATGAAGCCGGCCTCTTCCTCGGCGTACTGGATCTGGGCCAGGGTGATCGGATTGACGCTGCCGCACAGGACGAGCAGCCGGGGATCCAGCTTCGGCATCGCGACATTCGTGTTGCCGAGGCCGAGCAGATCGGAAAGAATTGCACCGAAGCCTGCGCAGCCGGCCATGATGTGGAGCCTGTCCGCATCCAGCAGCACACGTCCCATGTCGGCCAGTTCCTTTTCGGAAGCGGTATCGAAGACGAGGATTCCGTCTTCTGCCGGGATCTGCTCAGCGGCAGTGACGGCGGGGGAGGAAACCGCGTTCTTTTCGGTCTGGAGATGGAGCAGCTTCACGACGTTGCTCTCTTTCACCGGCTCAAAGGGGTCGATGCCAAAGACACTGGCGGAAACCGGAACGCCGTTGATGAGATGCGTACCGTTCACAGTTGTCCGGTTCATCTGCGGGAAGGCGGGCAGGAACGGAAGCTGCTTCCTGCCGGTTGCGTCCAGCACAGCGGCGAGTTCCGCACCGATGTTGCCGCGGAGAGCGGAATCGGTCTTCTTGTAAATGTAGGGGATACCGAGCTCGGCAGCCTGACGGGCGAGACGGTATACGATGTCGTAGGCCTTTTCCGCGGGAAGGTGACGGGTTTCTGCATCCGTCACGAGAACGGTAACCTCCGGAGCGATCGCGGACAGGTCGCTTTCGGGGTTGGTCAGCACGCGGGTACAGGCGCCGCGCGTCGCAAACTGCACTCCTGTGTCGAGTGCACCGGTAAAGTCATCGGCGATAATGAGAAGCTGGATCATGGAGGCCGCCTCTTTCTGCCCGAAAGGACATTTTTGATTTGCTGTTATCATTTTACAAAAATCAAAAGAAAAATACAGCATAATTCGGAAAGAGAATGATTCAATTTGAAACAGCCTTACAAAAAACATAAAATATTTTCAGAAATGCGTTTCAAAATGAAACTTATGCAAAATAACAGGAGACAAAACTGTTTCATTATGGTACAATGAAAAAAGCTAAAGAAACTCCGGAGGGAAATATGGATTTACGCGTTCCGAAAATATTGGCGATTGCGCCCTATGAACGAATCCGAACGGCTTTTGAGACGGTTCTCAGGGCCTTCCCGGATATTCAGATGGACCTTTATATGGCGGACCTTGAAGAAGGCGCCGCCCTGGTGAAGCGCCTTGGAACCGATCAGTATGATGCGGTGATTTCACGAGGGGGCACAGCAGAGCTCATCCGGAAGGTGACGGATCTGCCGGTTGTGGAGATCAAGGTCAGCGTCTACGATGTTCTCAGCAGCATCAAGCTGGCAGAGAGCTATGGAAAACAGTTCACCATTGTCGCTTTTCCATCCATCACGACAACGGCGCATACGCTCTGTGACCTGATGAAGTATCATTACCGGATCATCACGGTGCATGACGCGGACGAAGTGAGCCGCGTGCTGTCGAGGCTTGAAAATGAGGGCTGCAGGATGGTGATCTGCGATGCGGTCACGCATACGGTTGCCCGGAAAACCGGGCTGGAGGCGATCCTGATTGACTCCGGCGAGGACAGCCTTCGCGAATCCATCCGGGAAGCTGCCCAGTATGGAACGGTTTTCCGCAAGAATCGCATAAAGAACCTTTTCCTGCAGGGGCTGATGCAGCGGCAGGAGGCGTATTCTGTCGTTTTGCGTCCGGACGGGAGCCTTTATTTCAGTTCGCCGGAACCGCCTTCTGCGGAAATGCTCGCCGTTTTCCGGGAGAAGCTGCCGGAGATCCCGAACCGCAGCAGGCTGCACTTTTATCACAGCACGCACAATGCGCTGTACGCCGTCAATGCTTTTATGATGGAGATCGAAGGGCAGCGGCTGAATGCCTTCTTTTATCAGACGACGCAGATCACGCAGCGCGTCGGGCGTTCCGGCGTGCGCTCCTTCAACAAGTCGGAATGCGAGCACCTGTTTCTGAACAGCTTTTACAGCATTTCGGGAGCGATGGGCGGTCTGGAGAACCGGCTGTCGGCGATCGCCGGCAATCATCAGCCTGTCATGATTATGGGCGAGCCGGGCACCGGCAAGGAGCAGATTGCGCGGGCCATCTACCTGCGCGGGCCCTCGGTCAACAGTCCGTTCTTCGTGATGGACTGCAGCACGATGGATGAACGGAACTGGGAATATGTGTTCAGCCAGAATTCTTCTCCGCTCAACTTTACGGGCAGCACGATCTACATCCAGCATCTGGAAGCGCTGCCGCTTTCCCTGCAGCCGCAGCTGCTGTCTGCGATTCTGGAGACCGGGCTTGCAAAGCGGGAAAAGCTCATTTTTTCCTGCAGTTGTCTGGAAGGGACACCGCCCCCGGAGGTGGGGTCCACTTTTGTGGCCAGGCTTGGCTGTCTGACGCTGAAGCTCCCGACGCTGCGCAGCCGGTCGGATGAAATTTCTTCCCTTGCGAATTTGTACATCAACAGCCTGAATCAGGAGCTGGGCAAGCAGATTTCCGGTTTTGAGCCGCATGCGATTGAGCAGCTGGTCTATTACGACTGGCCGAACAACTATACGCAGTTCAAGCAGGCATTGCATACGCTGGTGACACTTAATGATTCACCGTACATCAAATCCTCATCTGTAACGGAGCTCCTCATGCAGGAACGCTCCCTGACACGAAGCGTGGTTCCCATCAACGGAGAGCTGAAGATCAAAGGGCGCACGCTGGAGGATATCACAAATGAAGTGATTCTCCGGACTCTGGAGGAGCATGATGGAAACCAGTCGGCGGCTGCCAGACAGCTTGGAATCGGTCGTTCCACGCTCTGGCGGGCACTGGGGCGTCAGGGCGTGAACGTGAACTCCGGAAAGAACCGGCCGGACTGAAAGGATAAAAATATGAAAGAGAATCCAAAGCGTTCGGAACAGTTTGCAAGGATGACGGAGACCCCGATTCCGCAGCTGACAATCAGCCTCGCGGTGCCGTCGGTCATCGGCATGCTGATCTCCACCATGTATAATATGGTGGATACCTGGTTTGTGGCTCAGCTTGGCACGATCGCGGTCGCGGCCTGCGGGATCTCATTTCCGATCATGGAGTTCATCAACAGCATCGGCTACCTGATGGGCATGGGCAGCGGTACGCTGATCGGGCTTCTGCTCGGAAAACGCGACCTGAAGAAAGCGGGAAGCCTGGGCTCCGCGGCCTTCTTTCTGACGCTTGGCGTGGGGACGCTGCTCGCGGCTGCCGGGCTTCTTTTCCTGAATCCGCTGATGCGTCTTCTGGGAGCCAGCGAGGCGGTGCTGCCGTCGGCTGCGGCCTATGCGCGCTATATTCTGATCGGGATTCCGGTGATGTCGGTTTCCCTCGTACTCAGCTCCATCCTGCGCTGTGAGGGCAAAAACCGCTGTGCCATGATCGGCATCGCCAGCGGCGGCGTCCTCAATATGCTGCTGGATCCCGTCTTTATCTTTGTGCTGGGGCAGGGCGTGGCGGGCGCGGCGATGGCCACGCTGATCAGCCAGACTGCCGGTCTGTTCCTTCTGCTGTCCTATTATCTGCGGGGACAGACGGAGACCCATCTTTCGATCCGGGAAGCCCGGATTACGGCGCCGGAAATGAAAAAGCTGCTGATCACCGGCCTGCCGTCCCTCTGCAGGCACGGCACGGCGACGCTTGCAGGGATCGCACTGAATCTGGCAGCGGGCGTTTATGGCGGAGACGCCCTGATCGCGGCGCTGTCCATCGTGTCGAAAGTCAGTTCCCTCATCCAGTCGGTCATCAAGGGGATTTTTCAGGGAAGCCAGAGCATTTATTCCTATAATAAAGGGGCTGAGCGGTATGACCGTGTGCTCCAGGCCTACCGGTTTACGCTGGTGTTCAATACCGTGCTGGTCGCCTGCGTGGCGGCTGTCATGCCGTTTATGGCAAAAGGAATCATGGGCATCTTCAGTGTGACGGATCCGGATGTTCTCCGGCTGGGCATACTGGCCCTCATCCTGCAGGCGGTTTCTCTGCTGATCATGCCTTTCAACATGTCTGTCAACCAGCTGCTGCAGTCAATCGGCTTCCCGAAAACCTCCACGCTGCTGACGATCCTTCCACAGGGTCTCTTCTATATTCCGGCGTTGGCGGTGCTGCCGCTTTTCCTGCAGGCAAATGGCGTCATTGCGGCGCCGATTCTGGGGCAGGCGCTCTGCGCTGCCGTGACCTGGCCGATCCTGAAAAAGCACACGTCAGAGATGCGCGCGAAGATCAGAGGCTGAAGGGACCGGTGAGAGAAAACGACGTTCTGAATTTTGAACCCGGAAAAATGAACCGGATTTGACTGAAAACCGCGTTTTTCTGCAGAAATGTGCAATTTGCTATTGACAAAATGTCATTATGTGGTATATTTTGAAACTGGAAAGTAAAATCCGAGGCAAAGAAAGTAAAAATCAAAAATGAAAAAGGTAATTTCGCTGATCTTTGCGCTGGCTCTGGTTTTGTCCTCTGCCGTTGCTGTGCTGGCAGACGAAGCTGCCGCAAAGGCAATTGACAAGGAAGCGTTTGACGCGCTGCTTGCATCCGGCCCGGTTGCCGATGATGCGGCGATCGCCGGAAGCACCTGGGCGACTGCCGTCAAGAATGCGGGTGTGCTCCGCGTCGGCGGCACCCGTACCTCCTTCCTGTTCAGCCAGCTGGATGAGACGGACAACGCCATCCGCGGCTTTGATGCAGGCCTGTATCAGCTCCTTGCCCGTTATATCCTCGGCGATGAGAGCAAATATGAAATGACCCAGGTGACCTCCAGCACCCGCGAGGCTGTGCTGCAGAGCAACCAGGTGGACGTGGTTTTTGCAACCTATTCCATCACGGACAAGCGCAAGGAGCTCATTTCCTTCGCCGGCCCGTATTACACCTCTCAGCAGGCCATCCTTGTGAAGGCCGGCAACACCGAGATCACCGGCGTTGACAGCCTGGCGGACAAGATTGTGGCGACCCAGTCCGGTTCCACCGGCCCGTCCCTGCTTGCGGAGTATGCTCCGGATGCAGACGTTCAGGAGTTTGAGGACGATGCACAGGCGCGTACCGCGCTGGAGCAGGGTCGTGTTGACGCCTATGTCACCGACTACACGCTGATGCTGAACTCCATCGTGAAAAACCCGGGTGTCTATGAGATTGCCGGTGAACCGTTCGGACCGGAGGATAACTACGGCGTCGGTCTGCCGCTGGGCTCCGATGGTGTTGCTTTTGTGAATGACTTCCTGAAGAGCATCGAGGACAGCGGTCTCTGGGCGCAGCTCTGGCAGGTCAGTCTGGGCGACCGTACCGGCATCACAGCCGCTCCGGCAGCCCCTGCAATCGGCGAGTAAAATTCAATTAAAACAGGAAGGGGCCTTGAGATGCTGCGTCTCGGGTCCCTTTTTCTGGAGGTGCGGCAATGAGCATATCCCAGTTGCTGGAACAGTTCGGCGACAGATATTTGAAGGCGCTGCTGATGACATGGCAGCTGACCTTTATTTCCTTTGTGCTGGCTTTCGTGATCGGCATTCTGGTCACGGTGGCGAGGGTCAGCCCGGTGAAGCCTCTGCGCGCAGCGGCTGATTTCTACGTTCAGATTTTCCGGAATATTCCCGGCGCCGCGATGCTGATCCTGCTCGTTTATGCGCTGCCGTATCTGAATTGCGTTCTTTCCTATTATCAATGCGTGTTGATCTGCACGATGCTGATCCCGTCTGCGTTCTGTTCGGAATATTTGATGTCCGGCATGAATACGATCGACATCGGACAGCTGGAGGCAGCCCGGGCTCTCGGCCTGACCTTTACGCAGATCATCCGCCGCATCGTGATCCCGCAGGCGCTTCGCTCGTCTGTGCTTCCGATGACGAACCTTCTGGTGGCAACGATGCTGACGACCTCCCTGGCTTCCCAGGTGCCGCTGAAGCCCTATGACCTCACCGGAATCGTCAATTACATCAACACACATGCAACCGGCGGCATCACGGCGTTCCTGATTTCCGCCGTGCTGTATTGCGGGACGGCGGTCGTGATCGGTGTGATCGGCAATCAGATTGACCGGAAAGTGAGGATCCTCAGATGACTACGAATATGTCTATCCGGGATGCTCTCTATGAGGCTCCGGGAAAAAAGACGAAGCGCAGAATCGCCGTCGCGACCGGCCTCAGTGTGCTGGTGCTGACGGTTCTGATCATCCTGATGATCCGCCAGTTCTATGTGACCGGACAGTTGGGAGAGAAATACTGGTCCCTGTTTACGAAGCCGACCACCTGGGCCTTTCTGGGGCAGGGGCTTCTGGTTACCGTGGAGGTTGCGCTTTGCGCGGCTGTGATGGCGTTTGTGCTTGGCTTTGTTTTTATGCGTGCAAGGCTGAGCGGGATCAGGGCAGTTCGATGGCTCGGCATGGTTCTCACAGAGTTCTCCCGCGGCGTTCCGACGCTGCTGTTCATTTATTTCTTCTTTCTGATTGTGCCGCAGCTGGGAATCCGGATGAGTTCCTTCTGGAAGATCGCCTGTCCGTGCGCCATTTCGGCATGCGGAGTTGTGGCGGAGGTTTTCCGCTCCGGTGTCAATGCTGTCCCGCGCGGCCAGCGTGAGGCGGCTCTGTCTCTTGGGTTATCGGAAAGAAAGACCTTTTACCGGATCATTTTCCCGCAGGCGCTTCGCTATGTGATTCCGACGCTGATCGCGGAGCTGGTTATCGTTCTGAAGGACACAACCTTTGCGTATGTGGTCAGCTGCGCCGACCTCATGCAGAACGCTAAAGTCCTGATTTCAAACTATGACGCCCTGCTGTCGGTTTACCTTGTGGTTGCGATTATCTATATTCTGATCAATTACCTGCTGAATAAGCTGTCTGACCGGATGACCCGGCGGATGAAACGCACCGGCTCCAAAGCCGCATGATCATGGAGGAGAGAAAAATGGCAGACATGAATACCCCCGTCATTGAACTGCGGCACGTTGACAAACATTATGGTTCGCTGCATGTTCTGAAGGATATCAGCCTTTCGGTTAAAAAGGGAGAGGTTGTCGTCATCATCGGGCCTTCCGGTTCCGGAAAATCGACACTCTGTCGGACGATGAATCGTCTGGAGACGATCGATTCCGGCGAGATCCTCATTGAAGGGGAGGCTATTCCGGAGGAAGGAAAGAAGCTGGCAGAATTACGCTCCCGTATCGGCATGGTCTTCCAGTCTTTCAATCTTTTCGCGCACATGACGATCCTGGACAACATGATCCTGGCGCCGACCGAGGTGCTGCATCAGCCGAAGAAGGAAGCAAAAGAAGAAGCCATGCGCCTGCTGAAGCGTGTGGGTGTCGATACGCAGGCGAATAAGGTTCCGGCTCAGCTTTCCGGCGGCCAGCAGCAGCGTGCTGCGATTGCGCGCGCGCTGGCGATGCATCCCTCGGCGATGCTGTTTGACGAGCCGACGAGCGCACTGGATCCGGAGATGATCGGCGAGGTGCTGAATGTCATGTCGGAGCTTGCCGCGGAGGGAATGACGATGGTGATCGTCACCCATGAGATGAATTTCGCGCGCCGCGTGGCAGACCGCGTCATCTTTATGGACAACGGCGTGATCGTTGAGGAAAATACGCCGGAGGCATTCTTCGCAAATCCGCAGTCCCAGCGTGCCAGAGATTTCCTCAGTTCCATCAAGGACAAGTAAATCAGAAAATCTTCTGAAGTGCAAAAAGAGAACCGCCCGCGGGCGGTTCTCTTTTACATTCCGGTGAAATCAGTTTTCTGCAGAGGTGGCGGGGACGCTGTAGCGCGGCTTGTCATCCAGAATAATCACCTTGATGCGGGCCTTGCTGGACATATTCTTTTTGTCGGTCATGTTCCAGATGAATTCGGCGTTGATGCCGCCGTCTTCGGAAGCATCATGGGCAACCACGACGCTGCCGCGCGTGCTCTTCATGCCGAGATAGGAGAGAAGCGGGGAATAATCCTTGCCGTTCTTCTTTGTGGTCGGGATCTCCATCAGGTTGTAGTTGCCGTTTATGCGGATGGTGTACTTGGACCACTGACTCGTCTTGTAATATTCGACGCTTCCCTGACGGGTTGCAATCAGGAATTCGCCGGCAGGGGTCTCCCGGGAAAGATATTTGGTCGTGGCAAGACCGGTGCTGACTTTGCAGGAACCGATCCGCTTTCCGTTCTGATAGACGGTCAGGGTCTGGCTGGCTTTGTCGATCACGATGCCGTAGCTCTGGCTGACGTTGTGGGTTTCGAGGGTCTTGGTTTTGATGTAGCCGCGGACAAAGGCACTGTCTTCATTGCGATAGGCTTCAACCAGTGACCAGCCGTCGTCACGGTTCAGGATCACGTGGAGACCCTGCGCATATCCTGAAATCGTTCCGATCTGCTTGCGGTCGGAATCGGTGGAATCGTAGATATAGGCGGATTCCTTTTCGTCGACATCGACAGAGATGATATTTTTTGTCAGGGCAGTCCAGATCTCTTCTTCTGTGGAGCTGCTGGTCAGACACCAGGCGGATCCGTCATCTGCCGCATAATCGGAGACACCGATGCCGATCTGGAATCCCTCGACGCCAACCATGACGGAGCTGCTCTTGGAGTAGCTGAGATCGGAGGCGATCGTCACACCGGAGGTCGTGACAGCGGCAGATGTATCGGAATTTGCCGTGC
>R14__coassemble_1069_pt1 | contig 14886 bp, 8 predicted proteins | sample R14__metabat2_high_PE_020 | metagenome-assembled genome bin R14 | reverse complement strand
ACGGTGTTCATCCTCTGCACAGACAAGCCCTCCGCGCTGCTGCCGACGGTCGTCTCCCGTATGCGGCTCATCCGTTTCCATCCGCTGACCAACGAAGCCGCGGCAAAGCGGCTTACGGCGCTCGGCATGGAGAAGAATCGCGCTGAGGAAGCGGCTGCCTTTGCGGGCGGATGTGTGGGCGCGGCGCTGGCCATGGACGACGCGGCGATGCAGCGCCGGCTGGATATGACAGGAAAGTTTTTTTCTGTGCACAGGATCGCGGATATTCCCGCGGTCACGAATGCCTATAAAGACGATAAGCTGGACAAGCAGGCGTTTCTCGATATGCTGGAGAGCGTTGTGCGGGATATCCTCATGAGCCAGGCGACCGGCGAGGCACTGTCCCCGCTGATGAATGCGCCGGCGGTGCAGGTCTATGCGCAGCAGGTCCCTCTTTCCGGCGGGCTCGCCCTGATGGACAGCGTCCACGAGGCGAGAAAGATGCTGGGCAGCTATGTGACCTTCTCCGGCATTCTGGAGAGCATCCTGCTCACCGTTATCCGGACACAGGCTCCGCAGAAATAAGGGGCAGGCTGCAGATGGAACGGAGGACGTTTCACGGACGGCCGGAAACCCGGAGGCGCTCTTCGGAACGAAAACCGCAAACGCCGGAAATAATCTTCAATACAGGAAAAGAACCATAGTCTTCGCCTTTGCGGAAGACACAGGAGGATATAGATGGCCATGATCGTTAAGGTGCGCTTCAAGCGCGCCAGCAAATTCTATGATTTTGACCCGGCAGGCCTGGAACTGCATACCGGCATGCGCGTCGTGACGGAAACGATCCGCGGCGTGGAGCTGGGGGAATGCATGTCCGGCGTGCTGGAAGTGGCGGATGATCGCATTGTCGCGCCGCTGCGCCCCATCATCCGCGTGGCGACCCCGACCGATCTGGAGACGCAGACACGCAACGAGGCCTATGAAAAGCAGGCCTTCGGCATCGCTGAGGAGCGCATTGCGGAGCATCATCTGGAGATGAAGCTGGTTGACGTCGAATACGCCTTCGACCACAGCAAGATCACCTTCTATTTTACCGCAAACGGCCGTGTGGACTTCCGCCTGCTGGTCAAGAACCTCGCGAGCATCTTTAAGACGCGCATTGAGCTGCGTCAGATCGGCGTTCGGGATGAGGCAAAGCTGCTGGGCGGTATCGGCCCCTGCGGCCGCCCGATCTGCTGCCAGTCCTTCCTGTCGGAGCTCTCCCCGGTCACCATCAAGATGGCCAAGGAGCAGAATCTTTCCCTGAATCCGACGAAGATTTCCGGTCTCTGCGACAAACTGATGTGCTGCCTCAAGTATGAACAGGATCACTATGAGGAGACCCGCAAGCGCATGCCGCGCATGGGCAAGGAGATCCTGACACCGGACGGCATCGGTACGGTCAGCGTCGTGAATGCTTTGTCGGAGACGGTTCGCGTCCGTATTGCGGTCGGCGATAACTTTGAGATCCGCCAGTATTCGATTGAAGAATGCGAAAAGCTGAAAGGGCAGCGCCCTGCCCCTGTGAACGCTGAGAACGCGGAGAATGCCGATGCCGCCGCGGATGCAGCGGACGAAAACACGGATACAGAGCAGGCAGCCGCCGCCCTGAATGAATCGGAGAATCAGCCGGCAGAAGAGAACTCCGCTGCGCCGGCAGCGAAGCCGGATGGACGCCGCTTTGAGCCGCGTCCGCGTCAGGAACCGCAGGACAGACAGCCCCCGCGTGAGGGCGGAGAGCGCAGACAGGGCTTCCGTCAGGGAGCGCCGCGCCCGCAGCAGGGTGCACCGCGTGCCGCTCAGCCGAACGGTGACCGTCGTCCGCCGAGGGGTTCGCGTTCGGAAGGAAATACACAGGGACCGCGTGGGCCGCGTCCGTCCCGAAAGCCTTTTCAGCCTGTGAATGCTGCTCCGGCAGCGCCGCAGGCGAGTCCTGCCGTGCAGACGCCCGAGGAGAATCCGGAAGCCTGAATGATTTGACTGACCATCCGTTGACCGCGGATGGTTTTTTGAAAGGAGGAGCGTGCCATGGACCGGAAGCCGGAAAAACATCCGCATTTCAGCGTCGGCACCTGGGCAGCCGTACTGGCAACGTTCCTCCTCCTCCTTCTGACTTTTCTTTTTTACAGAGCGATCACCGAAAGAAAGACAGCAGATCCGCCGGACATCGTGGAGGAACTCCTGAGCGGCAGGGAGGAGACAATGCTGCCGGAAGCAGCGGAAATCCCTGAAGAGACAGAAGAACCGGCTTTTATGCCGGAGACCGTCCCCGCCGCGGAAACCGCTGCCCCGGAAGAGAAAAATCCGCAGGAGATGCCGTCCGGCTTCACGCTGGCGGTAGGCGGAACGGTGAATGTCTCCCGCGCGAGCCGGGAGTTTGCCCGGGAGGGCAGCCGGTATGATTTTTCGACCTGCTTCATGGGGCTTGGCAGCCGGATCACAGACGCTGATCTGACGCTCTGTACGCTGGAGACGGCTGCGGATGACCAGAAGCCCTATGACAGCGTCAACGCGCCTTCTGCGCTGCTGGATGCGCTGGCGGATGAGAAAATCGACTTTGTTTCGCTTGGCACGGAGCATATGCTGGACAAGGGCTATGACAGCCTGGATGTGACCCTGTCGGAGCTGAATCTCCGCAGCATCACCGGACTGGGCGTGCGGCAGGAGGCGGGCACGCTGCCCGGAATGGTACTCACCGTGGGCGGAATCCGCACAGCGATTCTCGCCTATACCTATGGCCTCTCCGATGAGGGCATCGCCGCGACAAAGTCTGACCGCAGGGGCACAGCCCCCCTTCTTTCGAATGAAAAGCAGGTCATGCAGGATATCGCAAAGGTTCGGGCAGACGGCGCGGAGGTCGTCATTCTCCTCGTACACTGGGGGATGAAGAATCGGCCGGACACCCCGGAGAGCGTCCGGGCCCTGGCGGAGCGCCTGGCGGCCGCCGGCGCTGACCTCATCGTAGGAACGCATCCCTCCGTCGTGCAGTCGGTGGAGGAAATCCGGGCAAAGCGAACGGACGGGCTGACACGCAGCACCATTGTGGCGTATTCCCTCGGAAACCTGCTCACGGACGCCCGTACGGAGGAAAGCGCTGCCGGAATGTTCCTGCGCTGCGGCTTTCAAAAAGACCCGAAGACAGGGGTGGTTTCCGTTTCGGAGCTGTCCGCCGTGCCGATCTATGTTGCAAGGCAGGAGGAAGAGGGAACGGACTCCTGGCGCGTGGTGGAGGCGGACAATGAAGCCTCGCTGTCGGGTCTGGAGGCGGAGGAGCGTGCGGCTGCCCAGCGGGCGGCGGCACTGGTGAAAAATGCGATGAGCGGCGTGCAGACGCCGTAACGTGTAAAAGCCGTAAAAGGAAGGATTGGCATGACGGGAAAGCGTATTGCGGACTTTGGCATCCGGGTGGGTTCCATGGAACCGGGCCCGCGGGATAAAATCACGGATGTGCCGGGCGTCAGGGTCGGTCAGGTGACCCTGCGTGACGGCAGGATCAACACGGGCGTGACGGTGATCATGCCCTGTGAGGACAATATGTTCAGCCGAAAGCTTGTGGCGGCAAGCCATGTGCAGAACGGATTCGGAAAGACCTGCGGCCTCGTGCAGATCGACGAACTGGGGACGCTGGAGACGCCGATCGCCCTCACGAATACGCTGAACGTCGGTCTTGTGAGCGATGCGCTTGTCTCCTATATGACGGAGCGCTGTGCGCAGGAGCATATCCCGATCCGCTCCCTCAACCCGGTCGTTGGGGAGACGAACGACGCCAATATCAACGACATTCTCCTGCGCTCCGTCCATGAGGAGCATGTGCTGGAAGCGATCCGCACCGCCTCTCAGGATTTTGAGGAGGGGGACGCAGGCGCGGGAACGGGCACGGTCTGCCATGGCCTGAAGGGCGGGATTGGTTCCGCCTCCCGCGTCATCCCGATTGCGGGAAAGAATTACACGCTCGGCATCCTCGTGCAGAGCAATTACGGCTGTCTGGAGGAGCTGAATGTCTGCGGAAGGCGGGTCGGCAGAGAGATCCTCGAAGCCCGGAACCGGAAAGCGGAGGAAGAGGCAAAGGATCAGGGCAGCATCATGGTCATCGCGGCGACCGATCTGCCGGTGACGGATCGCCAACTGAAGAGGATCCTTCGCCGCTGTGCCGCCGGTCTGGCCCGCTGCGGCTCCTATTTCGGACACGGGAGCGGCGATGTGATGATCGGCTTCTCGACCGAAAACCGTGTTCCGACGACCGCGATGGACTGCGTGCTGAACACCAGAACGCTGACGGAGCCGTCCCTGGAAAAAGCCTTTAAAGCGGCAGCAGAGGCAACGGAGGAGGCCATCCTCAATTCCCTTGCGGCCGCATCGCCCGCAATCGGCCTGAACGGTCAGTTCTATGACAGCCTGTCAAACTGGCTGTGAGGAAAAAATTCGTCCGGTTTATGCAGGAAAAAAGAGCCGGCGCGTGGAATCATTACCCATACAGAAAATGAGGTGTTGCCCTTGGAACTTGAGAGAAGCAAAAGAAGACCGGCGTCCTACAGGCGGCCGGCGGGAAAGAAAAGAATTTCGCATCCTTTCCGCTGGCTGGCGTGCATCCTCGCCCTTGCGGCGCTGTTTCTTGCAGTGAAAGTTCCGATTATGTCGGCGGACCGGGAGGCGGAGGCGCAGCAGCTTTCGGATGCCTCCGATGCTTACTGGGAGGCACAGAACGAAAATAACCGCCTCAGCCAGCAGGTTGCGGAAAGCAATACAAAGGACTTTGTGGAGCGCGTTGCCCGCCGGGACTACGGCTACTGTGTCTATGGCGAGACGATCTATACGGTGTCCAATCTGGATGAGCTTCTGGCGGATGAATCCGCGGAGCCGGAACTGACAGAAGAAGGTTCGGCCGATCCGGAGACGCAGACGGCTTCTGCGGAAAGCAACTGAAAATCAAAGGAGACGATTCCTGTGAAGATGACTGATCATCCGTCTTTTGCAAAGGGAAACGGCAAGCTTGCCTGCATCGGGATCGGCTCCAATGCAATCCGTATGCTCTGCGCCGGATGGGACGGGGCTGGCCTTTGCGCTCTCCGGCGTGAGCGCCGCGGCACACGCCTTTTTGCCGGTCTGGTGGATGGAAGGTTGACACAGCAAAGCATGCAGTCTTCTGTGGATGCGGTCAGTGAGCTGGCGGATATCGCCCGCGCGGCCGGTGCACAGGAGACTTTTCTGTTTGCAACGAGCGCCGTCCGGGACGCGGCAAACGGCAATGAATTTATGGAAGCCTGCCGGAGGGTGACCGGATGCGATCCGCTCGTCCTGTCCGGCGAGGAAGAGGCCGTCTTTTCCTTTCTGGGGGCATGCGGCGCCGGGCGCAGCGCGATCATCGACATCGGCGGCGGCTCCACGGAGTTCACCCTGGGACAGGATGGAACGCCTTCCCATGCGGTCAGCCTGCAGGTGGGCGCGGTGCGCATGACGGGCATCCGCCCCGTGACAGGCATCGCGGATTATGAGGCGACCCTGCAGGAATGCAGGATGCTGATCCGTTCCGGCGCGGCGGAGCTCCTCCCGGAGGGCGGCGGCCGGATCTGGACGGGCGTCGGCGGCACGATGACGACGCTGGGCGCCATGGAGCGCGCGATTCCGTACTTTGACGAGGCAACCTGCGAAGGCATGACGATCACCCGGGCACGGGCCGCACAGTGGGGCAGGAAGCTGGCAGGGGAAACGCTGGAGGAACGCCGGCAGACGCCCGGACTCATGCCGCAGCGCGCGGATATCATTCCTGCCGGCATCGCGATTCTGGAGGCGGCAATGGACGTCTTTGATATCCCGGAGATCCGTCTTTCCAGCCGCGGCAACATGGATGGTTTCCTGAAGAAAAAATTTGCACAGAGGGCTTGACACGGCGGATGGATTGCGATATACTAATCAAGTCTTAAGTGACAAGCCGCATCGCGGGGTGGAGCAGTCCGGTAGCTCGTCGGGCTCATAACCCGAAGGTCAGAGGTCCAAATCCTCTCCCCGCAACCAATTTTATGGCGGGATAGCTCAGCTGGCTAGAGCATTCGGTTCATACCCGAAGTGTCCAGGGTTCGAATCCCCGTCCCGCTACCAGAAAGAACTGCTGTGAAAGGCAGTTCTTTTTTTGTCACCATAAAATCCCGGCGGTCGCGGGGTTCGGGAAAGCGCTCCTTAAACCTTCCTATTCTATCGATTTGCGGCAAAGCGCAGCCTCTCCGGAAAATGCGGCTTGAATTGAAGCACGCCGGATGGTATGATAAATAAAATGGCCTGTAAAAGTCGGAAGGAGAAGGACGATGCCAAGAAAATTGCGCCTGGGTCTGCGGGATGTGCTTGCGGTGCTGCTGACGGCGGTCGTGATCGCCCTGCTTTTCGGCAGCGGCGTGCTGAACCGCCGGAAGACCTGGGAAAATGTCCTGTCCAGAATGAAGTTTGCGGAGGGCGTCTGCACAAAGGCAGAGGACGGCGCCCGCATCTGGTCTCTTGCGGACGGACAGGCATACGGCACCTACGGCAGCGGCCCGGAATACAATCTGGATCGCGGGACGTACCGCCTCAGCTGGAACATCGAGGGGGACGGCGTGAATCGCATCCATCTGTCCGCCCGGAACAATGCGAAGATCACGCCGGACGTGATCGAGACCGATCCGGTCAGCCCGGAGGGTTCCTGTGCGTTTCAGATCGAGGAGGCTGTCGCCTATCTGCAGATCTCTTTTGAGTTTGCCTCCGGGAAGACGATGACGGTGCGCCGCATCGGCTTTACCAGCCCCGCCTATACGGACAATGCCTGGACAGCGGCGCTGCTCCTCGTCGGCATGCTGGTCTTTTTCCTTCTGTGGGAGCATGGCGTCATCGGGAAGGAGGGCATGCAGGATCTGGTGCTGCTTGGTGCCGCGATCCTGCTGATGTCCGTCCCCTGTCTGAAGGATACGACGCCGAACTGCCACGATTCCTGGTATCACTGTGCCCGCCTGCTGAATCTCAAAGAGGGCCTCCTGGCCGGAGATTTTCCGGTGCGCATGGGGCGCTTCTCCTATAACGGCTACGGCGCCGTGACCTCCATGTTCTATCCGGATCTGTACCTGTATCCTTTCGCGTTCATGATGGCCTGCGGTGCCAGCCTCATCTATGCGGTCAATGCGATGAACATTGCGCTGAATATCGTCTCCGGCCTCACGATGTATTTCTGCGCGGCACATATTTTTCATGACCGGAAGACATCGCTTGCCGCCTCCCTGCTGTATATCTGTGCGACCTACCGCCTGTGCAACATTTACATCCGCAACGCGCTGGGCGAGGCCTCCGCCATGGCGGTGATGCCGGTCTTCCTCTGCGGACTGTGGGAGGTCTTCTTTGGGGACAGGGACGAGTGGCCTCTGCTGGGCGTCGGCGCGGCGCTGATTTTCCAGTGCCATCTGCTCAGCACGATGATGAGCGGCTGCTTTGCCGCCATCATGGGCATCCTCTTCCTGCCGAGGCTCATCCGGGAAAAGCGCATCCTGCCGATTGTGAAGGCGGTCGTGCTGGCTCTCCTGCTGTGCTGCTCTTTCCTCGTGCCGTTTCTGCATTATTACCGGCAGGGCGTGCAGGCGACGGAGCTGAACGGAACCTGTGAAAACTCGGCCCTTGCGCCGGCGCAGCTCTTCCTCTGGGCGGGCGGTGACACGGCGGTCAGTTCCGCGGACGGACGGCTCAGCGACTATCCGATGACGCTCGCGCTGCCGATCCTGTTCGGTATCTTCCTGCTGCTCCGCCATGCGTTTCTCTCCGGAACGCGGGACAGGGACACGCGCGGGGCGCTGCTCCTTACGGCAGGCGGTGCTGTCGCCTGCTGGATGGTGACGACGCTCTTTCCCTGGGAGAAGGCGGGCATCCTGACCCATGGTCTCTCCCAGTATGTGCAGTATCCCTTCCGTCTGCTTGCCTTTGCGACGCTGCTGATGTCGCCCGCGGCGGCTTACGGCTATATGCACGCGGAGAAGACGGACGCGCGGCGGATGCTGCTGCTCGTGACGATATTTGCGATGCTCTGGCCGATGAACCTCATCACAGACACGACGCGGACGAACCGATATTACCGCTTTGCGGAAATTACGCCGTCATCCCTTTATTATGTGGAATATCTCCTGCCGGGGACGAACCCGCGGAAAAACACGGTTCGTGTCCCCGAGGTTCAGGGTGACGTGCAGCTTTCGGACTATGAAAAGGACGGCACGGACATCCGCTGCGGCGTCACCTCGGAGCAGGGCGGAAGCGTCATTCTGCCGCTGTTCAATTTTGACGGCTATTCCGTCACACTGGACGGGGAGCCGCTCTCCATCTCGACGGGCAGCATCAACCGCATGACCGTTCAGGTGCCGGCGGGCGCCTGCGGAACGCTGGAGGTGCATTACGTCGGGCAGGGGATCTGGCATGTCTTTGATGCCCTGTCCGCCGTGACGGCTGCCGCCGCGGCCTGTCTGCTTGTGCGGCGCGCAAAGCGCAGAAAACCGATTTTCGGAAAGAAAGAAGAGGAGGAAGAAGGATGCAGAGCATGATTTGCCGGCAAAAAGGTCTGAGCAGGCGTGACGTCCTCGCGGTGCTGCTGACAGCTGCCGTGATCGCTCTCCTCTTTGCGACGGGGATTCTGAATCAGCAGCAGGTCTGGGCGGGCATTCCCTATACGATGAAATTCGTCTCCAGCGCCGGCGGGGACGCAGGCGACGCCCGGCAGGAATGGAAATACGCCCTGGATGCGGGTGATACCTATGGAGACTATGGCGCGGGTCCGGGTTACAATCTGGATCGGGGCACCTACCGCTTCAAATGGCGCGTGGACGGGGACGGCGTGAACCGCATCCGCCTGTCCGCCAAAAACGGCGCCAGAATCACGCCGGACGTCTTTGAGACCGACCCGAAGAACTGGGACGGCGATGTCACCTTCACGGTGGAGGAGGCCGTCAACAGCCTGCAGATCACTGCGGAGTTTGCCTCCGGCACCTTCATGACGGTCTATGATTACCGCCTGTACAGCCCGGAATATACCGACCACGCCTGGGGCTTTTCTCTGGTGCTCGTCTGCGGTCTCATCCTGTTCCTGATGTGGGAGCACGGAAAGATTTCCCAGGAAGGGCTTGCGGATCTGACGCTGCTCGGTTTTGCCGTGCTGCTGGTCAGTGTGCCCTGTCTGAAGGATGACATGATCCGCTGTTATGACACGCAGTACCACGGAGCGCGCCTGCTGAATCTGAAGGAGGGTCTCCTGGCCGGGGATTTTCCGGTGCGCATGGGGCGCTTTTCCTACAACGGATACGGCGCCGTGACCTCCATGTTCTATCCGGATCTGTATCTGTATCCCTTCGCCTTCATGATGGTCTGCGGCGCTTCCATGACGTTTGCGATGAACCTCATGACGATCGTGCTGAACATCGTGACGGCGCTTTCGATGTATTTCTGCGGCAGGCGGATCTTCCGGGATCGCCGCACTGCGCTGATGGCTTCTGCTATCTATGTCTGCGCTCTGTATCGCCTCTGCGACCTTTATTCCCGCGGCGCACTGGGGGAGGCGACGGCGATGGCCGTCTTCCCGTTCTTCCTGGCGGGGCTCTATGAGGTCATCTTTGGAGACCGGGGCTGCTGGCCACTGCTGGGCGTCGGGGCAGCGCTGATTTTCCAGTGTCATCTGCTGAGCACCGTGCAGGCGGGCTGTCTGGCGCTTGCTGTGTCGATCCTTTTCCTGCCGCGCATCCTGCGGGAGCGTCGGCTTTCCGGCCTCGCGCTGGCGTCGGGGCTGGCGCTGCTGCTGTGCATTTCCTTCCTGATGCCGTTCATCCATTACACAAAGGAAGGCGTAAGCGCGTCATCGCTCATCCGCCTCTGCGAGGATACGGCGGTCGCGCCGGCGCAGCTGCTGCTTTGGGCGGGCGGCGACATGGCTTCAAGCCCCACGGACGGGCGGCTCAACGACTTCGCGGTCTGTCTCAGTCTGCCGATGGTGCTGGGGACGGCGCTGCTGATCTACAACCGCTTTACCCGCCGGGAGCGGGACGGTCGTGACAGGGCGGCGGTTCTGCTGGCGGTCGGCGGCGTGATCGCGGCGCTCATGACGACGACGCTCTTCCCCTGGGCGAAGCTGTCCGTGCTGACGCGCGGCGCTTCCCGGTATCTGCAGTTTCCGTTCCGGCTGCTGGTGCTTGCTTCTCCGCTGCTGTCCCTGGCCGCGGCGCACGGCTTTGCGCGCTTCGACAGGACAGAGGGCATGGAGACGGTGCTGGCGGTGACGGCGCTCTCTGTCTTCTTTGCGATGCCACTCATCACGGACGAGACCCGCAGCAGCGAGCTGGTCCGCTACGGCACGATTGTGAGCCCGAACATGGCCTACACGGAATACCTCCTGCCCGGCACGAACCTCAAGAAATCGACTGACCGGGAGGCACATGCCGAAGATGTGACCCTTTCAGACTATAGGAAGGACGGCACAGACATCGTCTTCACGGCAGTTTCCCAAAGCGGCGGCATGGTGAGCCTGCCGCTCTACGGCTTCAGCGGCTATGAGGCGAAGCTGGACGGGGCGCAGCTTCCGGTTTCCTGCGGGCAGGACAACCGCCTGACTGTGGCGGTTCCGGCAGGTGCATCCGGTACGGTGCATGTCCGTTATGTAGGACGGATAATCTGGCGCTTCTTTGATGCCGTCTCGGCGCTGACGGCAGCCGCGGTGTTCGTGCTGCTGATCCGGAAGAGAAAGCCGAAGGATTCCCCGGAGCAGCCGGAAAGCGCACAGGCCGCCCGGCGGAGCGACACCCTGTGATTCAAAGTGCATACAACAAAAAGCGGAGAGTCGAAAGGCTCTCCGCTTCGCTGTCCGGCCTGAGGATGGAAAAGAGAGTTTGCGGTGCACGGCCGGAGACGCTTCGCTGTCCGGCGTGAGGGTGGGGAAGAGGGATTGCGGTGCACGGCCGGAGACGCTTCGCTGTCCGGCCTGAGGATGGGGAAGAGGGATTGCGGTGCACGGCCGGAGACGCTTCGCTGTCCGGCCTGAGGATGGAAAAGAGAGTTTGCGGTGCATGGCCGGAGACGCTTCGCTGTCCGGCCTGAGGAGAGGGATACGCATGGGGGGACGCGGGCGGCTGCCCGAACCTGCCCGGGGCAGTGCCCCGGACCCCTTCTTTCCGCTGCGGCGGGGTCAGGAGAGGGCTTCCGTCTGCGTCATGGCTTCCCAGATCATTTCGGGCGTGACCGGATAAGGAATATGCTCCATATCCGGCCCGGCAACAGTCTCCATGACAGCCGGCCAGAGCGTTTCTCTATCGAGCGGAAGATGCATTTCCGCGAGGCTGACCGGTGTGCCGATGTCCTGCAGGAAAGTGCGCAGTCTTGCCGCCTCCTCCGGCTGATGATCCAGCATCAGCTGCACAAGCATGCCATAGGCGACGAGGTCTCCATGCAGGCAATTTTCCTCGATTCCCGGCAGCACCTGCAGCCCATAGCACACGGAATGCGCCACGGCACAGTTATAGCAGTCATCCGCCATCAGCGAAACGAGCCCCGCGGAGACGATGATGCTGCGGGCGACCATTTCCATGGCTGTTCCGGCGCGGTGCTGTTCCACCTCGGTCAGAGCCTGACGCCCGAATTTCAGGATCGGCTCCCAGCAGGTGCTGCTGACGGCGAGACCGAGGGCGGACATATGATCGAGGTGCCCCTCACCCAGGGTATCCGCCTTGGCGGAAAAGCTGGCTTCCGGATATTTGGCCATGGCGTCCCCCATACCTGCCCGGAAGTAACGGGAAGGGGCGTCTGCGCCGAGCTCCAGATCGATGAGAGTCAGGGCTGGCGGCGCCTCATAGAACAGAAAACGGTCAAACGTGCCGTCCTCGCGGTAGACAACGGACAGGGCGGTGATCGGCGCGCAGTTGCTGACGAGGGTCGGCAGGGAGACGAGCGGCAGCCCGAGATGCTGCGCGGCTCCCTTGGCGGTATCGATGGCTTTTCCGCCGCCCATGCCGACGATGAAGTCCACGCCGAGCGGACGGATGGCCTCGGCCATCCGTTTGATGGCTTCGATTGTGCACTGTCCGCCGAAATGAAAGACGCCGAGCAGTTCCATATCGCTGCCGGAGATGGCGGCATTCAGCCGGGGCATTCCCTTCATGAGGGCGGTATCCCCTCCGATGACGGCGAATTTCCGTCCGGTGCCCCGGGTGAGATCCGGAAACCGGGAATAATTGTTTCTGCCCAGGCAGAACCGGGGCAGCGTGACAAGGTCAGTCAGGTACATAGGCGTCTCCTGTTTAGAAAAGATGTTCCTATTATAGCAGGCCTGCGCAAATCTGCAACCCGCATCTCAGGGCATGAACTGCCAGCAAAAGTGGCTGCAAGAGGCGCTTTCCCTGTCGACGGAAATGTAAAATCGTGCTATACTATAGAAGACGAAATCTATTTTCACGACGGGGGACGGAGGAATCCCAGATGAATGGAATAATGAAGTCTGTCCGTGGCTATGCGGAAGCTGTGCACATGGGCGGTCTCACGGAAGAGGAGTACCGCCGCGTAAAGCCGCTGATCCGGGAAAACAATTATCATAACTGGTACAAGATCTGTCCGCTCTGTACCGTTTATTTTGGTGTGATTTTTCTGCTTTCGCTGCGGATCGGCTCCATTTCGGTGAATGAATTTGTCTATTTTATCATGATGCTCATTTTCGCCGCCGCTTCCGTGCTGCTGCGGACACGGGTGAAGCAGGAATCCCGGGGGATGATGGCCTTCATTTACGGGCTGAACATCAGCCTTTTTGTCTTCTCCATTGCGATCGGCACCTGTCTGCAGACAAGATTTCCGGCGGTGACGATCATGGCACTCATGATTGCCCTGCCTCAGATCACGGTGGATCTGCCCTATATCATGGGCGGCATCGTCACGGTCAGCGCAGCGGCGGCCGCCCTGTTCTGCATCCTGTTCAAGAAGGCGGACGTTCGGAGCATGGAGCTGCTGAACATCATCTGTTTCTGGTTCATTTCCATTGTCGCCAACACGCAGATCCTCTGTCAGCGCCTGAAAGGCTTTCTGAACCAGTACAACGTGGAGGAGGAAAGCTATCGCGACCCGCTCACACGCGTGAAGAACAAGGCGGCCTATCAGAAGGATCGTTTTCAGCTGCAGAGCCGTCTTGAGAAGTGTCCGGAGGAGCCATTTGCGCTTGTGATGGCGGACATCAACGGCCTGAAGCAGATGAACGATACCTACGGCCATGAGCGCGGCGACGATTATATCCTGAACAACTGCCGGAAGCTCTGCGAGATCTTCATGCACAGCCCGGTCTATCGCATCGGCGGCGACGAGTTCCTGGTCATCCTGCGGGGCAGGGACTATCAGCACCGCGCCGTCCTGCTCAGCATGGCAGAGGACAGCGTGACCGCCCCCGGCGGCTCCGTGGATCCCTGGAACCGGGTCGATTTCTCCCTCGGTCTTGGGGAGCATGATCCGGCAGCGGGGGATGATTTTGATGAAGTCTTCAACCGCGCGGATGAAGCTATGTATGCCTCCAAGAGGCGTATCTATGCGGATCGCGCTCGGATGCAGACCATGCCGGAAAAAAGCACTGCGGAGCTGCCGGAGGCGCAGCGCCCCCGTGTGCTGGTCATCTCCGGAGAGAACGCCGTGCGCAAATGCGTGCGGGATATCCTTCTGAAAAAGTACCGGGTGCGGGAGGCCTCCGACAGCGAGGAAGGGCTCTGCGCCCTGATGGAAGGCGACATCTCGCTTGTTCTGCTGGACATTACGGAGGACGGATTTGATTTTCTCAGAGTCCTGCATGATGATCCGCAGCTGAATTCTGTTCCGGCTATTGTCCTGACGTCCGTGAGCGGCAGCGGAGACGAAAAGTGCCTGCAGCTGGGCGCAAAGGATGTGATTGAATATCCCTGCAGCCCGGACGTGCTGATGAGGCGTATACACAACTTCATCAAATACCAGGAGGCCAAGGTTGCGCTGCGCGCGGTCGAATATGACTCGCTCACCGGCGTCCTCACACGGCAGGGCTTTTTCCGGAAGCTGGAAAAGCTTCTGCTGGACAATCCGGAGACGGATTACTCCCTGCTGCTGACGGATGTGGAGGATTTCCGGAATTTTATTGATCGCTATGGCATGGATGCGGGCGACGAGCTGCTGAAGAAAATTGCTTCCGGATTGCAGGAGGCCGTCGGAAAGGACGGAATCCTGGGCCGCATCAGTGTCGACCGTTTCGGGTGTGTCATGCCTGCCGAAAAGATGCAGGCGGAGACCGGCGCCGCGGCGGTTTACAGCCGCCTGTCCGGGCAGGAGCTGACCTCCGGCGTTCACTTTGTGGGCAAGGCGAGCCTGTATGAACATCTTGATCATTCGCTTTCCCCGTGGGCGCTGTGCAGCCGTGCATCGTCCGCGCTGGTGGCGATCCGCCATCAGTATGGCCGCAATCTGACAATTTATGATGTGGATGCGGATGCGGGCCAGGAGCGCCTGGGCCGCATGGAACAGGATATGCGCACCGCGCTGGAGGAAGGACAGTTCCGGGTCTTTTATCAGCCGAAGCATGACACGTTCACGGGCCGGCTGGTCGGCGCGGAGGCCCTGCTGCGCTGGGTTCATCCGGATCTGGGCATGCTTTCCCCGCAGGAGTTCATTCCGCTCTTTGAGCGCAACGGCTTTATCACGCACGCGGATTTTTATGCCTGGAAGCGCACATGTGAGAACCTGCGCCGCTGGCTGGACGAGGGGCTGACGGTCGTCCCGGTCAGCGTGAACGCTTCCCGGAGGGACTTTGAGCTGGGCGACCTGCGGGAGCGCATGCGCGGGCGTATGGAAGAACAAAGCATCCATCCAGCCCTCGTGCCCATCGAGGTGCCGGAATCC